>Ga0209002_10001897_pt1 | contig 16965 bp, 17 predicted proteins | sample Rifsed16ft2_FD_184010 | JGI IMG/M metagenome (GOLD analysis project Ga0209002, IMG submission 184010) | Soil microbial communities from Rifle, Colorado, USA - sediment 16ft 2 (version 2) | ecosystem: Environmental > Terrestrial > Deep subsurface > Rock core/Sediment | place: Rifle, Colorado...
CCCGCCTCCACGGAGAAACGTCCCGGAGGATGTGGAGCGACCTGTGGCCCGGCCTTCCCGAGTCCGAGGTCCCCATCCACAGCGTCACGAACGGCATCCACAGCCGGAGCTGGCTGAGCCACGAGATGAGCGACCTGTATACGCGCTACCTGGGCCCCCGGTTCCAGGAGAAGCCCGGGGACCAAACCGTGTGGGAGCGGGTGGAGACGATCCCGCCGGTGGAGCTCTGGCGGACGCACGAGGTGCGAAGGGAGAGGCTGGTGTTCTTCGTGCGGAAGTCGCTGAAAAGCCAGCTGATGCGGCAGGGGGCCGGGGCCTCGGCGGTGCGGGCGGCGGAAGAAGTGTTAAACCCCGAGGTGCTCACCATCGGGTTCTCCCGGAGATTCGCCACCTACAAGAGGGCGGGGCTGCTCTTCCGGCAGCCGGAAAGGCTCGTAAGCCTCCTCACGCGCCCGGAGCGCCCCGTACAGATCGTCTTCGCCGGGAAGGCCCACCCCCAGGATCTCCCCGCCAAGGAGATCATCAAGGGAGTCATCCACTTCGCCTCCGACCCCCGCATCCGGCACCGCCTGGTGTTCCTGGAGAACTACGACATCAACGTCGGGAGGTACCTGGTGCAGGGAGTCGACGTGTGGCTCAACACCCCCCGTCGCCCCCTGGAGGCCTCCGGAACGAGCGGGATGAAGGTCGCGGCGAACGGCGGATTGAACGTCTCAATCCTGGACGGGTGGTGGTGCGAGGGGTACGCCCCGGACACCGGCTGGGCGATCGGCAGCGGGGAGGTCTACAAGGATCCCGAGGAGCAGGACCAGGTCGAGTGCGAGGCGCTCTACAGCCTGCTGGAGAACGAGATCGTCCCCCTGTTCTACGAGCGGGACAAGGGGGGGGTGCCGCGCGAATGGATCCGGATGATGAAGACCTCGATGCGGAAGCTGGGGGCCTACTTCAACACGCACCGGATGGTCCAGGAGTACACGGAGCGGTTCTACCTTCCGGCCCACCGGGCCGGCGTCCGGCTGGCGATGGACGGATTCGCCTCCGCGAGGCAGCTCGCGGCCTGGAGGTCCCGCGTCGCGACGGCTTGGTCCCGCGTGTCGATGCGCGTGGACGGGGGGAAGCCGACGGGCGATCTCCTCGTCGGCTCCCGCGTCCCGGTGGCGATCCGGGCCAACCTGGGAACGCTTACCCCGGACGACGTCACCGTGGAGGTCTACTACGGAATCCTGGATACGGCGGGGCAGGTCCGCAACGGGGAGACCATCCTGGCAAGGCACGAAGGCCGGGAGGGAAACGAGGAGGTCTTCCGCGCCGAGATCCCCTGCCGGGTGAGCGGCCGCTTCGGCTTCGCTGCGCGCATCGTGCCGCGCCACCCCGACCTCGTGAACACGCTCACGCCCCTGCTGCTGACCTGGGAGTAGCGGGGGGGTCCGAAGGGGCCGTCCACCTCGGGGCGGGAGGCCTGACGGTGGCGATGACGACCGCGGCGGACAAGGCGAGCGCGGCGGCGATCAGGAACGCCGCCTGGTAGCTCTTCGTCGCGTCGAAGATCTTCCCCCCCGCCATCGGCCCGATTACCCCTGCGGTCCCCCACGCGGTGAGAAGCAGCCCGTAATTGTTCCCCAGGTTCCGGATCCCGAAGAAGTCCGCCGTCGCGGAAGGGAACACCGCGAGCTGCGAACCGTAGCAGTACCCGATGAGGAAGACCGACCCGAACAGCAGGGGGACCGTTCCCACCCGGGGCTCGAAGAGCAGGAGCAGGGCGGTCACCCCCATGACGAGGGCGAGCGTCCGCGTCCGGCCGATATGGTCGGACATCCACCCGGAGCCGATCCTCCCGAAGCCGTTCCCGGCGGACAGGACTCCCACGGAAAGCGCCGCCTCGCGGGCGGAGAACCCCGCGCCTTCCGCGAACGCCGCCAGGTGCCCGATGACCATGAGCCCGGCGGCGGTCCCGAAGGCGTAGGCGACCCACATCCGGTAGAACGTCCCCGTCCGGAGCATTTCCCCGGGAGGGTAATCCCGCAGGGTGCGAAACGATGCCTCCCCCGGCGAGGGGGGGAGAGAGCCCTTCGGCCGCCACCCCTCCGGGGGGTTCCGCAGGAAGAACGACCCCGTCGTGGTGACCACCAGGAACCCGAGGCCAAGCAGCGCGAAGGTGTCCCGCCACCCGTACCGGTGCAGCAGAAGGCCGGCCAGCGGGGCGATCAGCGCGCTTCCCGCCCCGTACCCCATCACCATGAGGCCCGTGACGAGGCCGCGCTTCTCCGGGAACCACTTCATCCCCACCCCGAGGGGGCAGACGTACCCGACGCCGCTTGCGAAGCCCACGAGGACGCCGTAGCAGGAATAGAGCCACCAGAGCGCGTGCGTGTACCGCGAGAGGAAGATCCCCGCGGAGAAGAGGAGCGCCCCCGTAAGGGCCACCGGAGCCGGCCCCTTCCGGTCGTGCCATCGGCCTCCGGCCAGCACCCCGACGGCGATGAACGTGATGGACAGCGTGAAGGCGAGCGAAACTTGAGCCCGGGTCCACCCGAACTCCCGCTGGAGGGGGGCGAGGAAGATGCTGAACGAATACGCGGAGCCGAAACAGAGGTTCATCGCGACCCCGCCCGCCACGCGGAACCAGCGGTTCACCCTGGTTTCCTCCTGCCGTAGAGTTCCGCGCACCGCCCGGGCGGCATCCCGAGAAGGTAGGCCAGGCGGAGCCCCCACATCAAAAGGATCGTGCGCAACGTGCCGTGGGTCTCCCAGCGCCTCGCGGAGGTGGTGACCGGGACCGGTAAAAGGACCGTCCTTCCCTGCCTCGTGAGGCGGCGGGAGAGTTCCACGTCCTCCATCAGGGGGATCTCGGGGTAGGCCCCGATCCTCTCGAAGACGTCCCTGCGGAGGAAGATCGCCTGGTCGCCGGTGTAGGCGCGAAAAAGCCGCGCCCGGACGCCGATCATCCGGGCCGTGAGGCGAAGCGCCGCCTTCCGGAGAGGCGGGGCGGAAGGCGAAACCGCGAGTCGCACCCGGAACGCTCCCCCCAGGAATCCCTCCTGTTCCACCGCCTGCCGGATCGACGGGATCGACCCGTTGAGCATCGTCGTGTCCGCGTGGAGAAAGAGGAGGATCGCTCCTTTTGCCGCGCGCGCACCGGCGTTCATCTGCCGCGCCCGCCCCGGCGGGGAGGAAACCACGACGTCGGCGACCGGACGCGCCGCGTCGGATGTCCCGTCCTCGCTTCCGCCGTCCACCACGATCACCTCATCCGCCCCGGCCCCGCGAACGGACCGGACGGTCGCGGCGATGGTCGCCGCCTCGTTCAGCGCGGGGATGATGACGGAGACGGGCAGGGCGGACCCGGGACCCGTCATTCGGTCTCTTCCGTGGGAGCGGCGTCCGGCAGAGGTTCCCCCCGGATCCGCCGGACGATGCCGGGGAGGAAGAAGGACAGGCCGAGGAGCCCCGCGGGGAACAGGATGTTGAACTGGAGCAGATCGGCAGGGCTCCGGTACGTGGCGACGATCTCCCTCAGGCTCCCGAAGAAGAAGGAAACGATCACCATGGCGGGAAGGAGACCGAAAAACGTTCCCCACAAATAGTCCGAGAACCGGATGCGCGTCGCCCCCGCGCCGTAATTGAGGACGATGAAGGGGAACCAGAGGATGCGAAGGTAGAAAATGATCGAGAAGCCGTGCTTTTCCGCCTTGCGGTCGAGTTCCCCGAGTTTGCCGGTGAGGAAGCCGTGAGCGAAGTCACGCAGGAAATACCGGCCAAGGACAAACGAGACGGACGCCCCCAGCGTGGCTCCGAGAATGCTGCAGGCGGCTCCCGCGTATTTCCCGAAAATGAATGCGCCGGAAGCCGTAAAAGGCGTCGCCGGAAGGGCGAGTACCCCGAACGCGTAGATGAGGACGAAAAGCGCCGGCCCGAAGGGCCCCGCGGAGCCTACCAGCAGGTCGATCCTCCCCACCAGTTCCTTCCTCCCCTCCGTCGTGAGAAACCGGTTCCCCTCGGGGGTGAGAAAGAGGAGATACGCCGCGGTGCCGGCGAAGGCAAGGAAGACGACGAGCTTGATGATTTTCGTTCTCTTTCCGTTCAAGACGCCCCCCAGCGGGAAATTGTACTATATTGCGCCCCCCCTGCGGGAAGGACGGGCGAGGGCCTGTTGCCGTTCGCGCCGTCCCGGGCGTATCCTGATCATGGTCATGAACATGCCGACCTTTCTCGCCGACCTGGTCGCCAGGCTCTTCACGTGGAACCGGACCGTGCTCTCGTTCTGGGCGCGCCGGGCCAGGGTAGTGACGTCTGGCGAAAGACGGGACGATCATCGACCTGGGGGTCGGGGGGACCTCCGCCGCCGAGTGCGCCGTCTGCCCGCCCGTGCCCGGGGAGTGAGCGCAGCCACCGGAGAAAACTCTCGCAGGAGAAATCTCTCGCATTGAAGGAGTTCTCTGCGGGATTTACAATGATCCAGGTCCGATTCCGACGACAAGGAGGGGAAGATGGGGAAAAGCCGTCTCGGCAAAGTGGTGGCGCTCGTGCTCGTGGTGTCGGTGGGGGTTGTCTTTTCCGCGGGATGCTTCGGGAAGTTCCAGTTGACCCGCAAGGTGTACGACATCAACAAGTCGGTCGAGGACAAGTACCTCCGCAGCGCCGTGACGTGGCTGCTGGTCATCATCCCCGTATACGGGTTGGCGGGCTTCCTCGATTTCATCCTCTTCAACGTGATCGAGTTCTGGAGCGGGGAGAACCCCATCGTCAGCGGCCCGCAGACCCGGGTGTACGCCAAGGGGGACGACCGGGCCGTGATGACGATCGACCGGGAGAACGGGGCAACCGTCGCCACCGTCGCGCGGTATCGTGCGGGCTCCCTTGTTTCCACGATTCGGATCCGCGACGACGGGGCCGGCTCCGTTACCGCGGACCTGGTCGAGGACGGAAACGTGGTCCGCACGACGGAGGCGTTGCAGGCGCCGGACGGCTCGGTTTCCGTGGCGGCGGTTTCCGCGTCCGGGACGGAGTCGACGCGGTATTCCGCGAGCGCGGTGGAGACGTACCGGGCCCGGGTGGCGCGCCTCTCTCGCGACGTGAGGGAAGCGCTTGCCGGCGCGGCCCCTCTGACAGTCCCGGCCCGGGTCCCCGCCCTTCAGGGGTGACCCGGCCGGCAAGCGAGGAAGGAAGGGGAGAGGCCAAGCCGGGTCGGGTCCCGGCTCGGGGAGACTCTCCCGCGGATGCACCATCGGCCCCCGCGGACATCCTCCCGGGGGCCGTTTTCATGAGGAGATTCCGATGAAGTTCCTCCGTTCGTGGATCCAGGACCGCGGCCTGCGGTTCAAGCTGATGATGGTGATGCTGATCCTCCTGGCCTGTTCGATGGGGATCGTATTCATCCCGTACTACTGGGGACAGGAAAGCCTCAGGGCAGACCTCGAGAAGAGCTTTCTCGAACTTTCCAACGCCATCCGGGTGAGCGTCGGCCAGCTCACCGCGCCGGCCACCTCCGAGGAGGACCGGCTCCGGGACTACGTCAAGTCCCTCCAGAAGTCGGGGATCCGGGAGGTCTCGATCGTCGGGGAGGACATGGGGGTCATCGACAGCACGAACCCCAAGGCGATCGGGAAGGCGGCGAAAATCAGGCTGCCTCGCGAGAAATTGATCATCAACGCCACCTTCGGCGAAGAGCCCGAGCCGGGGGAAGAGAAGCTCAAGTCGAAGGACCTGGTGATCCCGGTGAGGGTGGGTGGGGACACGCTCGGGTTCATCCACGTCCGCATGCACATCGACGACTTCACCGCGCCCATCCGCAAGAACCTCTACCTGCGCCTGGTCAGCACGCTGCTGATCTTCTCCGTCGGTCTGGCCCTGGCGGTAAGCATCTCCTCGCACTACGTCCGGCCCCTGGAGAACCTCGCGCTCGCGGTGGAAAAGGTGGCCGCCGGGGACCTGGCCCAGGAGCTTCCGGTCACCGGAAGGGACGAGGTGGGCCGCCTGACGCGCTCGTTCAACGAGATGATCGCCAGGCTTCGCCGGAACCGGGAGCTGGAGGAGAGGGTCAGGGAGTCCCAGTACCTGTCCCAGCTGGGGCGCCTCTCCTCCGGCGTCGCCCACGAGATCCGAAATCCGTTGAACTTCATCGGGCTGGCGGTCGACCGCCTCGACGCCCTGACCGAGGGGCGAACGACCGAGGCCGCATGGGAGAAGGCGCAGGTCATCGCGCGGACCAAGGAGGAGATCCAGAAGCTGAACGACCTGGTGACCAACTTCGTCATGTACGGGAGGACCGCGCAGCCGCAGCGGGCCTCCGTTCACGTCCCGGAGATCGTGGAGAGCGTGCTGCGGATGGCCTCCGACCGGTTGCGAAGCCAGCGGATTTCCGTCAGGCGCGAGCTTGGCGATTCTTCTCCGATTGCGGTGGACCCCGACATGATCCGGCGGGCCGTCCTGAACCTCGTGGGGAACGCGATCGACGCGATGCCAGAGGGGGGGGAGCTGCTCGCCGCCGCCGGCCCCTCGGGCGATGGGAGGTACGCCATCGTGATCGGCGACACCGGCGTGGGGATACCGGCAGGGGACCGGCAGAGGATTTTCGAGCCGTACTTCACGACCAAATCCTCCGGGTTGGGCCTCGGGCTGGTCCTCACCCGGAAGATCGTGGAGGCCCATGGCGGCGAAATCGTGGTAGATTCGGAGCCGGGGAGGGGAACGCACGTCCGCGTCTTCCTTCCGGGGAGCGGCCCGTAGATGAAGGGGACCATCCTCATCGTCGACGACGAGAGGAACCAGCGCGAGATCCTGGGCTCGATCCTTGCGAGCGAGGGATACGGGACCCTCCTCGCCGGGAGCGGGCAGGAGGCTCTGGACGCCCTGGAGCACGAGAATGTCGATCTCGTGCTGACCGATCTCGTGATGCCCGGGATGACCGGGGAGGATCTGATCGATGCCATCCTGGCGAAAACCCCCGGGACTCCGATCATCCTGAACAGCGCGTACGGGACGATCCAGACCGCCGTCGAGGCGATCAAGAGGGGCGCGTTCTACTACTTCGAGAAACCGGTCGACAGGGCGCGCCTGCTGATCATCATCGAGCGGGCGATCGAGAACCTGCGGCTGAAGGAGTCGCACCGCGCTCTCTCCGAGCGCCTCTTCCCGGGGGCACTCCCCGTCATCGGGGACCACCCCGCCATCCGGGAGATCAAGCGGATCCTGCCGCGGATCGCGAGGAGCGACGCCATCGTCCTCCTGACGGGGGAGAGCGGGACCGGCAAGGAGGTGGTCGCCCGGAACATCCACTCGCTTTCCGGGCGCAGCGGCGCCCCGTTCCTCGCGGTCAACTGCGCCTCCCTTCCCGACAGCCTGTTCGAGAGCGAGCTGTTCGGCCACGAGCGGGGCGCCTTCACGGGGGCCGTCCGCCGGGAGATCGGCCTGTTCGAGGCGGCGAAAGGAGGAACGCTTCTCCTCGACGAGATCGCCGAGGTGCGTCCCGAAACCCAGGCGAAGCTTCTCCGGGCGCTGCAGGACGGGGAGATACGGCGCGTGGGGGGCAAGGAGAACATCACCGTGGACGTCCGCATCATCGCGGCGACGAACCGGGACCTGGAGGAGGAGGTCAAGGGCGGAAGGTTCCGCGCCGACCTCTTCTACCGGCTGAACATCCTGAAACTTTTTCTCCCTCCCCTCCGGGAGCGGATCTCCGACATCCCCGCCCTGGCCGGGCATTTCCTGGCGAGGCACGGGGAGAAGGGCTTTCCCCCGGTGCGGGAAATCACGAAGGAAGCGATGCGCCTCATGATGCGCTATCCCTGGCCGGGGAACATCCGGGAGCTCTCCTCGGCGATCGAGCGCGCGGTGGTCCTCGCCGAGGAGGGGGAAATCGGCCCCGCGGATCTCCCTTCCGAGCTGAGGGAGGAAACGGAAGTTCAGTCCCGGACCCGGTTCGCCCACCCGTCCGGCCCGTCGCGGAACCGATCGGGCGCGGGGGAGGGGGAGGAGGGTGTGCCCGGGGTTCCTGACCTTCCTCCGGGAGGGGTCGATTTCGAAAAGCTCGAGGAAAGACTGCTGCGGCAATCCGTGGAGCGGTCCCGGGGAGTCCATACCCGTGGGGCGGAATTGCTGAAAATGAGCTACAAGACCTATATATACCGGCTGAAGAAATTCGGGATCATCCCCCCGTAACCCGGTTTTTATGGGGTTGCGCCCGGCGCGGGGTTCCCCATCCGGGGAACCCGTTCCCCAAAAGGGGAGCACTTGCCATGCCGCTCCTTCGGCAGGATTTTCTATCTATTTGATATCCATTGGAATTTCCTTCCTCCCGGTTTGGCATTAAACTTGAACCTTAAAGATAGGTATGCATTCCATCTCTCCGTACGGGAGGAAAAAGAAATGAAGAAGCTGTTCTCCGTGTTCGTTGCTCTGATGTTCGTCCTGTCGCTTTCGGCAGTGGCATTGGCCCAGACGAAAGCCGAACCCGCCAAGCCGGCCGAACCCGCCAAGGCGGCGGAGCCTGCGAAAGCCGCCGAACCCGCCAAGGCGGCGGTTCCCGCCAAGGCGGCGGAGCCTGCGAAAGCCGCCGAGCCCGCCAAGGCGGCGGTTCCCGCAAAGGCGGCGGAGCCTGCGAAAGCCGCCGTTCCCGCAAAGGCGGCGGTTCCCGCCAAGAAGGCCAAGAAGGCCCAGATCACCGGCACGGTCGAGGCGGTCGACGCAGCCGCCGGGACCATCACCGTGAAGGGAAAGAAGGAGACGGTCGATCTGAAGGCGGGGGAGAAGGTGAAGCTCGATGGGGTCGGTGTAGGCGACAAGGTGCTCGTAAACTACTCGGACGGCAAAGCGTCGAGCGTGAAGAAGGTCACCGCAAAGAAGGCGGCTGCCAAGAAGGGAGCAACGAAGGAAGCCCCCGCAAAGGCGGCAGAGCCGATGAAGAAAGAGATGGCCCCCGCGAAGGCGGCAGAGCCGATGAAGAAAGAGATGGCTCCGCCCGCGGTTCCTGCTCCGCCCGCGGTTCCTGCTCCGCCCGCGGTTCCAGGGAAGAAGTAAGGCGGCACGCAACACGGGGAAAAGTTGTTGAAACCGACGGAGGTGTGGTAGCATCCCAATTTCCATGTAAAGGACGGTCCCACCCCAAAAGGGCAGGGGCTCCTCGGGCAGGGGGACACAATCCCCCTGCCCATATTTTTTTCTCCCATCCGGCCCATTCCGGCGATTGACTTTTTCCCCCGCCTTTGATAGAGATTGTTTGCTTTACCCCCCCAACTTCCGGAGGTGTTTCCATGGAAAAAGGGTTCCCCGGGCCGCGCTCCTGCCCCGATTCCGCCCGGCGTGCTGCTGGCATTGGCCGCACCGATCCTTCACCCCCGCGCACCGGCCTGCGAAGCGATGATGGAGGAGGTGCGGATAGGGCGTCGTCGCGGCCGTGGAAATCCTAAGAAGCGTGACCATTGAGAAAAGGAGAAGACGGAAATGAAGATTCTTGCCCTCGACAACTTGCAGAAGGTGGGTCTCGACGTATTCGCCAAGGAAGGGATCGAGGTCGACGTGAAGGGAAAGATGACGCCGGAGGAGCTGTCCGCGGTCATCGACAACTACGACGGAGTGGTCGTCCGCGGCGCGACGAAGGCGACCGCCGTGGCCTTCGAGAAGGTGTCCCGGCTCAAGGTGATCGGGCGGGCGGGCAGCGGTACCGACAACATCGACAAGGTGGCGGCCACCAAGAAGGGGGTGGTCGTGATGAACACCCCCGGGGGGAACACGGTCACCACGGGGGAGCACGCCATCGCGCTGCTGATGGCCCTGGCGCGCCAGCTCCCGCAGGCCGACGCCTCGATGAAGCAGGGGAAGTGGGAGAAGAACAAGTTCATGGGAACCGAGCTCACGAACAAGGTTCTCGGGGTGGTGGGCCTGGGAAACATCGGGAAGGTGGTCGCCGAGCGCGCGCTGGGGCTCAGGATGGTGGTGATCGGGTACGACCCCTACGTGAGCAAGGAGGACGCGGCCAAGCTGGGTGTCGAACTCGTCTCGCTGGACGAGCTGTACGGGCGGTCGGACTTCATCACGTTCCACACCCCTCTCACGCCCGAAACGAAGAACATGGTGTGCGCGGCCTCGATCGCGAAGATGAAGAAGGGGGTATGCATCATCAACTGCGCCCGCGGGGCCCTGATCAACGAGCCGGACCTCCTCGCGGCGCTCGAGTCGGGCCGCGTGAGGGGTGCGGCGCTCGACGTCTTTCCGGTGGAGCCCCCCCCGCCGGATACCCCGCTCCTCAAGCACCAGAACGTCATTCTCACTCCCCACCTCGGCGCCGCGACGACGGAGGCGCAGGAGAAGGTGGCGGTCCTCATCGCGGAGCAGATCTGCGATTTCCTGAAGAAAGGGACGATACGCAACTCCGTCAACTTCCCGTCGGTGTCCGCGGAGCTGTTGCCCACGCTCAAGCCGTTCCTCGACCTGTGCGAGAAGCTCGGGGCGTTCCACGGACAGCTCCTGGATTCCCCCGTAAAGGAGCTGAGGGTGGAGTACCTGGGCGAGGTCGGCAAACTGAGCACGGCCCCGATGACGATCTCCGTGCTGAAAGGGCTCCTCCAGTACCAGACCGAGGAGGTGAACCTCGTCAACGCCAGGATGGTGGCCGAGGAGCGCGGGATCAAGGTGGTCGAGGCGACCGCCGCGAAGACGGAGGACTACGCGAGCCTCGTCCGGGTGGTCGCGCTGACCGGGAAAGGGGAGACTTCCGTCTCCGGCACCGTCTTCGGAACCACCCCCCGCATCGTGAAGATCAACCTGTTCCCGATCGACGCGGAACTTGCCGGCGGGATGCTGATGCTGACGAACCTCGACGTCCCCGGCGTGGTCGGGCGCGTCGGAACGTTCCTCGGCGAGAAGGGGATCAACATCGCGGGCTTGAAGCTCGGCAGGAAGGAGCCGGGCGGGACCGCCGTCTCGCTCATCAACGTGGACAACCCGGTTCCGGAGAAGGTCCTCTCGCAGCTGAGCAAGCTGCCGAACATTACCACCGCGAAATATTTGACGTTCTAGGAAAAGAGGCGAACCGTTGAAGAACATCATCGTCCTCGGCGCCCAGTGGGGCGACGAGGGCAAGGGGAAGGTTGTCGACATCTACTCGGAGTTCGCCGACACGGTCGCGCGTTCCACCGGGGGAAACAACGCCGGCCACACGCTCGTGGTCCGGGGGGAGAAGTTCATCTTCCACCTGATCCCGTCCGGGATCCTGCACGCGGGGAAGAAGTGCGTGATCGCGAACGGGGTGGTCGTGGACCCCAAGGTTCTCCTCGCGGAGATCGACAAGCTCAAATCCCGCAACTACCTGAAGGACGACTCTCAGCTGAAGGTCGGCCACCTGGCCCACATCATTCTCCCGTACCACATCGCTCTCGACCGGGCCCGGGAGGAGAAGCTGGGGAGCCGGAAGATCGGCACGACGGCCCGGGGGATCGGGCCCTGCTACGAGGACAAGATCGCCCGAATCGGGATCCGGGCATGCGATCTGGCCGAGCCCGACACCTTTTCGGAAATGCTTCGCGCCAACCTGGAGTTGAAGAACTTCCTCCTGAAACACTACTACGGCGCGGAGGAGATCGACTTCCCGTCCACCCGGGACGAGTACCTCTCCTACGGGGAGCGGATCCGGCCGTACCTGATCGACACCTCCCTCTTCCTGAACGAGGAGATCAACCGGGGGGCGAAGGTCCTCTTTGAAGGGGCGCAGGGGACCCTCCTGGACATCGACCACGGGACGTACCCGTTCGTCACCTCGTCCAACACCACGGCCGGCGGCCTGTGCACCGGGTCGGGCGTCGCCCCGACGAAGATCGGCGGGGTGATCGGCGTCGCCAAGGCATACATCACCCGCGTGGGGGCCGGACCGTTTCCCACGGAACTGTTCGGCGACGAGGGGCAGCAGATCCGGGACCGCGGCTGCGAGTACGGGTCGACCACGGGGCGTCCGAGGCGGTGCGGCTGGTTCGACGTGCCCGTCGTGCGGTACGCCGACCGGCTGAACGCCTTGACCGGCATAGCGCTCACCAAGCTCGACGTCCTCTCGGGGCTCCCCCGCCTCCATGTGTGCGTCGCCTACGAGATCGACGGCGTCCGGCGGGAGGATGTCCCCTTGATCCTCTCCGAGTTCGAGAGGGCAGTGCCCGTCTATGAACAGATGGAGGGATGGAAGGAGGACCTGTCGGATGCCCGGGAGTTCGGCGACCTCCCGAAAGCCGCCCAGAAGTACGTGCGGAGACTGGAGGAGCTGACCGGCGTGGAGGCCTCGCTGGTCTCCGTGGGCGCCGACCGGAACCAGACCATCATCCGGAAGAACCCATTCCGTGCTTGACACCCCCGGTTCCCCGTCTTTACCATAATATGTTTCCGGGGAGCCCATAGCTCAGTTGGTAGAGCATCTGACTTTTAATCAGAGGGTCGCAGGTTCGATTCCTGCTGGGCTCACCACGCCGAGCGTCCCCATCGTCTAGTCCGGCCAAGGACACCGCCCTTTCACGGCGGCGACGCCGGTTCAAATCCGGCTGGGGACGCCATCAATAAATAAGGGGATTTCGGTAAAAACCGGAATCCCCTTTTCGGTTTTTATGGTTTTTATCAAAACATCTTATCATACGGTTCCCCCTGCCGCTTCGCTCCTGTATTTCCCGTATACAAGGGGGGTGTGAAAGGAATCCAATAAGGCACACGCTTGGCGGACCATCACCCCTCTGATACCTTGCAATCTTTCTAGCCGAGAGTTAGATTTCATCCATAGTTTTCAGTTAACCTCACCTACCCATACATCGACAGTTCTTCATGCTGTGAACCTCTAACCGGGGGAGGCGATGAAGTTCTTGGCGTTGGCGCAGTCCGCCGCATCCGGGACCATCGTTCGGCATGGCATTTGCCTCCTTTCAACGAGGAGGTTTGCAAGCCCCATGCTATCCCTCAACAGCCAATAACAACTTATCCCGTAATGGCAAATAACAATTATCACGGCCTCCGTATAATAAACTGTTAGCCAGATTTTTACTGCTCCAAACCACATATCCCTCTTGCCATATATACGCCATTGACGTATATTGAGTTATGCTCTTTATCGAAACACCGATATTCACCAAGGAGGTTCGAGCGCTCCTACGGGACGATGAGTATCGGGCCTTGCAGTCCGCCATTCTCCTTCGTCCCGAGCAAGGCGCTGTAATCCCTGGAGGCGGGGTCTTCGAAAACTTCGATGGGCCATACCGGGGAAGGGCAAACGTGGAGGTATCCGTGTGATCTACTACTGGGACAGAAAGCAGGAAACGATCTACATGTTGTTTGTTTATCCAAAGTACAAGCAAGAGGACCTGACGCCAGCGCAACTCCGTGTGCTCAGCCGCCTGATCCGGGAGGAGCTCAAATGAAAAAACAGGATTTCGATAAACTCGTAGAAAGTGTGAAGCAGGCGGGAAAAATCCGGCGCGGAGAAATGAAGCCGAGCCGCACTTTCAAGTTTCGGCCTGCAGATATCAAAGCAATCCGGGTTCGTTTAGGGAAGTCGCAGTCTGAGTTCGCGTTGATGATTGGCGTAAGCATTGCGACTCTCCAAAATTGGGAACAGGGACGTCGATATCCCGAAGGTCCAGCTCGGGCCCTACTAAAGGTTGCAGCTGAGAACCCCGAAGCAGTCGCGGAAGCTTTGGGTTCTGTGTCTATATCGAAAACTGGCTAACAACAGGCAGGCGCACCAGCCGGTTGTTATGCGCCCTTTCGATAAACCTCCCGCCGATGGCCAACCTTCACAACACAAACTGTAAGCTCAATGTCGGAAATTGAATAGAAGATACGATACGCTCCCTGACGGACTCGGTACTTATCATCATGGCCGGACAGTTTTTCGCAACCGGGAGGTCGCGGGTTGGAAGCAAGTTCCTGGATGCGCTTGATGATACGCAGACGATCTTTCTTGGGGGAGGCTTCGATCTCCTTGGCAGCGGACGGCTTGATGAGAAGCCTATAGCTTGCCACGTTTTCTCAGATCGTTCAGAACATCCTCGAACGCAAGATTTGGTTCGCGGGCCCTTTCCTCGAAGGAGGCCAAGTCCTCGGCATCCTCTGCCAAGTTCAAGCGAACCGCATCATTAACCAGTTCCGAGATGGACCTGTCTGTCTCCGCAGCCTTGAGTCGCAAGGCCCGATGGATCTGAGAATCGAAATACACAGTAGCTCTTTTCATTGCTGTTTTCATGGAATCACCTTAGCATCATAGCGTTGTAACGTCAAGGGTGCGGAGGTTGTTACCCAGTGGTGCACCTAACGCTCGAGCTCAAGCTGACGGCTGCCCCGTTTCTCGCCGGGGCGCCCGCAGCTGAAGCGAAGCGTTGGGCAGACAGTAAAAATGGTGACGGAAATATGATGTTGGACGACATGCTGATGAATAAGATTGACAATATGCACAAACGTGCATACTATATCGTCAATGGAATATGAATGGGACGCCAGAAAAGCGCGGACCAACCTTCGAGACCATAGGATCGATTTCGCGGACGCAGTAATTGTATTCGAGGACGACGCGGCGATCACGGTCGTGGACGAATCTTCCGAGGAAGAACGGTTTGTCACGATGGGTGCTGACCAAATTGGCCGCGTCCTAGTCGTGGTGTATACGTAGCGAGGTGACAAGATCCGGATTATATCTGCCCGAAAGGCAACGAAACCGGAGTGCAAACAATACGAAAGGTGAGCAAAATGAAGAAAGAATACGATTTCAGTCGCGGTAAACGAGGAGCCATCGACCCCATTCCGCCCGGGAAAACTAGGATCACAATCCGGATCGACGACGATGTTCTTAATTGGTTTCGCCGCCAGGTTCACGCCCGGGGAGGCGGAAATTACCAAACGATGATGAACGATGCATTGCGGGAATTTATTCTGCAACACAAGGAGTCGCTGGAAGAGATTGTGCGGCGGGTGGTGAAGGAAGAAATAAAAAAGACTGGATAATGCTGCCCAACCGGTTGAAGCTGACGGCTCCTTCGGGTCACGCTTCCTGCGCTGTCATGCGTTGGGGCAAGAAGTGCGCCCCTCGGCCCGCAGCTTAACCGGAGCGTTAGGTTCACGCCTCAAGCCCAAGCGGGCTTGACATGGAACAACATTCTGGCTATATTATGGCCAGAATGAAATATGAGATCGTACTCGCCCCCGAAGCCTTACAAGACCTCAAGCGTCTCAAGGCCCGTGTTCGGGCAGAGGTGAAAGACGCACTGGAGAGGCATCTTCGATACGAACCTGTGAAGGTGAGCAAGCGCCGAATCAAGCGGCTTCGGGGGCTCTCCCATCCACAGTATCGCTTGATGGTTGGCCAGATCCGAGTGTTCTACGACATCACGGGACATGTGGTGGAGGTGTTGGCTATTGTTCCGAAATCAGAAGCAGCTTCCTGGTTGGAAGAGATGGGGGAATGAGCAATGAAAAAAGTGGCCCTGTCCGAGGTGAAGGACGACCTGTCGAGATTTCTCAGGATGGCGGAGAGAGAAGAAATCGTGATCACTCGTCATGGAAAGCCGGCTGGTGTCCTGATCGGTTTCGAGTCGGAGGATGACTGGTTTGATTATCGATTGGAGAACGATCCCCGATTTCTGAAACGTATCGAGTCCGCGAGGAAGAGCCTGCGGGCCGGCAAGGGGATCCGACTGGAGGATGTATAGCGGAACCTAACTGGCTGAAGCTGACGGCTCGCCTTTATTCTCGCTGAGCGCCCGCCGCTGAAGCGGAGCGTTGATTCATGAGATGAAAACACCCTCAATCAGCTCGACCGCCTCGTGAAGGCTCGTGTTTTTCCAAACCGGAGCCAGGCAATTCAGGAAGCGGTCGCGGAGAAAATATCACGCCTTGATCGGAGCCGGCTTGCGCGTGAATGCGCTAAGATGGAACCCGCCTTCGAGAAGGCGCTCGCTGAAGAAGGCCTCTCGACCGAGTTGGCGGAATGGCCCGAATACTGAGGGGTGAGGTTCGTTGGGCTGATCTGAACCCCGTCCGAGGAAATGAGCAAGCCGGCTTACGCCCGGTCCTAATATTTAGTCACGATGTGTTCAACGAACGTTCCGGCACGGTGATCGCGGTTGCAATCATGAGTCAACCCCAGCGTGCCGGTTTTCCTCTGACCTTGGAGTTGGATTCCAAGGATCTCCCTAAAAAGTCATGGATTAAGATCAGCCAGATTCGCACTCTTTCCGTCGAGAGAATCGGCAAGAGATTGGGTCGAGTAACGCCTGAGGAATTGGCTCAAGTCATTGAAGGGCTGAATGAGATTATCGGAACCTAACTACCGCGTCAACCGAACAGAACAAAGCCGTATACTGCCGCTTTATGGAAGAAGTCGCCAATCAAGGCAACCTGGCCGCGATTGATGAATGGGTGGCACCCGACTGCGTCGAGCACGAGGAGATACCGCCTCAAGCGCCGTCGGGACGGGAGGCCGTGAGGTTTTTCTTCACCCAATGGCGCGAAGGCTTCCCCGACGGGCAAGTGACATGGGAGAAGTTGATCGCTGAAGATGATCTGGTGGTCGGCTATGCGGTGTGGCAGGGGATGCACAGGGGCGAGTTCATGGGCATGCTGCCCAGCGGCCGGCGTGTAACGTTCCACGCCATTGACATCGTGCGCATCGCCGATGGCAAGATCGTCGAGCACTGGGGCGTCGCCGACAATCTGGCATGGATGCAACAGATCGGCGCAATCCCTGTGCCGGGGCAGGGTGGGAGTTAGTCATTCAACGAGTGTGACAAGCGAAACACGTCAGTTTTGCGATGTGAGAGTCGCTCAAAGCATTCCTCTCTTGCCGTACTCGCTCATTTCCTTATCTTGCTTCTGAATTAACAACTGCTGCAAAATAGCAAGGTTATGGATTTCCTCCGGCCGGAAAACCTTCTTCAGTTCGGGTACAAGGATTGCCTCCTGTGCGAGGTCGAACGCAAGGGGGAGGAGAAGAGGTGCATTCGCTGCGTCGGC
>Ga0209002_10001903_pt1 | contig 16945 bp, 11 predicted proteins | sample Rifsed16ft2_FD_184010 | JGI IMG/M metagenome (GOLD analysis project Ga0209002, IMG submission 184010) | Soil microbial communities from Rifle, Colorado, USA - sediment 16ft 2 (version 2) | ecosystem: Environmental > Terrestrial > Deep subsurface > Rock core/Sediment | place: Rifle, Colorado...
CACCGGGCAGTAGATGTCGAGGCCGTACTTCCGCCCGGTCTCGAAGTCTTCGGCGCCGTGCCCGGGCGCGGTGTGCACGATGCCGCTGCCCTGCTCGAGGGTGACGTAGTCGGCCAGCACCGCCGGCAGCGCGCGCTCGAGGAACGGGTGCTGGAACGTCAGCCCCCCCAGCTCCGCGCCCGTCCAGGCCCCAAGCTGCTTCGCGACGCGCCAGCCGACTTCTTTCGCCACGCGGGCCACCAGGTCCTCGGCCAGAAGATAGCGCTCGCCCGAGTCGGGCGAGCCGGTGTCGCGCTCGACCAGGGCGTAGCGGAGCTGCGGATGAAAAGCCAGGGCCATGCTGGCCGGCAGCGTCCAGGGAGTCGTAGTCCAGATGACGGCGAAAGCGCCCGGAGGAAAACCCTTTGGCAGGCCGTCGCTCCGAATGGGATAGCGCGCCCAGAGCGACGGGCTGGTTTTCATCTCGTACTCGATTTCGGCTTCGGCGAGCGCCGTCTGGTCGCGCCAGCACCAGAGCACGGGGCGGAGTCCCTTGTAGACGTAGCCTTTCTCGAGGAAGGTCAGAAAGGCGTCGGCGATGACGAACTCGTACTCGGGGCTCATGGTCAGGTAGGGGTTCTGCCAGTCCCCGAGGCAGCCCAGCCGCACGAAGGTTTCCCGCTGGAGCTTCACGAAGCGCTCGGCGTAGGCGCGGCAGGCGCGGCGGACCTCGAGCGGCGACATCCCGGCCTTGCGCGCGCCCAGCTCCTTGTCCACGTTGATTTCGATGGGCAGGCCGTGGCAGTCCCAGCCGGGAAGGAAGGCGGCGTTGAAACCCGCCATGTTGCGGGTCTTGACGATGAAGTCCTTCAGGACCTTGGTCAAGGCCGTGCCCAGGTGGACCTCGCCGTTGGCGTAGGGCGGGCCGTCGTGCAGGACGAAGACCGGCGCGTTTTTCCGGGCCGCGCGCAACTTCTGATAGAGGTTTTCCTTTTCCCAGCGCTCGAGCAGGCGCGGCTCGAGCTCGGGCAGACGGGCTTTCATGGGAAAGTCCGTCCGGGGCAGATTGAGCGTCTCTTTCAACTCCAAGGGTTCTCTCCGGTGCCCCTTGCGTCGGTGGCCGGCGTCGCCTCACGCACGGGAAGCCCGCCGCGCTGGCGCGGAAGCGTCTATGGTACAATCAACCGGAAGGATTGTCATCGGCGAGAGGCGGGCATCCCCTCTGCCGGGGGTGCATCTTACCTACCGAGGGGGGTTGCTCGCCGACAGGCAGTTATGAGCAACGGCCAAGCCAAGAAGAATCCCGACCTGCTGGTGGAAATCCAGCCCTGGCACCGGTCTTTCTTCGCCACCGTGCGCGAGTGGCTCAACCCTCCGCCGCAACCCAAGCTGCCGCCGCGCGTGCCGGGCGCCGCCCTCTACAAGGTTCCGGCCCTGGTCGTGGAAGTAACTCCCTGGCACGAGGCCTTCCGGGAAACTCTGCGGGAACTCTGGCAACCGACCAAGCTCCCGCCGCTGCCGGCAGGCGCCAAGGCAACAACCGTTGCCGAAATCTGGGAAGAAACAATCTACCGCAATCAAATCAAGCGGACCTGGGGCGTCTCCTTGCTCGTGCACGCCACCGTGCTCTTTCTGGTGGCCCTGCCCTTCGCCCGGCAGGCGGTCGAAGCGCAGCCCAAGCGCGTAGTCGAGCTCGTGCCGCTGGAAGACATCGCGCCGTACAAAGTCACGTTTCCGGCCTCGACCAAGAAGTCGGGCGGCGGCGGGGGCGGCGGCGAGCGGAATCCTCTGCCCGCCTCCAAGGGCCGGCTCCCGCGCTTCTCTTTGAGCGCGCAGTTGACGCCGCCGGCAGCGGTCATCCGCAACCCCCACCCCAAGCTCGCCGCCGAGCCCACGGTCGTGGTTCCGCCCAACATCCAGATTCAAAGCCCCAACATCGCGGCCTACGGCGACCCGCTGGCCGACAGCATGATTCCGTCGGGCGGCCCGGGCGCGGGCGGCGGCATCGGCACAGGCTCGGGCGGCGGCGTGGGCAGCGGCCAGGGACCCGGCGTGGGTCCCGGCTGGGGCGGGGGCTACGGCGGCGGCGTCTTCCGCGTGGGCGGGAACGTCTCCGCGCCCGTCTGCATTTACTGCCCGCTGCCGGAATATTCCGAGGAAGGCCGCAAGGCCAAGTACCAAGGTCTGGTGGTGCTGTGGGCCGTCGTCGATGAAAACGGCCGCGTGCGCGACATCCGCGTGCAGAAGGGTTTGGGCTTGGGCCTGGACGAAGAGGCCATCCGCGCCGCGCAGAACTGGCGCTTCAAGCCCGCCGAGCGTTTCGGCAAGCCGGTGCCGGTCGCCATGGCCATCGAAGTCCGCTTCAACCTCTACTGACGGGGAACCGGGAATTCTCGCGTCTCACCATCCAAAGCGCTCCTTGACACTGCTGGCGGCGTGCGCGTGTCTCGCGGCGCCGCTGCTGGCCGCGGCCCAGGGGACGGCGAGCCTCGAGATCCGCGTCCTGGCTACGCCCACCGGCGGGCGCGCCGAGAAGGTGATGCAGCACGGCTTCTACCTCGTGCGCGAGAAGCTCGAAATCATCGAAGCCCAGGCGCGCACGCAAACGCCCCCGCCCGATCTCGCCGCTTTCGTGGACGCCCTCAAGGTCAGCCCCGAGCTCAAAGAGTGGATGAAGAAGAACAAGACCGTCACCGTGCAGGGCGACGACTTCATTTCTTCTCTGAAGGTCGACGACGTGATGGACATCCCCGAATTCCGCGCCGCCTACGCCGCCCGCAACCAGTCCATGGTCGGCCTGGGCTTCCCCAAGCCCAAAGCCAAGTTGAGCGACCGCGAGAAGGATCCGGCCAAGTGGGAGGCGTCGGAAAAGCGCTACTGGAGCGAAGTCCGCAGCTACCTCATCCTCCATCCCGAGAGCAAGCAGGGGATGGACGAGCACTTGCTCGCGATTACCGCCGCCACCGACTGGAAGAACCGCCAGGCCCGCTACGAGCAGGAAGTGCGCCAGCGCGCCCTGCAACTGCTCCACGCCCAGTACCTGGTGGCGCAGGCGGAAACCGACCTGGAGGGCGTGGCCCGCTTCCCCAGCGTGCCCGCGGGCCGCTACTGGCTCTCGAATCTCTGGAACGAAGCGCGCGCCGGCGACGTCCGCTTGCAGTGGGAAGTGCCGGTGGAGCTCCGCCCCGGGCAGTCGCTCTACCTCGAGCTCTCCAACGCCAACGCCCGTTTACGTTAGCGCCCGCGCGAAAGAACAGTCAAGTTTGTAGCGACGGCTTTACTTGTGGTGAGCCGTGCCGAACCATGCCGCCAGGCGTGTGAATGCTGCCCAGGTAAACTCGTCGCTACAGCCGCCGGAGGGTTGACAGTTTTTTCCCTGCCGCCTACAGTAGCCTTGTCTTGCCTCGCATCCCCCGCTGGGAGGTCGTCTAACTGGCAAGACATCGGACTCTGGATCCGAGAATCAAGGTTCGACTCCTTGCCTCCCAGCCAACCTTCATGGGTTGGAGTCTGTGGTCAACCTGCGTCGCCGAGGGCCCAGGGGTGGCCGTCCATGTGCGGGGGCGGCTCGAGTCCGAAGAGGCCGAGAACGGTCGGGGCTACGTCAATGATGGAAGGCTGCCCGCAGCGAAGCTTCCGGTTCGAGAAGAGCACGCCGGGAACCAGCCGCGGATCGATGCAGTGGTCGCCGCTCCAAGCCCGGGTGTTGTCCTCGAGAACCGCGCGAGTGACCCTGCCCTGCACCGAATCCCAGGAGGCGCGGTAGCCCGCCTGGTAGCCGACGATCAGGTCAGGAGCGTTGTCCCGGTACGGTCCGACGTACACCACGCGGCTGTCAAATACCTCCCGGATCACCGGCCGGTCGTTCAACGGGTCGCGCAGTACGCCCAGCTTGTCCTGTAGCTCCTTCTTCAGAGCCGCTGCCTCTTCTCCCGGGTTTACGACGCCGGCGCACTCCCGGGACCGCAGATTCAAGTAGAGGCCGTTCAAGCCCAGGGCATAGGCGCGGGTGCGAGCCCAGTCCACGTTCTTGAACCACTCGCCGCTTTCGGCGGAGCCGTCGCGAAGCGCCAGGTAGCCGTTCTGGTGGAGCCAGCTGTTCAGATTGACCCCGCGGCGGAAGGCCTTGAAGCCGTGGTCGGAGAGAACGAGCAGGAGCGCATCGTTTTCCAAGCGAGCCTGCAGGCGTCCCACCAGGTCGTCCATGCGGCGGTAGAGCTGCTCGATCACGCCGGACCAGCGGGCGGCGTCGGGCCGGGGTGCGGCCGAGCCGTCCCCGTCCAGGTAGCGCCAAAACATGTGCTGGACGCGGTCGGTGATGTCGAAGACGCACACGCACAGGCCGCGCGGCGTTTTTTCGAGGGCGTCGAAGAACATCCGCTCCCGCTCCTCGTGCAGCAGTTCGCACTGGCGGAGGAAAGCCTCCTCGGTGAGTACGCCTTCGTTGAGCGCCCAGGTGTCCTCGGCCAGGCCGAGCGTGGCATAGAGGCCCAGCAGTTTCGCCAAGTAGACCGAGTAGGTCAGCGGGTGGGAAATGGGCAGAGCGGGTTTGCCGGGATGAATATTGAGCGGGGTGACGTACAGCTCGAGGTGCGGCTGCACTGCCTTCAGGTAGAAGCGGCAAATCCCATGCAGGCGGATTCCCCAGCCGGCGCGGAAAATCACCTCCACCCAATCGGAGTACTCGCCCCGGTGCAGGGTGAAGTTCTGCCTGCCGAGTTCCACTTGCACCTGGCCGCCGGGCTCCGGCCGCACACGGAAGGGCGCGCGGAGCTCGGTGGGCTTGTCTGGCCGCAGCGGGTTCTCCGGCCCCGGCAGGTACGAACGGAAGGAGTTGCCGTCGCGCTCGAGCGGAATCTGGGTTCCCCCCTGCCGCGCGGAGGCGCCCTCGCGGCCGGTGGTGTAGAACGCGAAGGTTCCCTGGCTGCCCTTCAAGTCCGGCACGCACATCCCGGAGAGCAAAACGCCCGAGAATTTCTCCGGGGGAAAAGTGATGGGCACGCGGATCACGGAGGAGAAGATGCCCGCCTCGCCCAGGTAGTGCCAGAAGGGCCTTCCCTTGCGCAGCAGTTTCAGTTGGGGACGGCCGAGCGGAAGCGCGTAGGGGCCCAACCGCAGGTACCGGCGCGGGCGGCGGATCTGGGCGGAGGAAAGATAAGGGAGGTAGCTGCCCGTGTCGCGGGCCAAGAAATCGTAGATGTTGTGCTTGCCGGGATTGACCCCGGTGAGAAACGACGACCAGGCGACCGGGGAGATAGGCGGAAAAGTCGTCTGCAGCGGCCGGAAAGTGCCGGTGTCGCGGAGCCGGGCCAGGTGGGGCAGCTTGCCTTCGTCCATGAACTTTGCGGCCAACTCCGGGTCCATGCCGTCAAAGCCGACGATGACGACGCGCTTCACCCGCGCCCCGCGGTAGGCCTTCCGCCGGCGGACGGCGCGGTAGAGCTGGCGCGCGGGCCAAGTCAGGAGCGAGAGCAAACTCGAAAGGAAAGCCAAAAGCAGAGCCAAGAAAGAGCCGAGAAAGGCGAAGCCGGCGCCGGGCCCGGCGTAGGCTGCGGCCGCCGCCGGCAGGAGCAAGACCAAGACCACCAACAGGACGGCTTTCCCGGCTCCGGTCACAGGAATCAAACCTCCGTTCGCAGCACGCCCTTCAGGGCAAATCCGGACACCAGCGAGACCACAAAAAACACCACCAGCCAGTCCGGCTTGAAAGGCCCGAGGCCAAAGCGTCGGCGGCGATGGTTGACCTCGACGCTGGCCAGCGGTGCGTCCTCGGGCAGGGGCGGCTCGCCGGGATGGAGGAACTCCTGCCAGAAACCCGCGCGCCCCCGGGCGGGCGACACCCGAGCCGGGCGAGTCGCCACCGTAATCTGCTTGGGAAAGCTTGTGCCCGCCACGCTGACCTGCACCATGAAGAACCCCGCTCTTTCGGCCTTGAGCTGCCAAACCGCTTCCTTCTCGGCCGGGAGGCGGACCGGGGGCGCGGTGAGCACCAGCCCATCAGGCAAAACGAGCGAGACTTGATCGAGAGGGACCACGCGGTTGAAACGGGCCTTGAGAAGAATCGGTTCCTGTGGCTTGGGAGGAAGCCAGCCCAGGCGCGCGTCCAGCTGAACCAGGAACACGGTCACCGGGACGAGCATGACGGCCAGGGGCTTGAGCGAATAGCCCGAGTAACGCAGAGTCGCCCGCAGGAGGCGCCCTTGCGCCCGGAGCATCACCCCCGGGTGATCCTGAAACAGGCGGAGCTCCAACAAGTGCGCCGCCATGCGGTCCTTGACCCGGCGGATGCCTTTCTGGTCGGAGGTGAAGCGAAACACCAGCAGCAGGCCCGCGCCCGCCAAGCAGGAGAAGACTACGACCGTCAGCAGGGGCGGTAGGGATTCGAAGGGCCCCAGGAGAAAATCAAACGCCCGGGTGAGCAGGGCCAGGAGGTTGCTCATGACTCACTCGATGTAACCGAGTCCTTGCAGCCGCTTCCTCAACTCCTCCTCGGACTCCGGGCCCTGGCCGCTGGAGCCGAGCAGGCGCTGGACTTCGCGTTCGAGCACGTGGGTGACAAATTCCCCGGTGGAGGAATAGCCGGCCAGGGCCACACATTTCTTGATGTTGTCGAACAGTTCGTCGTCGATCTTGATCCGATGACCAAACATCGCCACCTCCCTTGCTAGCGGCCGGGCCGAGGGGCGAAGAGCGACTGGCCCGGCATCCCCGGCGGCTTCTCGATTCCGAACTCGGCCAAGATGGTGGGCGCGATATCGAGCAGCGTGGGCGCGTCCGCCCGGATCGTCCGGTTGCTCAAGAGCACACCCGGAACCAGGTTGAAGTCGATGCAGTGATCGCCGCTCCATACCTCCCGGTTGTCTTCCAGCACCACCCCGGGGAAGCCTCCCAGCACGGTTCCCCACCCGGCGCGATAACCGCGATTGTATCCAATCAGGAGGTCGGGAGCATCGGCGAGGTGCGGGCCGGAGTAGACCCGCGCGGCACGGTCCACGCGGGTGATGACGGGACGCTGGGTCGCAGGGTCGCGCACCGCCAGCAGTTCCTGCGCAATCTCTTCCAGCAGCGCCTCGGCCTCCGCCCCCGGCGGGACGATGCCATCGCGCTCGCGGCCGCGCCGGTTGAGGTACAAGCCGTTGAGGCCCAGACCATAGGCGCGGGTTCGGCTCCAGTCCACGTTCGCCAGAAAGTCGGCCGGGCGCGGCCGGTCTAACCGGAGGGCAGCATAGCCGCGTTCGAGGAGCCAGGTGTTCAGGTTGAACGAACGGTAATACGGCGCGAAGCCGTGGTCGGAGAGAACCAGCAAGGTCGTATCCGCGTCCAGCCTCGCCATCACCTCCCCGAGCAACTCATCCATTTCCCGGTACTGCCCTTCGAGCAGGCGCGCGAAGCCGGCGGCGGTCTGCGGGGTGTAGGCCGGATGGCGCTCATCGAGGGCGCGCCAAAACATATGGGCGTTTTGGTCGAGGCCGGAGAAGTAGCCGAACAAGAAGCCGCCCTGGAAGCGCCCCAGCTCCAAGAGGAAAAGCCGCCGCTGTTCTTCCCAGACCATGCGGGCTTGCGTGACGTACTCGGCGTCGGTGAGGAGGCCGGCCGAAAGCGCGCGCGTGTCTTCCGCCATCCCTTGCGTGTAGAAGTAACCGGTTTTTTCCTGCAACTCCCGGACGTAGGCTGCGGGCGTGGAGAGCGGCAGGGCCGGACGGGCGGGGTCGATGTTGATCGGGCTGACGTAGAGCTGAAAGACAGGCCGCACCTGCTTCAGGTAGAACTTGCAGATGCCGCTGACGGTCTCGAGGTGCGGGATCAGGGTGAACTCGACCACCACCCAGTCACTCCACTCCCCCTCCCGCAGCACAAACTCCTGCTCCTGCACGGCCAGCTTGGCCACCGCCTCCGTGGGGTCGAGCCACACGGCGAAGTCCACCGTGGCGGGAGGCTCGCCCCGGCGGAAGGTGTTGTACGGCCCGACCAGTTGCGCGGCCACGCGGAACTCGGCGACGCGCACCGGGTAAACGCGCCCGCCGCTGATGCGCTCGGCCCCGGCGGGCGGCACGTCCGTGTAGAAGGCAAACGTGCCGTAGGTCCCCAGCATGTCGGGCGTTCCCATGCCCGCCAGCGTCCGGGACTCGGATTCCACCGGCGGGAAATTGGCGGGCATGCGCAGGATGACGGCGGGAACCCGGTGCCCATCGAGGATTTCCCAGAAGGCCTTTCTCTCCCGCAGCAGTGTGACGCGACCGGGCGAAAGCGGCAGCACCCAGGGGCCCAGGCGCAGGGCACGCTTCGGCGGCTCGACGCGCGAGGTAGAAAGGTAGGGCAGCAGAGTCTTCGGGTCACGGTGGATGAAGTCGAAGATGCCGTGCTCACCCGGGTTCAGGCCGGTGATGAGGTTCGACCACGCCACCGGGCTCTGGGGAGGAATGCTGGTGCCCAGACGACGGAAGCCGCCCTGCTGGGCGAGCCGGGCAAAGTTCGGAAGCTTGCCCTCGTCCATATAGCGGCCCAGCAGCTCGGGATCCATGCCGTCAAGGCCGAGGACGATGAGCTTCCGCTGGACGCCGGCGCTGCGGCCACAGGCAAGCAAGACAACGCCGAAAGCCAGGAGCGAGAGAAAACCCGCGGCTAGCCTCCACAGGAGGTTCACACGGCAGCGGGAAGTTGGCCGAGGAATCATCAGGTGACGCAGCAGTCGCACATTAGTTTTTTCGCGCTTCGACGAGCCGGTTGTATTTCTTCAGCGCCTGTTGGAGGCGGTCATGCGGCAGGGCCACCACCGTGCGGTTGTCCACGCCGGTCGTGGTCTCCGCAGCCACCAGGGCGTTGACGATGGCCTCTTCGGTGGCCTGCACGGTGGCCTCGAAGAGAGGGTTCATGCGCTCGTTGGGGAGCACGGCAACTTGCACGAGGCCCGCGGGCGCCGCGGCGCCGGGGTTGGCGGTGGAGAAGGCGATGAAGATGTCGCCCGATCCGTTGCCGGCGATGCTGCCGTTGCGCGCCAACCCGAGCGCGGCGCGCCGGGCCACGCGTTTGAGTTGGTGCGGCAGCAGCGGGGCGTCCGTAGCAATGACGATGATAATCGAGCCGGTCTCCTGCGACCATACCAGATCTTCCGTGAGCTCGCGCCCCACGGGCACGCCGGCGATGCGGAGCTGGTGGCGGAGTCCGTAGTTGCATTGCACGAGCACGCCGACCGTGTAGCCGCCCGCCTCCGCGTCAAGCTGCCGCGAGGCGGTGCCGATGCCGCCCTTGAACTCGTGGCAAATCATGCCGGTGCCGCCGCCGACGTTTCCTTCCTCCACGGGCCCCCCCCGGGCGCTCTCCAGCGCCTCGAAAGCGTGCTCCTCCTTGACGTGGAATCCGTTGATGTCGTTGAGATACCCGTCCCAAGTCTCCGCCACCACCGGCAGCGACCAGGGCTGGTTGCCTTGGCCGCGCTTGACCCACCAGGCGATGACGGCATCGCGCACCGTGCCCACGCTGTGGGTGTTGGTAATCATCACCGGGCCTTCCATCAGACCGGACTCTTCCACCCAGGTTGTGCCGGTCATCTCCCCGTTGCCGTTCAGGGAGAACCATCCGGCAAAGACCAGGTCGGAGGCAGACCGCTGGCCGCGAGGCAAGATGGCGGTCACGCCGGTGCGCACCGGGCCGCGTCCCACCTGGAGCTTCCCTTCGCCCACGACGATGGTGCTGTGGCCGACTGCGACGCCGGCGACGTCCGTGATGGCGTTCAGCGGGCCGGGGCTGCCGTCGAAAGGGACACCGAGGTCGCGGGCCCGCGGTCTGGCCTGCGCCCAAACCACCGCGGGGACGATCAGGAAGAAAACCAGGATACCGGTGAGCAAAGGGCCGTGGTGCTTCTTCATCGTAGTCTCTCCTAACGGGTTTCTTCGAGGCGTTTCCTGGCGGTTCGGATGGCTTCGCGTAGGCGGCGGGCTTGCTCGGCCGCCCCCGCCGCGTCGTTTCGTTCCAGGGCTTCAGCAATGGCGGGCAAGACCTGGGCGCGGTAGCTGGGCTGGGGCGCATAGACCAGGTGCTTGAACCAGGGCCGGTTGGGCAAACCGTCGGGGTGCGTGAAGTCCCGTTCGAGCTGGAGCAGGGCTCGATTGGCGCGGGCCAGAGCGGGGCGGTGAGCTTTGGGGTCGCGCAGCCAGCCGCGCGCGCGGGAGTCGAAGCGCGCGGCGGCCCGGCCCAGCCCCCGCGCTTCCGACTGCAAGGGCGCCAGGTGGCGGGCAAAGAATTCCGGGGGCGCTTCCGGCCGCAGCTCTTCCACGTAGGAGTCGAGCGCCTCGGCCTCCGCCCGCGGGTCGAGCGGCAGCAGGTCGGCGTTCGCCAGCCGCAGCGCCATCACGCCCCACAGCCGGGCCATGGCGGCGTGGAAGCGGAAACCGGGGTCGCCGAAGCGCGACATCCAGACGTGCCCGTCATAGACGGAGTGGTAGACGCCGTAGGGACCGTCGAACAACATATCGAGTGAAGGGATGCCCAGGTGGTTGAAGAAGACCGTGTAGTCGGAACCACTGCCCAGCCGCTCAATGAGCGGTCCGCCGGCTTCAGCCCTCGCGCCCGAAACGTAGCTGCGCACATTGGCGCCGGACTCCGACTTGGCCCAGCGGTCATAGACGGGCTGGCTGGTTTGAGGGTCCTCCACCGCTTGCGCGGCCTCGAGGATCAGCCGGCGCAGGAGCGGCGAGGCGCTGACGGAAAAATCCGCGCCGCTCGCGGCCGCATCCACGTTCAAGCAGGCGATGGCAGTCCGCCGCAGCGTGTCGGCGTACTGTTCGCCCCACTCCGTGGAGCCGGTCAGGGTGTACTCCTCGGCGTCCCAATTGCCGAAGAGCAGCGTACGGCGAGGCCGGTAGCCTTCGCGGGCGAGCGCGCCGAGGACGCGGGCCAGCTCGAGCATGGTGGCGGTGCCGCTGGAAGGGTCCACGCCGCCATAGACCCAGGCGTCGTGGTGGTTGCTCAACACCACCAACTCCTCCGGAAACTCGCTGCCGCGAATCCTGCCGATAACGTTGCGGATCTTGGTCCGCACGCGCCGCTGGCGGTTCACCAGGCGCACCCGGAGGCGGTCGTCGCCCAGGTGGTAGGTGAACGGCAGCGCTCCCTGCCAGCCCGGCGGCACCGCCGGGCCGCCCAGCCTCCGCAGAACTTCGGCGGCGTCGCGGGCCGAGAGCGGCACCATGGGGATCTTCGGCAGGATGCGAGACTCTTCCGGCGGGATGCGCTTCGCTTCAGGGGTGGAGGGCCAGCCGGGGGTGAGCGGGTCGCCGGGAACGAGGAAGTCGTAAACGTTGGCGCCGCGCTGGAGGTGGCCGGGCGGGCCCCAGGGGCCGTCGGGCCAGACGTCGCCTTGGAAGTAGCCGTCCTCCATCGGGTCGGAGTAAACGAGGATTCCAGCGACGCCGTACTTTTCCGCCTCGTAGCTCTTTCCGCCACGGTAACCCTGGAAGTAGCGCAGCAGGGCGATCTTGCCCTGAAGCGAAACGCCGAGCGCTTCGAGCTGGCGGAAGTCCTCGGGACGACCGTGGTTGGCGTAGACGACCGGCGCTTCGAAATCGGCGTCGGGCGAGTAGGCGTTCCACGGCAGCTGGGCCACCGGGGTGCGGCTGACGTCGGTGAGCGGGTCGAGCGGGTCCGCGGGCTCGGGGTTCGCCAGCACCACGCGCTCCGGGGCCACGATCTCGACGCGGATTTCTTCGGGATAGGCGAGCAGCACTTCGTACTCGGCGAACTCTGCCTCGAGACCGTACTCGCGGAAGCGGTCGAAAATGTACTGGGAGACGCGGAAGTTGCCGGGGGTGCCGGCCACATGAGGCTGGCTGGTTAGAAGGCGGTGGTGGTCGCGACAGGAGTCGGCCCGGACGCTCTCCAGAAGCTTTGTCTCATAAACTTTCTGACGCGCCCAGCTCGGCTCGCTGAAACCAGCGGGCGGGGTCTCGCGTGGTGGAGAAGGACTCGCCAGCAGAAGCACACCGGCGAGCAGGGACACTCCCGCCGCGAAGAGTCCTCGAGATGGATTCGCGCGGAGTCTCATAAAGCCGCGCCGTGCGCGCCGCGGCCAGCCCCGCCGCGGAGGGAGCCGAGAGCGCGGCCGAGTTCGCTGGCGATGGTGTCGAGCTCGCTTTCCTCAATGACGAACGGCGGGGCCAGCAGCAGGTGGTCGCCCGCCCAGCCGTCCGCACAGCCCTTCATGGGGTAGACCAGCACCCCGCGGGCGCACAGTTCTTCCCCCAGGCGTTCCGCGATCCGTTCCGCCGGCGGAAACGGGGCGCGGGTTTTCTTGTCGGCCACGAACTCCACTGTTTGCAGGAGCCCCTTGCCTCGGATGTCGCCCACGAAGGGCAGCTCGCGGAGCGATTCCAGCCGCGCGGCCAAGGAGTCGCCGCGCCGGCGACACTGCTCGACCAGATTCCTCTCCGCGATGTAGCGTTGCACGGCCAGCCCGGCGGCCACCGACACCGGGTGAGCCTGGTAGGTGTAGCCGTGTTCGAAGCCGCCGCTGCCCTGCTCGAGGGCCCGCCAGACCTTTTCCGCCACCACCACCGCCCCCAGCGGCGCGTAGCCGCTGGCGATGCCTTTCCCGAGCAGGATCAGGTCAGGGACGACTCCCCAGTGGTCCACGGCCAACGCCCGTCCGGTGCGCCCCAGGCCGGTCATGATTTCGTCGGCGATGAGCAGGATGTCGTGCCGGTCGCAGATTTCCCGGATGCGCTGGAGGTAGCCCTCGGGCGGGACAGCGCCCGTGGTGGCGCCGACGATGGGCTCGAGGATGAAGCCGGCGACGCTGCGCTCGGCGTCGGCCGCCAGGGCTTTCTCCAGTTCGTCGGCGCAGGCGACGCCACAGGAGGGGAATTCGAGGCCGAGCGGGCAGCGGTAGCAATAGCAAGGCGCAATGTGGCCGAACTCGGCCAGCAGGGGTGCGTAGGGCCGTCGGCGGCGCTGGTTGCCGGAGAGCGCCAGCGCCCCCAGCGTGCTGCCGTGGTAGCTCTGCCAGCGGGAGAGAATCCGGTAGCGCCCGGGTTGGTCACGCTCGAGCCAGTACTGCCGCACGAGCTTGAGAGCCGTCTCCGTGGCCTCGGAGCCGCCCGAGGTGAAATAGACGCGCGCGGTCTGGGCCAGCGGGCCCGGCGCCAGCCGGCGCAAGTGCTCGGCCAGCTCTTCCGCAGGCGCAGTATGGAATTGGGAGCTGTGGACGAAGGCCAGGGCGTGGGCTTGCTTGGCCATGGCCTCGACCACCGCGTTCACGCCATGGCCGATGGTCACCACCGCGGCGCCGCCGGCGGCATCGAGGTATTTCTTCCCCTGGGCGTCGTAAAGGTAGACGCCTTCGCCGCGCACCGCCACGGGGTAGCCCCGGCCGAATCGTCGGGGGAAGAGCGCCGGGATGATGGCGGCGGTATCCATCAGGCCAGGTCCGGCGAGGGCGCCAGCTCTCCGCGCAGGACGCGCAGCTCTTCGGCCGAGGGGGGCTGGGTGACTCCGAGCGGCGAGGCGGCGCGCAATGGCCAGCCGGTCTGGGCGCGCACGGCGTCGAGGGTCACGCCCGGGTGGAGCGAAGCGAGCACCATCTCTCTGGTCTCCTGGTCGAAGCGCAGCACGCCCAGGTCGGTGATGACAGCGTCGGGGCCGCCGCCGGGCAGGCCCAGGCGGGCGCGCTCGGCGCCCCCGCCGAGGAAGCCCGGGCTGGTGATGAAGTCCACGCGCTCGGGGAAGGCGCGCCGCGAGTGCGGGATGACCACGATGACCTTGCGGGCCAGGACGGCGATTTCACAAGCGCCGCCGGAGCCGGGCAAGCGCACCTTCGGTTTGAGGTAGTCGCCGATGACGGTGGTGTTGAGGTTGCCGAAGCGGTCGATCTGCGCGCCGCCGAGGAAACCGACCTCAATGAAGCCGCGCTGCAGGCAGTACTGGAAAACCTCGGGCATCGAGCAGACGCCGTCGGCGCCGGCTACCAGCGCTGGGTCGCCGATGGAGATGGGCAGGCGCGCGGGCCGCGCGCCGATGGCGCCGGACTCATAGATGAGCACGAGGTTCGGGCACCGGGTGCGGCGGGCGAGGTTGACCGCCAGGTTGGGGATGCCGATGCCGACAAACACCGTCTGGCCGTCCTGGAGCATTTGCGCCGCCGCCGTGACCATAATCTCCCGCGCCGTGTAGTCGCCCATGCCTAGTACCCGTAGTTGACCGGTTCGCAGAGAACGGAGGCGGCCCGCAGCCGTTGCGCCGTCTCCCCCAGCCGCTCGACATACTCGCGCCGGCCGGAGACGCCGTAGACCCAGGTGTCGAGGTAGCCCTGCAGGTCTTCTTCGGTCCTGGAGATGCCCTCCCAGCGCCGGTAGAAGTCGTTGTCGCGGTCGTAGTAGCCCTGCACGTAGGAGGGATGGGCGCCAAAGGGCTCTTCGACCACCGCGTCCACGCGGAAGCCGGGGACCAGGGTGCGGTTCGGATCGCGCCGGATCAGGTCAGAAGACACGATCTCCTCGACCGTCACCACGACGCAGCGGGCCGCGAAGGCGGCCTCCTTCAGCACGCCGGTGAGGCCCCAGACCTGGGTGTTGCCCTGCTCGTCGGCGCGCTGGGCGTGGAGGATGGCGACGTCAGGGTGGAGCGCCGGCACGGCCCAGAGCGACTGACCCGTGAACGGGCAGGTCACCGGCAGGATGTTCGGATTGACGCGCGGGAGGTCCGAGCCGGCGAAATTGCGAGTGGGTAAGAACGGCAGGTTGGCCGCGCCAGCCTGAAGGCGCAGGGCGAGGCCGAAGTGGGAGTACTCCTCGAGCTCGAGGGATCGCGGGCGGCCTTGCTCGACAGCGCGGCGAAAAGCGTAAAGCGACCCGACGCCCGGATTACCCGCCCAGCTGAAAATCAGCTTGCGGGCGCAGCCGGCGGCAATCATCTGGTCGAAGAGCAGGTCGGGGGTGAGCCGGATGAGGGTGAGGTGGCGGCGGCGCTGGCGGATGAGCTCGTGGCCGACCGCGAAGGGAATGAGATGGGTGAAGCCTTCCATGACGACGCTCGCGCCATCGGGCACGAAGCGTGCCACGGCGTCGCGTATCGTCATCACTTTGGACACGGAAGAGCCGCCTCCGGAAGCGGCCGGATTCTAACAAATCCCCGGAAGCGAGGCCAGCCGGCTAGCGCGGGCGGCGCAGGCGCTCGGCCTGGTCGCGGGCGCGACGGGCATCCTCGACGCGGCCCAGGCGGGCGTAGGCGTCGGCGAGGAACAAATAGACTTCGGCCAGGTCCGGCTCGAGCGCCGCGGCCTGCTCCAGGTGCGGCAGGCCGTCGGCGGCCCGACCCTGAAGAGTGAGGATGCGCCCGAGAAGCAGGTGAGCGCGGGAGTGCTGAGGGTTGAGGGCCAGAGCGGTTTCGAGCTCCTGGACCGCTTCCGGGACGCGGTCGATGCGGGCATAGACGGCGGCCAAGGAGAAGTGGGCATCGGCGAACTTGGGCATGCGGCTCACGGCCAGCTCGAAGTGAGCGGCGGCGGTCTTCCAGACGCCGGTCTCGAACAGCGCGAACCCCAACTCGTAGTGCGCCATGGACGAGTCGGGCAGCAGGGCGACGGCGTTCTCGAGCGGAGGAATCGCTTCGCGGTACTTCCGCTGCCGGACGAGCGCCACGCCCAACTGGTACTGGGCGATGTACATCTGCGGGTTGTCGGCGACAACCTGCTCGAGCAGCGGCACCGCCTGCTGCGGCTGGCCACTTTCGATGGCCAAGATGGCATCGTGCAGGGCATTGGCTACTTGGATCTTATCCTTCGGGTCCGTGCCCGACGGCCCGCCCGTCGGCAGCGGCCGGAAGCCGCCGCCGACGTAGCCGAGTGCGGTGAGCTTTTCCATCTCCTTCGGGTCGAGGCCTGACTCGGCGCCCGCGGGGACAGCGCGTTCCGTGCGGCGGCGGAAGGCTTCGAGCTCGGCGGCCAGCTTGTCGGCCTCGGCCGGCTTCTTCTCGGCCAGGTTGCGCGCCGCCTTTGGGTCCCCACTCAAGGCGTAGAGCTCGCGCCGCGGGGCGGAGACAAACAGGTAGTCGCCGCTGCGCCAGGCGGCCAGCGGGCTCCAGCCGAAGGCGCGGCGCGGATAGTCGGTTTCCGCGTAAGCAGGCTGCTCGAGGGGCGGGCCGGCCAGCAGGCCCAGCAAGGAGCGGCCCTGCATCGGCGGCGGAACGGCCGCGCCTGCCACTGCGAGGATAGTCGGGGCGAGGTCTATCAAACCCACCGCGCTTTGAAGGCGCCGACCGGCTGACTTTCCCTGCGGGAACTTCAGAACCAGCGGCACGCGAAGGGTGTCGTCGTAGAGGAAGATTCCGTGGGTCTTCTCGCCGTGGTCGCCGAGGGCCTCGCCGTGATCGCTGGCGACGGCGATGAGAGCCTCGTCGTAGAGCCGGCGGGCGCGCAGGGCGGCGAGCAGGCGGCCCACGGCGGCGTCGGTGTAAGCGATTTCGCCATCATAGGCAGAGGCGAACCGCTGTCGGTACGGCGGCGGCGGCTCGTAGGGGTCGTGCGGGTCGAAAAGGTGCACCCAGAGGAAGAAGGGCCGCGGCGGGTTCTGCTCCACCCAGGCGACCGCACGCCGGACGACCTCCTCGGCGCGGCGCTCCATAGTTTGGTAGCGGTCTTCGCGACCGCGGCGGAGGCGGAAGCCGGCGTCATAGAGGTCAAAACCGCGGTCAAACCCGGGCGCCAGGCCGTTGCGGGGGTCGAGGATGATGGCGCCCACGAAGGCGGCCGTGCGGTAGCCGCGCTGCTGGAGAAGCTCAGCCAAGGCGGGTAGCTCGGCGGGCAGCGGGACGCCAAAGTCGTTGACGCGGTGGAACTGCGGGTAGGTGCCGGTGAAGAGGGTGGCGTGGGAGACGGTGGTCAGCGGGGCCTGCGCATAGGCGCGGAGGAAGACGACGCCGTCGCGGGCCAGCGCGTCCAGGTGCGGAGTCAGGCCGCGCTTGGAGCCGAGGAAGCCCA
>Ga0209002_10001905_pt1 | contig 16922 bp, 15 predicted proteins | sample Rifsed16ft2_FD_184010 | JGI IMG/M metagenome (GOLD analysis project Ga0209002, IMG submission 184010) | Soil microbial communities from Rifle, Colorado, USA - sediment 16ft 2 (version 2) | ecosystem: Environmental > Terrestrial > Deep subsurface > Rock core/Sediment | place: Rifle, Colorado...
ACCGATCTAGTCTCTCCACCTTCGGTAAAGTTTAAGATCCCAACAACTTGGGATTCCAACCAGGTAAAGGCATTTCTCGATAGTCTTAAAGGTGACCGTTGGAGTGCTATCTATTACCTTGCTTGTGGAACTGGCATGAGAAAAGGTGAAATTCTTGGACTTCCCCTATCTGCTCTTGATATAGAAAAAGGATATCTTAGGGTCATACAAACGCTTCAGCTTGTTCATGGAAAAGGACTGCTTCTTTTGGAGCCTAAGACTCAGAAGAGTAGGCGTATGATCGTTCTTCCTAGTTTTGTAGTTGAAGCTCTAAAAATTCATCTTGCTAGAAGAAACGAGAGATCCAAATCCGCTAATTGGAAAGAGTCGGGGTTGGTCTTTACAACGGACGTTGGCACACCGATAGCGCCAAGGAATTTGGTAAGGCACTTCAAAAACAAACTCTCTAGTGCCGGCCTTCCTGATATTCGCTTCCATGATCTAAGGCACACTACAGCATCCCTTCTTTTAGAGAAGAATGTCCATCCCAAAATCGTCTCAGAGCTTCTTGGACACTCAACGATCACTCTGACTCTAAATACTTATTCACATATCATAAATCCACTAAGCAGGGTTGCTGCCGATACACTGGATGATATAGTAGGGCAGTAGACCTTATGTATACCTTACGTATACCTTATAGACTACATCTTAATGGAAATATTGAACAGATTGGGCATTTCGGGCGAAAATTTACCTACGGGTTAGACTTATTGGAAGTATAATTTACAAAAAAAGCGCTACCCTGATTCTTCTAAGCTGTAGGTTTTCGGTTCGAGCCCGAACAGGGGCGCACATATGTAGGGTAAAAATACCGCCATATCCCAGATACGGCGGTATTGATTCCTGGGGTAGTGCGTGAGTAGGACAATCAGATCAGCGCAATCGAAGTATGTACTAAGGGTGGCCACGAAAAGCCCATTGAAGAATTCCCTTGAAAAAGTAGTGTTTGAAATAAAGAGATGTTGTCAATAATCCTTGTAAGACAGGAAGATCAAGAGGGTAGTACGAAAATAATGAAGATTCGCGCATCCAAAACGTAATGCTTCACATACATGGGAAAATAGACAGACAAGAGGCAGGATAGTACGTTTGGGAATATCTTTCAACTCACCCTGGTGTGGAGTGCGCTGTGAGTGATCCAGTTTTTCAACCTGTCACCGAAAGACAAATAGAATGCCAATGGTTACCAGCTCGATCGGATACAGCTTTTTCGCAGTATGCCGTGGAATCTCACGATAGAAAAGGTGTAGAAATAATAGCATCCATAGTTGTGGGGCCCCTGTTTGATTTGATCATTTGTGAGGATGTTCCATGACTCAACTTGCACCAAAGGTGACGCCACAAATTCACATTGGGCGGGCTTCGATGCGAGGTCGAGCAGTGGTAGCTCGTCGGGTTACGAGTCTGACAAGTCGGATAATTCTCACCAATGTGAGGAGCTAGTGAAGGCTGCCGTTATGCTCGCAGGCGAAGGCCCTCACTCATTCTAAGTGTCATTGTTTTCAAAAGAAGTCTTAATCTAATTGCTTGAATTGGTGTATCATAAAGGTTGGATTGGAGGCGTCATGCGTGACATAACCAACGAAATCCTAGAGCTAATTCGTCGCACATCGTCCAGCCTGCCAAAGGATGTGGAGGAACGATTGCGGCAATCAATTGAAAAGGAAGAGCCAGGCTCCGCGGCGCGCGGCGCGCTGGAGACCATCCTAAAGAACATCGAGCTCTCGCGTGCCAATTCCACGCCGATCTGTCAGGATACGGGCACGCCGATCTTTTACATCCATTATCCTGAGGGGATGAGCACGCGAAAACTGCGGGAGCAGGTCCGCGCTTCGATGGCGGAAGCGACCAAACGATCCTATATGCGACCGAATGCCGTGGATGCGATCTACGATAAGAACACGGGAAACAATCTGGGCGGAGACGACTTCCCTTATATCCATTTTGAAGAGGTGGATGCCGACCAGCCTATAGTCATTGAACTGATGCTCAAAGGTGGCGGATGTGAGAATGTCGGCGCGCAATATTCGTTGCCAGATAATAAATTGGGCGCGGGGCGCGACCTGGCGGGGGTCCGCAAGGTAGTCTTGGACGCGGTGCAAAAGGCACAGGGAAAAGGATGCGCGCCCGGAATTTTGGGCGTGTCCATTGGCGGTGACCGCGGTTCCTCCTATGTAAAATCAAAAGAAGTGTTGTTTAGCGAGATGGGCACGCGCAATGAAGACCCGAAGATCGCTGAGTTGGAAGAGCGACTCACAAAAGAAGCCAACGAGATGGGGATTGGTCCCATGGGCTTCGGCGGTCAGACGACCGTTTTGGATACAAAGATAACAGGTATGCACCGTTTGCCTGCGTCTTATTTTGTGTCTGTTTCTTACATGTGCTGGGCATATCGCCGCCGCAAGATGACGGTGCAAGGTGATGAAGTTATTTATGATTAAACACTAAGGACACGAAGTGCACGAAGGATTGATTTAAAAACCTTTGTGGCCGTTGTGTCCTCACCTGCACTGCTCTGAAGGCAGTACGGTGCAAGTGTCCTGTTGAAAAAGGAAAGAAACATGCGCGAAATAACCATACCTATCAGCGATGAAACCATCCGCAGTTTGCAAGTGGGGGAACCCGTTGAACTGAGCGGAGTCATGATCACGGGGCGCGACGCGGTCCATAAGTGGATGAGCGAGACGTTCATCAAAAAGACGCGTGAACCGCAGGGTGATGATCTGCAGATATATGAGGATATCAAGAAATATCTTGATCAAGGCGTGCTGTATCACTGTGGACCCGTCGTTTCGGGAATCGATACAAAGCAATATAAATTTGTCGCGGCGGGGCCGACCACATCCATACGCGAAGAGCCGTATCAGGCTGACGTGATGAAGCATTTCCACATCAAGGGTGTAATCGGCAAAGGGGGTATGGGTGCAAAGACTATGCAAGGCTGTGTGGATACACCGGGTGTGTATTTCCATGCGGTCGGTGGCGCAGCCTCGTTCCTTGCGCAGACCGTGCAGAAAGTTCCAGGCGTATACAAGCTGGAAGAGTTCGGCGTGCCGGAAGCGATGTGGGTGGTCGAAGTGAAAAACTTCCCAGTCGTTGTCACAATGGACTCACATGGTGCAAGTCAGCATGTGGTGGTTGACAAGAGCTCTCAAAAAGTTTTGGAAGATCTACTGGCAAGACCGTATTAGAACATATAGTCATGCTGAGGAACGAAGAGGCGAAGCATCTCGCGTTCTAATAGAGAAAACACCTAAAAGTCGTACAATAGGAGTACGGCAAAGCGCGAATTTCAACTGACTGAGCGACAAGACAAGGAGTTACTCTCAGCCTACAGCACCAGCAAGGACGGCGCTACTAAAATACGTTTAAAATACGTTTTCGTTGGACAGCCCAAGGAATCAACATGGGCTTGAAAGCCGATGCTATTGGGGCGGAAATGGAATTTATCGAATGAGCCGTCTGATCTATCTTTTGGCTGTTGATGTGCGTTTGCTGTTTAGCCACCATGATTGATGGCACTACTCTTGCCTTGTTCGCGGGCTACCTCATCAGGGTGGAAAAAGCGCAGGCCTGATATTTGGCAACATCTGACCCTGCCTATTTGAAAACGTTCCGCCAATGTTTATAGAGGCGATCACGCGAAGAGATGGCCTGTAGCCAGCAAGGAGTCAGGCAAGCTGAAAGCCCAGACTCAACTATGCAATACTTCATTCGCCGCTATACGCGTCATGAAGTTCCTGCATGAAATGCGCTTTTACTTCTACCTCCGCAAGTTTGCCAGAGGCATAGGTTGATGCTTCCTTCATGAGTTGTTTGGCTTCGACTTCTGGTAGTTTCTGCAAATCTTCCAGTGTATACCCTTTACCTTTCAGATATGCCTCAATGAGCGTCATCTCCAGAAAGGCATGGATATCTTCCATGATCGGTTTGCCGTTGTTTTTAATTGTAGACATAAGCCACCTCCTTACGTGGGCTTATCCATTCCTCGCTTCCGTTCCAAAGAACGCTTCACCAGTTTGAGCCGAAAATGATCGGCGCGTTCGCGTTCATCCAAAGCCATCTGGATGAAATCCCGTTCCGCTTTGAGACGCGGGATCAAAAAATGATCGAGCGCGTTCAGCCGCCTGGATGTGCGCTGGATTTCATCGCCCAATCTTACGAGGCGTAATTCGGTTTCAGCAAGTTGGATGATGGCTTCGACTTCCCGTTCAAAAGCCGAAGCGGTTTCATCAATCGTGATCGAAGCGCCGACAATCGAGTAACCTCGTTCCAGCAGGGAACGGGACGCGCTCTTCTGCTCAATGTGAGGGACTCTCACCCCCATCACGCTGCTGGTCGTGACCTCGAGCCTGAATCCGCCGCGAGAGGCCAGCGCAGCCGAGCGAACGGACTCCGCCCCCGCCATTGCCTCCGATCGTGCCAGAGATTGGCTGGCATGGGCGGCGGAAACCTGAAGCGCGTCCGAGCGTTCCAAGGCGGTATCCGCGGTGCGCATGAACTCCTTCATCAAAGCCGTGCGCTTTTGTTCCAGCAGATCACGTCCCTGACTCGCCAGTGCGATTTGCGCCTTGCGGGCCAAAAGTTCCATGCGGGTGACTGAAACGTTGCTCATATCTCAAACCTTGTTCCAAGCGGCAACTTGTACAACTTGTAACGCGACATGAATATCGCGTTACGCTTTATGCTTATGATATTGCTCAATGAATTCCTTCGGAATCCGTTTGAGCAATTCAGCGGGCATGGGAGACAGCAACTCCCAGGCATGATCGAGCGTCTCGGCGATTTCACGGTTGACCACTCCCTGCCCAATGAAAATTTCTTCAAAGCGTTTGGCAAAGTCCAGCACGCGGCGGTCCTCTGCAGACAACGCCGCTTCGCCAATGATCGCCACCAGGCGACGCAAATCACGGCCTTCGGCATACAACGCATAGAGTTGATCAGCGACCGAGCGATGGTCGGCGCGAGTCTTTCCTGTGCCGATGCCCTCGTTCATCAGCCGCGAGAGGGATGGCAAAACATCAATGGGCGGGGAAATACCTTTTCGGTGTAAGTCGCGGCTCAATACGATCTGGCCCTCGGTGATGTATCCAGTCAGGTCTGGGATGGGATGCGTGATATCGTCATCGGGCATGGTCAGGATTACCAATTGCGTCACCGAGCCAGGGTTGCCGCGGATGCGTCCAGAACGCTCATACAAACTTGCCAGGTCTGAATACATGTAACCGGGATAGCCGCGCCTGCCTGGCACTTCCTCGCTGGCCGCGGCGATTTCGCGCAGTGCCTCGCAGTAACTGGTCATATCCGTCAGGATGACCAGCACGTGACGATGATGTGTAAACGCCAGATATTCCGCCGCCGTCAGAGCCGCGCGCGGCGTGAGCAGGCGTTCGATAGATGGATCGTCGGCGCGGTTTACGAACAACACGGTGCGATCCATCGCATCGCTGGCACGGAACTGATCCATGAAGAAGGATGTCTCGCGCTGTGTGATCCCAATCGCGGCGAAGACCACTGCGAACGGTTCACTTCCTTCGCCTTCGGACTCTCCTGTCTTATTTCCACCAACCACGCGCGCATGCGACGCGATCTGCGCGGCCAGTTCGTTCGCGGGCAGACCCGCGCCTGAAAAGATGGGAAGTTTCTGGCCGCGCGTCAACGTATTGAGTCCGTCAATGGCTGAGACACCCGTCTGGATAAACTCACTTGGGTGTGTCCGCATCGAGGGGTTGATCGGCAAGCCGTTGATATCGAGCGATCTTTCGGGGATGATGGGCGGGCCGCCGTCAATGGGTTGACCAGACCCATTTAAGACGCGTCCCAGCATCGAGAGCGAGACGCCGAGGCGCGCCACATCTCCAGTGAAGCGGACGCGCGTCCGATCCAGATCCAGGCCCGAGGTCCCGAGAAAGATGCGTACCATGCAGCGTTGCTGATCTACTTCCAATACCTGTCCCACGCGCACTTCGCCATCGGGACCGATGATCTCCACGATCTCGTTGTAAGCCACATCCGCGATGCGTTCAACGAAGATCAGCGGGCCCCTGATCTGGGAGAGTGTCCGATATTCGGTGGTAAACAGGCGGGGGAGAGGCATTGTCTTGAGCATTTCAGGCAACTCCCAAATCTGCGAAACTGAATTGCACGCGATCCATGATGGCGCGGATTTCCTTTTCGGCGGCGTCCACCTGGAATTCTTTCATGCGTGCAATATCGGAAACGACTGGCAAGGCCGTCACGCGTTCCAATGGGATCTTTGCCTCCAGCGCGGCCTGCGTGTGATGATAAAAATCCATGATCGTCTTGAGCATCCAGTAAGCCTTGTGGATCGAACAGTAGCGATCCACATCGCGATACGCCGATTGCTGGAGGAAATCTTCGCGCAACATACGGGCGATGGCAAGCACAGCTCGTTCAGGCTCGGCCAGCGCGTCGGGGCCAACCAGTTGAACGATCTCGAGCAGTTCAACTTCGCGTTGAAGAAGCGCCATGGCTTCACGCGATAACTCGTCCCAATCGGTTGCCACTTCGCGTTCGAACCAATCGCAGAAATTGTAGAGCGAATAACTGGTTGTCCAGTTGATGGCGGGGAAATGACGGCGGCGCGATAGGTCGTAATCCAATGCCCAGAAGGTGCTTACCACGCGCATCGAGTTTTGGGTCACGGGTTCCGAAAAATCACCGCCAGGTGGAGACACCGCGCCAACAACCGAGACGGAACCCATGCGTCCTTGCGTATCTGAATCCCCATGATTACCCAAACAAATAACCCTGCCAGAGCGCTCATAAAATTCAGCCAGGCGCGCGGCCAGATACGCGGGGTAGCCCTCCTCGCCAGGCATTTCCTCCAGCCTTCCTGAAATCTCGCGCAACGCCTCCCCCCAGCGCGAAGTGGAATCGGCCAGCATGAGCACGTCATAACCCATGTCGCGGTAATACTCCGCAATCGTGATGCCCGTATAAATGCTAGCCTCCCGCGCCGCCACAGGCATGTTCGACGTGTTGGCAATCAGCACCGTGCGTTCCATCAACGGTGCGCCCGTACGCGGGTCTTCCAACTTCGGGAACTCCTCCAGCACCTCGGTCATCTCATTTCCGCGCTCGCCGCATCCCACGTAGACCACCACATCCGCATCCGCCCAGCGCGCGAGACTATGTTCGGTCACGGTTTTCCCCGTTCCAAAGCCGCCAGGAATGATCGCCGAACCGCCTTTGGCAACTGGGAAAAACGCGTCAATGATGCGCGTGCCTGTGAGCAGTGGTTCGCGCGGTGCGAGACGCGTCTGACATGGGCGCGGCTGGCGGACGGGCCAACGCTGCACCAGCGTGATCTCCACATTTTTGACTCCCGCCTCATTCTCGGACCCGACCGCGATGCGTGCCACCGTTTCATTGACAGTAAACTCCCCTTCGCGGATACTGACCACCCGTCCGCGTTGGTGAGGAGGAACCATGATGCGGTGCTCGATCGTCCGCGATTCGGGAACCACGCCCAATATATCGCCCGCGCCGACAACCTCGCCAACAGAGACACGTGGAGTAAACTGCCAGCGTTTATCCTCGGGCAACGGCGACGCATACACGCCGCGCTGGATGAACTCTCCGCCTGTCTCGGCCAATATTACCAGCGGTCTTTGCAGGCCATCGTACACTTGTCCCAGCAAACCTGGCCCCAACTGGACAACCAGTGGAAGTCCCGTACTGCGAACTGGTTCTCCCACGCGGATGCCTGACGTATCCTCGTAGACCTGGATCGTGGTCAGGCCCTCCGAAAGACGGATGACCTCCCCGACGAGTCCCAATTCACCGACGCGCACAACGTCATACAATCGGATGTTTTTCAGTCCCACCGCCCTCACAACGGGGCCTGCAATGCGGATCACTTTGCCAACATTGTTTCCAGACTCGTTCATTCGTCACTACTTTCTCAAGACCCTAAAGGTTTCCTTTGCAATCAAACATGCGTTTCAAGCAGAATTTTCCAGCAAAATTTCTACTTGGTTTGCCAGAAAAACCTTTAGGGTCTGCGTTAGCCTGTCCTGGACGGACAGTCCAGGGAGAACGCCAATTATTCATCACTTTCTTCCTCGCCTTTGAAGATAATGTGGAAGCCAATCGCCCGTCGAATCAACGCGGCGATACGATGCCTTTGAGATGCTTCGGGGCCGAGAGGCTGTCCGCCTGGAATGGCAAGGTACGGCAGATGCTCGGAAGACGCGAGGTGTTTCAAAAAGGCCGCGTCCATGTGAGCCAGCAAGCCATCATCAATTGCCAGCAAGCCTACTTCGCCAGCGGTCATCCATTTCTCGATCAGCTCTTGGGCGGTTTCCACATCTTCAACGCCATGAGCATCCACCCCAGCCAATTGAAAGCCAGGGACGAGGGCAGGGCGGGTAACAACGAATAATTGACTCATGAAACAGTCTCCAACTCCGCCCGAATGGCATCCACTTTTAACCCGAGGTTGATCCCCTGCGTGATCCAGCGAATGTTGCCAACTTCATTGACCTTCAGCGCAACATAACCAAGAACCACACCAATACCCAGCGGGTCTTTTGTGATCTGCCCTGCCATCCATTCCAACCGATAATGCTTCAGTTGCCTTTCGATATCGCTCAGGCGGTTTGAGCGCACGTAGGCTTCCAATCCAGCCCGCAAGGCTGGTTCGAGGGATGTTCCTGACAAGGTTTCTATGGCATTGGTTACCGTATCCTGCCTGCAAGCGCTTGCGAGAAGTTCAAATGGGATGCGCCCTGGCCCAATGAACAGATGCTCGATCTCGTCCGTACCCAGTCGGTCGCGCAGAAGGTCGCGCTCGTGCGGATCCTGGGCGAAACGCAGGACGGTCAACACATTTGCCAGATCAGCCTCGAGCGCCAGGGCATAGGACAGCGGGTCCACCATACCTGTCTCGCTTCGCAATGTTTGACGGGCTTCCTCGTAATACCACTGATCAAGGGCTAGTTCCATTTCAAATGTCTCCGCGCCTGGAACCTCGGCCCGCATGTTAAGAAGCGGCCAGGCAAATGAAAGACCCATGCTTGCCAGCAGATCTATGGCCTCGCGTGGGTTGTTTAACTGGGCTAATTCGCGCAATGTGCTAAAGTTCAACTCACCAATCGGCAGTAAGACAGTGAGAATATCGCCAGCGGGTACATTTTTTGAGAGGCCGCGTAAGATTGCCTTGAGGTTGTGAATGTCATAAGTTCGCAGAATGATCGCGACCATCTTGCCTGCGCTTTCCATGTAAAAGCCGCGTATCTTCCCAACCGTGTTAACGAGGTCATTTCTCAAGGCCTCGTCAATGCATTGCATACCGGTAGCACGCGTCAGGGCGGACTCGACCGATTTCTGATAAACGGTCTTGGTCAACGCCGCGATCAATCCCTGTAGACTGCCTGCATCTGCCAGCGTTTCCAGTTCCCGAATGGAAAGCAGTCTTGATTTCATTACGTGCAAACGCGCATTGCCATAATCGTAATCGGCCATGAGACATTTCCTTATAGATGAGCAATTACCTCGATTTGTTTGGTCTCGGTTTGTTCTTCCTCAAACAATGCGGCCAAGTGGCGTCGTAAAAACGTGGTTGCTCGTTCCAGTCGGGACTCGAAGGTGTTAATGACAACCACCCGACCATCCTCGCTTTTGGCGATCAGCCCGCCCCAGCAGTTCAGTTCATAACTGACGGGCAGATCCAACTTCAAATCGCCGAGTATGTTTTTTAATAACTCTCTGTCGCGTGGATCGGCCAGAAGTTGAGCCTTTCCACCTGACGCAAGTTCAGCGAGCGTTTCTTCGGTCAGCGTACGCAACACCACCGAGTAGGAAGGATCAGCACGGATGGATGCGAGGCGTTCGCGTGTGCGGGTGATGGCAGTATCCACCAGGTCTTCCCTCACATCGCCGACGATCCGCAAAGACTCCAGGCGCGCCCGATGGAGAATGCGCGCGCGTTCCGCAATGGCTGGAGCGCTCGCATTCGCACAGGCATCCTCTTCGATCTGGCGCGCCTCGACTCGGGCTTGCGCCAGTATCCCGTTCACCTGGGATTGCGCGCCCTTTTCGATCTCCTGAACTTGCGTCTCTCCCGAAGCGCGGATCTTCTCGAGGATGGCCTGCAAACTCATCTTATTCGCCGCCAAGCAGTAACAGCATGGCCGCCACTGCGAAGCCCAGAATGACCATCGTCTCGGGAATGGCGATGAGCAGGATCATCGTCCCAAGCGCCTCTGGTTTCTCGGCAATCACGCCGGCTCCCGCCGCTCCGATCCGTCCCTGTGCCAGACCCGTACCGACGGCGGCCAGGCCAATTGCCAGTCCCGCGCCGATTGCGGTCAGTCCGGTTCCAATTGTAGTCAGGTCAATTTCCATTTTTGCCTCCTTGTTTGAATTACATGCGGCTTCTGAATGGTTCATAGGGTCTGCCGCCGCCTTCGTAGAACTTGCGGAAGAATTCCACGTAATGCAGACGCAAACTATGGATCATGGGGCTGAACATGCCCAGAACGAGATTCAGGGCATGGATCAAAATGGCGAGAATCGCGCCCACAATGACATTGCCCGCGATGCCAGCCACCTCGTTTGCCACCTTCGCCAGATAAACAGAAGCCAGCCCGATGGCCGCGATACGCAGATAGGAAAGCACGTTGCCGACCAATGTGATGAATTCGATGGGACCCATCACGATCCCAAGACAGCCAAGCGACATGCTCAACAGCACGATGCCGACGATCACGATGGCGATGGCAAAACTCATGAATCCCTGTGGGAGGAAATCCGTCAACACGCCGACCATGAAAAAGAGACCGATCAAGCCCACGAGCATCCCGCCGCGCTCCAACAGGTGGTTGCGACTCTTGTCTTTGATGGCTTCCCACACACCCAGGATCAATCCAAGCGTAACGTGAACCGCGCCGACTGCCACGGTCATAATGAGGAGTCCCAATACGTGGTCTGGACTGGTGCGGTCAAACCATAGTGCGTGCAACCCGATATATTCGCCCAGCGTGCCGAATGCCTCACCATACAGAAAGCCGAAAAGGATGGACCAACCTGCCCCCATCGCCAGCACGATGAGAATGTCGCGAAGCACACCTTCTTTGAAGCGGCGCAAAAAACCGAGGCTGAGCGCCAGCGCCAGGATGCCATATCCCACATCGCCAAGAATCATGCCAAAGAAGATGGGCAGGAAGAATGCCATCAAACGCGTAGGGTCAATGTGACCGTAACGCGGCAAGGCCAGCAATTTGACCAGGCTCTCGAAGGGTTTGGCAAGTCGCGGATTCTGCAGGATGACCGGCGCCCGTTTTTTCATTTCAGGAGTCATCTTCAATTTCTGGATGAACACCTCATTGCCGACGTTCTCCCGAAGAGCCATTTCAACTCGTTCAATCTCTTTCGCTGGGACCCAGCCTGCCAGCACAAAGGTCAGGTCGGTTTCGCCGAAACGCGGTAATATACGCGAGGCCTCAATTTCATCCTGCAGGACGGCGCGCCAGACAGCAAGTTTTTCGCGCCATTGCGCGGACAGGCTTGCCAATTCGCGGTTGATCTCTTTGATCTGTTCTGGAATGGACGCCATGCGGTAGTACAAGGCCGCAAGGACAACGTCGGGAGAGCCGTCTCCCAACTCGGCAGGCAGGCGTAGACGCGAGATATCCTCGCGGCCCAACAGGGCTTCAATCTGATTTGTGAATTGCTCTGGGAAGACGATCAACATGGCACGCGTCGAAACATCCACATCGCTGGCTACCACCTCGGCGCGTCCCTGGGTCAGATCAACTACACGTTTGCCGATTGCATCCAGGATATCCATGTGTTCGCGATTGACCAGGATGCCAACCGACCTATTTCCCGGTTCACGCACAGATGATGGGATGATCGGCAATAGTTTGCGCAAAGTAGCCTCGTAACGTGGCAGGGACGTAAGTTCAGATTCGAGCCGCTCGCGTTGCGAAGTAAGCGCCTTCACTTTGGGCATAAGTTCTTCCACACCTGCGCGAGCCTCAGCCAGATAATTTCCCGTCAGAGAAATCACGGGTTTTTGATGGATGCCGCCCAAGGCATCCAGTAATCCTCCAACACGTGCCACAAGTAAACTGAGTTCCTCCTGTTGACGAAGCGTATCCCGATCCAGGGAAAGCGGGCGCGCTGAAACTTCGGGAAGATCAGTCAACTCTTCAATATGCATACAACCCATCTGCCGTATGATACGAATAACAGCCTGCAAATTGGTTTTAAGTCCCACAATCTCAACAGGGATCATTTCAAGGTTCATTTGAGTTCCCACCTCCTTTCAGTCCGAGGACAACGTGAATAGCCTCCTGGATGGCCGCCTCCATACGGGCTTGTCCTTTTCGGCGGAGTTCTTCGGCCTGGTTGTGCGCGTGTGCAACAATTGTCTGCGCCTCCTCCTCGGCTTTGGATACGATCTTTTTGTAGCGGATCTGCCCTTCGCGGTTTCCGGAATCGTGCGCCTGCTTTTTGAGAAGAGTGGATTGCGCGCGCGCATCCGCCGCCCTGCGCTCAGATGCTTCCCGTGCGGCTACAATTTTGCGTGTTATCTCTGCTTCAACCAGTCGAATTTGATCCAGTGGCGACAACTCGGTAGCGGACGTTTGATCGGCCATAAAGAGATTCCTCCATCCCAACAGGCATGTTGGAATAATCAGCCAACCGTTTCGCCGCATCGGGCGTCTGGATCATTTTGGTGGTTTTTCCCCGTTTCAGAGTTGTGACGCGAAATGCCTCTCTGTTTTTTGCAAATCCCAACAAACAGGATCAGATTAGTGGTCAGATAACATATTTCGCTATCCGACTTTTTCTTCAAGGCGGCTTTTGAAATGGATGAAAGAGGCTACATTCACTCACGGCAGGCATCCTTTTGTGAAAAATGTATCTAATATCAGTTTAGCACAAACGCAGTCTCATATCAATAAAGGCTCTCTTGGATTCGCCGTGACATATGTCATATTATGGGAAAACAAACACCGATTTATTGCAAAAACACCTGATGTCTAGCTGGTATCACGGCAATTCTGAAAGAAGCTCAATAAGGTGTGACCTGAGAGCCTCAGTATTCAATGTCATACACTACGAAGAAAAGTAAAGAATCAACCGCTAATATTGTCATACACGGAAAAACCGGGCAAAACTATTTACCTGGTTCAGTTTCCGTCAATAGTTAGCTGTAAGCCGCCCTCTTTACAAGAATGCCATTCCCCTTGTTCCAAGAACGGCATTTTCAATTTTCGTAAGCATAAGCAAAACTTTCACGATCTCGGTCTTCTTGCACGGATATCATAGCATCCTAAAATTGGCATTCAGGATTGCGGAATTAGCGAAGGCAAGACGCGCGCTGATCATCGCGCAGTTGCAGATCAATTGTATGCACTATATGCCGAGGGACGCGATTTGCGCCGACTGGTTGCCATCATCGGCGAGGCGGCTCTGTCTGCTGATGACAGACGCGTACTCGATTTTGCCTGAAATCTGCTATCCGTCATGTCTCCTGAACTGCACAAGCGGATACCCAAGGAATACCTTGAAAGGTATCACAAATGACCACCGTCTCTGTCACCCGGATGGAACTGCTGGCTTGTAAAGCGCAAATCGCGCTGGCGAAGCAGGGACGCGACTTGCTCGAGCAGAAACGTTCCGCCTTGCTCAAGGAGTTTCTGCGTACCGCTGATACCGCCGTTGTCCATTCGGATGCCTTGCAAGATGCAGCCGCAGATGCCCGCCAGACACTCGCCAGAGCGGAATCAATTGCCGGAACTGAAGTGATTCGGTCAGCTGCTCTGGCTTCGCGAGCAGAGCTTTCCCTAGAGGTTACGACGGGTAGTGTGATGGGGGTAAAAGTGCCACATATCGAGCAAAAGCGTGTGACTCGCTCAATGATGGGACGCGGCTATTGCATTGTCGGTACTCCTATTGTGGTTGATGAGACCGCGGAAGCATTTGAAAAAGAAGTCGGGGCGATCATACAGATGGCGGAAACGGAACTGCGGCTCACCCGCCTCGGTGCGGAGATACAGCGTACCTCCCGCCGCCTGAATGCGTTGGATCACCTTCTGATCCCGCGTCTCGAGGCCGATAGAGACTTTATACAGATGGCGCTCGACGAGCGCGAACGCAGCGATCATTTTCGGTTCAAATTGATGAAGCGGGTCCTTGAACACAAGCGCCAAGCTTCTCAACGTTGAATAAACCAACTTTCCTCTTGAAGACGTTGCACGGACAAAAGACACTTGTATATTAGTTGCACATGCTTATAATGAGATTGGAGGGTGCATCACGGTCTGTGAAGAATAATCTTTATGATTGCCGACCCAGACAGACTGCGAACCGGGGGAGATAGATTTCTGCGAACAACGTATTTGTGGGGATAGTGGGGTGAACTAGCAGTTGCTTCTCAAACGGTCCGCGAATGTGGGTCGGTGAAAGGAGAGGCAGAATGAACATCGAAGAACTACTGGCAAAGGCCAAAAAGCCTTCAGCCGACGCAATGATGTTGCATCCGTTCTACCGGGGTAAGGTGGAGACGGTCCTGAAATGCGCAGTGCGTTCCTTCAATGACTTTGCAATTTGGTACACGCCTGGTGTAGCCGCGCCCTGCAGGGCCATCGCAGCTGACCCGGAACTGGTGTACGAATACACCAACAAGTGGAACACCGTCATTGTGGTCAGCGATGGGACGCGGGTCCTTGGCCTGGGGGATATAGGTCCCAAGGCAGGGCTGCCAGTCATGGAGGGCAAGGCACTGCTGTACAAGTACCTCGGTGGCGTGGACGGCATTGCTATCATGCTGAATACCAAAGACCCCGACGCCTTGATCAACACCGTGCTGCTGCTTCAACCGGGTTTCGGTGGAGTTAATCTGGAGGATATCTCCCAGCCGAAATGCTTCTACATCCTTGATACCCTGCGGGAGAAAGCGGAAATCCCGGTCTGGCATGACGATCAGCAGGGTACGGCGACCGTCACGCTGGCCGGGCTGATGAACGCGCTCAAGGTAGTCGGTAAGAAGAAGGAGGATGTGAAGATTGCCTTCATCGGCTGCGGTGCATCGAATGTTGCCATTTCTCGTCTGGTCTTTGGTTGGGGGATAATCCCCGCCCATTGCTGCATGGTGGATACCAAAGGCATCCTTGGCAAGCGCCGCAAGGACATCGAAATGCGAAAGGCAGAATTCAAGGATAAATGGAAGCTATGTAACATCACAAACGCGGAAGGCCGCGAAGGCGACATCCCTGATGCGATGAAGGGCGCAGACGTTGTGATCGCGTTATCGAAATCCGGGCCGGGTGTGATCTTACCGGAGTGGATCAGGACAATGGCAAAGGATGCGATTGTCTTTGCCTGTGCAAATCCAGTGCCGGAGATCTGGCCCTGGGAAGCGAAAGAAGCCGGCGCAGTTGTCGTCGCTACCGGACGCTCGGACTTCCCGAATCAAGTCAACAATTCACTTGGTTTTCCCGGCATATTTCGCGGGACTCTCGACGTGCGCGCCCGCACAATCACCGATGAAATGTGTTATGCCGCGGCGGACGCCCTGGCCAACCATGTTGGCGATTACCTTTCAACGGATCATATCTTGCCCAACATGGACGACTGGGAAGTCTTCCCGCGTGAGGCGGCCGCGGTTGCTGTGAAAGCACAGGAGCAGGGACTGGCACGCATAGAGACAACTTACGAACAGGAACTGGAGAATGCCAAGCGCATCATCAAACGCTCGCGTGATCTGACTCGGATGATGATGGACAAAGGCTTCATCGCGGAAGCACCAACGGATGAAGAAGAGCATCCTATTGATACCGGAACGCTTGAACCTACCTTCTAACATCGAGAGGAGATTATCTTATGTACGATTTGATTGTCATTGGTGGCGGTCCCGCGGGCCTCACGGCGACCATGTATGCCATTCGCAAACGCCTCAATGTTCTGGTACTCACCAAAGACCTTGGCGGTAAGACAAACTTCCATCTTGCTTTGCCATGGATCAAGGATTACCAGGTTATTCGTGGGCTGGAGATCGTCAACAAATTCCGCACTGAGCTTGAGTATTTGGAGTTCGCGCGTCGTATCGACATTGCGGAAAAAATTGACAAAAAGAATGGCCACTTCATTGTGACGACAAAAGGCGGAACAATCCTGGAGGCGAAATCCATTATCGTCGCTACCGGTGCGCGTCAGATGCGAATGAACGTGCCCGGCGAAAAAGAATTCAGCATGAAAGGTTTGTGCTATTCCGCCTTGAGTTATGCACCATTGTTTATTGACAAGACTGCCATTGTCATTGGCGATGATGACCTGGCCTTGCGTTCAACTGGTGAATTGGCGACCATTGCAAGGCAGGTCTATCTCGTCTGCACAGGCAATCAAGTATTGGATTCCCCACTATGGAGGAAGTTACAGACCGCCATGAATGTCACAATACTGAAAGGCCATCAGGTGGTCGAGGTCAAAGGCGACCAATTTGCCCGCAGCCTGGTGACCAAAGACCCGTCTGGCAGGATCGCCGAATATGAGGCAGATGGCATATTCGTGGAGAAAGCGCTGAAGCCTCGCGCCGACATGGTCAAAGGCCTCGTTGAACTGGATGAATGCGGGCGCATCATGGTGGATTGCGCCAATTGCACCAATGTGCCTGGCCTGTTTGCCGCTGGCGACGTGACCAATAGTTATGCCGAGCAGGTATTGATCGCTGTTGGCGAAGGCGCAAAGGCGGCGCTGAGTGCGTATGAGTACCTGTTACCAACGCTGGCGATAACGCCGGTTGTTTCTCCATCATGAGTGAAGATCATCCTTCAGGATACTGAATACTGCTGATTTCGCGAATTCGAACGACTCTGGCGGCATTTTCTGCATAGAACAGCCGG
>Ga0209002_10001911_pt1 | contig 16905 bp, 12 predicted proteins | sample Rifsed16ft2_FD_184010 | JGI IMG/M metagenome (GOLD analysis project Ga0209002, IMG submission 184010) | Soil microbial communities from Rifle, Colorado, USA - sediment 16ft 2 (version 2) | ecosystem: Environmental > Terrestrial > Deep subsurface > Rock core/Sediment | place: Rifle, Colorado...
GATGGCCTCGGATCCGGGAAGGACGTAGGCGGCCGCGAGTCGACCGGACGACGCCGCGAGGCCCACGTAGTCCCCCGGTGTGAATGCCTCCAGGTCCTTCCGGCAGGGAAGGCCGGATCGCGCGCAGAACCGCTCCGCCGAAAGAGGCGTCTCCGCAAGGGTCTCGACGGCCTCGAAGCTTCGGCCGTCGCGGGAGCAATGGAGCGCCACCCGGAGCGTTTCGCCGGCGTAATACCCGAGGAGCCAGAAGGCATCTTCGGTCGCGGCCAGGGCGGGGTAACCCGACGCCTTCACGGAAGAGGGGGGCGACCATCCCGACCCCGGTTGGTAGCCGCTACAGCGAATCGCGGTGCCCGCAGCGCTCGAAACGGGTCCGCGAGCCCAGCAGGCGGAGAGCTCTCCCGTGGGGCTTGCCGCGAGAGTCGGGAGGTCCAGGGATTCGGCGGCGTCGGAGAGACTTTCGATCGCCTTCGGTGGGGAGAAGCTCTTGCCGCCGTCGCGAGAGAAGGCATGGAGCACGCGCCCGCTCCTGTTTTCTTCCTCTTCCACCCAAACGAGGTCGACGGTGCCGTCGGGTCGCACCGCAATCTGCGCTCCCCCTCCCGACACCGCGATCGAGATCGGCTCCGAGTGGCTCCGGCCGGAATCGCGGGAGTACGAGACTACGAGATTCCGCTCGAGGTCGTAGCCGTCCTTCAACCCGCGCACGCGAATGCGAGTCCACGCGAAATAGAGGCTCCCGCGGAAGGGACTCTCGGAGCCGCGGTCGATCGCCATCCAGGGCTTGTCGCTCACCGAGAAGGCGCCGTCGGCATGATCGACGGTTTCCCCGAGGAGCGCTCGCGGCGCAAACGTGCGTCCGCCGTCTTCGGAAACCGCGAGGGCCAGCGCCGCCTCCGGCACCCGATCGCGGAAGCCGTCTCCGGAAATGCCGAAGCCGAAAAGCTCTCCCTCGAGACCGAACGCGAGCGACAGGTCGGCGGCCATGGTGGGAGGCCGCTCGAGCGCGCGGAGTGCAACCTCCTGCCGGCTCCAGCTTCCTCCACCGTCGCTCGTGGCCCACGTTCGGAATCGGAGTCCGCCGCGGTTGTACCCCGCGCCGTGCTGGGCCCCGGCGACGATGCGGTCGGGGGAATCGGGGTCGATGGCGACGTTCGGCTCGAAGACCGAGGTCGTGATGTCGCCTGATTGCGCGCAGGCGAGAGTGGCGGCGAGAAGGGTGAACCTTCTCATTAGGGATCGCTTTTCGAGCTCAGGGGGTCTTGCAGACCACTCCGCCTTTCATGACAATCCTTTGGGCAGACGGATGCTAGCACAGCTCCAGGATGTGGTCTGCGATTGCGAGAGAGCTCGTCGCCGCGGGGGAGGGCGCGCTCAGGACGTGGACGAACCCGCCCGATTCGACGATGCGGAAGTCATCGACCAGGTTTCCATCCCGCTCGAGCGCCATGGCGCGTACGCCGCTCCCACCCGGCTCGAGGTCGTCCTCGGTGAGGTCGGGGACGAGCTTCTGGAGCTTGCGAAGGAATGCCGTTTTCGAGAGCGAGCGGTAGTACTCCTCGAGTCCGGTCCGCCAGTGCTTGCGCACCATGCGAAACGTACCGGGGAATCGGGCCATCTCCCACAGATCGCGCGCGCGCACGTCGGTCTTTCGGTAGCCTTCCCGGGCGAACGCCAGGACGGCGTTCGGTCCCGCCTCGACCTCTCCATCGATGCGGCGGGTGAAATGAACTCCGAGAAACGGAAACCGCGGGTCGGGGACGGGGTAGATGAGGCTTCGCACGAGGCGTCGGCTTTCGTCCCGCAGCCGATAGTACTCGCCGCGAAAGGGAAGGACCCTCGCCGAGGGCGTCGCTCCGCAGAGGGCGGCAACACGGTCGGCATGAAGTCCGGAGGCGGTGACGACGCGCTTCGCGAGGAAGTCACCGGCTTCGGTGTGAAGCCGCAGCGTCCCGTCCTCGCGCCGGAACCCGAGGAGCCGGGCGCTCGTGCGGACGTGGCCGCCCGCTTCCTCGATCGCAGATGCCATCTTCTCGGCGACGGCGCGGAAGGAGACGATCCCCGTCGAGGCGGAGTAGACCGCGGCCACCCCTCGAGCGTGAGGCTCGATCTCACGAAGCTCCTCCGGAGAAATCGCACGAAGCCCGGGAACCCCGTTCTCCCTCCCCCGCTCCAAAAGCGCCTCGAGCCTTGGTCTCTCCTCTTCGGAGGTCGCGACGATGACTTTCCCCGAGAGCTCGAAGGCAACGCCATACTCTTCGCAAAAGCGCACCATCTCCGCCGCCCCCCGGACGGCAACGCGCGCCTTCAGCGAGCCGGGCTTGTAGTAGATGCCTGAGTGGAGGACTCCGCTATTGTGCCCCGTCTGGTGGAGCCCGACTTCGGCCTCCTTCTCCAGGACCAGGACCGAGGCGCCCGGCTTCCGGCGCAGGAGCTTGAAGGCGGTCGCGAGCCCCACGATTCCGCCTCCCACGACGACCACGTCGTACACGGAGGCGGTTATGGATCGCGGGAGACCGCGGCGTCAACGGGCCGGAACTTGGTACTTCGCTGCTTAATGACGCTAACCGATGGGAATAAACGGGAAAGGCGCAAAAAACGCAAGGGCGCAGGGAAGGAAATCTACAAGGGGGATACGGGGACAGGAGGAGATAGGGAGATACATTGGCCAATAGGTCCTGATTCATCTCCCCATCTCCTCCTATCTCCCCATCGCCTTTTCTTACACTTTCAAACCCCTTGCGGGCTCGATTCGCTCCACGATGAGGACCGGGGTCATCTTGCGAACGGACACGTCGGTGGTACCTCCGGCCGGACGATAGACCGGAGTGACCCCGTGGGTATGGGAAATTTGGAACATCCTGTCAGGCTGCCCCACTCTCTCATGGTGGCGGTCGCGCGCGCGAGGCTCGGCCCGTCGAGATCGATGGCATCCGCGAGGAGCGCCTCGCGCGTCAGCCTCCCCGACATCAACCCTGAATCCGTGTGTCCGCGCTCGGGCGCGAGCACGTGGACGACCTCATGGGCCACGATGCGCGCGAGCGCCCGTGCGAGCTCGGCGACGTATCGCGGGGAGAGCTGGCTCTCGCGGTGACCGAGCGTTCGGCGCACACCCGGATAGAAGACGAAGATGCTGTACTTCTCGCCTCTCTCTCCGTAAGCGGCCGCCATGGTGTTCGGAGGAAGGCCGAAGCGCCAGTCCTCTCCCGGCAAGACGATGGCGTTGACCCGCGGCTCGGGGATCGTCCGAAGATCCTCGTTCTCGGAAGCCGCATGGAAAGTGACGGCGAGACCGTTCTCCCGGAAGAGCGCCTCCATTTCGTCGCCGAGCCGGCGGAGCCCGACCGCGGGAAAAAGGTGCGCGGAGTCGTGCCAGACCAGCGTGAGCGTCGGAGTCGGCTCGGGGGGAAGCGCGGCGAAGGCGAGCGGAAGGAAAATCCATGCAGCCATGCGACCTCCTCGCTAAACTGGTTACGATGGTTGGTCGCGCAAGTTCATCGAAGGACTTTTCTTCGAAATTTTGGAGTGGCGATTCCAATCTCGAAAGAGCATGAAACGCTTTTTGAAGATCGGAGGGTTCCTGCTGGTTCCGCTCGCGCTCCTGGCGCTGAGTCTTTCGTTTCGATTCCCGCAGACGACCGAGAACCTCTACGCTCAGGGTGTCTATCCCCAGATCGTTCGCCTGTTCGCGGCGCTGAATTGGGCGAGCTTCTCCTGGGCCGAGGTGTTGGTGGTCGCGGCGATGGTCGCCCTCGGCTTCTTCTTCCGGCCGAGAAGGATCGTCTTCACGATCTGGTGCGCGGGAGGCGCTCTCCTCTGGGCCTTTCTCGTCCTCTGGGGATTCAACTACGCGCGGCCTCCCCTCGAGGATCGACTCGGACTTCGGGACATCGTTCCCCGTTCCGCCGATCCGCAGTCGCTGCTCGAGACCGGCGAACGAACGGCGGCCTTGACGTCGACGCTCTTCGAAGCCCTCGAGCAGGACTCAGGGCCGACGCGACTTCCAGTGAGCTTCGATGAGCTCGATCGCATCATCGACGAGGGCTATCGCGCGCTCGAGCTCCCGGGAGACCGAATCCTGTCGGACACCACCCGGTCGAAGCCGCTCATGAGCTCGACTCTCTTCTCCTACCTCGGGATCAGCGGCATCTTCGTCCCCTTCACCGGCGAGCCCTCGGTGAACGCGCTCCAGCCGGACGCGGCTCTCCCGCTGGTCCTCGCCCATGAGAAGGCCCACCAACGGGGCATCACCCACGAAGGAGAGGCGAACTTCGCCGCGTTTCTCGTTTGCTCGCGGGAGGAAGCGCCGCCCTACCTGCGATACGCGGCCTACCTCTTCGCGACTCAGTACCTGCTGGGCGAAGCGGCGCAGTACCTTCCTCGAGAAGAAATGTCCGCAGCCTGGGATCGTCTCGGGAGCGGGCCTTTGGCCGACGTCCAGGCCCTCCACGACTTCTGGGAGCGCTACCAGGGCGTCGTGAGCGAGCTCACGGCGGGAGTCAACGACGGCTACCTGCGCGCCCTGCAGGTCCCGGAAGGGGTCGAGAGCTACGGCACGGTGGTGCGGTTGCTCCTCGCTCTCGACGCCCGAGGTCAGCTGATCTGAGCAAGCTGCTCGCAAAGGCATCCGCACCCTGCGCGAGCGGAGCGAGCCCGGCCGGGAGGAAGCGCTTGCGCCGAAGGCGCAAAGCGCGGGAATTTTGCCGTGAGCACAGCGTCGAAGGAGCCCGGCAACATCTCATACCCTCGAAGGAGCCCGATGCGGACGATTCGGCCGTCCGACGCGAGCGGAGCCGTCAGCCCGAGCGCAGGGCGAGCGAAGCGAGTCCCGGAGCGAGACGCGCTGGGGGTGGGGCCCCAGCGCAGTGATCGAAGAGCGAGGCGAGCACTAAGAAAGTTCGTCGAACCTTTCGGCGAGATCGACGAACGTCTGCACCGCGAACCCCGTCGCGCCCTCGGGAAAGTACTTCCAGGGCTTCTGGAGGATGAAGGGCCCGGCGATGTCGAGGTGGGCCCAGGCCGCCCCCTCGGGCACGAACTCGCGGAGGAAGAGCCCCGCGGTGATCGCCCCGGCATACTTTCCGCCAACATTATTGATGTCGGCGTAGGGGGTCTTCAGCATCTCCTTGTACTCCTCGACGAGAGGAAGCTCCCAGAAGAGCTCGCCGTGGCGGCGGCCCGACTCGATCACTGCCTCGATCAGTTTCTTGTCGTTACCCATGATCCCCGCGACGGCAGTCCCGAGGGAGCGAACGACCGAGCCGGTGAGGGTAGCGGCATCGACGATATGAGTCGCTCCCTCCTCTCCCGCCCGGGCGAGAGCGTCGGTCAGGACCAACCGGCCCTCGGCGTCGGTATTGTCGACCATCACCGACTTCCCATTCTTGGCGATAAGGATGTCGCCAGGCCTCTGCGCCCCGGGTCCGGGGAAGTTCTCGGCGGCGGCGACGATTCCGGTGACGGCGACCTTCGGCTTCAGCCGGGCGATGGCCGCCATGGAGCGGAGCACCGCGGCCCCTCCCGCCATGTCGCCCTTCATCTCCCACATATCCTCCGCCGGCTTGATGGAAATTCCGCCGGTATCGAACGTGATCCCTTTCCCGAGGAGAGCGAGGTGGTGCTTCGTAGCCGCCTTCTTCGCCCCCTTGGGCCGATACCGGAGAACGATGAGGCAGGGCGGGTAGATGCTGCCCTTCCCCACGGCGACCAGTCCGCTGTAGCCCTGCTTGGAAAGCTCCTTGCCGGAGACGACGGTGACACCGAGCCCGCTGTCCTTGGCGATCGTCTTCGCCACCTCGGCGAGAACCTTGGGGTAGACCTTGTCTCCCGGCTCGTTGACGAGATCGCGGGTGTGGTTCACCGCCTCGCTCACGACGAGCGAGCGCGAGAGCGTGCGCTCGGCCTCCTTGCGATCCTCCTGGCGGCACACGATGGCGAACGAGGGTTTCGGTTTCTTTTTGTCGCTGTCCTTCTTGTATTTGTCGAAGCGATACGCGCCGAGCGCGGCGCCTTCGGCGCCGCTCGCGACGTAGCTCGCCCCCGCCGGGTGGTTGAGGAGAAGCGCGACTTTGGAAAGCCCGTAGTCCGAAGCATAGGAAAGCGCGCGGGCGGCGGCGATCTTGACGTTCTCCGAGAGGTCGAAGGCCTTGGAAAGGGACGTGGAGAAGACCAGGAGCGCCTTGACGTTCTCCTTCTCGTCGAAGGTCTGGAAGAGCTCGCGCCGGTACTTCTCCTTGCGGAAACCCTCCTGGGCGCGGCGGAGAGCCTGACCGAGCCTGGAATCATCCGCTTCGAACAGGGTGGTCTCGGAGTCGATGACGGCCACAACCAGATCGGCCTCGAGTCTCGGGGGGGATTGGTTCGAAAGAGAGATCTTCATCTTCTGTCTTCTTGTCAGGCTGTCAGGCTGTCAGGCTGTCAGGCCTCATCCGCGTACTTTTCTTTGAGCTTCTCGACGACCGCGGGGTCGGCGAGTGTCGTGGTGTCCCCGAGAGCCTTCCCTTCGGCGATGTCGCGCAAGAGCCGCCTCATGATCTTTCCCGAGCGGGTCTTCGGGAGATCGGCGGTAATAATGATGTCGTCGGGCCGGGCGATGGCGCCGATCTTCTTCACCACGTGCTGTTTCAGATCGTCCCATGTATTCCTCCAAAACCCAAAATCGACGCCGATTCTATGACAGCCATCGATCCAAAGACCAGCGGCGTACGAATCTCGACGGCATGCCGTCGGGAATTCTGACGAGGGGAGCACGAAGCTGGGGAGAGGGGCTTTTTGCTTTCGGCCGGTATACTGAAGGAACCCTCGGTGCTCGACGCCTTCCTCTATCGCTTGCTGCGACCTCTCGCGAGACCGCTCGCCCACCTGTTCCATCGCCGTCTCATCGTCGAGAATCCCGAGCGCGTCCCCCCGAAGGGCCCGGTGGTCCTCGCGTCGAACCACCCCAACATGATGCTCGACGTCCTCCTCCTCGGGGCATCGACGAGACGCACGCTCCATTTCTTGGGGAAGGCGACACTTTTCCGGAACCCGGTCCTCGGCCGCGTCCTTCGGCTCTGCGGGGTCCTTCCGGTTCACCGCAGGAAAGAAAGCCCGAGCCGGATGGAGCAGAACCTCGAGACCTTCGAGGCCTGCCATCGCCTGCTCGCCTCTGGAGGCGCCATCGCCATCTTTCCCGAAGGGGTCAGCCACGACCGCGAAGCTGTTCTTCCGCTCAAGACCGGCTGCGCCCGCATCGTCCTCGAGGCCGAAGCGAAGCGGGCCTTCGGCCTGTCTTCGGTCATCGTTCCCGTGGGGATCACCTTCTCGAACCGTGAGCTCTTCCGGAGCGATGCGCTCGTCATCTTCGGCGAGCCCCTCGACCCCTCGCCTCATTTCGAGGCGTATCGGGAGGGCGATCCGGCAGACGCGGTCAAAGCACTGACCCGGGAGCTCGAGACGGCGCTCAAGGCCACAGCGCTTCACGTTCCCCGCGAAGAAGATGAGAAGCTCCTTCGGACGCTTCGCGGCTTCTTTGCCGGGGAGACCACTCCCACGAGCGATCGGCTTCTCGTGGACCGCACGCTGGTCGCGGCCATCGCCGATTTTCGCGACCGTCACCCCGTCGAGTACGCGCGGCTCCGAAGGCAGGTGCTCGGATACGGGAGAGTGCTCGACGTCCTCGGGCTTTCGCACGGCGAGATCGACCGGACCTATCGCCGGGGCCCAATCGTTCGCTATCTCGCCCCACGAGTCCTCCTCCCAGCCGCCGGCCTTCCATTTTTTGTCGCCGGCGCTCTCTTCCACTACCTGCCCTACAAGATCCCCGCCCTCCTCGCGCGCTTCTTCGCGACCGAGGCGGTGGAGCGGGCCACGATCAAGCTTCTGACGGGGCTCGTCACCTTCCCCCTCTTCTACGCGCTCGCGGTCCTACTCAGCGGCCGGCTTCTCCTGCTCGCGATCCTCCCGCCCCTCGGGATCTTTTCGCTTCTCTACGCCGAGGCGGTTTCCGAGCTCTTCCGCGAGGTCCGAATCTTCTTCTGGCACCACCGACCCGACGACCGACGGGAGCGGCTGAAGCTCTGGCGGGAGGAGCTCGCCGCCGAGCTCGAGACCCGGCGTCAGGAGTATGAGGCGCTGGAAAACCGCCTTCCCGGATGAGACCATAGAGGTACACCAAAAATCTGCGATCGCCCTTCTTGGGGCCGGTCCATATGTCCGAAACTCCTCCGCAGAAAATCGGGAAGTACGAGATCCGCGGCCTCGTGGGAAAGGGCGCGATGGGTGTCGTCTACAACGCCGTCGATCCCGCCCTCGGCCGCGCGGTCGCCATCAAGACGCTCTCGCTCTCCGCCCTTTCGGGCTCACCTCATGAAGCCGAGCTCAAGCTTCGGTTCCTCCGCGAGGCCCGCTCCGCGGGAATGCTCCAGCATCCCAACATCATCACCGTCCACGAGCTCTTCGAGGACGGCGGGACCGCGTACCTGGTGATGGAGCTCCTCGAGGGCGCCGCTCTCTCCTCGCTCCTCAAGCGGAAGAAGGAGTTGACCCTGGGGGAAAGGCTCTCAATCGTCGATCAGATCGCCGCCGGGCTCTCCGAAGCCCACGCGCATCGCATCATCCATCGCGACCTCAAGCCCTCGAACGTCTTCGTTCTCAAGAACGGTGTCGCGAAGGTCCTCGACTTCGGTGTCGCCAAAATGGGCGAAGGCGAGCTCACCAAGGCGGGAACGGTCTTCGGCACCGTGGAGTACATGGCGCCGGAGCAGGTGCGGGGAGCGAGTGTTTCCGCCCGCGCGGATATCTTCTCCCTGGGAGTCGTCGCCTACGAAGTGCTCTCGGGACGAAACCCGTTTCGCGCGGAGACGCTCGCCGCCTCGGTGTTCAAGATTCTCTCGGACAACCCGGAGAGGCTCGCCTCCGACTCCGCGGGCATTCCGCCTGCGATCGACGCCATCGTTTTCCGGGCCCTCGCCAAGGCCGAGATGGAGCGCTTCGAGTCTTTGTCGGAGCTCCGGACGGCGCTTCACCAAGCGGCCGAAACCACCGGTATCGTCCTCAAGCCCCCGACGCTCTCGGACAAGGAGATCGTCATCAGCAGGGAATCGGCCGACGCCGCCGGGGCGTCGCTCGAGCCGCGAATCTCTCAATGGTCCCACGTCGCCGCCCAGGCCGATCTCCTGGAAGAGATTTACCAGGGCGGGGTCGCTGCGTTCAACGCCGGGAGCTTCGCGGAATGCGTCGAGAAGATGAGCCAGGTGCTCGATGAGGTCCCGGTCCACGCCATGTCCCTGCACTACCTCGCGATGAGCGAGGAGAACCTCCGGCGCCAACGCCTCCGCGAGAGCGATCGCAAGGAGGTAACGGCGCTCCTCACCGCGATGCGCGACGCCCATCGGAAGGGAGAGGCGGCGGCGGTGATCGAGAAGGCTAATCGCCTTCTGGCGCTCGACAAGGAATCGCTCGAGGCCAGGTGGTACCGGCGGAACGCGGAAGCGCGTCTTCGCGCGGTCTCCGTCGGAGTCGGCTCGAGGGAGCGCGCCGCCGCCGGGCGCTCCGTCGCCGGGACCTCGTCGCGTGAAGGGGCGAAAAGCTTCGGGTACGTTCCCGCCAAGGAGTCGCGCTTCCATCCCGCGCAGAGACGCGAGGTCGAGGTCGCGGCGCTGTCGCCGACACGCGAGTCTTCCGGAGGCAAGGGGGTCTGGTTCCTCGTCGGGACCGGTGTCCTGTTCCTCGGTCTCGTGGGAGTCTGGATTTCGTCCATCGGCAGCTCGAAACCCGAGGTCAAGGCCAGTCCTCCGACACTCCCCGGAGTGCGCACCTCTCCCTTCCAGGGCATCGATGAAGACGGCACCGTGCTCCTCCAGGTGACACGACCCACACCCTCATTTTCGGTGAAACAGGTCATCCCCACTTCCATCGTCGCGGGAACTCCGACCAAGGTCGGGCTCTTCGGTGAAGGCCTCGGCGACCATCTCGTCGTCGTTCCCGGCCCGGGCGCTTCCGTCCTCGCAACCGAGGTGCAGAACGAAGGCCTTCTGGAGGTAGAGATTCTCGCGGAACGCGAGGGCGAGATCCTGGTTGAGGTGACGAACCCACAGGGCCACAAGGAAACGGTCCGCATCCAGGTGGAGCTCCACTGACCTGTTTCAAAATGGACTACCGGGGAATCTGCGTAAGGCTTCTCGAGCAGTCAACTTCCTCGAGAGGCGACACTTCTGGCCCAGGATCGCCTCTGGCACGGATGTTGCTTTGACATGGACCTCGAGTTCCAATAGACTCGCAAAAAATCAGGCCTCTAATTCGCATTGAAGCGTTCTTATGTCGAACGGCACCTGGATCCCTGAAGTCGTCTCGCGGGCCGAGCCGGAAGGGCTCGACTACTATCCACCGGAGACCGAGACCCATCTGCGGGACTACTGGTACACCGTCCTCAAGAGACGATGGCTCATCCTCGCGGTCTTGACGGCGGTTTTGGGCTGGTTCGCGGCCCGCACCCTGATGCAGACACCCATGTACTCGGCGACGGCGGTCCTTCAGATCGATCGCGGCAAGATCAACCTCGTCCAGGAGGTCATGATCCCCGACTACTGGAGCGGGTACACCGAGTTCTATCCGACCCAGGCCCGCGTCCTTCAGAGCCGGGATCTCGCCCAGCGCGTGGTGAAGCAGCTCCGGCTCTGGGAGCATCCCTATTTCACCGGCGGCGGGAAGCTCGAGCCCACGGACGCGAACCTCGAGAACCTCTCGGGAGCGGTCCTGGGCATGCTCGGGGTCACGCAGATCCGGAATACGCAGTTGATGGAAGTCCGCTTCACCACCGCCGAGCCCAAGCTCTCCGCGGATCTCGCGAACGCCCTCGCCCAGCAGTTCACGACGTTCAACAGCGACAGGGAGTCGAACCTGGCGCGGAATACCGCGGGATTCATCCGCGAGCAGGTGGAGAAGATCCAACAGGAGATCCAGGAGAAGGAGAAGCTCCTCCAGGACTACAGCCAGCGCGAAGACCTCATCATGGTGGACGAGAAAGAGACGAGCGTGATGAAACAGCTCGATCATCTCAATACCGAAGTCACCCAGGCGAGGGCGGACCGTGCCGCGGCGGAAGCGCGCTACCGGAGCATCGCCTCCGCCGACCCGGGTGCGCTCCTCGAAGTCCAGAGTCATACGACGGTCGAGGCCCTGCGCGGGGAGCGGGCGGCGCTCGAACGTGAGGTGGCGGTCCTCACCTCCAGGTTCAAGGACGACTGGCCGGAGCTAAAGCGGGCGAAAGAATCCCTCCAGGAAGTCAACGAGAGGCTCGCGAACGAGCAGCGCGCGGTGGCGACGAAGGTCGTCGCTGCGGCGGAGATGGAGTATCGGGAGGCGCGCGAGCGGGAGATGCTCCTGGCTCGGGAGGCGAACGCCGAGAAGGGCGCGGCGCAGAAGCTCAACAAGCTCACGACCGACTACAATCAGATCAAAGCCGAGATCGACAATCAGCGGATGATGCTCCAGCAGCTCCTGCGCAAGCAGTCGGAGACCGGTCTTACGGCGGAGCTCGGCGAGCAGCAGCCGGTGAACGTTCGCGTGGTGGAAGCGGCGCTCGTGCCCCGGGGACCGAACGGACCGGGCCTGAGGCGGAGTCTCTTTCTCGGAACCATCGTGGGCCTGGGGCTCGCGCTCGGCCTCGCGTTCTTTCTCGACTACTGGGAGACCAACATCTACACCATCGACGACCTGAGGCGCCACGTGCCCCTTCCGTACATGGGCATGGTCCCGCGGCTCGAGGGAGGTTCCGACGCCATGTGGGACGGCTTGAGCCTGAAGAGCTTGGCGGCGGAAGAGATGGAAGGTGAGCCCGGCCGCACGAGCATCAAGAGGCTAAGCACCACCCGCACGGCCCTGGCGCTCGCGCAGCGGAAGGTGGCGTCGCGATCGAAAGACGACGTCTCCATGGTCGCCGAGCGGTTCAAGTTCCTCCGGGGCTCGCTCCTGCTCTCGAAGCCGGGAAGCCCCCCGCGCGTCGTCCTGGTCACGGGCCCGGACAAGAACGCGGGAAAGACCTTCGTCGCCTGCAATCTCGCGATGTCGCTCACCGACCTCGACAAGAAAGTGCTCATCATCGACGCCGACCTGAGGAATCCTCAGCTCCACAAGATCTTCCGGTTCAAGAACCGCGCGGGCCTCTCGAACGTTCTTTCGGGCCAGACGACGCTCGAGAACGGCTGCGTCGTCTCGACGCCCATCCCCAACTTTTTCGCGCTTCTCGCCGGCCCCCCAAGCCCGACACCGGCGGAGCTCCTGGGCTCGAAGAAAATGGAAGAGACTCTCGCCGAGTGCGTCCGGTGCTTCGACTACGTGGTGCTGGACTCCGCGCCGCTCCTCCCGGTCTTCGATTCGCACTACCTCACCGTCAAGTGCGACGCGAACCTTCTCGTGGTGCGGAGCGGACAGACCTCGCGCAACGCCGTGAAACAGAGCCTCGACCTCATCGATCGCGTCGGAGGGAAGGTCACGGGAGTCGTCCTGAACGACGTGAACCTGTCCGATTTCGCCCAGAACTACTACTACACCTACCACAGTTACGAGTACGGGACCTACGCGGAAGAGACGGTGGAACGAGCGGGCTGAGCTTCCCGATGGAACCACTGCTCGCGGCACTCAGGGGCCTCGCTCTCGACTCCGAGACGGCTACCGCCGAGCGCGTCGCCCCTTTGCTCTACTTCGGCTCGCGTGGCGCCGGGTCGCCGGCCCTGAGAAGAGTCTATTATGAAAGCGCGGCGAGGAACGTGCTGCTCTTCGACGCCCTCGATGAGCTGACGGCGGCTCTCGCCTCTCGAGGCGTTCGGCCGGTACTCCTCAAGGGCGCGGATTTCGCAACGAGCCTTTACCCGAGCGCCGCGCTTCGCCCGATGAGCGATCTCGATCTCTGGGTCGCCGCCGAAGAAGTGACGCTGGCCGAAAGCGCCCTCGCGTCCCTCGGCTATCGGCCGGCAGTTCCGGAGATGACCCAAGGCCTCGCGCGAGCCATCCGCCACGCGCGGCTCTACGTCTCCGGAACGAGAGGAGACGTCGCCGTCGACCTCCACTGGTCTCTCGTGGGCCACGATACCGATCGCAGGGCGCCGCCGAGCCTCGATTGGTTTCGAAGCCGGACACGTCATTCAAGACTCGATCCCACCGCGAGTCTCCTCTACCTCGCGGCGCACATGAAGCTCCAGCACTACGACGAGCGCATCCCCCTGATCTGGCTCTCGGATTTCTATCTCCTGTCCCAGCGCCCCGAGATGGAATGGGAGGCTCTGTTCACGGCCGCTCGAAGCTTCCGCTGGGAGGCTGGCCTCGCGGCCACCGCCGCCGAGGTTTCGGCCCGGCTGGGCCTCGAGCTCTCGCCGCCCCTTGCGGCCTACGCGCGAACGATCCCGATGGCGATACCGGAGCACAAGGGAGGTCCGGAGCGCGCCTGGAACGAGCTCTCGACACTCTCCTTCCGCGGGCGCGCGGCCCTTTTGAAAGCGTATCTCTTCCCCTCTCCCTCGTACGTTCGCTTCCGGTATCGCCCGCGCCCCGTCTGGGCCTGGCCGCTTTTTTATCCAGTCCGCTGGGCTCGGCTCCTTTCGAGCGCCGCATCGCTCGCGGTGAAACCGCGCCGCTCCCGACCGCTCCTCGGAGAGACTCCGTGAGCGCTACCTATCTCGTCGATCCCGGCGCTTTTCCGGCTCGCACGGAGGGAATTCCCTGGGGCGGAGAAGAAGCCCGTTTCGGAGTCGCCGGCATCCCCCTCCGGATCGAGGGATTGAGCCCACTCCAGCGGGCGACGCTCGAGCCTCTCTATACCTTCTCCGCACACTCGCCGAAGGTGGGCGTTTCCCTGTTCCAGGTCGACCCCTCGGTTTTCCGCACGATCGACCGCCGCGGCTGGAACTATTCGCTCGATTTCGACTACGGTCCGGATCATACTCACCTGGTGGGAATCGACTGGATGGCTCGCCTCGAATGGAAAGGCGACACAATATCGGCGGGCATGTGGGTATCGATGGAAGAGTCCGGCGCCTTCCACGGCGCTTTCGAGAACTTCCTGCGGGTCCTCGCGGCCCACGTCCTGCTCCTCGAGGGGGGCGTTCTCCTTCACAGCGCCGCGGTGGTCTCATCCGGAGAAGCTCACCTCTTCGTTGGACCCTCGGGCGCCGGCAAATCCACGATCTCCCACGCCGCACAATCCACGGGGCGTTCGGTCATAAGCGACGATCTGAACGTCGTGACCTCCGAATTCGTGCTCGAGGGAAGCTCGTTCTTTTCCGAAATCGGAACGCGCCACGAGGGCTCCTATCCCTTGCGCGCGATCTACCGTCTGGAGAAAGGGACCGAGGACGCGCTTCGTCCCATGGGAGAGGGAGAGGCGCTCGCGAGCCTCATCGCCTGTGCCCCGTTCGTGAACCACTCGCGCTTCCTCGCGCACCGTCTGTGGGCGAACCTCGGGGCGCTCGTCGCCAGAACGCCGGCCCACGTCCTCACGTTCCGGCGCGAGGGGACCTTCTGGCCGCTCATCGAGTCATGACGAACGACGCTGCCATTTTCAAGCCGCGACCCGACGTGCGGTTCCGCGTGGTGGGAGACGAGGCCGTCATCGTGCGTCAGGAGGACGCGGAGGTCATCGCCCTCAACGATGTAGGGGCGAGCGTACTCTCGCTCCTGGATGCGCGCCGGAGCGTCCGGGAGGTCCTCGAGGCTCTCCTCGAGCAGTACGACGTCGACCGGGAGTCGCTTTCGAGCGATCTCGCCAGATTTCTCTCTGAGCTTCGAGACGCGGGAGTGGTCGAGGAAGCGTGAGCTACCAGAAGACGGCCGTCCGGACCTGGAACGAGAACATTCTGTTCTCGGCGCTCGTCGAGCTCACCTATCGCTGCAACCTCGACTGCGTCTTCTGCTACAACGACCTCGGCCTCCAGGGAAGACCGATGACGCTCGACGACTACCAGCGATTCTTTGGGGATCTCGCCTCGCTTTCATGCCTTCACCTGACGCTCAGCGGAGGGGAGCCCCTCGTCCACCCCCAGTTCTTCGAGATCGCGGCCAAAGGTCGGGACCTGGGGTTCGTCCTCCGCATCAAGTCGAACGGCCACTCGCTTCGAGGCCGGACGTTGCGGCGCCTCAAGGAGGAGATCGATCCCTTCGTTGTCGAGGTGAGCCTTCACGGGGCTTCGGCCGGAACCCACGATCGTCAGACGCGGGTTGCGGGCAGCTTCGAAAGGCTCCTCGCGAACTTCGAAGAGATGTCAGCCGAGGGTCTTCGCTTCAAGATCAACAGCACCCTCACGCGGTGGAACGAATCCGAGATCGAGGGGATGTTCGCACTCGCGGAACGTTTCGGGGCGCCGCTCACCGTGGACCCCGACGTGACCCCTCGCGACGACGGAGACCTCTCGCCTCTCGATCTCTCCGCGACTCCGGAAGGTCTGAGGCGTCTCTTCTCTTACGGAAGAACTGACGACGTCGTGCGTCAGGGAGACGCGGAGCTTCCCACCGTCGATTCCAAGAAGCACTGCGGCGCGGGCTCTTCGGGAATCGCCGTCGATCCCTTCGGGAACGTCTATCCCTGCGTCCAGTGGCGCCGGCCGGTAGGGAACCTCCACCAGCGCTCGATCCGGGACATCTGGAGCGGCAACGCGAAGCTCGAGGAAGTCCGGCGATTATCGGAAGAGGTGAAACGGAACCTCGCGCGTGGAGGTCCGGGGATGTTCTGTCCGGGAACCGCGGAAGGTCTTACCGGGAGCCCGATCCCTGGCCTCCCGCTACATCCGAGCTCGATGAGTCTTTAGCTCGAGAGTGGCCCCGTCGGGCACATGCCAAAGTTCGCCTTCGCCGGGGGCCGTGGAACGCAGAGAGCGGCCATCGCTTCGAGCTTCTCCCGATAGAGGATTTCGGGGCGGCGATACGGTTTCTTCGAGGAAGAGTCCTTCCGGCTCTTCTCGTCTGGTTTCTCGGTTTTCATTTCGTTCATGATACCAAATGGATCTCAGGGCCGGAAGCTCATGGTGAAACCCACCTGGAGACGGTCCTTGGCGAACGCCTGCACGTTCGACTCCCGCTCGAGGTAGTCGGACGCGACCCCCACCGTCCAGCGCTCGGTGACGCGAACGTCGAACGCGAGGCGGAACGTACGGTGGTCGTCGAAGATCTCCTCCGTGCCCTCCTCGGTCTCGGCGGGAAGAGGGTAGCGGTTCTGTCCGATCGAGAAGCCCGGCGTCACCGAGAAGCGCTCGGTGATCGGATAGGTGAACGCCGCTCCCCACCGGTTCTCGACGAAGAACCAGTTCTCGTCGAAGATCGAGGGCACGACGTCGCGGGAATAGAGGGCCTGCAGGCGCTGTCCCTCGCCGAAACCGAAGGTCACGTCGACCGAGCCGATGAGCCCGGTGTAATCGACCCGTTCCCGATCGATGGGCGCGACGCTGCGAAAGCCGAGAAGGAACCTTCCATTGACAAACGACCCTGCAAGAGGGAGCTCGGCAGTGGCGAGCGGGTCTCCACCGCCAGGACTGAACTCGAAGCCGAACCGAGCGCCGTGGGAATCCGCGTCGCGGGAGGTGTCGTCGAACCGGAAGGTCTCGAAGAAACCCTCGGCGATAGCGCTGGTCTTCGCGGTCAGCCTTCGCTCGAAATCCAGGAAGGCGCGATCCTGGTCTCGGTTGAGCCGGGCCGCCACCGTGGGGTCGTTGAGCCCCTCCTGGATCTCGAAGAGCGACCGGCCGTAGCCGAAGCTAAGGAGATGCCGCCAACCGAGCGCGAGAGCGAGTGAGCCCTCGAGCTGGTTCGTCCTCTGCTCCACGGGGAAGTCGAACTCCGAGGTCGGCCGACCGGTCTCGTCGCGGAAATCGTCGGTGACCTTGAACAGAACCCGCCGGCCCCCGAACCCCGCGCCCACCCGGGTGATGTCGAACCATCGGC
>Ga0209002_10001914_pt1 | contig 16892 bp, 22 predicted proteins | sample Rifsed16ft2_FD_184010 | JGI IMG/M metagenome (GOLD analysis project Ga0209002, IMG submission 184010) | Soil microbial communities from Rifle, Colorado, USA - sediment 16ft 2 (version 2) | ecosystem: Environmental > Terrestrial > Deep subsurface > Rock core/Sediment | place: Rifle, Colorado...
AAGCAGGTCGCGCATGGAGGCGTCACCCTCCTCGAACCGATAGACGTGCTTCGGCAGCTGGCTACCTCCAACCGCTGTACTCCCGCGCGTTATTTAACAATTTTCCGAAGGCGTTCAAGCGAGATCACGGAGGTCCTCGAGCAGCTTCGCACACCGGACGATGGCGACGAGTCCGTATAGCTGCTGGAGGAGCGCGAGTTTCGTGCCCAGCGGCACGCCGGGCTCATCGAATTTCGCGAAGAGCGCATCGATCGCGGCGCGGACTTCCCGGATCGAGTCGAGCCCCTCCGGGTCCCGTAAGTCCGTGGCAAGAAACCAAAGGGCATCCTGGACCGCGAGGGAGTGGGCTCGGTAGGCGGCTTGGAGCACCGCATCGCTCCCGGACACGTATTGCCGGCTCCCGAGGAACATCAGGCCTTCCGAGAGCCCGCTCATCAAGAACCGCATCAGGGTCCTTGTCTCTGCAGTCAGGACGTTCTCGACGGCGAGAACACCGACCGAGGCGAGGTCGAAGAAGCTCGCGGTCTCCGCTGATCGTCTCGATGCGGCCGAGCCGCCAATCTCGAACCCGAATTCACAGAACTGTGTCACGGCCCCGAGGGCGACGTCCGCGTCCCGCTTGAGGTCCACCTTCTTGCGAACGTCGAGCCAGCGGGAGACGACCTGGAGTTCACCGCGTAACTTCACGAGGGAAGCCGCATCGAGTTGAGACAGGCACTCGCCCAAGATGGTCCTGTAGCCTTCCGCGAGACTCGCCGCATCTCCCTTCGGCATCTGCCGCGGAAAAGGGCCGCCGGGCTAAAAGCGTATGGCGGGCGGGCCCTCAGAACCCCATGCGGTACGCCTTGATGTCCCCACGCTTCCGTTCGAGGAACCGGTAGACCGTCTTGTGCTCGCTGCCCCGCAGAAGCATCATCACCGCCTCGCGAGCGATCGCCATCTCGAACACCCCGCCAATCATCGCGACCGTGTGACCCCAGACGCTGACCTCGGCGCCGGTGAGCTCCTCGATCAGCCGCCGCGTCTTGCCTCGCGTGCCGATGAGCCGGGCCCGGATCTGGGCGACCCGGTTCTTCGAATGCGCGAACTCCTTGATGTCGAAGACTTCGAGGTAGGCGTCATCGTCGAGCAGGCGGAACGCCCGATCTTCCGAGAACCCGCGGGCCATCGCATGGACGACGTCCCGCGCCTTGATGGCGAGGACGGGATCCGCCGCGGTCGATTCGTCGATTGTCACTTCGCCCGACGTCGAGTCGACCGCGACTCTCGTCCCGGTCGCTTCTTCGAGACGGCGCTTCGTGACGCCCTCGGGACCGATGAGGACGCCGATCCGCTCGGCAGAGATCCGTGCGTAGAACATGTCACCCTCCCAGGATCAGGCGCTCGAGGCTCGCCGGCGTCACGTCGACCCGGTGCCGCCGGAAGAACCGCGCGACGTTTCCGATGTCCCTCCGGAACCATTCTTCCGCCCGCGGATGGTCCAGCGGGACGGCCTGGCCGACGTCGATCACGACGACCCGGCCCGCCCACCAGAGGAGGTTGTACTCGCTCATGTCGGCATGGACCAGCCTCGACTTGCGGATCGCCCGCAAGTTCGCCACGACGTCATCGAACACGGCCTGGGGATCTTCCATGGCAACTTCCCTCAAGGACGGTGCCGGTCGTGTTTCGTCTCCGATATACTCCATCACCAGGATGTTGTCGAGCAGGCGTTCCGGCCTCGGGACCCGGACGCCCGCGTCGCCCATCCGAACGAGGTTTTTGTATTCCTTCTGCGCCCACGCGAAGATCGTGGGTTTTGTAGCCTTCTTCACCTTCTTGAACCGCGGGTCGCCTTCGATGTAGACCGCGATGTTCCGGAACGTTTTGGTCGCGATGCGATAGATCTTCAGGGCTTTCGCACGACCCTCCCGATCCGTCCCATGAAAGACGTTGGCCTCCTTGCCGGTGCTCACGGGATAATCCAGGGTCGAGATGACGCCGTCCGTCATGAGCTGGGCAATCGTCAGCAGAGCGGCGTGATCGAAGACCTGATCGTATGTCTTGCGCGTCGCCGAATCTTTTTCGGTTTTGCGAAGGGCATCGACCTGGATCTCTAGCTGTCGCATTCGCCGGTCGTCAATCATTTTCTCAGAACGAACGGTCCGCTCGACTAAGAGCTTTGCGGGCGATCAGAATACGTTGATCGACTTAGGAATCAAGCCGCGGCGGCTCATGTAGCTCGCTTCGGTCTTCGTGTACCGGTGCTTGATGTCGCACTTCTCGTCCTGGAACGTCCACACCTTGACGACGAGGAGATCGCCCTTGCGAATCCACATCCGCTTCTTGAGCTTGCCCGGAATCCGACCCAGCCGGCTTTTGCCATCCACGCACATCACTCGGACTCGAGAGGCCCCGAGCAGCTGGTCCGCAATCCCGAGAATTTCGCCGTCTTTCGTCCGCGGCATGCGGACTCGGACGACCTCTTCTTCCACCACGATCGTGTCCATGGAAAGGGAGGCTAAAACGTTTGCGGATGCCTCACTCCTGGAGATCGACCGCGTCCGGGACCAATGCGCGGTCCTCGAGGCGCGTCTCGCCGACAGGCACGTACGGGAATGGAACGGGCGGCGTCTCGAAGAACGTCGGGCTGATGATGTCCACACCCTCGGGCAGCGCATACGGCTGGTCGTCCACGTGGCCGAACCAGTAGACGACCGCGCCGTCCCCGAACAAGTCGCTGTACGGCTGGAGTTGCTTCTTGATGTGCCGACGGATCTCGTACGGGTCGCCGAAGGTCGCCTTCGACTCAATCCAGTATTTCTTCGAGCCGTTCACCTCGAGGGGCGTGTGGACGAGGATGTCCGGCGTCTTGTCGTACTTCGCGCGGAGATCTTTCTCCGTCTCGTACTTGAGTCCACGGGCGTCTAGCCACGTGTGGAGCTTCGCCTCCCCCCAGCGCCCCCGGGCGTACTGCCGCGCCGAGCCCTCGGGCGAATACACGATGTCGGCGCGGGCCACTTCTTCCAGTTCGGTCCGGAGGCGGCGGTCCTTCACGGAATCGAGGTCGTTGATCATTCTCCAGAAGTTCTTGCGGGAAATCTTCCGTTGCTCGAGGATCATCAGGGCCGCCAGGATGGCCGGGAAGTCGAACTTGTGGGCGATATCAACGAGGCTCGCTCCGTTTTGCCACATGAAGGCGAGGCGGCGGGCCTGGGCCTTCACGCGGTAGAACTTCCGCGTGGCGTCCCGAACGACGCGCTGCGTGTAGATGACGAGAAGGAGCTCTTTGTCGTAGGCGAAGTTCTCGGCCAGGAAGTCGATGTCCTGCGGCGTCCCGAGCTTTCGGAATAGGTCTTGATACTCACCGTATTTCATCGATAAGGCCACTAAATCACACTGGAGGGATGAAAGGAACTACGAAATCACCAATTATTGAGCAGCGTACTTAAAGGTTTGCGGGCGAGCACCGACACCGCGAATGAGGAGCCCGTCGCACTTTGTTTGCCCACGGTCGACGACGGCCTAATCTGGCCTGAGCGGGGTCTGCCGCGAACGGATAAATAGGTCGGCACTCGTGTGCATCGAACGGTGCCGACGGACATCTCGAAGATTATCAGCGACGCCGCCTACCAGGCGTACGAACGTCGGCTTTTGCATCAGGTGAAGCTGGGCGCGGTGCCCCGCCACGTCGCGATCATCATGGACGGGAACCGAAGGTTCGCGCGCGAGATCGGCCTGGGGAACATCCTTGACGGCCACGTGAAAGGCCGGGACAAGCTCGAGGAGGTCCTCGAATGGTGCCTCGAGGTCGGCGTCCGCATCCTTACAGTCTACGCCTTCTCGACGGAAAACCTCCGCCGGCCGGACCAAGAGGTCCAGCACTTGATGCACCTGTTCGCGGAGAACTTTCGCCGCGTGGGCGACGACGAACGCGTGCACCGCCACAAGATCCGGGTAACCGTGTTCGGGAACCGGGAACTCCTGCCGCCGGAGGTCATCGAGTCGATCGAGTATGCCGAAGGTCGGACGAAGGACTATGACCAGTATCGGTTCAACCTCGCGGTCGCCTACGGCGGACGAGAGGAGATCCTGCGGGCGATCCGGGACGTCGTGCAGGACGCCAAGGCCGGGAAGGTGGACCCCGAAGAAATCGACGAGAAGTTCTTCTCGAAGCGACTGTACACCGCGGATCTGCCAGACCCCGATCTCGTCCTGCGGACGAGCGGAGAGGAACGAATTTCAAACTTCCTCCTCTGGCAACTTGCTTATTCCGAACTCTACTTCGTGGACGTGTTCTGGCCCGGGTTCCGGAAAATCGACTTCCTGCGCGCGCTCCGGTCATTCCAGATGCGCCAGCGACGATATGGCGAATGAGCCCGACCGGAGCCCTTAAGTCCGGTTCCCGGCTTGCGCGGCTTGGATGAAGGGAGAGGTCGTCTTTTATCGTCTGTTCGACATCGGCGCGTCCGTCGACCTCGACGAGATTCAGCGGACGGTGGACATGCCCTTCCTCTCCGGCCGATTCCCCTCGGAGCGGGCGGCCCCGCGGTACGCCCGGTTTGCGCAACCGTTGCTCGTCTTCTTGGACGAACGGACCCTCGAGACGAACCTCGGGACGCTCACCGCCTCCCTCGGCGTCAAACTCTACGGCGTCGGCGCTCTCGCGATTGTCGTGCGCACTCCCTTCGAGGTCGCGAGCCTGCGGGACCTCCGCCCATACGTGGGATTGCGGATCAAGGAAGGCGGACGGGAAGAGAACCTCGACGACTATTGCCGCCGCGTGGCGGCGCGCATCATCGAAGACCTCGTGCCGTTCCTTCATGACGCGTATGACGTGAAGGTGGATTCGGAGCCGTACACGGTCTATTGTATCTCCGTGAGCGAGACGCCGGTCCGCGTCTTCACGACGACCTGGCGACGCGAGGTCACCGCGCTCTTGGCGAACGACCCGCGTCCCGAGGCGATCAGCGATGAGGAAGTGGAGGACACCTGGCGGAACTGGTTCTCATACTACCAGGACGACCTCGTCGTCCTCGAGTGGGACGCGGCCCTCATCGTGGAGCCGAGCGCGACGTACGAGGACACGTTGACCGTCTTCGAGCTCGCCAACCTCCAGCTCCTCGAACTGCGGACATATGACGCGTTCTTGGACAGGGTCGTGGACAAAGCGTACGACGACCTCGAGGATCTCTTCGCCCGAAGTTCGCTGCTCCGGAGTGGGCGCGACACCGTGAAGGAACTCGCAGAGGTCCGGATGGACCTCGGGGAAGCGTCGTTTCAAGTCGACAACATCTCGAAACTCTGGGGCGATTGGTTCCTGGGCAAGGTTTATCGGGCCTGCGTCAGGAAGTTCGAGCTCGACTCGTGGCGGCGGATCGTCGAGGAGAAGATGAAGGACCTCACGGCGATCTATGAGGTGGCCGAGGCGGAACTCGAGGCCCGCCGCATGTTGATTCTCGAATTCCTTGTCGTGCTCCTGTTCATCGTCGACGTGGTCCTCATCGCGTTCCGCGGTTGAGCCAGCTCGTCGCGGTCCGACCAGACCGATCGCCGTGCGACCTCAGGCCGCGGCGACCGGCGACGCGACTCCGATCGCATCGTACACCCGGTCGATCGCAGCCCTCGCTGTGCCCTCGTCATCTGTCTTCACGAGAATCTTCCCGCTCTCGTAGACGGTCAGTTCGGGCTCGCCGTCGAGGATCAGCATGACCTTCACATCACTCACATGCCAACCTCCCCGGCGAAGCCGCTCGGCGGCGGCGCCCAAGTCGATCCGACCCGGCTTCTTCAACGTCGAGATGAAGGCGGTCGCTGTGCGGCACGGCTTCAGGAGATAGTAGCTCATGCGGCCGACCTCGGGCTCGGAGGAACTGGACTACCAGGGCGGTCCCCCTTGAACTTTTCTCGTTCGAGCCCCGACATGCACGCGGAGACGAGACGGCCCAGATCGAGCTTCGCCTCCTCTCCGAGGACCTGGTCCATGCGGGCGTGGGTCGATGGGCGGGGCGGTCCGAGAAGGTCGCAAATCTCCGGGCCCTTCGAAACTTCGTAGGTCCCGATCGCCTTCGCTCGGTCGACGATTTCCTGTTTGTCGAATCCGATCAGGGGGCGAAGGATCGGCCGACGTGCGACCGCATCGATCGCTCGGAGGCTCGCGAGGGTCTGGCTGGAGACTTGCCCGAGGTTCTCTCCCGTCACGAGGACTTCGGCGTCTTCGCGGTCCGCGATGGCGTCCGCGAGCCGGACCATGAGCCGCTTCGTCAGGAGGAAATAGAACCGGCGGTTTGCGGCGTGGGCGACCTCCGCGAATGCCTCCCCGACCCGGACGACGTAGAGAGGCTCGATGCCAAGAATCCGGCACAACGTCCGCGCCTTCACCGCGGCCGCGTCGTCGGTGATCGGCTCGAGGGAGAAATGCGCCGCGACCAGCTCGAGCCCCTGCCGGGCCATCAGGTGGCCCGCGACGGGGCTGTCGAAGCCGCCGCTCAGCAGCAAGACTCCCTTTCGTCGCATGTCAGATCCCCACGTACTTCGCATAGACGGCCCGGGCCTCTGTCTCGTCCTTCACGCCGCGAATCAGGGCCCGGCCGTCCGGGAAGACCGTGAAGCGGCGCCCTTCGATGTCCGCAACGAGGACTCCGCCCGCCCGACGCGTGGGGCCGAGGGTCCCCAAGCGTTGCCCGAGTCCCTCCAAATCGATCGCGCCCTCGTGGAGGGGATCGAGGGAAATCGTGTCGCTCCCGCAGAGGGATACGAGTACCTGCGAACGCTTCGCCCCCAGGTATTCCCGTTCGCCGCGGGCGCATGCCGAACAGTCCGCGCGCCGCGCGACGTGAATCTTCTGAATCTCCGGTCTCCAACCATCGACGAGGAGCAGATCGCCAGAGAGAGCGATGCCCAGTAGGAGTCGGATGGCCTCACCCGCCTGGATCGCCCCCACCTGGGCGGACAACGGGTTGAAGATCCCGGCAGTCTCACACGTCGGGAGGCTCCCCGGCGGCGGCACTTTGGGATGGAGGCAACGGAAGCAGGCCGTGTCGGGAACACGGATCGCGAAGACCATCCCATACGTCGCAATGGCGCCGCCGTAGACGAACGGAATCCCGAGATCCATCGCAGCCTCGTTCAGCAGGAACCGCGTGTCGAGATTGTCCGTTCCGTCGACGACGATGTCCGCCCCCGCCAGGATCTGCGTCACGGTCGCCGAATGTAGGTCCCTCGGGATTGGCTGGACCTTCACGCTCGAGTTCACGCGGCGCAGACGATCCGCCGCGGCCTCCGCCTTCGGTCGATCCACGTCGGCCTCGGAGAAGAGGGTCTGTCTCTGGAGGTTCACGATCTCCACGACATCTCGGTCGACGAGGCCCACGTGACCCACACCCGCCCGGACGAGGAGGTCCGATGAGATGCTCCCGAGGGCGCCCAGACCGACGACGACTGCGTGGGCCCGAGATAGCGTTCGCTGTCCGTTCGCGCCGATTTCGGGCAGGACCGTCTGTCGTCGATAGCGATTGGGACCGGCCACGGTCCGCTAACGGACGGTCCGCTTATGGCCTTTTGCGGATGGGTCGGGGAAGACGAACGACAACCGGAGCCGGGAGCGAAGATCCGCGACTTCCTTCCGGACGTCCTCCCCGCGGGCCCCGCGGACGAGGAGGCCGGCGATCACCTGCATGTCCTCTTCCGTCGCCCCCATTCGGGTGACCTCGGCCGTGCCGATCCGGCCGACCGCGTCGACGATCAGGTTGTTCGTTTCCAGGCGATCGGCGAATTCGGCGGGCGAAAGGGCCATGCGGTCCTTCAGTGCGGCGAGGTCCACGAGGATCTGATGGCTCTCCGAATACCCCAGGGACGCGAACCTCACGGGGAATCCCCACATGTCGAGCTGCTTGCCGAGGACCTTTGAGTTCGCGACGACCTGCCGTGCATAGGCAGGCCCGAAGTCCTTCATCTCGAGAAGCACCTGGGTGGTCGCGGCGATCCGGTTCCAGTGGGCATTGTCTTGGATCCGCCAAAGGAATGTCTGCATCGCCCGGTCGAACAGGTCCTTGCGGTTCGAAAGGAACAGACCGCCCTGAGGCCCCGGGAACGATTTGTGCGTGCTCGCGCTCAGCACGTCGACGCCCTCCGTCATCGGGTGCTGGAACTGACCGCCTGCAATCAGGCCAAGGACATGGGACGCGTCGTATCCGAGGATCGCTCCCACGTCGTCGCACGCGCCGCGCAGCCAACGCAAGTTGTACGGAAACAGGATGAAGCTCGCACCGACGAGGACGAGCCGCGGCTTCTTCGCGATGATCGCGTCGGCCGCGGCCTTCGCATCCACGTTCCAGGCCCGCTCATCGAACGGCAGGAAGTCCACCGTCAGGCCGAGGTACTCCGGCAGGAAGCCCGGCATGTAGCCGTCATAGCCGCCGTGGGCCGCCGAAATGATCAGGACCCGATCTCCTCGCTTGCAGCAAGCCTGCAACAACATGAAACCCGCGAGATGGCCGGAAAGCGGTTTCAACGACGCGTGGGCGGAATGAAACACGTCGCGGGCGAGCCGTTCTCCGAGCGACTCCATGGCGTCCGTGTGTCTCGTCCCACGATAGGCATTCTTCATCCCCGCCAGGACGGGGACGAGGTTTTCGGGGAGCGTGTAGCGATGCGCGAAGTCCGTGCCGAGGAGGGCCCGCGCTGCCTCGCTCATGACGTTCTCCGACGGCTGTAGGTTAATCGCCTCGCGCAGCCGCCAGGCCTCATGCGCGGCGACAAGCTCGCCGAGATCCGCCACGCCCTGGGATATCCTGAGCGATTATTAACACCAAGCGCCGGACGGGCTCCAGAAGAATCAGTTGTAGAGGTTGAATTCGTCCTTCTCGGGGACCGTATCCCAATCCTCGTCCCCTTCCTCGAAGACCGCATTGAACAGCGCGCTCACGACCTCGCGGAGCTGCTGAATCTCCGTGCGGAGTCGCGTGAGTTCCTGCATCAGGTCTTCGTTGGACGGAGGCATCGGCAACCTCTTCACGCTGCTATCACGGCGAGGGTTCATATCCCTTTGCCTTCGATTCTTGATGCTAATTCTCGGAACCTAATTATCACGGATTTTTCTCCGTCAACGACGGCGACCGCGCTCCCGATCGCGGCCTCCCGGACCTCTCGGGCTGCGTCCATCGCGACCCCGACCGCCGCCCCGATCTCGGGACCGATCGCGGCCGCCGCCGCGTCCGCCACGATCATGTCCTCCGCGGTCTCCGCCCTCGCCGCGGCCGTCGCGCTGCTTCTCTGTGATCTTTCCCGCCCCGAGCTCGGTCGCGGGGACGAACAGTTTCAGGTCTGCGTAGTCCGCGGCGAGCTTGCGACGTTCCGTGCGCTCGTCACGTGGACAGTACAAGTCCCGATCTCGAAGTTCAAGAGGTCCACGGCAGACGGAACAAATTGCCTTGACGACTCCGAGGGTCGGTTCGGCGGTCGTGAGCTGGAGGGACGGCTTGACCTGAATCACCTTCGCCCGGATGATGTCGCCGAGCCGGAACTTGTCGTGGATGTCCTCCGTGTAGTCCTCGGACACGTTCGAGATGTGGATCGTCCCCTCGGACTGGCCGCTGATCTGCCGCGTCCGGCCGTGGATGGCGAGGATCGTCGCGGTCGCCATCATCCCACGGATGTCGTCCACCACGCCGTAGACGATGTCACCGACTTTCAGTTCCGCAGGAGGATTGAATGCGCGCACCCGCGCGACCCGGTTCTCCGGATTGAGCTCGAGTACGCCCGGCGTCGACGCGTACACAAGGCCGTTCCGTTCGTACGTCCCGTCGCCGGGCTCGAATTCCTCCGCCACCGCGATCTCATCGCCCGGCAGGACCATCTTCGCTTCCAGATCACTCCGCTCCTTCGGGCCGCACGAACACGGACCACGGTATTTAGCCCTTCGCCACTTCTACACGATAGAGCACCACTGCGAGCTTCCGGGCGGCCTCCCGATGGAAGGGGAACAAGTGCGGAATCGGGAAAGCATATTCGAGGCGCTCCGTAATCCGGCCGCCGGACGTCTCGACTCGGCGACGGACGAAGGCTTCCGCGGTCCCATTCATGAACGTGTAGACCACGGAGCCCACGGCCAGGGCCGTGTCCAAGAACGGGCGGTCGGCATGCCGGGACTGCGCGCCGAAGGGCGGATTCATCACGACCGTGTCGAACACGTCATGGACCGCGCGGACGTCGGCGAGCACCCATTCGACGTCGGCCTTGACGCGGCGCCCGTTGCGACGGGCGACGCCAATCGCCGTGGGATCGGAATCCACGCCCAGCACGCGGGCAGCTCCCAAGAGTTTCGCGCCAATCGCGAGGATCCCGTTCCCGCATCCCAGGTCGACGACGGAGCGGCCGGCGAGGTCCCCGTGCCCGTGGGCGAGGTAGAGGACCTCCGCCGCAATCGGCGCCGGGGTCGTATACTGCTCCGAAGCCGCCGCGGGCCGGGGGATTCGCTCGAGGGACTGCAAGGCCCGTTCCAATTGAACCTTCTTCGTACCCTCCCCTCCTCACGCGATACGCTCACTCCTCTTCCCAGGTGGAGGACTCTTTCGAGGCCTCTGTGCCGCGCGCCGTGATGACGGCGGTGAAGTCCTCCGTCCCATGCCACATGATTGTCAGCAGCCCTTCTCCCTCGAGGCGGGAGAGTTCCACCTGGAGGTCGTCCACCGTCAGGCCCCGGAGGATCTCGAAGAACTGATTCTTCTTCAGGCCCATCGTGCCTCGCTTCTCGAGGAGCAGGAGGATTTTCTCCGGCAGTCCCCGCTCGATCGCCTGGGCCTGCTCCCGCTGGAATCCGCGGTCGACCATCCCGATCGCCAAGGCGTGGAACACGTCCTCGACGGACTCTCCCGTCTGTGCGGACGCGTAGACGAAGGGCGTGCGGAACGACTCCGCGAGGGACCGGACCTCCTCGTCCGTGATCGCCCTCCGGCTCTCGAGGTCCTTCTTGTTCACCACGACGTAGAGCGGGACCTCCCCGGCGATCTCGAGGGCGGACGGGATCCATTCATTGAGGGCATACAAGCTCTCCCTGCGGGTGAGATCCGCGACGGCCATCAGGGCCTGGGCTCCATGGTAGTACGTCTCGCGAAAGAGATCCTTGAATCCGTGTTGGCCCATGATGTCAAAGATCGACAAATCCATCTGGACCTCGATGTCCGCCCCGTACGGCACTTCGAGTTCCACCTTGCTCACCTGGGTCCCAACCGTGTGCAGGTACGTGTCCTGATATTCGTTGAGGACGAACCGTCGGATGAGGGAGGTCTTACCGACGCCGCTCTCCCCCATGAGAGCGAGCTTCGTCTTCATCCGTCGAATGTTCGGCACCGGCGGCCTCGGGCCTCCACATTCCGACGCCCGGTATAAGCCGTTTCGCCGCGGACGGTCGACCCAATATGGTCCCAGGAACGCGCTCCCCCCCTGAAATTGCGCGTTTGTGGTGTCGCTCAATCATTGCGCGTTGTGCGTTCTACATGTTGGGAATTGGAATCAGCACGAACGTCGATGGCTTTATCCCCCACAGGAGGAACGCGTTCCACATGCGACTTCGCCCCGAGGGGCCTCGGATCCCTGTCCCAAATTGGCTCATCGAGTGGTCGAAGTCCCGGGACTTGTTCCTGACGCTCGCGCACGACCCGTGGGTGTTCCGGCCGAACTGACGCATCGTTCGGATCGGATAGCGAAGATGTTATAACGGTTCGGATTATCCACGGGACCGGATCGAGGCGGATGGCGCATCCGGGACCCGTGGGAGACGAAGGGGAGGAGCACCACGGCAGCCCGTGGCCCGTGATCATCGCCGTGGGCATGGGAATCGGCTACGTCGGAATCGTGTCGGCGAGCATCCCGATCCTCCTCGCCGGCGTCGCGGTCTTCGCGGGAGGCGCGGGAGGCTGGGTCCACGACGACTTGCAGCGTCCGTCGAGCGCGTTCTACGGGCTCGCGGCTGCGGTCGAGTCGAAGTTCCCTCGCGTGAGCGGCCGGAAGCTCGCCCTTTGGTTGTTCCTGGTCACGGAGATCATGTTCTTCTCCGCAATCATCGGCGCTTCGTGGACCTTGCGTCTGCGGACGACGACGCCGGGCGCGACGTTCCAGGGCCCATGGGCGACGCCTGGAGAGATCCTCAACGTGCCGCTAACAGGACTGAACACGTTCATCTTGATCTGCAGCAGCCTGACGATGGTCGAGGCCCTCGCCGCGATCGAGCGGGGGGACCAGCGCAAGGTGCGGTACTTCCTCCTCGCGACCCTCCTCCTCGGCATCACGTTCCTGAGCATCCAGGCCTACGAGTACCAGAAGCTGTACTTCGGCGAAGGGCTCACCTTCACGCACGCGCCGCTCGGGACCGGCGTGAACCCACTCTACGGGGCGACGTTCTTCGCGCAGACCGGCGTCCACGGGTCGCACGTCACCGCCGGCGTGCTCGCCTTGGCGTATACCACCAGGAAGGCGTTCAAGGGCGGATTCACGAAGGAGAACCACGAAGCCGTCGAGCTCGTCGGCCTGTACTGGCACTTCGTCGACGTGGTGTGGATCTTCCTCTTCACGATCGTATACCTAATCTGAGGTGACAAGCACGGCGGCAGAAACGGCGGTCGCGATCCGCGTCCCGACGGCGGGAGAGACGTCGAGGAAACGGCCATACATTCCGGTCTTCGGGACGCTAGCCGTCGTCACCGCGTTGGAACTCGCGATCACGACGCCGGGCTACTTCCCGGCGCTCGAGCACACGTTCCGCATCGTGCTCCTGGTCGTGCTGTCGACGATCAAGGCAAGCCTTGTCGTCGCGTATTACATGCACCTCCGTTACGAGCCGCGGTGGCTCGCCTTGATTCCGCTCGCGGGCCTAGCCCTCGTCGCGGTCCTCGTCGCCGCACTCATCGCAACGGTCGCCCATCCGTAGCGTGAGGGCATCGAACAAACGACGAGCGGCTCAATGTCGGATCCTCAGGACGATCCGCCCGAGGATGTGGCCCTTCGCAATCCGCTGATGGGCCTTCGATGCTTGCGACAAAGGATAGACCGCGGCGAGCGGCACCTGGAGCCGGGCCTTAACCACCGCGGTGTCGAGCCGTTCGAACTCACGCGGACCCGCGATTGCGTCGTACACGAGATGGTGGATGCGGCGACGACGAGGTTCCGGTTCGACTCCGTACGGGTAGGCGATCCGCCCACCCGGCCGGACGAGATCGAGACATCGCTCGAGCCCTTCGCCTCCCGCGAGCGCAAGCGCCGCGTCGAGCGCTCCCCGGGCGACGATCCGAAGACCGTCCAGACCGTGTGGGCTCCGGGCGTCGATCGCCTCAACCGCGCCCAGGCGACGGACGAGCGCCCTCGCGTCGCGACCCGAAGCGGTCCCGATCACGCGCGCCCCGCGACTCCGGGCGAATTGTACGGCGAGGGTCCCGACGCCGCCTGACGCTCCGAAGATCAAGATGGTCTCTCCGCGCCGCACATGCAGCGCGTCATCGATTCCCTGGAGGGCGGTTAACCCCGTGGTCGGTACGGCTCCCGCGTGCAGCAAGTCGAGTCGAGGGGGGACGTGCCCGACGTTCCGGATGTCCACGGCCGCGTATTCCGCGTAGAACCCTCCCTTCGGGTTCGCATACTGACAGGCCCATGCCCGATCTCCGGGACGGAATGTCCGAACTCGCGCCCCCCGCTGCCACGACGATTCCGGCACCGTCCGTCCCCGGAATGTGGGGGAACGTGGGAGGGCCGCCGGGCTGCCACGTTCCCGTGCGGACCTCCGCGTCCCACACCCCGACGCCGGCGGCATGGAGGGCGATCAGCACCTCCCGTGGTCCGGGCTTCGGCACCGGAACGGCGTGGAGTCTGAGCACCTCCGGAGGCCCGAACCGGTCGACCGCGGCGGCCTTCATTGCGGTCGGTAGGGTCGGTTGTCGGGAGAACGCGTTGGCGGTCGGTGTCAGAGACATCCATCCTGACCTTCCCGTTCCGGCCGCTCGGTGCGATGGCGAATGGAGGTCATAAGAGCCTCCCGCGCATCCGCTCGGACGAAGACGGAGTGGCACGAATCGAGTCGGAAGACAAGTGGGCTCGACCGGATTCGAACCGGTGACCTTCGCTGTGTGAGAGCGATGTCATAACCGCTAGACCACGAGCCCGACGGTCGCCGAACGCAACCCACGATATAAATCTCCATCGAAACAACGGGGATTTCGACATGTCCCTTCAGAGCTTTTATTAGCGGTGACCCGGTTAGCTCCGCGGGAGGCTCCCACAACGGCAAAGGAAGAGAAGACCGACATGGTGGCAATCGCGAAGAAGCAACTCCAAGGCCGGGGCTACGTGATCTCCCTCTCCACGAACCGGGAAGGGGAGACCCTGATTGGCAAGCTGCGCGTGACCGAGGCGGCGACCCAGCGGACCGTCGCGAACCTGGTCAGCGTGTGGAAGGTCGACGACCTGGAGCTCGTCTTTGGGCTCGACGCCGGGGAGGGCATCGCGCGGGATTTCATGACCCAAGCGATGAATCTCTTCGATCTGTTCAAGTACGTGATTCCCGGCGCCCAGATCAAGGAGGAATGAAGGCCGGGACATCACGGTTAAATAGCCTTGACCATCTGGAGTGAGTCGCCAGGATGGACCCATCCAGCGTGCTCCTCGCCTTGGAGGAGCAGAAGAAGTGGCGGGAACGCCGGAAGCGGATCCGAGAGCGGATCCGGCAGCTCGAACGCCGCCGGGCAGTGCTCCGGCAGGAGTTGGACGCCGTCCGGAACAGGATCATGGAGTTCGGGCGCACCCTGCTGGACCAGAGGCTGGGGAGCCAGACCATGCCCGTCTTCCCACCGATCGCGCCCGGGCGGTGACGATGCCGGGAAACTTTCAGGCGACGGAACGGGAGGTCGGGCGGTGGCGCCAGCGCGAGAGGCGCATCCTGGACGCCCTCCACACCGTGGACGACGAACGACGCCGCTTGGCCGATGAGCTGCTGAAGGTCGAGCAGCAGATCTCGTACTACGACTCCCTCACGCGGGAGATGAAGCGGGAGCTTGGGCGTCCCGGTCTGTCGAGTCTCCTCTCCTCCCTCCGCCGTCCTTAGGAGGAGCCTCGTGCGAGTCAACCTGGATGGCGTTCCGCGCGAGGTGAAGACCGTCTGGCTTGAAGACGACCTCGTGAAGATGATTGACCAGCGGTACCTCCCGTTCGAGTTCCGCATTTACGAGGCCAAGAGTGCGGAAGACGTCGCCGTGGCGATCGAGGACATGGTTGTGCGAGGGGCACCCGCAATCGGAGCGACCGCGGCCTTTGGGCTGGCCCAAGCGGCCCGCCAGGGCGCGGACCTGAAGGCCGTCGGCGAACGGTTCCGAAAGACCCGCCCGACCGGGCACGATCTGTTCTTCGCGATCGACTTCATGTTGAAGGCCGCCATGGGTGGAGAGGACTTGGTTGCGGCCGCAGGACGGTATGCGCAGGACGAAATCGAGCGTTGCCGGAAGATCGGCGAGCACGGCGCGAAACTCATCCGGAATGGGACTCGGATCCTCACGCACTGCAACGCGGGCGCCCTCGCGACCGTGGACATCGGGACCGTCATGGCGCCGATCCGGGCCGCGAAGGAACAGGGCCGGCGCTTCTTCGTCTATGTGGACGAGACGCGTCCTCGCCTGCAAGGCGCGCGCCTCACGTCTTGGGAGCTGCTCCAGGAAGGGATCGAACACGCGATTATTACGGACGGCGCTGCGGGCCACTTTCTCGGACGCGGCGAAGTAGATCTTGTCCTGACTGGGGCAGATCGGATCGCGGCAAATGGGGATACGGCGAACAAGATCGGCACTTATGCGATGGCGGTCGTCGCCCGGGAGAACGACGTCCCGTTCTACGTCGCCGCGCCGACGAGCACCATCGACTTCGACCTGCCGTCCGGCGAGAAGATTCCCATCGAGGAGCGGTCCCCGCAAGAGGTGCTGCATCTGGACGGCCAGCCAATCGCTCCGAAGGAAAGTCCCGCGCGGAACCCCGCGTTCGATGTGACGCCTGCGAAGTACATCACGGGCTTCATCACAGAGAAAGGAATCCTGAAACCTGCGATGTTGCGCTCCCTTCGGGAGGGCGTGCGACCGCGGACCACGAAGAAACGCGCGCCGAAACGGCGTCGCTAGGCGCATACGCTTTTACGCGCTCAGCTCCTTCGCGGCGTCGTGCGGCTCCTCACGATGTGGTTCGGCTCCTTTCTGGTCGAAGACGGGAAAGTCGTCCACGAGCGCCTGTTCCCGAAGGATGCCGCGGCGATTGCGGAACGACTCGCCCTTGTGGAAGACTGGAAGGTCCTACCCGAAGAGCGAGAGCTGATGTCCCTCGCCGACGAGGTGTTTGTCGTCGAGCCCCGCCTGGAGAGGGCCGGCGGAAACCTCACGAAGGAACGGGTGCCCTTCCTCGACCCGGACGCGTTTGGGTACGGTCGGGATCTTCTCCATGAGGCGATGGTCCAGCTCGCGAAAAGTCGACTGCGAGCGGCGATTGGCCCGGATGACCACCTGCGGCAGGCGGTGGGAGCCCTGGACGAGGTCCAAGAACAGGAGAACGCGTTGGTCGAGCGACTGCGCGAATGGTATGGGCTCCATTTCCCTGAGCTTGCTCCGATGGTCGATGTGGGGACCTACGTCGATCTAATCGCGCAACACGGCCGACGAGAACGGATGCCAATCGACCGGGCGGAAAGCGTGGGAGCGGAACTCTCGGACCGAGAGGAGGAGCTGCTGAAAGGATTCGCGCACCTCGCGAAATCCGTGAGCGAAGAGCGGAGGGCCATCGAAACGTACGTCGAGCGGTCGATCCGGGAACTCGCTCCAAACGTGTCGGAACTCACTGGGCCAATCCTCGCGGCGCGTCTCGTGGCCCTCGCCGGAAGCGTGGAGAAACTGGCT
>Ga0209002_10001916_pt1 | contig 16890 bp, 26 predicted proteins | sample Rifsed16ft2_FD_184010 | JGI IMG/M metagenome (GOLD analysis project Ga0209002, IMG submission 184010) | Soil microbial communities from Rifle, Colorado, USA - sediment 16ft 2 (version 2) | ecosystem: Environmental > Terrestrial > Deep subsurface > Rock core/Sediment | place: Rifle, Colorado...
ATAAAAAATCTTGCCAACCGTTATTAGTAACAACCTGTCCCACAGGCACTATTAAATGGGATAACAGCCAATGTGTTACTCCAGATCAGGTCTGTCAGTATACGTATGGTTCAAATACTCAATCTTCTAGTGGAATTTTTGATGAGGCAGGTTCAACTAACTGTAACTGCAAAAGTGGTTATCAAGCAAACGGGGGTGGCTGGGTAAAAGGAAAAAATGTTTGCTTTTCAGTACAAGAAGAAACCTTACGTGCTCAAACACTAAAATTAATCACGAAGCCACTTCAAATTAGTTCTAAAGATAGCGAGGTTTCCTTCCTTCAGGAATTTCTTAAACAACAGGGTTTTTACTCCGGTCCTATAACTGGTTATTTTGGCAAGTTAACTCAACAAGCAGTTAAAAGTTTCCAGAAATATTACAAGATTGACCCAACAGGAAAAATTGACTTATTAACTCGTGCAAAGATAAACAGTTTTTCTCTAAAATAAATTAGGCCTATGGCAAAGTATGTAATCTACGCAATATTTTTTGTCACTTTATTGATTCCGGCTAGTTCTTATGCCCACCGTTCCGGTTGTCACCGATGGCACTCTTGTCCCTCTGACACTGGAAGCTATATTTGCGGTGATCTAGGCTATCCATGCAAATATCCCACTTATTCAAATGTAACGGGTCAGTCTTATTCTACGTATAATTTAATTACTCCCATCAGAAAGGGTGGACGGGGTGTTAGAATTATAATGTTGCAACAAACACTTTCTGCTGACCCAAGTATTTATCCCGAAGGATTAGCGACTGGTTATTTTGGTAGCGCTACAAAAAGAGCGGTTGAGAGATTCCAAAGACTATATGGTTTGGCCCCGGATGGTGTAGTTGGATTGAATACTATGGTTAAAATTAAAGAGGTTTATGGTGTAGATTTAAGTCAATAATTATGGAACAAAAATTAGAAAACAAGGCATGGTATCGTTTCGTTAAGGTTACTTTCATAATTTTATTTCTCTCGGGTTTAGCATTAATTATTTTTGTTGCTGTTGATGGAAACTTTCCTCCTTATTTAGATGTTAATTTAGATAAAACAACTATTCAGTGCGATTACGGAAACAAAAGCATGTTTACTGCACAAGAAGCCGGAATCTATTTTCAACCAGATGACATTACTAGTGATGGCGTAAATTTATCAGACTACCAGGTAGAGAGACTACTAAGTAGATGTAATATAACTGCTCAGGGATTTTTAAACATACTAAAAATCGATAAAAATGCGAGACTGACTACAATTAATCCTATAGTAGAAGAAATCGGGGGCTTAAAAGGTTTTGGTAATGATTTTGGTCTCGGCGTACTTATACTAGTGGTAATTGCTGAAATCGTCCGAGGTGTCTTTTTGTATATTTTTTCAGGACACTATCCTGTGCCATTGGTTTTTAAGTTATTAAGCAAATGGTAAATAAACAATAAATTGTATGGCCGTTTTGCACTTTCTTTTAATTTGATTTTTATGGAAATAATTGCTGATGAAATTTTTAAAGCTCTTGGATACCTGCTTATTGCGGGCGTTGTTTTCTTTATTTGGGATAAGGCACGGGACAAAGCAAGAGGCGGAAAAGGGAAAACAGTTTTATGGAAAGGTTTTTTATTTTGTGCGGGTATAGCTTTTTTTGCGAGTCTCACACTTGGCAATCCTTCATGTTTAGAGGTAGACGACCCCTTGCGTGGAGGTTGTATTGTTTATGAAGACGATGGTTATGAACCGACAACCGAGCAAAGGATTGCTAGCTTTGCTTATTTTATGACCTTGTTTTATATTCCTGTTGCATTCGGGGCTTATAAGGGGAATAATGAAAAGGAAGTTTATGAAAAACATTAAATTAAATTTACCAGCGGCAATTTTATTAGCTAGTGTTATTTTGGGCGTTTTTATTTTTGCTAGCCAATTATTAGAATTAAGTTAAATAAAATTATGAAGAAATATGTTGTTTTGTTGCTTATTTTAATCCCCATTTTAGCTTTCGCGGGCGTTACTTTGGTTTTTAACTGGTCTGGCGATGTTCTCTGTAGCGGAGACAGTTCAGGAAAGATGACTATCTGTCGCCGAGGAACAACAATCTTATCTTGCAATGGGATTTCTGTAACAAGCCAATGTACAGGAAATTTTGTCTGCCCGCTAACAGGAGCAGGATATTGTTTAAATTAATAATATGAAATGGCTTATAATTAGTATCGCCGCCCTGATTGCTGTTGTTTTATACATCCCAATTTTCCCAGAGAAAAAAGAAGTAAAAAAGACTTATACAAGCGCAATAGAAGAATATCAAGATAGATATGGTATTAAATCATCTATGTCTTCCTATGAACGTAACGATCCTTATGAAGAAAGAAATGATGAATATGACTGTGATGATTTTTCCTATCAATTGGAAGCACAAGAAGTATTTGGAAAAGCTGGCGGCCCAGACTACGATCCCTACAATCTTGACCGCAATGGGGACGGAGTAGCTTGTGAAAGTTTGCCTTAAAAATTTATATGAATATATATTTTAGATACGTTACTGTGCCACTAATAGTCGGCGGTATAATCATCTCTACTATAGATTTTTCGAAAGAAAGCCAGGTTGGAAAATCAAAACTTTACTTAAGCAATCCAGAATACGAAACAAAAGCTGAGCATACAGAAAATCAACAGTATAGGATGCACCAGGAGGGTTCTCCGATAGCCGGGCGCCAAGTGAGTGCTATGGGGATAGATTCATATGCGAGAAATTATTAAAAATAACTGGCTCAAACGATATAATTAAATTATGGTTGATTTGAGCTATGAAAGAATATATAAAAAACAGAAAATACCCAACTACATTGGCCGCCATTATTTTTCTTGTCATTCGTTTCTGAACACATTGCTCTCGTTGAAAACTTGTCTAAACCGTTGCAAGGAGGATAGGAGAGAAATTAGGTGAAGAATTGAAACACGGCGGAGATAGAAAATCAAAATAATTGGGGAATACTACGAAAATATGTAAAATTGTTTTTTGTTGTCATAATTTAATTTTTACTTTATCTAAAGACCCGCGGTCTTTCTCGTAAAAGTCATTTATCTCTATAAACCACTGATGATGTACTTCTTTGCTTGGCTCGAAATCTTTCCCAAAACCAAGTCGATCGCAGAGAGCGAATAAAAGCAATCCGGCAGTAACACCTTTCTTCCAAGCATCTTCAGAAAATAATCGATTCAAAACTCTTGCTACGCATTTATCATTAAATCCTTCTTTGTGATATTGCTCAAATAAATTCACTCTTGTTGTGTTCACTTTAACAAGATAAACTCTATCAAATGCTTTTTCTGGTGTTCTACCAATGGTAGTGGAACGAGCAATCGCTTGATTATACGGTTCCATGGCTTCCCAAATATCATTTTGGTTTTTCTCTTTTAGGTAATTCTTTGTGAAGACGCTTTGAGAAACTGCTGATTTATCACCGAATTGGTGTAGCCAAGCAAGTGCATATAATTCAAACTGCAAAGCTACAATCTCGTTATTAAATTTTTGAGAATCAATGTTTGCAAAGTTGGAGTCGTTGTCTGCCAAAGCCCTTTTTAAGGCGGCGAAAATTTGGGCGTTAATATCAACTCCGTCCACAACACAATTCAAAATTACATTCTCATAAAAAAGACGACAAAATGATTCGGGTTCGACTTCCTGTTTTTTTGAAAAAATTGACATATGAGTTCCTACTTTATTAAATCCTCTATTGAAACGCCCAACGCTTTGGCAATTTTCGCCATAGTTTGAACGCTCGGCTTATTAACCGTACCACTTTAATTCCGTTCAAACAAACGCACCATTTAAACTAGGTGTAAAATACTCTTAAAACAGCCTCCGACTTCCGATAAGTATAATTGTAGGAAGTAGGATTTTATTTATTTAACTAACTGCTTGGAGTTGTTGCCATCCCTGTAATTCCTTGTTCCATTATATTCTTTCATAATAGGACTGCGTCAATGGGCTTGCTTTACTAAAATATTTCTTCTGTGGAATATTTTCAGAAGGGGTTAAAGGACTTGCTCCGCCAAAAACTCTTGGCGTTAATTTAAAAGAATAGATTGCATACCTATCACAATCTACGAGGTGATCATTAAACTTCTCTGGTAGATCCTTTTCTACCTTACCTTCCTGAGGTTCTGGATAGTGATACATAGATATTTCGTCCAAAGTTTCCCTGCAGTTGTTACCTATAAAGAATCTTTTCTCTCTTATAAGCTGTTGAATATAACTCACGCCGCCCTTAATATCCTTGTTGGTTTCCATTACAGGAAGCCCAGCTCGTCTGCATTCTTCAATTCTATCTGGCTCTGCTGGGTCAGGATAAATCTTTGTAGCCTTATGTTCACTTAATTTATTCTGAAGCACTTGGATTATCTCTGCCGTGGTTCTCTCAGATTGCTTCCATTCGTCCACTTTATACCAAGCATTGTCTTTTAAATACCAAACTCCTATGGCTGCTGGATTCCTAAAACCCCAATCTACTCCTATGATTCTTGCTTCAGTCTTAGTATTTACATCAAGTGGTTCAACAATCTGAGTCTCAGGCAAGTCATATACAAGTCCTACCATTTTGTTAAATTGCCCCTCATATCTTCTTGAAAACTCTTCGGGTCTCAGACGATTCTTCTCTGCGTCATAAAACTCTTTAGAAAAATAAGGATTCTCTATTGATTTCCAAGTAAAGAATGAGAAGTTTTTATCTGCTTGTTCTTTCCATGGAATAAAAAAGTCCATATAAAGCCAGCCCATGTTGTAAGGGGTTGTAGTTATAAGTATCTGCCCTCTTGTCATAGATACACGGCTCCTTAACACCGTCCATGTAAGTTGTGATGTCATTCCTCCTTCGTCTAGCCAAATCCAATTAGCCGTAATGCCTTCGATTCCTAAAGGATTATCTGCCGAGCGAACATAAACTATTCCACCAGTAGGTAGATGTATTTCTCCTTTCTGTTCTTTAAAATGGGATCTTAGTTGGGGGAAAACATCAAAGAACTTTTTTAATGTTGCCGCTCTTAGGATATTATATGTTGGAGCTATGATTGCACCACTGCTTTTAGGAAATTCCGTTATCTTCTTCCCCGCCCAGTATGCGCCTAGGAATGTCTTACCACTTTGTACTCCAGCCACTGCCGCGCCGAACTGAGTCTTAAAATTAAAACAATCATATTGCGGTCCAAAAAATTTGACTGTCTTTTCATTTGTCATCTTTGATAACATTTATTGTAAATGGTAATTCTGGGTTCTGTCCTAGATTAAGATCTTGTGGAGGTTTACCGTCTATCATCTGAAGAAGTAAAGATCTTTCTTTTTCATTGGTTATATAATACTGCACTAATTCATCAAGTTTATTTGGATTATCTTCTAAATATTTCTTTATCTTTGCCATTATAGACAAAGAACCCTTAGGTCTTCCTGGTCCTCCAGCATTACCTTCTGCAAATCTACCCATATTATCCCGTTTTTCTTCATTTTTTATTGCTTCTTCCATAATTTTTAATTAGACTAAAGTTAGTAATTGATTAATTTGTTGGAGAGATACCGACGGATAAGGGAAAACCTTTTCCCATTTAATAGTTCGTAAGTTACCCCTCCAAGCGAGCCAAGTAGGTTGATTTTAATTAAAAACTAAGCTATTATAAATCGTATGAAAAATACTCTGGAAAAAGGACAAATCAGAAGCATTATATTTAAAGAGGGCAAAACTTGGTTTGGCGTTGCTTTGGAATTTAATATTGTCGAATCGGGCGATGATCCCCGCGAGGTAATGCTTATGCTTGATGAAGCAATTCGCGGATATATTGTTTCAGCTAGAAAATCAAAAATCCCTGCCAGTGTTTTGAATCAGAAAGCTGATCTAGAGTATGAAAGACTCTGGCAACAAATCCAATCTCAAAAGCCAATTCCTTCTCCAATAAAAGTTTATAGCTCAAGCCTGTTCCCATTGTCTTCTTTCACTTCTTAATTTCAAAATCATGCCCAAAGGTTTGTTTAACTGGACATTCAAGGATATTGTTGATTTTCTCAAAGATAACGGCTTCAAACACAGCCACACCGAAGGGAGCCATTTTTATTACGTCAAAAAAGATGGAAATAATTTTTTCCAAACCAGTGTTCCCTTTCATGGATCTAAAACAATCAAGCCTAGAACTTTAAAGGGCATAATTTTGCAATCAGGAATTTCAAAAGAAAAATGGTTAGAAAGATAATAAATCTGACTCAATCTTAAAGCGGGTCGGTAAGATTTTTTATTCTAAAATCTTAGAAACATACTCATTTTGCCGTGTTATAATGGTTCTAACATCCTCTAGCCAGCGGAGCCAAATAAAACCTGGTTGAATAGATTAATAAACAAAAAAACGCTATATGGCGTTTTTTTGTTTGATTCTCTTAAATTAAGAATGCTTATCTATCTCCGCTGCCTGGATTTGACCCGCTATTGTCATCACTGTTGTCTTCGTCTGAATCCTCACTCTCATCATCATTATCATCGGAATCAACATCTCCCTCTTCGTCTTCGTCTTGATTTAAATCTCCGTCATTATCAGAATCATCATTGGAATCATTACTGTCATTTTCATTCTTGTCATCATCAGAGTCATCGTCGGTATCTTCGTCTTCTTCATCTTCGTCATCTTTGCCTTCATCATCATCCTCATCTTCATCTCCCTCTTCATTGTCTTCGAGATCCTCTTCCGCTGTCTCACTCAAAGCTTCATCAAGTTCGGCTTCTGCTTCGGCAAGCTCTTTATCGCAATCAGCCTGGGCTTCCGCAAGCTTTTCGGCAAATTCCGCTTCTATCTCCGCAATCTTTTCTGGATCATCTTCTCCGGCAAGTTCCTCCGTTCGTTCCTCTTGTATTTCTGCAAGCTCTTCGTCGCACTCGGCTTCTACTTCGGCTATTTCTTCTTCTGCTTCTTTGACCTCCTCTGCGGCTAGAGCTACATCCTCAAGTCTTTCCTCTTCGGCTCGAGCAAGATTCTCTGCGAGATCTTCTTCTGCTTCCGCAATATTAGGAGAATTTTCTCCTCTTTCCTCAATTTCAATTTTAATTTCAATTTCGCGTTCTCCGGCAAATTTTATATAAAGTTTAGCCTTAGCCTCATGGCCTCGTGTAAAGGCGATTTGCAATTTCTCAAAGAAAAGATCCAGGAAATGAAACTGGCTTGAAAGGCCAATACCAGCTCCTACTTCTTGATCTACCTCTCCGTTGATAATAGTTACATCTCCATCATTTTGCTGTATCTCCGCGCTAGCAATACTGGCGCTTGAGAAGATAGCAACAAACAGGACTAAAACTGCTATAAGTGTAAATTTTTTCATAATATTTTTCATAATAATGTTAATAATTAACTAATAAAATTTCGACTCCTTGCCATCAATGACGATCCTAGGAACTTTTTGTTACACCCCCAATCATTCTTATTAATCGTCGTCACTGTCACTGTTACTGTTGTTGTTATCATCCTCATTATCATCATTGTTGTCATCTAATTCCTCCTCATCAAGAGGATCGCTGGAGTCATCATCTTCTTCTGCCTCTTTAATTTCTTCGGTTTCCTCATCATCACCCGAATCGTCAGAATCATCATCTTCTTCTGCCTCTTTGACCTCTTCCTCTTCTTCTATGGCCTCAATTTCTTTTTCGAAACGCTCTTGCTCTCTCTCTAATATCTCAATAACCTTACTTTGATATTCTTCTTTTTCAAAAATTTTCTTTGCTTCTTCCCGACTGATATTTAGTTTAGCGGTAATTTCTTCCGCAAATTCGCCATTTCTTCCTTTTTCCAATTCTTTTTCTACAATTTGCTCGGCGCTTATTATATGCGTCACCAAGCGTTTTTCCGCGATAGAAAGCCCCTTTGGTTCAACTCCTCGCTCTTCTAAAATATTCTTAATCTCTCCAATTCGTTTTTCTGCCAACCTTGTGTAAAGATAAGCCTTTTTTTGAGAATCGAAAGTAAGAGTTTCCTCTAAATTCTCCGTAAGGGTTTTTATAGGATAAAGAATATCGCCGGGCAAACTTTTTTGGCTCGCAAAAACTGCCCCGCCGCCGCCAAAAGCAAGAATTACAATTAAAGCAAAAGAGGTGACTTTGAAAATCGGTAGGCCAAAAAAAGGTGCTGCTTCTGGCACTTTTACTTTAATTCCTTTTCTAATTGGGAAAAATTCCATGTATTTTTTAAGATCATTTTGGAGCGACGCCAAAAACTCTCTCTTCACCGGAGTTTCTTTTAGTTTTTTCAGGTTTTTAATTAAATCTTTATCTTTCATATTTTTTCTTTAGAACTTGCAGGGCCCGGTGTATTAAAATTCTCACATTGCCTCTTGTTTTATTGGTAACTTGAGAAATTTCTTTAATACTCATATCGTTAATAAAGCGCATGACAAGAACTTGTTTATATTCGTCTTTTAATTCGGAAAGGTATTGCTCTAACTTTTTCTTTTCAATTCCTAAGTCAACCTCATGTTCTTGTTCTGCCTTTACAACTGCTATATTTTCAGCTTCTTCTTCCATTTCCTCTAAAGAAACTTCTTTTTTTTTGCCGCGGTAGTAATCAATAATTAGATTATTGGCAATTTTATAGAAAAAAGCCTTGAAATTACTGATCTCCGCCACTTTTCCTTCGGCCATACTTCTCCAGGCCTTGAAAAAGGTTTCTTGGGTTAAGTCTTCCGCTATCGGCCAATTGCTTATTCGGAAATAAATATGCCGCAAGATACCCTCGGCATATTCTTGGTAAGCTTCTTCAAATTTTTGATGGACCATCTCCATAAGATGACGACAATAAGGCTGTTTTGTTACTTGCCGAGTATACAATATACATATAATATAAGAAAATCTGGTACGTTGTTATTTTTCCTAATGAGGTTAATCTAAACTTGTGGTTTTAAATCAGGAATATAAATATCCTCATTTTGCCGTGCTATAATGGTTCTAACATCCTCTAGCCAGCGGCCAAAGAAAAACTACTATATTAGTGCTATAATCACATAATGAAAAAATTACTCGTTACTTCATCAATGTTGGCAATCTTGGCTGGTATTGTTTTGGTAGCCGGCGGCAGCTGGGGCATTTATTTTACATATAAAAATGTAGCTAATGAGAAAATCGTGACCCCGCAAGATTCCGCTATCCCCGGGAAGCCTGTCCGCGGGCCGCTGACGCTTAAAGCTCAAGCAGATATAATCAGAGAACATACTTTGCAATCTACGGAAGGAAAAACATTTTCCGAAATGCCTCGCCAAATACCGAAGCTAGACGATAGCGGGAATCCCGTCTTGGACGGGGAAGGTAAATCTGTCATGACGGCAAACACGGCTCGTGATATCTGGATAACAGCAACGACTCTCATCACCGCGTTACACTTGGGAATTTTGACTTATGTCTTTTCTGGCATGATTTTATTGTTCGGTTTTATTTCAATATGGACAGGCGCTGTCTTCTGGTTTTTGAGCCGGGAACGATAAAAACGAATATTGTTTTTTTGTTAATTTATGGTATAATCATCAGTAATGAAAAAGTACGGGGAAGAATTGAGAATAGGCCAAAGGCAAACATCTCTCTTGGATTTTTTGGAATCCTACAATAAAAACATGCCTAAAGGCTTCCCTTTAGCTACTGCTCTCCTTTTAAAAAAATTCAAGGATGCCCAACCAGGGCTTTTTAAAAACGGCGACCTATGGTCGCTCGATCAACATCGAAAGAGGCTTATTGACTGGCTACCGCGAAATAATGGAAATTTATAATGGGGCTATCTTTATCTTAGAAATAGTGGTATTATGAACATTACAAAAGTTATTGTTTGAAATTAAGTCGATTTTCTTATAGCACTTTTTGTATATTACTAAAAATTAACTAAAAACACATGAAAGGTACCATCAAAAAGATGATTACTGAGAAGGGTTTTGGTTTCATAACAGGAGAAGGCCTCGCGAAAGATTTATTTTTTCACAGCAATTCTCTTGTCGGAGTCGGGTTTACTGACCTCCGTGAAGGTGACGCTGTCACTTTTGAAACAGAAGACTCTCCAAAAGGACCGAGCGCTATAAACGTAAAGCGCGCGTAGTCTCTCAATCAACACAAAGCCACCCTTGAAGGGTGGCTTTGTGTTTACCTTCACTATTTATTTTTTTGTTATTTTTTGCCATAGGAAAATGGCAAGAAAGATGCCGACGATAATCCAAACAAGCCAGGTAATGAGAGCGAGTGTTCCAATGCCGCCCCCGCCAAGCATCGGGCCGTAACCATAGCCAAAATTCATCATCATAAACGGTTAAAAAATTAGTTGTTAATAAGTTCTATTATATACCCGCCTAATTTCGGCGTAATCCCCAAATTGGCTCGGCTAAAAATTGATGATATAATTTAGAAATATTAATAATAAACGAGTAAGCAACATGGGTAATCAAAAAATCATGGAGTGGGTTTTGAGAATTGCCGTCTTTGGCGAATTTTTGGGTCACGGCGTTTTTGCTCTTCAAGGCAAAGAAGCATGGATTGGCTGGATCCAGAAAATTACCGGCGTTGACGCGATCGTCGCCGGCCAACTTCTCTTAGCAATTGGCATCGCGGATTTACTAGTCGCTTTGATTGTTTTAATAAGGCCTATTTCTTGGGTATTGCTTTGGGCAGCCTTCTGGGGATTCTTTACTGCTCTTATTCGACCGATTGTCGGCGAATCATTTTGGGATTTCGTCGAGCGCTTTGCTAATGCCGGCGCGCCCCTGGCCCTTTATTTCCTGTTAAAATCAAAAGCATTAACAGTAAACAAATAAAAATATGGATTTAGCGCTTTTAGTTTTGCGTTTAGCCCTCGGCAGTGTTTTTCTTTACCATGGTCTCATGAAGCGGCCGATGTGGAAAATGGAGCCTTCAGAGAAAATGCCGGCCAATATGCTTAGCTTGATGAAATTCCTTTCCATTGTTGAACCGATCGGGGGCCTTGCCCTTATTCTCGGCTTTTTCACCCATTTTGCCGCTCTTGGCATCGGCTTCATTATGGTTGGGGCGCTTTACTTAAAACTCACCAAATGGCACACGCCCTTCTCGGCCATGAATCAAACCGGCTGGGAATTTGATCTTATGAATTTAGCCGCCGCCTTCACTCTCTTTACTTTTGGCGGCGGAGCTTTTTCCATTGACACCATAATTTTGCAAGCTATCTAAAAACAGAGATATAATGTCTGCCCTTGGCAAAAGGTAGCGATAGCAAGAATAAAATAATACCGAAAAGAATTATGGTAGGCCCTGGCAAAAGATTAAAATAATCCGCGGCGACGACACCGGCGACGCCAATGAGTGCGCCAAGCAAACTTGAGGCAAAAATAAAACTCTTCATGCTCCGGGAGAGGTTTTTGGCAATAATCGGCGGAATGATCGTCAGTGCCCCCATGAGAAGCGTGCCGACGAGTTTGATGCCAAGCGCCACCACAAAAGCGAAAATGACAAGTAGGAGCAGATTATATTTTTGGGTAATGCCCTTCGTGGCGGCAAGCTCCTCGGAAAAAGTAAAGAAGAGAAATTTCGGGGCAAGATAAAAAATTAAAAAAGTTGTGCCCAGCGCGCCGACAATAATTAAAAGAAGCATCCCTGTCGGCAGCGTCGGAAATGCGCCGAAAAGCGATTCAATGATTTCCTGATCGGGAATAGTCAAAATGCCGACTGCCAAAGAGGCGGTAAATAAAATACCGACCAGGGCATCAGCCGGCAGGGCGGTTTTTGTTTCAAGCCACCAGACGATAACAGCGGCGGCCAAAATAAAGAAAATCACCCCGAAAAAAGGGTCAATGCCGTAAGAAAGCGCCAAAGCAATACCGGGAAGAGCGACATGGGAAAGCGCGTCACCGACAAGACTCATCCGCCTGACGACGATAAAAGACCCGATGGCGCCCGAGGCCAGCCCGACTGTCAAAGCGATTAAAATCGATTGCAAATCCATAAATAAAATTTAGTGACCCAGACCGTGGTGCCCGTGGCCGTGTTTATAAATTGCCCCCTCGCCGTAAATCGCCGCCAAATCTTCGGGTTTTAAAACTTCCGTCGGCCGACCGTGGCAAAGCATGTCTTTATCCAAACAAATAACTTCGTCGGCGTAGCGGTAAACGATGCCAATATCGTGAGAAATCAAAATAATTGTTGTTCCGCGATCCTTTTGAAGCCGATGGAGAATGGTGTAAATAGTTTCTTCAAAGCCGATATCAATGCCAGCAGTCGGCTCGTCAAAAAGAAGCACCTCCGGATGATCAACAAGCGCAAAAGCGATCAAAATCCGCTGCAGCTGGCCGCCGGAAAGATCAGTAAGTTTTTTATTAAGAACACTTTCGTCTAGACCAACCGCTTTTAACTCGTGGACAAGCTTTAAAAGCCATTCCTTTCCCGGCCACCAAAAATTTTTCGCTTTTAAAAGAAAAAACTCCTGAACCGTAATCGGCAGAGTCTTGTCGATGGCAAACTTTTGCGGCACGTAACCGGCCTTAATACCCTTTTGCCAATAAATCTCTCCCCGATAAGGCAGGAGGCCGAGAAGAGCGCGGAAAAGCACGGTTTTCCCCGCCCCATTAGGGCCGATGACAGCGAGGGCTTCGCCGGACCGGACAGAAAAAGAAATATCGTGAATAATTTCTTCCGAATCGAGAATAACGGAGAGATTCCTTACCAGAAGAATTTCTTTCATTGCTTTATCCTAACATATAAATGTGATACGATAAAAGGCATATGAAAAGCACGCTTATAACCGTTATTAGTTTGGCTGTTTTAGCCGTTTTAATAGTTTTTCTTGTCAATAATTCCAAGAAGCCGGGCGAGCTCGATGCTTTTGCCGCTTGTCTTGAAGAAAAAAGCGCGGTCTTTTACGGCGCATTTTGGTGCCCGCACTGCCAGAATCAAAAGAAGTTGTTCGGTAAATCCGCCAAACTCCTCCCTTACGTTGAGTGTTCAACGCCTGACGGGCAGAGTCAGCTTGAAATCTGCAAAGACAAAAATATTGAAGGTTATCCGACTTGGGAATTTGCTGACGGTTCCCGCGAAACCGGCGAGGTCTCTCTGGCGAAACTTGCGGAAAAAACCGGCTGTGCCCTTCCTTAGTTTCTATGACTTTTAGCGCTATCTTCAGTCAAACTCTTGCCGTCCTTGCGCTTTTTGGCAATGCCATTATCCTCCTTTTGCTTGCTTGCCTTTTTCTTTTCAAAAACAACGGCTCGGGCCAAAAAATTATCAATTTTTTCGGGAAACGAGCGCTTCCTTTCAGTTTACTCATCGCGGCAGGCGCTACGCTTGGCAGTCTCGTTTACTCGGAGGTACTGAATTTCCCACCCTGTCCGCTTTGCTGGTACCAGCGGGTTTTCATGTATCCCCTTGTCGTAATTCTCATAGTTGCTTCTGTAAGAAAAGAAAACGTTGGCCATTATGCCATTCCTCTTGCTTCAATTGGCGGTCTTTTCTCCTTGTATCATTATTCCCTTGAGTGGGGTCTTATCCCAAGTGCCTTCTGTGGCGCGGAGGCGCTTTCCTGCGCACAGCGGCTCGTGTTTGAATTCGGTTTTGTTTCTCTCCCTTGGATGACGCTGACCACCTTTCTCCTCATCATTTTATTTTTTGTCGCCAAGAAGCATGTCCGTGAATAACCGGGCGCTTAGTTCAGTTGGTTAGAACATTCGCTTCACACGCGAAAGGTCGCAGGTTCGAGTCCTGCAGCGCCCAAAATTTTATTTAAACGCTACAACCGCCACCGCCACCGCTGGCGCTCACGGGTTCAACTTTAGAGAGGATTTCCCGGAAGCCGCGGCCGCTTGAATAATTGGCGCCCAAAATTTCTTTAGGGTCGGCATTTGGCCAATTAACGCCTTCCGTCTCCAAATACTTGGCGATGGTCAAATAAGTATCCGGGAACCAATAGGAATTCACCTGAAGCGCAATTTTGTACATCTCGTCTTCCGGGACGTTTTGTGAAGCCAGGAGCTCAAGAAGCGCCAACATGGCCATGCCGTGATTGCAGTCGGGGAAATAAGTCGAGTTGCCGCAACAAGGCCGGAAAATGTTTTGGGAGACGCGCAGAACAATTTCCTGCTGTTCTTTATTTAAAACTATAAATGAATGTTTGCTGTAGTGATCCATAGCCTCGCCTTTCGCCAAGGTCCAGCCGCCAGTCGAAGCAAAATTACCAGCACCGCCGTAACGCTGATCCATCATCGGCCCTTTTTCCAAAATTTCGTTTTTATTACCCAAACCCAATCCCCATAAAAGATTTAAAACAAAACTGGAGTTCTTCGGGGTGATTTTAAGATAATCGTTATTTTTGCCAAGAAGCAATCGCTTTTCTTCTTCGGAAAGCCCGCCGCGACCAGCATAGATTTCTTCAAATTTCTTTTGATCAATAACGCCGGCTTCAATCATTCTTACGCCAAAATCTCCCCAGCGGACCGGTATTGTTATCCCTTCTTCCGGCAAAACCTTTTCTTCAAGAGTCACCGCAACCGCCGCTCCCAGATTTTCGCTAGACGGATTTTGGTCAGCACCCAGACTATTAAAGTAAAGAGCAGCGCCGCCGGCAATTGCCACGGCGATAATAAGAACGCTTTTGATAATATTTAATTGATTTACTCGAGCCTCGCTAATTGGTTGTTTCGCTTCATTTTCCATAATATTATTTAGCATAGCAGTTCAATCCCTATTTTTCAATAGGGATGGTAAGATAAATTTGCAAACCCCGGGCCCATAGTAAAGTGGTATTACGCGGCATTCGCATTGCCGAAGCGCGAGTTCGATTCTCGCTGGGTCCAATCACAGCTTTTAAGATTATTGACTGGCTAAGAAGGCATTCAAAAGTCCAGCGCCATAGAGCGGATCTTTCCCAGCCGCGCCAAGATCGGTGGCTGTCGCTTCCAGTTTGGCCCCTACCTCGGCTGGATCCCAAACACCATTGGTATTAGCATCATAAATTCCAACAAGGGTTTTCAAAACAAGGGCGGCGCCTCCGGTAACATGCGGCGCGGCCATTGATGTCCCAGACAAAGTGGCGTAAGTTCCACCTTTATAAGTTGAGGGAATTTCTAATCCGGGCGCCGCTAAATCTACTTCTCCCCCACGGGAAGACCAAGAGGTGATGGTATTCGTCGGATCAGTTGCCGATACAGCAATAACTTCTCCGTAAGCCGCTGGGAAAGAAACTGCTCCGCCGCTGTTGCCAGCCGCCGCCACTTGAACAATGCCGGCATTATAAACTGCAATTACAGCATCATGAAAAGATTGAATATCAGAGCTTGTTCCTAAACTCATATTCACAACTTGCATGCCATTCGAAATTGCCCACTGCAAACCTTCAATTACATCAGATAGAAATCCCGATCCTTGTCGATTCAAAACTTTAATGGCATAAAGATAAATTTCCGGACCAACACCGATTACGCCGATGGTGTTATTTACTGCCGCAGCCGTGCCGGCCACATGAGTGCCGTGACCATTATCATCGTTAGCACTTTTATTAGGATTAACAGTATTAACACCGCCTTTGATATTAGCTTCGAGATCAGGGTGAGTGAGATCAATACCGGTATCAACGATACCTACTTTCACGGCAGTACCGTTATTGGTTGCCCAGGCTTTCTCAGCATCCACTTGATCTACACCCCAGGGAAGTGATTGCGGCGGTTGGGTCGGTGTCGGCTTTCCACCTTTGACACTCTCCCGCACTAAGGCAAAAACTTCAACATCATCATCAATTCGCTTAACCCGAGTATCATCCTGGAGAGCTTTCAAAGAAGCCTTGTCAGCAAGAACAACCGCGGCATTGATTAAAGGCAAGGGTTTAACTTTGACCCCTCCAGTTCTTTTAACTAATTCGTCTTGAGCCGGCTGATTAACGAAATTTTCCTGAAAAACTACAATTTTTCTTCCTTTACCGGAATTAACTGCATTTGCTACTCCATCATCAGAGCGAGATGTATTTCCAAACACTCCGATTAAAGCTAAAACGGCAATAATCCCCAATACCCATAATACTGAAGTTAATTTAGATTTTTTAACTGGTTCATTCATATATTTATTATTTTAATATAATCTAATAATTTAAAACTTGACCTTTTGAATAGCACATATTTAATATAACATGCTTTTGCCAAAATTGACCAAATCAAACTAATCCCACGGCAGTTTTAAATCTTCTTTGACCACTGTCGTAAAGTCCGGCCGAATTGCGGATTTTTCAAGGCAAAAGAAAGTGAAAGTTTTTACAAATTTTGGTTTTGCCGTTTCAACCAAATTTTTTACTTTCGACAAAGTAAGCCCCGTGCGGCAAATGTCGTCCACCAGAAGCACTTTTTTGTCCTTGATCCACTCCGGCTTATCAAGGTAAACATTATTTTGTCGGTCAACATAAGCCGCGACAAGCACTTTATCGAGTTTAGTGGCAATGAGGGCGGCCGGGATAAGGCCGCCGCGACTGATGCCAATAATTAAATCAAATTCCAAAAGTTCACTTTGATGGGCGTTTATAAAATCATTTACTTTTTGGCCAACGGCATTTAAATTGTTCATATTTATTTCGGGATTCAGTATTTTAAAAGATTAATTACTTCCTCGTCGGTAAGTTGAGGAAAAAACTCATAATAAGCTCCAACCGCGCCAAGATAATTTTTATCAATATCAATTGCCACTAATTCATCAATTTCTTTCTTTAGCTTTTCGGCGGTATCGCTTGGCACGACTGGAATCGCCACAATCACTTTTTTCGGTTTTTGATGCAAGATCTCCGAAATTGCCAATTCCATGGTGAGTCCGGTCGCAATACCGTCATCAACAATCACCGCCGTTTTGCCGAGAGCCGAGATTGTTTTGTCTTCGGTATAAACTTTT
>Ga0209002_10001917_pt1 | contig 16888 bp, 15 predicted proteins | sample Rifsed16ft2_FD_184010 | JGI IMG/M metagenome (GOLD analysis project Ga0209002, IMG submission 184010) | Soil microbial communities from Rifle, Colorado, USA - sediment 16ft 2 (version 2) | ecosystem: Environmental > Terrestrial > Deep subsurface > Rock core/Sediment | place: Rifle, Colorado...
CCAGCTCTTTGCCAAGAAAATACAGAAAGGGTAAGGTGAAAATGCCCAGCAGAACGGTGCCCAACTTAAGGCTAAAAAAGGTGACTCCGGTATTCAGCAGCTTGATGATTAAGGCTGTCCAATAGAATTGAAAGGCTTCGCGCCCGGTATTGCGGGTGAAAAACACCGAAAGCGTCCCGTTAAGTACATCCTGTACATCGTACAATTTCTCGGCGTGGTCGCTGACCATTTGCGAGGGGACCTGGTTGAACTGGTAAATCCGAAAGAACAAGCCCAAAATAAACACCGCCACGCACAAAACTAGCCAGGGCGTGACGTTAATGGGGATTCCGCTCTTCAATCGTTTCCAGACCTGCGAGAGCCATCGTTGGAAGCTGGAACCTGCGGGCTTGACCGCATAGATAAAGGTACCCATGGCAGCCAGCCACACGATCAGGTTGAGCGTGTTAAATTTTTCGCCGCCGAACAGAACGAATGCGATCACAGCCAGCAGCAGACTGATGAGCAGCGCGCTGCGGTTAACCGAACTCTCCACCTCCGGTGTCTGCCTGGAATCTGGCGCAGCCAGTGTGAATTGATTGTGCAGGATCGTCAGCACCAATCCAACCCCGGCGATCAGATAAAGGAAAGCGCCCGTCACCCAGGAGCGGTCTGCGCGCGGCTCCAGCGATAATTGCGCCGCCAATGCCAGCAACAACACCAGCAATACCAGCCATGGTAGCGGCGCGAGCGGTTCACGCGCGGTTTCAAGCGCTTCTGACCTCGCCGCTGGCTCCACAGCGGTGATATCCAATTTCTCAATCGGAGTATCGTCCTCAGGAAAGGGCTCAACTTCTGGCGGCGGAATCAGAATTGGCTTCCGTCCCGGAATCAAAATCGATTTCAGATAGTCAAGGACGCTGGGTTCCTGGTTCTCGTTCACGGTATCTCGGGTTTTTGACAAATGAAGAAGGTGCACACGCCGTCAGGCTGCGGTTGCGCTTCCTTCCAGGCTGGGTTGACGATCAGGCGGGTGAGAAACAGACTCCAACGCCCTTCTTCGATAATCCAGCGGTTGAATATCATTTTACTCGCCCAGGCGGGCAGGCCGAAATAATGACCCCACTCCAGAATGCCGAGTGCCCGCGGTGAAAAGTAATTCCATTTCTGCACCACCTGCAAACCAGCCTGCTCGATCCGGGCTTGCCAGGTCGCTGGGTCGTCCAGGTGAACGTGGCGGGCGATCCGGTCAAACCAGCGTCGGTAGGCAGTGGCTAAACTTTTCAACCCGATTCGCTCAAGAAATCGGGCGATGCTGAGATTGTGGTCAAAATTATGGTTGGGTACGCAAAAATAAAAAGTCGCCCCTGGTTTGAGCACTCTTGCCAGGTCATTTAACACCGGTTGGACTTCCGGAATATGCTCCAACACGGAATTCGAGAGTGCGCTGGCAAAGCTGTTGTCTGGCGCTGGGATGCGCTGGCCATAAGCCTGAACCAGAACTGCATAATTCCTGCGCTGAGCAGCCTCCCGCAGCGGACCAAACCACGGGTCAACGCCCATTTCTAGTTTTCGGGGGAATGTGATCTGGGCAAACTGTCCGTCGCCGCAGCCAAGGTCGAGGGTGGGAGCTGCCAGCGGCAAGTCCTGGTAAAAACGGCCTTCCACGGCGCGCAGCAACCCGCGGAAGTACGGCAGTTCGCGAATGTTCAACCACAACAGGTCGAGCTTTTCAGTCAATTCCGCACACTCCCGGTTAAGCGGATAGCCCGCAGGTAACCGATGTAGGCGTGGGCATAGTTTTCCCAGCTCTCGACTTGATATCCATGTTCGGTCAGGTAGTTCGCCAGGTCCAGATGATTAAACGGCGTAACTCCGTCGTGGTATTCCATGACGATGCGGTCGATTTTCTCGAGAACTGCCGCGGGCGAGTTCAATAAAATATCATACTCGGCCCCTTCACAATCCAACTTAAGCAAGTCGATACGGCCAATATTCGGCAGCGCGAGGACCGATTCCAGGCGGATCGCATCGACGGAGAGCGATTCTCCGGCTATTTCAGTGCTCGCAAGTGTAGTTTGCCGGGATAATGGGTCGACCTGACCAGCGGCAAATTGCAGCCGGCCTTCGCGACTGCCAATGGCCTGGGCGGACAATTGAACATTGCGAATCTGGTTGAGAACGAGATTTTCCTGCAGCAGGCGGTAAGATTCAGGAAACGGCTCGAATGCCGTCACCCGGGCAAGGTTATGACCATGAGCGGCAAAAATGGTGTAATCGCCAATGCCGCCGCCAATATCCACAATCGTCCAGCCGTCCTGAACAGCGAAGCCGAACCGTTCATAAAACCGGTCAAGCAGCGTTTCTTTAAGGCTCCAGACGTCCATTTTCCCGCGCACTTTGAATTTCAGCTCGCTGCCGCGCAATTGAACGATAGTGTCTTTATCGACATTAGCCCCCAGGAATATGCCAATAATCTTAATCGGATTGCGAAAGCCGGTCAGCAGCGTGAAAATGGATGAAATGTAATAGGCGTAGCGGCGCAGCAGCATCGTGGGTCCATCCAGTGGAGTTGCCCTATTATAACCGAGAACGAATCCGGTTTTACCCGGTTGAGCGCGGCTGCAGCGCCGCTCTACGGCTCGCCGACCTTAAAGGTTACCGTTTTTTCTAGAAACCGGCTCAAGTTTTTGGCTTCCGCTTCAATCAGGGGCTGCAACTTTTTAGGTTGCTCCTCAAAATATTGCACGCTGAGATCCAGGCCGCCTCTACGGGAGGTGAGTTTCCAGGTACCGATTATCCAACCGTCCAGCGCCACCATCGCGTCGATAACCCCGCCTTTGAGGACCCGCGAAGTAAAGGCTTTAGGGATGGTCAATTCGCGGTTGGCATAGCCCAACAGGTAGGTATCGAAGTACGGCAGCAGCCTTAGTACTGGCGGTTGAGACTCCAGCTCATCCACCCAATGGATCTGCTCATTGAGCATCCAATTTGGCGCACCTTCAATCTCTACCTCAGTAATTTGATCCTGCAGCCCAGGCCACAGGCTGCGCACCTCGCTAATTTTGACGCCAGACCAAACCGCGAAATCTTGCGGGCGGGCTGGGCTGTAGGCTTTCAAATAGCGGAGCACCAGTTCAGCCAATGCTTCTCCACGCGGACGCGGCTTGAAGGCGCCGTATCGTTTTTCGAAGAGCGTGTAGGTCGGCTTTTTGCCCCGGTCAGCGCCGGGGCAAACCCCAGCCTGCCACACCGCTTTGAACAGGATGTGAACTGTGGCTTGCCCTTCAAAGGGAAGCTTATTGTCCTTCAACAATCTTGCAATTTCTTCCCGTGTCTGCTCGCCATACTGCTCGATCTGGTGCAGGACCAGATCCACCGCCTTTTCAGCCAATCTATCGGTGTAACCCAGTTGTTTCAAGCGCAGCCGGTCCGCAGCGACCAGGTCCTCCGCCATCAACGGTACGAACCAGCGTGCATCTTCGACGGTCATCAGATGCAGCGTGCCGCGCAGCGACCAGCGCCAGCAGATTTCCGAGTCAAACTGACGCTCATGGGCAAGTTGCGCTTCTGTCAGCCCCTGGCTGCGCACGCCCATCGATTGGTAGGCAGCTCCCAGGTTCTGCGCCTGCACCGCAAAAATATTCGTCAGCAGCTCGCCGGCCGTCAATTTCAAGGTGGGGGAGGCAAGGAGTTGGGCTCGCGTGCGCAGCAGCCGGGCCTGGTGGGCAGTGAGGTTCAGAGTCACGTTTCTCCGATCGAATTTGCGGACAATTCCAATATCAACTCCATCTTTTGGCTCATGATACTCGATAGAGGGCGAGCAAGGCAACCTTGGGTTACTAAGAAATAATTGTCTATCCAAATTGCCAGTTGAAAATGGATTCGGATCTTGCTACAATTATCGTAACTGGTATGACCTCTTACCAGTATCCCCCTACCAGGAACAACCTATGAATTGGGAACTCCCTCAACGCCCCGCGGAATTGTCTGAAAAACGATTGATCGATGCCATTTTGTCCGGGCAATACCCGATCGAATCGAATTTACCGGCGGAACGCGAGCTGGCTGTGATGTTAGGCGTCACCCGACCGACCTTGCGCGAGACCCTGCAGCGTCTGTCGCGTGACGGCTGGCTGGAGATCCGGCATGGCAAGCCCACCCGGGTGCGTAACTACTGGCGCGAGGGAAATCTGGGCGTGTTGGCAGCCATTGCCCAGTACCCGCACTCGCACCCCAATGATTTTCCAGTTAATTTGTTGGCATTGCGCAGCTTGCTGGCTCCTGCCTATACCCAGTTGGCAGTGGAGCGGGCGGCTGAAACCGTGACTGAACTGTTGCAGCCCTACCAAAACCTGGAAGATGATGCCCTGATCTTTACCGAATTCGATTGGCGGCTGCAGGTCGAATTGACTTATCTGAGCGGAAACCCGGTATTCACGCTGATTTACAACAGCTTCACCGGACTGTATCAGGTATTGGGGATGACCTACTTTCAACACGCCGATTACCGGGCTTTATCGCAGCGCTTCTACCGAAACTTACTCAAATACGCATCAACCGGGGATGCAGTCGGCGCGGGCAAATTGGTGCGGGAAACTATGCAGTCCAGCCAGATGCTCTGGCAGGCACTAAAAGCATAAAACACAACCCGTCACTTCGGGAAATTTGAGTTTGCTAAGCAATGAAGCGGGGAGGGAAGATGAAGAACGCACAGCGGGAGCAAATTTGGGATAAAATCGCCGGTCCTTGGGACATAATTATCATTGGCGGGGGAATCGTCGGCGCCGGGTTGCTGCGCGAAGCCAGTCAGGCGGGATTACGCGCGCTGCTGGTGGAAGCTCATGATTTCGCTTCCGGCACGTCCAGCCGGTCTTCGAAGATGGTTCACGGCGGTCTCCGCTACCTTTCCACCGGTCAGGTCAAGTTGACCATGGAATCGGTGCACGAGCGTCAGCGATTGCTGCAGGAAGGCCGCGGCTTGATCGATCCGCTGGAGTTCCTGCTGGTCAGCTACAAAGGCGACCGTCCGCCTGCCTGGATTTTTGCGGTTGGCCTGATGGTTTACGATACGCTCGCTATGCGCTGGCAGCACCAGCACAAATCAGCCGACGAATTGGAAATGCTGTGCCCGCAGCTGGCGCGCAACCGCCTGGGAGGCGGTTTCCGCTTCTTTGACGCGCAAACCGACGATGCGCGCATGGTGTTGCGCGTATTGCAGGATGGAATTAATTCTGGCGGTACCGCCATCAATTATGCCCGCGTCGAGGGTCTGCTCCGCGACCGCAACGGACGGGTGTGCGGCATTCAACTGCGCGACCAGGCTGCCAATCGGAATTTGGAGATTGTGGCTCCAGTTGTGGTCAATGCCACCGGTGCCTGGGCGGACGATCTGCGCGGTAAGCTGGGGCAGCCCCGGCGGCTCCGTCAGTTGTGCGGCAGTCATTTGATCTTCCCGCGTGCAAAGCTCCCGGTTAATAAAGTGATCAGCTTCCTGCATCCGGTCGACCGCCGCCCGGTTTTTGCCTTCCCATGGGAAGGAGTCACGCTGGTCGGAACGACGGATGTGGATTACCGTCAGCCGATGCAAACCAACCCCCGCATCAGTCCGCTGGAAGTGTCGTATCTGATGGATGCGGTCGATGCCACCTTCGGCTGCCTGCAATTGACCGAAGCTGACGCTATTTCGACGCTGGCAGGAATTCGTTCGGTATTGGACACCGGCAAAGCCAACCCGTCGCGCGAATCGCGGGATGAAGTCCTTTGGAACGAGGATGGTCTGGTGACTATCACCGGCGGCAAATTGACCATGTTCCGCCGCATGGCGCAGCGAACCCTCCAATTTGTCCGCCCTTACCTGCCAGCTCACCACCACCCGGACCGTAAGGCTCGCGCCCTGGATCGGTTGAACTGCTGGGATTTTGCCGCCCAGGCCGATCAACTGGGGATCGATCCGGGGCTGCAAACACGCCTGCTCGGGCGCTATGGGCACGCCGCCATCGATTTGCTGTGTGGCACCGAAGCCAATGAACTAACCCCTATTACGACAACACCCACGCTTTGGGCCGAATTGCGCTGGGCAGCGCGCACGGAACAGGTGGTGCATTTGGAGGACTTGTTATTGCGCCGCAGCCGCCTGGGATTGCTCCTCCCCCAGGGCGGGATAGGCGAGATCGAGCGCGTCCGGTCCATCTGCCAACCGGAACTTGGCTGGGATGACTTGCGCTGGCAGGCAGAAGCGGCTGCCTACAGGGATTTATGGCAAAAGGCTTACAGCCCGCCAGGCAGTGACAACCCCATCCCTGTAACCAGCCAAATTCCACAAGAATCCATTCGGGAGGCCGCGTGAGCAAATCCGCCAGCATTCCTCCGCATTGGATCGAGCAGGCTCCGCCACCGGGTTCCTTTCGCAGCTTGTTCAAATGGGGAGACCCACAAGGTTTTAAGCACCCCAACCGCGGGATGGTCGACCTGATTAAAGAAACATTTGGCATGACCGATGCTGATTTTGTCGCACCGCAGCGCACCGGCATGGAATCCGTCGCCATCGACATTCCATCCGACCTGGATGAGCGGCACCTGGCAGCCTTCAGGCAAATGGTGGGAGAGGAAAACGTCCAAACCAACGCCTATCAGCGCACGCGTGCCTCCTACGGGGCTGGCATGATTGATGCCTTACGTCTACGTCAGGGCATCCTCGAGAATCTACCCGCGGCAGTGCTTGCTCCGCGCTCGACCGCTGATGTTCAGGCTGTGGTTCAATACTGCAATTCCGAACGCATCCCGCTGTACGTCTATGGCGCGGGATCGACCGTCACCCGCGGCATGGAAGCCGTTCAGGGCGGCGTGACGCTGGACATGAGCCGGCACATGAATAAGGTGTTGGCTTTCAACGAAACCAATCAGACCATCACCGTTCAGGCTGGTATGTGGGGGCCAGAACTGGAACGACTGCTGAATCATGCGCCGAAAGCCTTCCAGGCGCGCCGGCCATACACCTGCGGTCACTTTCCCCAATCCTTCATGCATTCGAGTGTCGGCGGCTGGGTGGTGACGCGCGGAGCCGGTCAAAATTCAACTTATTATGGCAAGATCGAAGATATAGTCCTGTCGCAGGAATATGTCACGCCGCAAGGTGTGCTGCAAACGCCAGGTTTTCCACGCTGTGCCACCGGCCCGGACTTTGACCAGATCATGATGGGCTCGGAGGGCTGCTTTGGCATTCTGACTTCGGTCACATTGCGGGTTTTTCATTACGACCCGCAAAATACCCGACGCTTCAGCTTCCTGTTTCACAATTGGGAGGAAGCCCAGGCTGCCGTGCGCGAGGTGATGCAAGGGGAATTCGGCTTACCTTCCGTATTCCGCCTGTCAGATCCCGAAGAGACCGATGTGGCGTTGCGAATGTACCACATCCACGGTACCTTGGCTGACAAAGCCTTACGCAGGCTTGATTACCAGCCGATGCAGCGCTGCCTGTTATTGGGTTCCGCCGATGGCGATGCTGCAAATACCCGTCTGGTGGCGCGGAAAATCGCGGCAGTGGCTGGGCGCTACCGCGCCTTCACGTTGACTCCATTTCAAGTGACCCGGCGCTGGGAGAAAAGCCGCTTTACCGACCCGTATATGCGCGAAGATCTGATGGATTTTGGCATCTTAATCGATACCCTGGAATGCGCCGTCACCTGGCAGCAGGTGCCAGAAGTGCACGCCAGGGTGCGGGAATTTGTCAAAAATCGGCCGCAAACCATTTGCATGACGCATCTTTCACATTCCTACCCGCAGGGCACCAATCTGTATTTCATATTTATTGCCCGTATCCAGAATATCGACGAATACCTGACGCTGCAATACGGCATCCTCGAAACCATGCAAAAGTCAGGCGCCGCCATGAGCCACCATCACGGTATCGGCAAACAGACCGGTCCCTGGCTGGAAGGGCAGATCGGCAGTCCATGCATGGATATCCTTCGCGCTCTTAAGCAGCACTTCGATCCGAACAATATCTTGAACCCCGGCGGCACGCTGGGGCTGGATATGAACCTTGACCAGCGGCAAAAGCGCTGGGGCTTTCGCAATTAACAGCCATAAAAGGGTATATACTTTTTCCATCCCCTTAAAATGGTTAACAGCTATGCCTCCTGAAAACATCCTCGCCATCGACAACGGCACCCAGAGTGTCCGCGCCATGCTGTTCGATTTACGCGGCAATTTACTGGCTAAATCGCGCATCCCCATTGAAGCCTATTTCTCTACCGCGCCCGGTCTGGCTGAACAGTACCCGCTGGTGTTTTGGAATGCGGTCTGTCAGGCCTGCCAGGCGTTGTGGCAGATACCGGGAGTGGATCGCTCGAGTATTGCCGGCGTTGCGGTGACCACCCAGCGCGGAACCGTGATCAATCTCGACAAAGCCGGCAAACCGCTGCGCCCCGCCATTCACTGGCTGGATCAACGCCGCACAGAAGGTCTGCCGCCGGTGAGTGGGCTGTGGGGGACGGCTTTTGCCGTTGCTGGCGCTTCAGAAACCGTCAATTATCTGCAAGCTGAAGCCGAATGGAGTTGGCTGCGAACGCATCAGCCGGATGTGGTGAAAAATACCCACAAATTTCTGTACCTGTCTGGCTATCTAACCTATCTACTGACCGATCGACTGGTCGATTCGGTCGGCTGCCAGGTAGGGTATATGCCCTTCGACTATAAAAAACACGCCTGGGCTGCCGGTTGGGATTGGAAATGGCAGGTGCTGCCCATGGATCCAGCCATTTTGGTGGAGTTAATCCCCCAGGCCCAGCCTTTGGGCCAGATCACCCATGAGGCCAGTGAGGCTACTGGCATACCTGCTGGACTCCCATTAATCGCTGCGGCAGCGGATAAAGCCTGCGAAGTGCTGGGTTCGGGCTGCCTCGAACCGCATTACGGCTGCCTGAGCTACGGTACCACCGCCACGATTAACACCACGCACCGTAAATACGTTGAAGTGGTCCCGTTGATCCCACCCTATCCGTCCGCGGTTCCCGGAGCTTATGATTTAGAGGTCGGAATTTACCGCGGGTACTGGATGGTTAATTGGTTTAAAAATGAATTTGGTCTGCGCGAGGAACATCTGGCGTTGGAACGCGGCATTGAACCCGAGGAGCTGTTCGACGAGCTGGTGGAGCAGATTCCACCGGGCTCGCAGGGTCTGGTGCTGCAGCCGTATTGGTCGCCAGGACTGCGTTCACCTGGTCCTGAGGCGCGCGGCGCCATCATCGGTTTTGGCGACGAGCATACCCGAGCGCACATCTACCGCGCCATTTTGGAAGGGCTTACCTACGCCTTGCGCGAAGGTGCTGAACGCACAGCCCGGCGCAGTGGCGTTCGTCCCACCGAGCTGCGCGTGGCTGGAGGCGGCAGTCAAAGCAACGCGGCCATGCAAATCACCGCGGATATTTTTGGGCTGCCAACCGCCCGGCCGCATGTGTATGAAGCCAGCGGCTTGGGGGCTGCCATGGATGCTGCCGTCGGTGTCGGACTGCACCCCAATTTCGAGACCGCCGTGGCGGAAATGACCCGCGTCGGCCAGGTATTCGAACCGGATCAAACAGCCCAGGCTGTGTATGACGAGTTGTATAACGAAGTCTATTTAAAAATGTACAGCAAGCTGAAGCCGCTGTACCAATCGATGCAGGAAATTAAGAAGAAACTGCTCCGCTGATTATTCCCACTCGTCCGGGTTGTACTGGCGGGTGCGCTTCAGTTCGCCGCGTTTTTTTTGGCGCCTACCCGTGCTGCTCTGGCTGTCAGGCTCGGACGCGTCGCTTTGCGCTTTTTGGGCGGCTCCACTGACCTTTGAATCAAGGTTACCAATCGCTGAACGGCATCTAGCCGGTTCTTATCCTGGCTGCGGTAGCGTTTCGCCTCGATCATCAGAATGCCGTCCGCGGTCATGCGGTTGCCAGCCAGTTTGATCAGCCGTTCCTTTACGTCCGGCGGCAGAGATGGCGAGTTGGCAGCGTCGAAGCGCAGCTGCACAGCTGTGGAAACTTTGTTGACGTTCTGCCCGCCTGGCCCGGAAGAGCGGACGAAGTCAAACGCGAGTTCCTTCTCGTCGAGCCTGAGCGTGGAGGTAATTTCGATCATGGCTAACGGAATGATACTCTACCTGGGTCAGCCTTACAACGCGTCCGCTACCTCTTCGCTCCAGTGAATAATGGCTTCCCAGTTGCGGTAATCGCCTTCCGGTGCACGCAGTGCCTTTACTACGATCCGTGTCAGCCAATTCAGGCGTTTTAATTCCAAAACCCCGCCAAAATACCCGATACTGATTGGCCTGATCTTTGACACCTTGTTGAAGACCTCTGCCAGATAGCCCTCCGCCATGTAGCGGGTGTCCGGGGTGTCATCGTGCATGGTCATACAGCACACGAAATACGCCACCGGGACCTGGCTCAGATCAGCTTCGTGATCTTCCAGAAAATGCAGCACATCATTGTGAATTTTTCCGCCCTGAACTGCGCTTCCAACCACAACAGCACTGTAGGATGTCACATCCTTTACTTCAGCGGCTGGCAGTACATCGGTTGAATACCCGTGCTCAGAAAAGGTCTTGCCAATCGCTTTTGCTACTTCGCCAGTTGTGCCGTAATAGGTAGCATAAGCTACCAGAATTTTCTTGTCCATGTTTGTCTCCATTAATTTTTAGGCCGCTTTCCAGGCGGTAATGATGAGATGCATCCGTACCAACGCCCAAAAACGTTAACAATAATGAAAACAAACCATTAAGCCTTCGTGCTAAAAAACAATTTCCTCCTTTCCGGCCAATTTCTCCTGGATGAAATGCACCACCGTATCCAAATGTTTGGGTTGGTGCACAAAGTCAAGGTCATCGGTGCGCAGGGTAAGAACCGGGCACAAATCAAAGATCCGCATCCACTCTTCATAGAAGCTATCCAGCAGCTGTAGGTAGCCGGCATCGATACCGCTTTCGATGTCGCGGGCTCGCTGTTGAATCCGCTCCATCAGTACCGGAACTGGCGCTTTGAGATATATCAGCAAAGAAGGCGGGGGTAAGGTTTGGGTGACCAGTGAAAAGACCTTGCGATACGTTTGGAAGTCCCGTTCATTGAGGTTGCCCAGATGGTTGAGCGCACGGGCGAAAATGGCCGCATCTTCGTAGATACTGCGGTCGATAATGGCTGATTGCGGGTCCTGCCACATGTCCAGATGTTGTTGAGCGCGGTGACCCAGGAAGTAGATTTGAAGATGAAACGACCAATCCCGCATACTGTTGTAGAAATCAGGCAGGTAGGGGTTATCCGCGACGGATTCGTAGGCGGTGCGCCAGCCGAGCCGGGCGCCAATGCGCTCCGTGAGTGAAGTTTTACCGGAACCAATATTTCCTGCGACCAGGATTAATCGTTTTGGGGCCATCGCGACCGTCAACCTCTCTGTGAAAATTTTCTCAATATCAGTTTACATGATTTAAGAATAAAATCAAATTGCTAAACAGCACCTTCTTACCCATACCATTTTACTGTCTCACCTTATTTCAAGGGAAGGTCCGGGTCGCAGGATCAAACGCTGAACCCTGGCTGGAAATGAGCATCGAACTCCGTTAAAAGGGGTTTCATACATTGTTCGGGCAGGCGGACCGCGTGCCTATTTAGCAGTTTGGTTTCCCGAAATATGATAAACTTAGCGGGTTGAAAAATGCCTGAGTTGCCGCGGTAAATGCTGCTTTCAAGTTTTTATTCCCCCAATTTGAGGTGCAAATAATGGAAATAGCCATGGATAAGGCTGCCCCCCGCATAAAGCGGCGTCGGGTGCCTGCCACACGCCGCGAGCGCTGGGCCTGGTATTTATACGATTTTGGCAATTCTGCCTATGCAGCCGTGGTTTTATTAGCTGTTTACTCTGCCTATTTCAAGGGGAGCGTAGTCGGCGGTCACGAGGGGACCCGCTTATGGGGCTTATCCGTGGGTATTGCCATGCTGGCAGTGGCTGCCATATCGCCTTTCCTCGGCACACTGGCCGATTTTACCGGCTCGAAGAAGAAATTCCTATTTTTCTTCACGGTCATGGCTGTGATCTTCACGGCCGCGCTGTTCTTTGTGATGCCTGGTAATGTCTTTGCTGGCATGCTGTTTTTTATCCTGGCAGAAATTGGCTACCGTGCCTCGCAGGTTTTTTACAACGCTCTTTTGCCGGAAATTGCCGAACCGCACGAGTTGGGAAAAGTCTCCGGAAATGGCTGGGCTCTTGGCTCTTTTGGCGGAATCATTTGCCTCCTGATCGTTCTGGCATTGATCATGACCATTGGCGGCAACACGGTGATTCGTGCCTCGTTCCTGATCACAGCAGTCTTCTACATGGCAGCTTCGCTGCCGATCTTCCTGTGGTTGCGGGAACGCGCAGAACCCAAACCCATGCCCCATGGCAAATCGTCCTTAAAAGTGGCTTTCGAACGGCTGGGTGCTACGTTCAAAGCTGTCAAAAGTTATAAAGAATTTATCAAGTTTATCGTAGCCTTCCTGGTCTTCAATGACGGCATCATGATGACGCTTGATTTTGCTGCCATCATTGGCGCTGTTTTATTCGGCATGCAGCAGCAGCAATTGATTATTTTCATGATCATTGTGCAAATCGCCAGCGTAGCTGGCGCTTACCTGTTTGGTATTTTGGCGCACAAATGGAATAGCAAGCAATCGCTGGTTCTGTCGCTCGCGATCATGATTTTGGCGGTAGTGTGGTTATTGTTTGTTCAGAATATCAATGTCTTCTTCGTGGTTGGCGGATTGGCGGGCTTTGCCCTCACCGGTGTCCAATCTGTCAGCCGGACGCTGGTTGGCCAGTTTGCGCCAGAAGGCAAGAGCGCAGAATTCTACGGCTTCTTTGAGGTTGGCGGGCGCACCTCTTCCTTCATCGGGCCAGCAGTCTATGGGCTGATTGCTGCCGAAGCTGCCATCATCTACTCCGGTCGCGGTTTCGACGCACTGACCGCTGAGCAAATGGGTCTTAAGGTGGCTGTGGTCTCAATCATCATCTTCCTGGTTGTCGGTTTGGTTTTGCTGTTGGCGGTGCGTCAGCCGAAGTTCGTCAGCGAAGAGTCTGCCGCAGATTAGTCAGAGTCACTCAGTAATGTCTGAAGCCGAACCGACCATTACATACCCGCGCCGTAGGGCGATTCGGGCCACTCTGCGCACGCTGATTCGCGGGGCATTTTCGGTGTTGGCCGATTTTAAAATGATCGGAACCGAAAACCTGCCCAAAGAGGGTCCGCTGTTGGTCATAGGCAATCATTTCAGTTTCTTAGACCCGGTCGCCTTTATTGGCATGCTGCCATACCCGCTTGAATTTGTAGGCGGGTCCCAAATGCCGAATGCTCCGGGGGCGGTATCCTGGCTGTCGCGGGTGTACGGAGTATTACCGGTGCGCCGCGGCAGTATCTCCCGTGATTCACTGCGGGCTTCCCGCAAAGTTTTGAATCATAAAGGTGTGTTGGGGATTTTTCCGGAGGGAGGATCGTGGGCAACTGTCCTGCGTCCGGCGCGTCCCGGCTCAGCTTACCTGGCTACCTGCACCAATGCCATGGTCTTGCCAGTCGGGTTGGATGGATTGACAGATTTATTTCCGTCCGTCCGCCGCGGCAAGCGCGGCAAGATCACCTTCACGATTGGCAAGCCGTTTGGACCGTTCTTTGTGTCAGAACGGGGTGAGTCAGACCGGAAGCGGCTGGACGAGCTCGGACATGAATTTATGCGCCGTATCGCTGAATTGATTCCGGCTGAAAGGCGCGGCCAATTTTCGGAGGATGCTGCACTTCGGCAAGCCGCAATCGCAGCGGCTGTTTATCCCTGGGAAAATGTCCAGGAGCAATAATCGAGATTAAATAAATGAGCCGATGGGGAGGGGATCCATCTCATCGGCTCATTGAGGTATTTTCTGTATAAATGCAGTGGGGAATCTTTTTGAGTAATATCAGGATTCCAGATTTTGCCCCCCAGTGTTTTCACTGGGGGGCAGTTTCATTGTCTGAGTTTTAAGGTGTTGCCGTTGCAGTAGATGTTGCAGTGGCGGTAGGAGTGAAGGTTGGGGTGTTAGTCGGTGTGTTAGTCGGAGTGTTAGTCGGTGTTGCGGTCGGGGTAAAGGTTGGCGTAGGTGACGGCGTCGCAGTGAATGTTGCGGTCGGCGTGACATCCTCATCGTCATCCTCATCCTCAGCAGGGTGAACTACAATCCCTTGCGCAGCTAATGGGCCGCCAGTCGGATCGCGGCGGGAGATAATGGTCACCTTGGCGCCGACGACCAGTAAGTCAACCCGATCTTTGGGGAGGATCTTGGTGTCTTCGGACAGCTCAAAGGTATATAACTGGCCATCATTTTTCGCTTCGATGGTGATTTTCTCGCCAGGGACGTACTCAGTCACCACACCGACTCGGTGAATTTTTACCGGCTTGCCAGGGATAACCTGGACTTTTACAGCCGTGAATTCACCTGCTACAGCGACCTGGGTGGCGCTTGGGTCGACTGTCGGGACGTCGGTCACGGTGGCGTTCGGGTCAACAGGCTCTTCGACTGGTTTGACAGCCGTCACCATAACCTGAACACCTACGTTCAATTGGTCCCAGGTAACGCCAGATCCCAGGGTGGGGATTTTGTAGGTGGTGGCGTCGGTCAATGCGAAGACCATTTTCTCGCCGCCCTTCAAAGTGACGGACAAGGTAGTGGCGGTTACTTCTGTGACTTCACCACGGAAGTGATATTTCTTCCCAGCCAGTTTACCTTCCATCCGTTCGACTTTTTCAGTTGCCCGGACGTCAGCTTTTTCCTGGTTTGCAGCCTGCTGGGTCTCTTTGCGATCCGATTTATCGCTTGCATTGGGGTTAGGACCACCGCGGTCAAGGACAACATCGGGTTTAGGAGCCACGTCTGTGGCTGCAAATACCTGCGCCGTGCCGAAAGCCATTGTGAAAATGATGATGAAGGAAGCGATTGCTAATAACTTTTTCATGATTGTAGAACTCCTCTCTGTGATTGTGATCCGATCCCAGATCACGGTTCAAAAGTGACGGTCAGCATGATGCTGACTTCATTGCCGTCCAGGTCACTCATTACGATTTCGATGAGGTTGGGGCCTTCCTCCAGGGTCACCGGAAGAGTGAATACCGACTCAGCCGGGACGGTGAAAATAGCCTCGTTGACCGTGACGACGACCTCTCGATTGGTAAAGCCTTGTACTATATAAGGCTCGTTATTAACAGTCGTATCCAGGTCCGAAAAGATACGGGCTGTTAACGGACCCATGCTGATTTCCTGCACGGGCGCATCCGCCGGAATAGTTGCCTGGTCCTGCGGTACGATTTGAATATCTTCAGGTGCTTCTACAAAATCTGTCGGTGCAGCAGCTGGAGTTTTCGCCGAACAAGCGTTTAACGCCATAGCCATTAGTAGGAGAATAACAAGCTTTTTCATGATGTTAGTATAACGGATGCGGTTTTGAGTCAGCCGTGTAATCACTTTTCAATATTGATAAGTATTGTTAACATTCCAGGCCAGGTTCGACTGGAAATTTATGGATTGGTTGATGCTTGTCAATGAGAGATCGGCCGTGACATGGTATAGTATTTCCACATTTCTGTGACGGAGACAACTCACCATGCAATTGGAACAAAGCAACTCCAAACAGCAACCTCGATTGATGCTGCGGCACGTCGCCGTGCCTAACGAGCATGGGTCGTGGGTGTTTCTTTTCAGTCCGCTTTTGATCGGGTTATTTGCCGGCGGCAAGTTCACTACTGGAAGTCTGCTGCTGGTTGGGGCAGCTCTGTCCGCCTTTATGCTGCGTCAGCCGATCACGATTTTGGTCAAAATCATCAGTAAACGCCGTCCGCGCACTGAACTGGTGGCAGCCCTGACCTGGATCGCAATTTATGGAATTATTGCTCTTGGCTTTCTGGCGGGGCTGATGGCGATGGGATATACACCCATCCTTTTCCTGGCGGTCCCGGCACTGCCGGTGTTTGCCTGGCATTTGTGGTTGGTGAGCAAGCGCTCCGAGAGGCGCCGGCCGGTCGTTGAGATTGCCGGTAGTGGTGTGCTGGCTTTGGTGGCTCCGGCGGCATATTGGGTGGGGGTTGGACATTATGACCCAACTGGCTGGTTGCTGTGGGGATTGGTCTGGCTGCAGGCAGCTGTTTCCATCGATTATGCCTACCTTCGTCTGGAGCAGCGCGTTTGGAAGAGCGTACCGGTCGCAACCCAATGCTGGCAGTCAGGACGAGCCGTCATCCTCCTGGCAGCAGCAGCTCTATTCGGAGTAGCGTTACTGGCGATTTTTAAGGTTGTCCCTATCCTCTTGCCGCTGGCCTTCGTGGTTCAATTCGCTGAGGCGGTATGGGGCACCTTCAATCCAGCCGTCAAAGCAAAACCGACATCTATTGGCATTCGCCAATTGATCGTTTCCACTATTTTCACGGTCGTTTTCATTTTGACCTGGCTGGCTTGAGCACATTGCTGACATCTGTTTAACATTTAAATCCTGTTGAATGTAATGTTATATCCATGATTAAAGGCGCGTATCTTTTTGTGGTCGTTTACGACTAATACTAAGTCCTCTTTTTTGCCAGGTCTGTAAATACGCCTAAAACGGTCAAGATTCTTTGCAAATGCTTGACAATCTTGGAAATTGCCTGCAAAGCAATTCAGCAGGTCGTTGTGCTACGATAACGGTAGAGGTTTACAGGTAAATGCGATTAAATCGTCTTCTATTAATATTCGGCGTGGGTTTTATCCTCGCCAGCACGCTGGTATTGACAATTGCGCCAGCGGTCAAAGCACAGGAACTTGGACCGGTGATCGATGAAGGCCTGTTTGAGGAAGTGAGCCAGGGAATCGGGCTGGATGCGGTTGGCTGCACGCGCACCAACACCGC
>Ga0209002_10001918_pt1 | contig 16883 bp, 17 predicted proteins | sample Rifsed16ft2_FD_184010 | JGI IMG/M metagenome (GOLD analysis project Ga0209002, IMG submission 184010) | Soil microbial communities from Rifle, Colorado, USA - sediment 16ft 2 (version 2) | ecosystem: Environmental > Terrestrial > Deep subsurface > Rock core/Sediment | place: Rifle, Colorado...
TGTGGCGGAAGAAGACGAAGACGTCGCGTCGGTCATCGAGGAAGGGGCTCACCCGCTCGGCCCACGCGGCGAGGTCGGCGTCGCCATACGCGCTGCGGCGCAACCGCACGTACAGGAAGGGCGCCGTGACGAAGATGCGGGCCGGCTCGGGAAGCTCGTCGCGATCGGTGGCTACCCAGGCCGCGTTCCCGTGCTCCGCGACCCGGCCGAGGACCTCGTCGTCGAGCCAGCTCGGGTGGCGCAGGTCGAAGGCCACGGGCAGGTCGCGCGGCCACGCGTTCAGGAAGCTCGCCAGCCGATCGTCGTCGCGCACGAAGGTGTCGGGTACGCGTACGAGCGTCGCGCCGAGACGGTCGCCGAAGAGGCGCATCGCGGCCGCGAGGCGGCGTGTCTGGACCGGGTCCGCGAGACGCGCCCAGTGGGTCACCCGCTGCTGTGCCTTGGCCGTGAAGCGGAAGCCCTCAGGGGTGGCGGCCCGCCATGCCATCACCTTCGCCTCGGTCGGGAACTGGTAGAAGGTGTTGTTCAGCTCGACGGCGCCCAGGCGCGTGGCGTAGGCGCGCAGCAGGTCCCCGCTCCGCGTGCCGGGTGGGTAGAAGCCGCCCACCCAGCTGGAGTACGAGAAGCCGGAGGTCCCGACGTACAGGCGGCCGCGAGCTGGCACGGCATGGTCCCGGTTCAGCCGGCCCGGCCCATCTGGGCTCGCGCCCGTCGGGTCCCCAGCGGCCCGCCCCGGCCCACCAGCAGGGCGGTCAGGAACAGACCGGTCTGGATGAGCACGATCGTCGCCCCGCTCGCGACGTCGAGCCAATAGCTCGCGTACAGCCCGCCGACAGCCGACCCGATCCCCACGATGACCGCGGTGGCCATGAGGCGGGTGTACCGGACGCTCACCAGCTGGGCCGTCGCCGCCGGGGTCACGAGCATGGCCACGACGAGGATGATCCCGACCGCCTGGACGCTCACCACGATGGTCAGGGCGACCAGGGCGAGGACGAGGTACTCGAGGCGCGCGACGGGCAGCCCGGAGGCCGCCGCGCCGAGTGGGTCGAAGGTCGCGTACAGCAGCTCCTTCCAGAAGACGCCGACCAGGGCGAGGACGACGCCGCCGAGGACGAGGAGCCCGACGAGGTCATCCGGACCGATGGCCAGGATGTTGCCGAAGAAGTACGAAAGCGGTTCGGGGACGAAGCTGCGGATCGAGCTGAACAGGAAGACGCCCAGGGCGAACGTGCCCGCGAAGACGACCCCGATGGCCGTGTCGACGCGCAGGCGGCTGTGGCGGCTCACCCAGCCGATGGCCAGCGCGGTGGCCACCGCGGCGATGCCCGCCCCGAGGTAGAAGGAGCCTTTCAGGAGGAGCGCCGCGACGATCCCCGGGAAGGCGGCGTGACTGATCGCGTCGCCGATGAAGGCCAGCCCCTTGAGCACGACGTAGGAGCCGACCACCGCGCAGACGAGCCCGGCGAGCACGGCGGCCACGAGCGCCCGGACGAAGAAGTCATACGCCAGCGGCGCTGTGATCTGGTCCATCACGGCCGCTGGCGGTCGTCGTGGTAGTGGCGCTCACCTCGCGGCGGCTCGTCGTGATGGTGCGCGTCGTCGAGGAGGACGGTCCGGCCGGCCAGGACGAGGAGATGCCCGCCGTAGGCTCGCGAGAGGACATCCGGATCGAGCACGAGCGACGAGGGTCCGTCGGCGATCACCGTGCGGTTGATCGCCAGCACCCGTTGGAAGCGCGATGCGGCGCAGGCCAGGTCGTGCGTCGTGGCGACCACGGTCTTGCCCTGCTTCGTCTGCGCCTCGAGGATGTCCATGAGGTCTTCCTGGGTCGCGGCATCGATGCCCGTGACCGGCTCGTCGAGGAGGAAGAGGCTCGCCTCCGACGCGAGGGCGCGGGCGAGGAAGACGCGCCGCCGCTGCCCGCCGGAGAGGGATCCGATCTGGGTCGCCCCGTGCTCGCTCATCTTCACCTGCTCGAGCGCTGCCGAGACGGCACGGCGGTCGGTGGGGCCCGGCTGGCGGAGGGCTCCGAGGGCGGGGTAGCGGCCCATCGTGACCACGTCGCGGACGGTGACGGGGAATGCCCAGTCGACGGCCTCGGCCTGGGGCACGTACGCCACGCGCCGCGCCTCGCGACCCGGCGGACCGCCGAGGACCTCGATCCGTCCGCTCCAGGGGCGGAGAAGCCCGGCCATTACCTTGAGCAGCGTCGACTTGCCCGCTCCGTTCGGCCCGACGACGGCGAGGAGCGTGCCCGCCTCCACCGCGAGGCTGACGTGCTCGAGCACCGGGTCGCCGTCGTATCCGACGCTCACGTCCTGCGCCCACACATCGGCATGGGCGCGGGCGTGGGCGGCATCCGCCTCGTGCACCCGGGGCGCCACGTCTCCGGCGGCGTCGTGGTGGAGGTGGTGGCTGGCGGTCACCGAGGCGGCCTCACGGGGACATCGTATCGGGCGCCCACCGGAGGGCCGCGGCGATCCGCTCAACGTCCCAGCGCATGATCCCCTCGTAGCTGTCGACCGGGGGATCGCCCAGCGTGTCGCTGTAAAGGTCGCTCACCAGGGTCGCCCCAGTCTCGTCGGCGATCGTCCGGGCGAGGGTCGGGCTGAACTGGACTTCCGAGAGGACGACGCGCACGCGGATCCGCCGGATCTCGTCGACGAGCGCGGCTATGTACCCCGCGCTCGGGTCCTGGCCCGGGGCGGGAAGGACGACGCCGACGATCTCCAGGCCGTACGCCCGGGCGAAGTAGGGGAGCGCATCGTGGAAGGCGATGATCCGCCGCTTCTCGGCCGGGATCCCTGCCAGCGTCGCCCTGGCCCATGCGTCGAGCTCGCGGAGCTCTCCGCTGTAGGCTTCCGCGTTGGCGCGGTAGGTGCTGGCTCCGGCCGGGTCGGCCGCCTCCATGGCGTCCCGGATGCGCGCCACGTACGCCTCTGCATAGGAGATATCGAGCCAGAGGTGCGGATTCGGCTGCGTCCCGTCCGCGCCTTCGATGTACCGAGCGCCGGGGAGATCCTCCGCGAGCACAAGGACGGTCGCCCGCCCCCCCGAGTCGGTGACCAGCCGCCTGAGCCAGTCGTCGAGGCCGAGCCCGTTCATGACCAGGAGTTCCGCTTCCGCGACGCGGGTCGCCTTCGAGGGCGTCGGATCGAAGGTATGCACCTCCCCACCCCTTGGGACGAGACTGCTCACGTCGACCCGCTCGCCGCCCACGCGCGCCACGAGGTCCGCGAAGACCGTCGTCGTGGCGACCACCGAGAGCGCGCGCGGCGGACCCGGCGAGGACGAAGACCCGGCGGTGCACCCCGCGGCGGCGAGGACCGCGAGCGCCGCGACGACGGACCTAACGGGCCGACCGAACACCGGTGGTCCCCCGGCCGTCCCCTGCGGCAGCTGCGTCTACCTCGCCTGTGCCCCTGGCCGGGCCGGTGGCGCGCTGGCACTCGGGGCAGAGCCCGAACAGCTCGAGCCGATGTCCCTGCAGGTGGAACCCGGTGGCCCGAGCGATCTCGCTGGTCACGCCCTGGAGCCCGGACTCGGGGATGTCGACGGTCCGCGCGCAGCGCACGCACACGACGTGGTGGTGGTGCTGCGCGGGCAGACAACGGACATAGGCGTGGGAGCCGTCGGGCAGATCGAGGCGCTCCAGGAGTCCGAGCCGCTCGAAGAGCTCGAGTGTGCGGAAGACCGTCGCTCGCGCCACGGGCTGTGGGGCGATGCCTTCCGGGGAGACGATGTCGCGGGCCGTGAACGGGCCGTCGCGTGCCGCGACGAGCTCCGCCACGAGGGCACGCGGCCGGGTCATGCGCGCCCCGGCTGCCCCCAGCGCGGCGCCGAGATCGACGGTGCTCTGCACGCGAGCATCATAGCCGTTCGTGAGACTCAGTCTCAGGTGAGGGTTCACGGGCCAGGGCCTCGACCGGCGGTGCTCCCTGCCCTTGACCGACGCGCCATCCTGTTGGGGACACAGGAGGTCAGGGCATGGCCGTATCAGTGGAGGCCTTCCTGGCGGAGGCCTACCTCGCGGGGACCTTCGCTGGGACGTCCGCCGAGGTGCACAAGCTGCTCGATGCCGGATCGGTGATCGAGCTACGGGACGTCGCCCTCGTCACGCTCGACCACCTGGCCGACGGCACGGCGGAACGGGCCCCCGCCGGATCGGTCGCCACGGACGAGATCCTCTTCATGGCCATCCCGCCGGATCCCGATGCCCCCCTCATCCATCACGTGTACTACACGGTGAAGCTCTCGCTCGGTCCGTACGAGGTTCTCGGCGAGATGGCCATCTTCCCCGGCTTCGATCCCGGCCGAGCGCTCACCCGACCGGCCAGCGACTTCATCGATCTGCAGAACGCCGAGGTGACCATCGCGACCCCGTCGGGCGCGATCGAGCACACCTTTGAGCTCCTCTCGGTGAACCGCTTCGCCGCCGAGCGGGTCGTCTGCGAGGTCGACGTGACCTTCTGGTTCCCCGGTGCGGAGCAGGAGCCGACGGCGGACGAGGGACCGCAGTCGCCGCCGATGCAGCGCCCGCCCTAGGCGCCCTCGAGACCGGCCCCGTTCGGGCCGACGACGACCACCTCTCCCGCTGTCTCGCCGGCTTCCGAGCGCGCCACGTAGCGGTGGTGGATCGTGACCTTCCCCCACGCGAGCATCGCATTCACCGGGCAGTAGCGCGTGGCCGACAGCTCGATGGCCCGGCGGACGGCTTCCGGATCGAGCTCGGGTCCCTCGACCTGGTGGGTGAGCGTCACCGTGGTGAACATGTGGGGGTGCTCCGCGCGCTCCTCGCCGAGGACGGTGATCTCGTAGCGCACGACCCGCTGGCGTTTCTTGGCGAGGATGGCCGCCACGTCCATCCCACCACACGCGGCGAGGGCGATGAGGACGTACTCGCGGGGTCGGGCGCCGTCGTCGCCCCTTGCGTCGTCGACGACGACGGAGTGGCCGCTCCCGGGAGTGGCCTCGAAGCGCCGCCCCCCGCGGTGCACGAGGTGCGCGGTCAGAGCCATGGGCAGGGCACCTCCGTGGTCCGGTTCTCAGCCCGCCGCGGCGACAGGAGCTGCATCCGGCGCGCCGAGGAACTGCTCGCGGTACAGCCGGGCGTAGACACCGTCGAGCGCGAGCAGCTCCTCGTGACCGCCGCGTTCGATGATCCGCCCCCGCTCGTAGACGAGGATGAGGTCGGCCCGCAGGATGGTCGAGAGACGGTGGGCGATGGCGATCGTCGTGCGCCCCGCCTCGACCCGCTCGAGGGCCCGCTGGATGAGGCGTTCGCTGACCGTGTCGAGCGACGAGGTCGCCTCGTCGAGGATGAGGACGCGCGGATCCTTGAGCAGGACCCGGGCGATGGCGACGCGCTGCTTCTCCCCGCCGGAGAGCTTGAAGCCTCGTTCGCCGACGACCGTGCCGTAGCCCTCCGGGAGCTCGACGATGCGGTCGTGGATGGCCGCCGCGCGGGCGGCGTCGGCCAGCTCCGCGTCGGTGGCGTCCGCGCGGGCGTAGCGCAGGTTGTCGCGGATCGACTGGTGGAAGAGGTACGTCTCCTGGGTCACGAAGCCGATCGTCTTCCCGAGTGACTCGAGGGTCACCGAGCGGATGTCGCGGCCGTCGATCTCGATGGCCCCGCTGTCGACGTCGTAGAGGCGAGCGAGCAGGTACGTCGTCGTCGTCTTCCCGGAACCCGACGGGCCGACCAGCGCGACGAGCTGTCCGGGCAGGACCTCGAAGTCGATACCGTCGAGCCCGAACGGCTCGCGCTCGATGGGGCCCCCGAGCCCGGTCTCGAGCGGTGCACCCACGAGCTCTTCGGCCGTGCGCGCGGCGGGGTAGCGGAAGCTGACGTCGCGGAAGCGGACGCGTCCCTGGCTGCGACGTGGATCCAGGGCCACCGCATCGGGCGCGTCGATGATCTCCGGACGCATGCCCAGGTACTCGAAGATGCGGTCGAAGAGGGCGAGGGCCCCCTGGATCTCCACCTGGACGTTGAGGAGCGAGCCCAGCGGGAAGAAGAGACGGCTCTGGAGCGTCGTGAAGGCGACGATGTCGCCGATCGTCGGCGCGTCGCTCGCGCCCACGATCGAGAGGTAGCCGGCCAGCCAGTACACGAAGGCCGGGGTGATCGAGAAGATCGTCCCCACGACCATGAAGAACCAGCGCCCGACCATCGACTGGCGGAGCTGGAGCCGGGCGAGGCGGCGGTTCTGCTCGCGGAAGCGGTCGATGGAGGCCTGTTGCTGGCCGAACGTCTTGGAGAGGAGGATGCCGCTCACGCTGAGCGTCTCCTCCGTGATGGCGCTCACGTCGGCGAGGGTGCGCTGTGTCTGGCCGGCGAGGTCGCGGCGGATCCTGCCAACGCGATAGGTGAGGTAGGCGAAGAACGGCAGGAGGCCGAGCGAGAGGATCGTCAGCCGCCAGTCGATGATGAACATCGCGGCCACGGTCGAGAGAGCGACGGTGACGTTGCTCACCACCGACGCGGCCGTGTCGGTGACGACCGACTGGATGCCCCCGACGTCGTTGCTCAGGCGGCTCTGGATCTCGCCCGTGCGCGTCTCCGCGAAGAAGCGCAGGGGCATGCGCTGGAGGTGCGCGTACAGGGCGTTGCGCAGGTCCTCCATGACGCTCTGCCCGATCGCGTTGTTGAGGTAGGCCTGCCCCACCCCGATGAGACCACTCACGATCGGGACCGCGATCATCACGCCGACGAACAGGTTGAGCTTGGCGAAGTCGCGTTCCGGGAGCGCCTCGTCGATGAGGAGCTTCAGGAGCAACGGGTTGATGAGTCCCAGCAGGCTCGTGGCCAGGATCGTGAGCAGGACGATGGCGATGCGCGGCCGGTAGGGCTTGAAGAACCCGAGCGTGCGCCGCACCGTCTGGCCGCGCCGTTCCGGCGGGACGCGGTGCTCTGGCAGCGGGGCGCCGAAGCCGCCCCTCCTGAAGCCCATGGCCGACGGACCTCCTCGCTGTGCGGTCAGCGCGCCGGAGCCGAGCCCATCGCAAGGATGGTGGAGCGCCGGCTCGGGAAGGGTGCCGCCGCGAGGTCGCCGAGGAGCCCGAGCAGGAACGTCGGCCAGCGGCGGGCCCAGGCGCGCGCCAGGTGGCCCACGGTCTCGACCCGCACGCCCTCGAGACCGGCCCCCCGGAGCGCGGCCGCCACCGTCCGCGGGTCGTTGCACGCACCGACGAGCGGATGCGCGTGGGCTGGCCGCACCAGCCGCTGAAGCCTCCCGCGGAGGGGTGCGGGGAGCGCGAGATACGCCCCCACGAACGGATGGCGCCGGTTCACGGTCGTCACGACGACGCGCCCGCCCGGGCGCAGCCAGCGGGCCATGTTGGCCAGGGCGGCGGCCGGGTCGGCGAAGTGCTCGAGCGTGAAGTTGGAGAGAACGAGGTCCACGCTTTGCGCCGGGAAGGCGTCCACATCGTGGCACAGGTCGGCGCGTACGAACGTGTCGAGGAAGGCCATCTCCCCGGGGGCGGGCACGCGCAGGTCGGCCCCCGCGAAGCGGCGGATCCGCCTCCGGTAGGGGAGGAGGGGCGAGCGCCGGCCGCAGCCCGCATCGAGGACGTCGAGTCCACTGCCCTCGACGTCACGATCGGCCGCCTCGAGCTCCTCGAACGCCTGGTCGAGCATTGCCGTGCGCAGCTCGCCCAGGGTGGGCCGCGGGCCGGCGATCTCGAAGAATCGGGCCTTCACCAGGCCGTTGCCGTGGCGGCCTCCGCGATGCCCTGCGACTCAAGCCAGCGCTCGGCGTCGATGGCGGCCCTGCACCCGTCCCCGGCGGCGGTCACCGCCTGCCGGTAGCGGTGGTCGTGGACGTCGCCGGCGATGAAGACGCCCTCGATGCGGCTGTGCGTCTCGTCGCGGACGACGAGGTAGCCCTTCTCGTCGACCTCGAGCCAGTCGCGGAAGGCCTCGGTGTTAGGCCGATAGCCGATCGCCAGGAAGAGGCCGTTCGTGGGGAGGTCCCTGACCTCGCCGGTTTCGGTGTCGCGCAGGCGCACGCCCTCGACGACCTCGTCGCCGAGCACGTCGATGACCTCGGCGTTCCAGGTGAACTCGATCTTCGGGTTCTCGAACGCCCGGCGGGCCATGATCTTGCTCGCGCGCAGCTGGTCACGCCGGTGGACGACGGTCACCTTGGTGGCGAACTTCGTCAGGAAGGTCGCCTCCTCGATGGCGGTGTCGCCCCCTCCGACGACGACGACCTCCTTGCCCCGGAAGAAGAAGCCGTCGCAGGTCGCGCACGCTGAGACGCCCCGGCCGCGCAGGCGCGATTCGTTCTCGAGCCCCAGCCACAGGGCCGAGGCGCCGGTGGCCACGATGACCGAGTCGGCCGTGTACTCCGTCCCGGCGGCCCACACGCGGAAGGGGCGCTCCGACAAGTCGACCCGGTCGATGTCGGCGTCGACGATCCGGCTGCCGAAGCGCTCCGCCTGGCGGCGGAAGAGGTCCATCAGCTCGGGGCCCTGGATGCCGTCCGGGAAGCCGGGATAGTTCTCCACATCGGTCGTGATCATCAGTTGGCCGCCGGGCACGTAGCCGGCGATGACGATCGGCTCGAGGTTCGCCCGCGCGGCGTAGATCGCGGCGGTCAGGCCGGCCGGGCCGGAGCCCACGATGACGACCTTCGCATGCGGCGACGGGGCCCCAGCATCCTCGTGATCGTTGCGGGGGAGTTGACCGTCGCCGTTGGTGGCAGGGGCGCCCATCCTGATGGGCGAGAAGCCCGCGAACCGCGGGCTCGACTTCTCAGTCACGTGCTCATCCTAGCAGACCCGTATACATACCCCCGGGGAGTATCCGAGGTCACGGCTCGAGTTGCCGCCGGTCACCGGAAGAGCTCCTGGTCGCGGGCCATGATCAGACCGCGGCCGCCCCGTTGAGCCGCCTCCGCCGGCTCGGGCGGGAGGCGCGCGCCGCGCACGAGGACGACCGGGCAGCCCGACGTCTTCCCCGCGGCCAGGTCGGCCGCCGCGGCGATCTCGTCGGCCACCGCGATAACGGTCGTGCGCATGATCCGGCCCACGGTATCCGGCTCGCCGCGCAGGTCTGCGAGCCCCCCGAAGCCCGCCACGCCGAGGGCGACGTCGGTGATCCCCAGGCGCCACGGTCGACCGAACGAGTCGCTGACGACGACTCCCAGCGCGACCCCGAAGCGCTCGCTCAGGGCGGCCTGGAGTTCGTGCGCCGTGCGATCGGGGTCCTCGGGCAGGATCGAGACCGTCCCGCCCGGGACATTGGATGCGTCGACGCCCGCGTTGGCGCAGACGAACCCGTGGCGGGTGCGGGCGATGATGACCCCCCGCTCCATGCGCAGGATCTCGTCGGCCTCGCGCAGGACGGTCTCGACCTGGCGCGCGTCGCGACCCCACTCCTTCGCCCAGGCCACCGCCTCGGGCCGCGGCTCGACGGTCCCAAGGTCGACGAGTCGGCCCTCCGCCTTGGACACGATCTTCTGCGTGACGACGATGACGTCACCGGGTTGCGGACGGTACGCCGAGTCGCCCGCCACCGCGTCGTCGAGGGCCTTCGCGATGAGGGTCGCGAGGTCGGTCCCCGCCGTTACCTCCCCGATGCCCGGTACGGGGAGGGCGAGCAGGGCGCGGTAGGCGCCGCGTCGCCGGCGCCAGCGCTCGAGGTCGGCCGGCGTATCGAGGTCGAAGGACAGCTCCTCGTCGTGGATCGCGCGCGTCGCGGTGCCGGCGCGCTTGGCCGCCGCGAGGTGAGCGCGACGGCTACCCGGCCCGAAAGCGAACGGGATGATGTCCGGTGGGCGAAGAAGCAGGGCGTTCGTTCCTTCGCCGGCGCCGTCAGTGACCACAAGGGCCGCGCGTCCCTGCCCGTCGCCGGTACCCGTTCGGGCGGCGCCCAACAGGTCGAGCGCAGCGGCCTCGACGCGCCCGAGCGAGGCGGGCGTGACGGCCGGCAGGTCCGCGGGAAGGACGAGCAGCGTGCCGGCGCCTCCGCCGACCTGTGCCCGAGCCTCCGCGAGCCCTTCATTCATGCCCGTCGAGCGCTGGATGAAGCCCTCGGCCCCGAGCTCTGCTGCGAGCTCGGTGACGGCCGGATCGGCCGATACGACGATCAGGCGATCCGCCTTCCCCCACGCGCGGACCGCCGCCACGACGTCACGGAGGAGACGGGTCGCCAGCTCGGCTCGCTCCGCCGGGTCGAGGACGTCGGTGAGGCGCGTCTTCGCGCCGCTGAGCGAGCGCAGCGGCACCATGACCGTGAGCGGACCGGGGATCCCTCCGTCACTCTCCATGCCGGCATTGTGAGGCTCGCTCAAGCGCGCCGCGGCAGGCTCAACCCCCACTCCAGCACGGCGCGCGCAAGGGCGATGCGCGTTTCGTCGGAGTCCATGACGGCGTCGGCCACCAGGACGCGCAGACCGAGGGCCTCGATCCGCCCCGCCGTCGCCTCGTCCTGCCGGTCGATGGCGAAGCCATCGAGCAGCCGCGGATAGCGCTCTACGTAGAGCTGCGCCACCCCGGCGGCGCTGACCTCGAGGCCGAGCCAACCGAGCATCCGGTCGGCGGGGCCGCGCAGCGCGCGCCCGGCGACGATGGGACTCACCGCCACGACCGGCGCAGGGGCCTCGAGGAGGGCCTCGCGGATGCCCGGAACCGCGAGGATCGGGGCGACGCTCACGAGCGGATTGGAGGGACACACGACCACCAGTGCCGCCGCCGCGATGGCTTTCCGCACGCCCGGCGCCGGGCGGGACGCCTCCACTCCTTCGATGCTGATCTCGGTCACCCGATCCACCTGGCGCCGCCGTACGAACCAATCCTGGAAATCGAGCCATCCGGCCTCCGTGCGGAGGCGCGTGCGGACCCGGTCGTCGCTCATGGGGAGCAGCGTCGTGTCGACGCCAAGGGCGCTCGCCAGCTCGGCCGTGACGACGCTCAGCGGTACCCCCTCCGCGAGACGCGCGGTGCGACGCACGTGGGTCGCCAGGTCGCGGTCCCCGAGCTTGAACCAGGTCTCCGCGCCGTAGCGCTCGAGCATCCTCAGTGCCTGCCACGTCTCTGCGGTCAGGCCCCAGCCGCGCTCACGGTCGGCCAGGCCGGCGAGGGTGTACATCACCGTGTCGAGGTCGGGCGAAACGTGCAGACCGTGGAGCTCGAGGTCATCGGCGGTGTTGACGATCACCGTCAGGCCTGCGGCACCCCCCATCGCCGCCAGCGCCCGGTCCAGGCCGAAGGCGACCTTCGCGCCGCCGACGCCCCCGGCGAGCGCGACGACCCGCGTCACCTGCGTCCCGAGAGGAGGTCACGCACCTCGACCAGCCGCTCCACCGTCTCGAGGTCGAAGGGGGCCGGCAGCTCGGCGATGAGGTGGCGAAAACCGAGATCGAGATACGGCCGGCAGCGCGCGGCGATCTCCTCGGGCGGCCCGCACCACGCCTCCCAGGGTTCCTGTCGTTCGGTGGGGTCGGCCTGGTTATGGGCGAGCGCCGCGTCGAGGACCCGTTGCGCCTCCCGCGGTTCGTCGCGGATGATGACGACCGGGCCGAAGGTCTTCTCGATCTCCGAGGGGTCGCGGCCCGCCTCCGCGCAATGGGCCGCGAGGATGTCGACCAGCTCGCCCATGACGTCGGCCGGCTCGACCGCGTTCCAGCCGTCGGCGTAGCGCGCCGCCGTGCGCAGCGTCTTCTTCCTGCCGGAGCCGCCGACCATGAGCGGGAGCCGACCGCGCACGGGGAACGGGCGCACGACCGCGTCGCGGAAGCGGTAGTGCGCACCGGGCGGCGAGGTGTAGCTCTCGCCGGCGAACCAGGCCTTCCAGGCCGCGCAGGCCTCATCCATCCAGTCCAGTCGCTGGCCGACCCGTTCCCCGAAGTCGATGCCGTAGGCCTCGTGCTCGCGCTGGAACCAGGCGCCCCCGACGCCGAGCCAGGTACGGCCCCGGGAGAGGTGGTCGAGCGTGACCGCCATCTTCGCCACGACACCCGGGTTTCGGAAGGGTATGGCCCCGACCTGCAGGCCGATCTCCACCCGCTCGGTCGCACCGGCCCAGCCCGCCAGCGTCGTCCATCCCTCGAAGATCGGCTGATCCGGCGGGCCCACGATCGCGTAGAGGTGGTCCCACGTCCAGAGCGAGTCGTAGCCGGCGCGGTCGATGCGCCGACCGACGTCCAGGAGAGACGCCCAGTCGGTCGCCTGGGGCCAGGGCAGCAGCCCGATCTTGAACGGCGCTCGGGGTACCAGGACCTTGCCTGCCGGCTCTCCCCTCGTCATCGCTCTTCCGTCGCGGGTCTCAGGCCGTCAGCCCCGGCAGGACCTCATGCCCGAAGACCCGGATCCACTCGGACTGGTTCCGCCCGACGTTGTGGAGGTAGACCTTCTGGAAGCCCAGGTCCAGGAAGCGCTGGATCTCCTTCCGATGGGCCTCCGGGTCGGCCGAGATGAGCATCCGTCCCTCGAAGTCCTCCGGCCGCACGAGCCTTGCCATCTGGGCGAAGTCGTGGGGACTGCGGATGTCCTGCTTGGGGAACTTCATGCCGCCGTTCGGCCACTCTCGCATCGCGTTGGCAAGCGCCTCCTCGTCCGTCGGGGCCCACGACAGGTGCAGCTGCAGGATGCGCGGCAGGGTCGCGGGATCCTTGCCCACCTCGACGCAGCCCTCCGCGAAGGCGTCCAGGACGCGCTCGATCTTCTCCTCGCTCGCCCCCACCGTGATGATCCCGTCCGCGTAGCGCCCGCACCGCTTGGCCGTGATCTGCCCCGCCGTCGCCACGTAGATGGGCGGCGGCTTCTCGGGCATGGTCCAGATGCGGAACGTCTCCATCCGGTAGTACGCGCCGCGGTGCTTCACGTCCCGGCCGGTGAAGAGCTTCTTGATGATCTCGATGGCCTCGAACATGCGGTCGATCCGCTCGCCGACCTCCGGCCAGTAGTCGGCCACCACGTGCTCGTTGAGCGCCTCGCCCGACCCCAGGCCGAGCCAGAAGCGTCCCGGGAACATCGCCTCCATCGTCGCCGCCGCCTGCGCGATGACGGCGGGATGCTGGCGGAAGGACGGGCACGTGACCCCCGGTCCGATGTCGCCCTTGGTGCGCGCCGCGGCGACGGCCATGAACGCCCACACGAACGCGGCGTTGCCCTGCTCGGGCGTCCACGGCTGCATGTGATCGGCCGCCATGATCCCGTCGAAGCCGGCGGCCTCGGCCTCCACGCAGTACTCGACCAGCTCGGTGGGATGGAATCGCTCGAGCATGGCCGCGTAGCCGACCTGTGCGCGTGCCATGACTCAGCCCGTCCGCATCTCGGCGCGACGTGGGACGAGTCGGAACGAGATCCGCTCCTGGGTGCGGAAGACCTCGATGTCCTCCGCGGCACGCCCCGGCTCGTAGTAGAGGCGTGCCATGGCAGCGATGTGCTCCTGCGCCTGCTCGCGGTCGGGGATCTCCTCGAGCGTGCCGGTGATGCTCGCGTAGTCGTCGCCGGCCTCGGCGACCAGCGAGACGCGCGGGTCGCGCAGCGCATTGTCCGGCCAGCGCCGCCCGACCTTCGAATTGAGCACGATCGCATCGCCTTCGAGGAGGTACCAGACGACCGCCTGGTGCGGGCTGCCGTCGGGGTTGACCGTGGCGATCACGGCGTAGCGTGGCTGCGCGAGGAACTGGCGCACGGCGGACGGGAGCCCGGGCATCGTTCTCACCTCGACCACATCACGATGGTAGCGACCCTCCGGTGCGCAAGAGTCGTTCCCCCACGGGGACGGGCAGACCGATGAACGTGTCCGCCGGCGCCAGGGGACAGGCCCAGCGCGGATCGTAGGCGCACGAGGGCGGGTAGGCCATGTTGAAGTCGAGGAGCAAGGTGCCCCGCTGTGCGTCGGCGCCGAGGTCGGCTCCCTTGATCGTGTCGAACAGGTAGCGCCCGGCGCCGTAGCTCTCGCGGCCGGCCGTGGCATCTCGGAACGGAAGGAACAGTCCCCCACCGTAGGCATCGATCCAGTACACGGCAAGGCTCTCGCCCTCGAGCGGCCCGGCGAGCCGAACGCGCCCGATGCGCCGGAACCGGGCGCCGGTCGGATGGCTTTCGGGAAGCGCCGCGGCGTCGCCTCGCGCGGCGCCATCCTCACCCGGGCTCTCGGGGGGCATGAGCCCCGGCTCCGGCTCGAGTCGCACTTCCATGCGATAGGCGGAGTCGTAAGGCCAGTACGACATGCCCCCGAAGGCGGCGCGTTCCCCCGGTGGGAGCGGCGATTGCGGGTGCTCTCGGACGAGCTCGTCTCGCGCCGCGCGGAACGTCTCGGTGGCGCCGCCCGGGTCGGCCGTCGAGGCGACGCGCCAGTCGGCGTAGAGCCGTGCGACCTGCCGCCGCCAGTCGGCGAGGGCCAGGTAGTCGGCGGCCGGCTGGCCACCAGGGGTGGGATCGTCCGGACCGCCGCCGGCTACGGGATCAGGCCCCGGGACTGGAGCCACTCCTTGGCCACCTGGTCGATGTCCTGCTTGTCGACGTCTACCCTGACGCCCAGGTCGAGGAGGATCTGCGTGCTGATGCCGGCGGAGAGCTGGTTGAGGAGGAGCTTGAAGCCGTTCGGATCGGGCAACTTCGCGAGGTAATCGTCGCGCACGAGCGGCGCGATGTTCTCGGCCGGCTGGACGTGCTTGTCGTCCTCGAGCAGGACGAGGCCGAACTGGCTGATCCCCGGCTGGGTCGTGCACACCTCGTAGACATCGATCGCCTGGTTGACGAGCGCCGTGATCCCGTCGGGTGAGCAGGCGTCGAGCTTCTTGTAGTCCTTGAACTCGATGCCGTAGACGCTCATCAGGGCGGGTAGGCACACCGGGTTCGTCTCGCATTCGGGCGGCGCGCCGAGGACGAGGTCCTTCGAGACGGCGGCGAGGTCGCTCATCGTACGCAGGCCGAACTGGTCGGCCGTTTCCTGTCGGACGGCGAATCCGTTCTGGTCCTGTCCGGGCGTGAAACCGAGCCTCGTGATCACCAGCGGGGCGAGGTACTCCTGGAGCTTGGCGGCAGTGACGGCGGGGTCGCCGGACGCCTCGCCCTTGCCCTGGTTGAGGAACTCGAGGGCGCTCCCGATGTACTCGGGCACGAGGTCGACCGCACCGCTCTGGAGCGACTGCTGGACGATCGACCGCGGACCGAGCCCCAGCTTGCGCTCGACGGTGTAGCCATGGGCTTCCAGCACCTGGGCGTACATCTCGCCCATGAGCTGGGCCTCGTAGAAGCCGGCCGAGCCGATGCGGATGGTCGGCGGCGGCCCCGTCGTCGGGGTCGCGGTCGGCGTCGCCGGTGTGGTCGTGGCACCGGGTGTCGGGCTGCCCCCTCCCGTCGTGCAGGCGCTGAGCAGCACCAGCAACGACGCCCCGAGGGCGAGCATGCGGGTTCGCCGCATTGGGTCCTCCTCTCAGCGATCTCGTCGCGCCCGGCGGGCGCGATCGGCGCCAGGCCCGCCGAGCATAGCAGCGGGTCTCTGTCGGGGTCCGTGGGCCACCTGACAGCGGGACTCGACGCCCTTCAAGCGTGCGACGGGGCCGGTCCCCTGAGCGGCCCCGCCACATGGTCGGATACGCGCCTGCCGGGTGCGCGGTTCTTGCCCAGTCCGTGCGCGCAGGGCCCTCAGCGGCTGGTCGCGCCGGCCGCTGCTCCCAGGCCGACCAGCGGCTCGAGCCGGGGGCGCAGGCCGGGCGACACGGCCCGCCGTTCGAGCCATCCGAAGAGGGCCTCCGTCGCGAGAGCGAGGACCGCGACGAGCGCGGCGCCGACGAAGACCCGCTCGGTCTCCTGGAGCGCGATCCCGTCGATGATGTAGCGCCCCAGGCCCCCACCCGCGACGAAGGCGCCGAGGGTCGCCGTGGCCACGACCTGCACGGCCGCCGTGCGGATACCACCGAGCACGACCGGCAGGGCGATCGGCAGCTCGACGCGCCGGAGCACCTCGCCGCCGGCCATGCCCATCCCCCGCGCGACCTCGATGGTCTCGGGATCGACCTCCCGGATGCCGATGTAGGTGTTCGTGAGGATCGGCGGGATGGCCAGCACGATCAGGGCGATGAAGGTCGGCCAGAAATCCAGCTGGCCGGTGGCCCGTATCGTGAACGGAAGGGCCAGGCCGAGGATGGCCAGTGAGGGGAGCGCCCGCCCGACGTTGGCCAGGTTGAGGGCGACGAAGGCCCCCTGGTTCGTGTGGCCGACGAGGAGTCCGATGGGCAACGCGATGCCGGCGGCGACGGCGAGCGAGGCGCCCGACAGCTCGATGTGCTCGACGATGCGGACCGGGATGCCGTCGCTCCCCTGCCAGTGGCCGGGGTCCGTGAGCCAGGCCGCGATCGAGACGAGGAAGTCCATCAACCCGCCGCCAGGCGCGCCCAGGGCGTGAGCAGCCGCTGGAGGAGCACGAACCCTGCGTCTGCGGCGAAGGCGAGGGCCACCGAGAGGCCGGCGCCGACCACCAGAGGCGTGGCGAAGAAGCGCGCGTGCCCCTCGACGATGAACCGCCCCAGGCCGCCCTGTCCGATGAGTGCGGTCACGGTCACGAGGCCGATGGTCGTCACGGTCGCCAGACGCACGCCGGCCAGGACGACCGGGGTGGCAACGGGGAGCTCGACGCGCCAGAGGCGCTGCCAGCGCGTGTAGCCCATCCCTGCTGCCGCCTCGCGCATCTCCGCCGGGACGCCCGCCACCCCGGCCACGATATTGCGTACGAGGATGAGGATCGTGTAGCTCACCAGCGCGATCTCCGCGGTCAGGAATGACAGCCCGGTGAAAGGGATGAGGAGCGCGAAGAGCGCGAGGCTGGGGATCGTGTAGAGGACCCCCGCAGCCCCTGTCACCGGGCCCAGCGCGCGCGGCTGGCGGATCACGAGGAGGGCGAGCGCGAAGGAGATGAT
>Ga0209002_10001920_pt1 | contig 16880 bp, 14 predicted proteins | sample Rifsed16ft2_FD_184010 | JGI IMG/M metagenome (GOLD analysis project Ga0209002, IMG submission 184010) | Soil microbial communities from Rifle, Colorado, USA - sediment 16ft 2 (version 2) | ecosystem: Environmental > Terrestrial > Deep subsurface > Rock core/Sediment | place: Rifle, Colorado...
GGCGGAGATGCTCCGGGCCTCAACGCAGTTATCAGAGGCATAGTCAAGAACGCTCAGAATAATGGGCTTGAGATTGTAGGAGTTAGAAGGGGCTGGGCCGGGCTCATCAACCTTGACAGCTTTTCTCTCAAGTATGAAGATGTCTGGGACATCATAGGTAAAGGAGGCACAATGCTTGGCTCCAGCAGAACCAATCCTGTCAAAATGCCCGATGGTGTCAAGAAGGTTTCAGAGAACCTCAAGAAGATTGCCGATGGTCTTATTGCAATAGGTGGAGAAGACACCCTTGGCGTTGCAAATGCCATGTATAAAGTAGGAGTAAAGGTTGTCGGAGTTCCGAAGACGATCGACAATGATCTTTCAAATACCGATGTAACAATAGGTTTCGACACAGCAGTGAATACTACCGTTGAAGCGATAGATAGGATCAGGACTACAGGAGAATCTCATGATAGAGTTATGGTAGTTGAAGTTATGGGTAGGCATGCAGGCTGGATTGCGCTCCATTCTGGTCTTGCGTCTGGAGCTGAACTCATACTACTACCAGAAGAGAAGTTTGACCTTGATGGCATATGCAAATACATAGCATCATGGAGGGAGAAGGACAAGAGATCGGGCATAGTTGTAGTTGCTGAAGGAGCAGAGATGAAAGAAGGCTCCTACATGATTTCAGGTGCAAAGGCAGATGCATTTGGGCATGTGAGACTTGGTGGCATCGGCCAGTTCCTCGCAGATCAAATAGAGAAGAGGACGGGCATGGAAACAAGGTATGTTGTACTTGGTCATTTGGCAAGAGGAGGTACACCTTCAGCATTCGACAGGTACTTCGGCACCAGACTTGGACTTGCAGCGGTAGAACTTGTAAAGCAGGCAAAGTGGGGTCACATGTTAAGCTTGCAGGGAACTGAGCTTGTGGCTATACCGCTCGAGTTAGGCGTCTCGAAGCTTAAGACTGTGCCTCCAGAAACGATACAGACAGTAAAAGCATTCGAGAAATAAACTACTTTATCAACAAGTTTCAAACTTATTAACAGGCCAATTTCGCCTATGTTTTCATACGACCAGATACGATGAAGCTCATTTACTTTTTCGACGAAGGCAACGGAAAGGACAAGAAACTGCTGGGAGGCAAGGGCGCAGGACTCTGCGAGATGACCCAGTTAGGGCTACAAGTACCACCGGGCTTTGTAATAACAACTCAAACATGCAAATTATTCTTTGAAAATGGAAACAAATTGCCTGACGGTCTAATGAACGAAGTTAGAATGTCAATAAAGAAGCTCGAAAGTTTAACAGGCAAGAAATTTGGAGACTCCTCCAAACCGCTTCTTGTTTCAGTAAGGTCAGGTGCAGCAATTTCTATGCCTGGCATGATGGATACCATTCTAAATCTAGGCTTGAACGATAACACGGTCAAAGGACTTGCAAGTCTGACGAAGAATGAACGATTCGCTTATGACGCTTACAGAAGGTTCGTTCAGTTATTCGGCAAGATTGTTCTTGGGATCGATGATGGGAAGTTTGCAGAGGCGCTTGAAGATCTAAAGAGAAAGCTCAAGGTAAAGTATGACAGCGAAATCGATGTCAAGAATCTGAAAAACCTTGTGAACGAGTTCAAGAACTTGGTCAAGGTTTCTACAGGTAAATCATTCCCGGAAGATCCATGGGTGCAATTGGAAAATGCAATTGCGGCCGTATTCAATAGCTGGAATGGCAGGAGGGCAAAGGACTACAGAAGAGAATTCAAGATTACTCCAGAGATTGCAGACGGTACCGCAGTCAACATAGTTACCATGGCCTTCGGGAATATGGGTAACGACAGCGGCACTGGAGTCGTGTTCACGCGAGATCCTAGCAGTGGTGAGAGGAAGTTGTACGGTGACTATCTGCCAAACGCTCAGGGAGAGGACGTCGTTGCAGGAATTCGTACTCCAATGCCTATCGATGAACTACAGAAGCAGAATCCTGCGGTATACAAGCAGTTAGTCGATATTGCAGAGAGGTTAGAGAAATACTTCAAAGAGCCACAGGATATTGAATTCACAGTGGAACAGAGCAAGCTTTTCATGTTACAGACAAGAAACGCGAAGATGAATACCGTAGCACAGGTCAAGACCTCTGTAGACATGGTTCATGAAAATTTGATCACAAAGGAACGAGCAATAATAAGAGTTCCTCCAGAACAATTAGAGCAGCTCCTGCACAAAATGGTTGACCCAAAGTCTACAGCAAAGCCATTCGCAACAGGGATTCCAGCATCGCCTGGAGTCGCCACGGGCAAAGTCGTTCTTGACGCCGACCAAGCAGAGATGCAGGGTACAACGGGCAACAAAGTAATTCTTGTTAGAGAGGAGACAAAACCAGATGACATACATGGCTTCTTCGCTTCTCAGGGAATATTGACCAGCAAAGGCGGCAAAACAAGTCACGCCGCTGTAGTTGCGAGAGGGATGGACAAACCATGTGTATGCGGGGCATCGGCATTGCGCATGGATCACGCTAAGAAGAGAATCAAAGTCGGCGATCTAATAATTAAAGAGGGCGAAATAATTACAATTGATGGTACGAATGGTAACGTGTATGTTGGAACCGTACCAACAGTCCAACCTCAGATGGGCGGAGAACTATTAGAACTTCTATCTTGGGCTGACAGTTTTAGAAAGCTCGGCGTAAGAGCAAATGTAGACGACCCTGAATCGGCATTTATTGCAAGGTCGCTTGGTGCTGAAGGCATAGGACTATGCAGAACTGAGCGAATGTTCAATGCATCTGACAGGCTTCCGATAATGGTTCAGATGGTAATGTCTGAAGATGAAAAGACACGCAAGGAATACCTTGCCAAACTCAAACCTCTCCAAAAGCAAGACTTCAAAGAGTTACTCAAGGTTATGGATGGTCTGCCAGTAACAATAAGACTTCTCGACCCTCCTCTACACGAATTTCTCCCGCAAATCGAAACAGTTCTTTCACAAATTCAATCGCTGAAGAGGACGGAGGCTTACAAAGAAGAAATCAGGGAAAAGGAGATGATGCTTGAAAAGGTTAAGAGACTTACAGAAATTAATCCCATGCTAGGCCATAGAGGAGTAAGAATAGGAATTACATATCCAGAGATATACGAAATGCAAGTCGCAGCGATCTGCGAAGCTACTGCTGAATTGATGAAAGAAGGCATGAACCCGAAAGCCCAGATTATGGTGCCACAAGTGGCCTCGGAGAAGGAGCTGCAATTTGTTAAGGATATTGTTCAGAGGACAAAAACAATCATAGAAAAACAGTATAATCTTAAACTCCCAATAAAATTCGGAACAATGATAGAAGTGGTCCGAGGTTGTTTGGTCGCTGATAAAATAGCTGAAATAGCAGAATTCTTCAGTTTTGGGACTAACGATCTAACGCAGGGAACATTCAGTTTCAGCAGAGAAGATTCGGAGAACAAGTTCCTGCCTCAATACATGAAGGAAGGGATAATTTTAGACAATCCATTCCAGAGTCTCGATAAGGATGGTGTTGGAAGATTAATGCAGATGGCAATCGAGGGAGGGAAAGGCACCGACCCAAGGATCGAAATTGGAATATGTGGAGAACACGGAGGAGACCCACGCTCCATAGAGTTCTGCTCTGGTTTAGGTCTGAACTATGTGAGCTGCTCGGCGTATAGAATCCCAATAGCAAGGCTCGCAGCTGCGCAGGCTGCTGTAAGGGCAAAGTAAGCTAATGTTTTATCGTAAGGATATTCCTTGTACAAACTGTGTCTAGTATAGGGAAAGTCATAGATCCCTTTAAGGCTTCCAAAATTGGGTTTTCAGTTCTCTTCATCGGAGAACAAAGAAAACTAGTCAAGATGTATTATGATAAGATAAGTTCAAAATCATACAATGTTTCAATAATTTCTGACAAGATTAACAGAATAACTGCTATTGAGATATATGAAATTGTCCAGACTGGGCCACAAGGCGCGAGCATAGGTAGAATTCAGATCACATCTCCTTCAATCACTTCAGAAATAAAGAAGGATTTGGCAGAGATAACAGGCATGTAAAATGAAGGTTACACTAGATAAATTACGAAGGTATGTGAAAATAAAATCATAGCTACACATTGTGGAAAAGAATCAAGGTATTGAAACATTCACTTGAGGCCGTGCTTTTCCTTCAATTCCTTTACTTTTGCAGCCAATTTGTCCCACTCCCATTTTGAAACACTCATCCTGCATAGATCAACTTTCCAAGCTTCTTTCCGCAACTGCCATCTGTAAAGCCTCAAATCCTTTCCAAAATTACCTTCAACAAGGACTAGAGCAACTATAAGGTTACTACTTCTGTAAATGTCGTAACCCTCGAGAACCTTGAAAGACTCTGAAACTGGATACTGAACGCTCATAGTTTATGCATTGTTTGTGCTTTGCTTTTAAGTCTTGAATCTAATCCCTACTGACGGCTCTGAAAACTCTAAGAGTTTCCGGTTTTCCCCTTTTTATACCCCCCCTAGGCCTAGATAGAACGATAGGGGCCCTATCGTTACGCTTGAGATTTTTGGGCTATCAGAAGTCAACTAGGATTTCCTTACTACAAGAACCGGATCAACCAAGACTTAATTATTAGAACAATGCAAAGCAATCTGATTAGATGATCACAATACCAAGGAAATACGTCTCCATAATCATTGTTTTAGCGCTAGCAACTTCCTTTCTGGGCTCTGTTTCGATTGTATACGCCCAGAAGAATCAAGGTGATTACGCGGATTATTCGTTCAATTACTCAGTAACAAGAGAATCTCAAACTAAGAAAGGCGAAGGGACATTAAGAGAAGAAATAATAAACGATTTCAACAATGGCACATTACGCGTAAAATATTCAGGGACTGTAAATAATGCAGTCTTTATGCTCGAGAAGAATACTCCTAAGGAGAGGTTCCATTTCCCATATATTCCAGAATTGAAGGATGGAACCAGAACTTTCAAAATTAAAAATGGTACAGTCACAATTGCAATAACAAGGCTTCCTGTTGAAACTATACAGTTCCAAGGTTCAACTTATATGCTAAACGTTTCAAAGATCGAAGTTTCTTATGAAATTATCAGAAATGGAGATACTCGTAGTGGCAATGCAAATGGCATTGTGAAGATCTTCAAGTCTGGTCTGCTCTACAGCTTCAAGGGAGAGTTCAATGGTTCTTCCACAGGCGATATTACGATAACGCTAACCGCAACAAATATTGATCCTGAGGCTAAAGGAGAAGCAAACAACCTCTTCCTTATGGCGGCTAATTTCGCTGAACTTGGTAACATTGTTAACACAAATTCGGTAACACAATCAGGGACAACCGTCGCAACAACTCAATCCTACGCTCTAATTGCTGCACTAATAGCAATCATAGGAGTAATTGGTGCGATAACATATGGGAGAAAGAAAATTACTCGCAATCCGGAGCAGGGCGAAAAGCCTCTGCACTGGGTAAATTGATCAATTTGATGAAGTAAATGAGCTCAGAAGAGCTGGCAATAGAAGCATCGCAACTAGTCAAGCGTTACCGTAATTCGGCCTTAATTGGCCCTGTATCATTATCCGTTCAAAAAAGGACAATTTTTGGATTTCTTGGTCCGAATGGAGCAGGGAAGACCACAGCCATAAGAATGATCTTGGGGCTTATAAAACCTGAAAGTGGAAGTGCAAAGATCTTTGGAATCGACCCATCAGCGAATCCAATAGAGACTTTAAGCAGAGTTGGATACGCTCCTGAACTTCCAAACTTCCAGACTTTCTTCACTGCTGAACAACTGCTGAACTTTGCAGCAGGACTTCACGGCATTAATGGAGAGACGAGAAGGAAAAAGGTTAAGGACCTCTTGCAAATGGTCGGAATCGCGGATCATTCGCAGAAGAAAATAGGCAAGTTCAGCAAAGGTATGGTGCAGAGGCTAGCAGTTGCCCAGGCGCTAATCAATGACCCTGAACTCGTGATAATGGATGAACCAACAATAGGCATGGATCCTGCAGCAACCATTTACTTCAGAGATCTGTTCAAAGAAATCCATTCACAAGGAAAGACAATCTTCGTTTCTTCACATCTTCTAGATGAAGTTCAGAGGTTATGCACTCATATCGGCATGATCTATCGCGGTAAAATAGTGTTCCAAGGCAGCATAGCGGAAATCCTAGCAAAGTTTAGAACGAACACAACAATCGAAGCAGAAGTAAGAGAAATAACTCCGTCAATCGTAGATCATTTGAAGAAACTGCATTACGTGCAGAATATTACTGTAGGTACAAACAGAATTTCGATTACTGTGAAAAATGGAGAAGATTTTCGTGCCGAGCTTGCTGAAGATATCATTAAAGCTGGAGGTAAACTTCTGGGGCTGTCATTGAGACAGGCCACTCTTGAAGATGCCTATATTGAAACTCTGAAGAGAGGTGCAAAAGTTGAATAATTCTCAGCGAATTCTTACTATAGCGAAATACGAATGGAGAAGAGCACTAGCACGAAAGAAAGTTTCTCTTCTGATTATCTTAACAATAGTTACTGAATTTGTCCCGTACATAGTTCTTACTCAATTACCTATTCCTCAAGCAATTCAAAGCATAAAGTCGTTCATGTGGTTAGTAGGCACTATCCTCCCTTATGGTCTATTATTGCAATTTGTAGCCATCTTTATTGCAACGGGCTCAACTGCTGAAGAATATGAGCAGGGTACTGCCGATACAATTCTGACAAAACCTGTGAGGAGAACTGAATACCTGCTTGGAAAGTTCGTCGGAGGTTACACTCTATTCGCCTTTATTGCTCTGATAACTTCGTCTCTCGCAGTAACCCTGTCTTATGGCGTCTTTGGTCCTCAAAAGTACGCTGAATACGCACCAATGATGTACATTGCAATAATTTTCTCTACACTAGTATTCTTCTCAATAGGATTCATGACAGGCGAGTTGTTCAGAGTTTCAAGTTTAGCATACCTAGTTTCAAGTACGATATTTATCTTTGCACTCGTTCTTGGTCCATTTCTAATACTCGCTTCAACTCTTACAGGAGATCAGTTCTATCTTGATATAGTAAAATGGTTGCCAAACTGGGGCTCCTCAAATCTTCCTATGATGGTTGCTAGAGCGTTGTTCCTGCAGAACCTTAGATTGCCTTTTGGAGGCGGAGACTTCAACCTTACTGTAAGCGGCACTATGACTGAGGCTATAGTATCAATAATAATCTATACATCCGTACCAATTGCCATAGCATTCTTCCGTTTCCTCAAAAGTGATATTACGAAGAGTGTAAGCTAAGTCTTGAATTTCCCTGAATTGAGTACCTTCTCAGCGAGTTCCCTAAAATCGTCAACAGCCTTTACCATATCTGGCTGATACAATATTCCTGCTCCTGAAATGACAACATCAACCCCCGCCTCTATTACGGAAGGTGCAGTCTCAAGGTTTACTCCTCCATCTACCGCCAATTCACACTTGTATCCATGCTTGTCTATCAACTGCCTTGCTTCCTTCATTTTGGCAAGAGGGCCTGGAATGAACTTCTGCCCTGTCTTTCCCGGAACTACAGTCATTATTAAAAGCCTGTCCATCTCCCCCATGTGATCCACCACTGTAGAGAGAGGGGTATCTGGGTTCACGGCAAGCCCCACCATCTTCTTATTCTTCCTAACAGCGTCCATGAAGTGTCTTGGATTGACAGCTTCAACATGAGCGGTGAACATATCCCCTCCAGCATCAATATACTCCTTCAATTTTTCAACCGGATGCGTAGTCATCAGATGAACATCCATAGGAAAGTTTGTGGCCGAGTTGATCTTTGCTAAATCTGAAGATGGAAAAGCGTAGGTTCCTGTAAACGTACCATCGAGCATATCGATATGGAACCAGTCCACTTGTGCCTTCTCAAGGGTCTTTGCATCCTTGACATAATTTTCCGGCTTCGATGCCAGCATTGAAGGAGCAATCCTAACCTTTCTTACCATACTTTCTGACCGCATGTACAACTGCTTTATTCGGTATATATTTGCCATTCCTGACTAATAACAATTACTTCTGTTGGTTCTGTTCAGGGATCACCGCCCAGAGCCGCACAAATATTTACTGATGGAACCTTTGTTCCTAGCGGGACCTTCTCTAAGGGATCAGGCATTAGTAAGCAGAGAGAAAACCTTCGAGGAGATCCAAGTCATCTATTCGCTTGATAAAGATTAAGAAGAAAAGTTCTCTTAATCAAAGGCATCGATCAACTTAAGATATGCCTATAGATCGGAATTGGATAAGGCTCTCTGGCGTCAGCAAGCAGCAATTTTCTCCTAGTGATCTCACTTTGGAGATTTGGCAGAATAGAAGAGAGGCATGCACGAGCTCGAGAAACTACAGCGGTAATCACTAGAGCACTTTTCAAGCATGGGGTTCTCCATGCTGACGACCTCGGAGATCATGTTCAGCCTAGTCGTAGTACAGGGAAAAACGAGAGGGAAGCTCAAGATGCATTCCTAAACGGTGATTGACCAGAGATCGGAGTATGCGTTCTAGTAGCCATACGTGAGGATTTGCTCAGGCATAGGTCCTTCAGGCGGATTGTTGAAATCGATTCCAGAGATCTCCTTGAATTTATCCTTCAGCCAAACATCGAAGGGATCCTTTGAACGGGCCATCTCTTCAAACCCCTTTGCGGGATCGATCTTGCTTTCGAAGTATGTTATGACCATGCTCCCTTCCGGGCTTGGTTGAATGAACCACGTCTCTTTGGTTGTTTTGAGTCGCTTCTCAAACTTGTCGAATTCCTTCTTCTTCGGGCCACTCAGCGTCTTGGCCAGCTCTTTGGCTGCCCCTTCTTTACCTTTGAGTATAGGGAAGGCCATACAAACCTGATATTTTGCCATAGAAGAGTGCCCATCTCTCCCAAATATAAAGGCATCAAGTTAGGAGAAAAATATACTTCGATCGCCGTCCTCCATCATCCGGTAACTGTGCGTAGATCATGCAAGTGACTACTAATCGCATCAAGAAGTTCTTCTGTCGTGTTAACTTGCTGCGACACAATTGTTATTATCAGCTCCTTGAACTAGCCCCCCCTATACGGGGGAGGTTATACAGGGGCGGGTTTGTTCGGTGTGTCCCCGGTGTTATCACAAAGATGTCGCAGCAAGTTAACAGAACCGGCAATAAAAAACCATGTTTTAATCCTTAATAAAAACACACATGCAAACGCTGTTCATGGAACTTCGGAAGCTGCAGCGGGCAGGGTATTCAACATTAGTAGTTTCCCTACCAAGAAACTGGATTAGGCAGTCTGGGCTGAAGCATGGAGACATGATTTCTATGAAAGACGGCTCCGACGGAAGTTTGTTACTATATCCTAAGATTACGAAAGAAGAACCAAAGTTAACAGCAATTATTGTAGATGCAGAGCAATGTACTGCGGAAGGGTTGCTCTCTAGGATAATTACCGGAGCTTACATTGCAGGCTACGATCTCATAAAGGTAGTTTCACGCAAGGACTTGGCTGAAGGACAGCTTGCAGAAATTCGATCTGCAACAGAAAGGCTCACCGGTGTAGGCATAGTAGAAAGAAGCCTTAAACATGTTACAATTCATAGTTTGCTCGAGCCTAGAAAATTCCCTGTTGGGTTTCTACTAAGAAAGCTCACAACATCGGTACTTTCAATGGAGAATTTAGTAATTCGCTCATTCACGATAATGACACCTAAATCGCTGAATGAAGTATCCAGTATGGAAGACGAACTAGACAAGATGTACTGGCTAATTGTCAGGCAGCTAGTTCTAGCTGTAAAGAACAAAGAAATAGGCAGGGAAATAGGAATAGAAGCCCAGACGCATGTTTTAGGTCATAGGGCGGTCGCAAATGCTTTGGAGCACATAGGCGATGCATTGTACTTGATCGCAAAAGAGTTGCAGGAAGTCTTCAAGTCTAATCCAAGCAGAATCAAGTCAACAACCCATGAAATCGCTGAATATGCTAAATTCATTCAGAATGTAACGGAAAATGCTACCAATGCACTCTTCTCTGAAAACCTAAAACTCTCAAATGATGTAATTAGAATGGAGGAGGCAGCTAGCATTCGCAGTAAGAAACTGATCGAAAAAATATCTCTTCAAATGGAAAAACCTACGGGTAAATCAAAGATTGCAACTGAAATCGACGTTAACTTCAGGTTGAGGACTGTATTGTCTTTATTTGCAGGTATTGCCAATCATGCACGAAGCATAGCAGAAGTTACGATAAACAGGACACTCGAACACGAAAACCCTGTCTGTAAGATAGAGCAGATACCGCTTACTGGCCTTTGACCTTCTCATAACAGGACTTGCAGTATGGTAGATCGTCCAAATAGAACGTAGTCTGTTCATCATAGCAGCGTAGTTCAGTCCTGCATCTAGCACATTGGGTCCATGCTTCACTGTATTGTTTCGGAAACCTATCCTCTCTTGGAAACTTCTTCTGCTGTTGTACTGCCATTTCTACCAGCCTCTGTATCAAAGTAAACAACACTCTCCCTTAAACATTATAGCACCATAGTTCTCAAACAGTATATTTGTCGGAGTTTCCATACTACAAGCAGACTGTTATAGGTACATGCGGGCCAGCATGCTTGCTGATGCATTTTAAGCATAAAAACCCAACAAAGAAATTCGGCAAATCTCACGAATTCAAAGCATGGATTGAGGCTTGGTTGATCCCTTTTGGCATGACCGAATCATACAGCTTAGCAAAGCACGCTCTGAAGCATGGTTTCAAACCTATAGTGATAAAAGAACATCAAGGATGGAACATGTCCTTCCCGAAAAGCTGGAAACTTGGCTCTTTATTCAAACTCATGCTATCTTATATGAAGTTCACCTATAACCGTGCAAGAAAATCTGCGCTCAAAATGGGGGTCGAGGAGAAGAATTTTGCGGTAACACCAGATCTTGTAAAGCGAATTATTGACGAAGGCAGAAAGCCAATTGTGATGGTAGACCAGTCAAAATACGCTTGGGATGCAAGTTTCTCTGACGGAGTCTTGCACTGGGTTGTCGTTACGGGTTATGACAAAGAGGGTTTCTACATAAATGACCCAGACATAAAGCCAAACATGAAAATTACTAGCAAAGAGTTTGAGGATGCAATAAACTTGTCAAACTTTGGCACTGATAGAAGACTTGTAATTTTGGATTAAAGGAAACCATATGCCAATATCGTAAGTACTGCTGACACTGCAAACACAACTGCCCAAATCCGCTTATTCCAGACAAAGACTTTCCTTCCGTCAAGTATTCCAAATGGTATCAGGTTGAAAACAGCTAAGAAACCGTTTATTGCCGATGTGCTTACAATAATTGATCTTAGAATAGAGACATTGGAGAAGAATGGTATGTTATTTGGCATGACAATAGAAACTATAGCCATCAAAACACCAATTACGATGTTTGTAACAGGGCCTGCTACTGCAACCCTTCCGAATACTGATTCGTTTGCGTAACCCGAGATTGTAACTGCTCCAGGGGCAATTATCTTGAATGGAGAAAATATGCTGAACAATGTCAATATAGCACCAAATGAAGTCATTCTGAATTCAGCCCAGAGACCGTTCTTCTGTGCAGTAAATTTATGCGACAATTCGTGTAGCAGAAACGACGCTGCGAACAGTCCTGCAGAGAGGAATATAGCCCAAATAGGAAACGACAGGAATCTAAAGTTCGGTGCTACTATTGAAAGCCCTACGAGCAATACCAAAACTGCTCCTGCAGAAAGATGTATAGCTTCTTCGGTCCGTAACCATTGGGAAAAAGCCCTTCTTGATTTAGCATAACTGTATGGGTGTTGCAGAGGCCTTCTTGGCGGAGGAGACTCTAAACGATAGTCAACAGGCCCCTTGGCCCTCCAAAGCTCAGGGCATTGATGATTTTCAGGTAATCTATGATCAGCACAAAAATGTAGCCCGCAATAGGTGCAGTCGAAAGGCAAGGTCTCCTCTGCGTCGCAGTACTGACACTTCATCATGATTAGCTAAAATGACTTCATTTTAAAGCTTCAACGGCCGAATTGGAGAAATAACCATCAAGGCTCTTCTTGAATATGTAATTAACCTGAGCAACAGTTCTCCTCGCTTCCCGCATTCTCTTCTTGACTATCCAGAAGTAAGCTTCATCCTTGGTTCCCTTCGTCATGAACGCAACGACCCTCCCGGGAGCCTTTCTCCCTGTCCTCCCTCTTCTCTGCACAAACCTCACGGCGCTAGAAACATTGTCGTAGAACACGACAAGATTGCATTCTGCAACATCCAATCCTTCTTCACCCACCTGAGTAGCTATTAGTATGTTGAATTTTCCTTTCTTCAAATCGTCTAGTGCTTCAACCTGCTCGTACTGCGATTGCCCAGTATCACCACTCTTCCCTATCAGATAGCCAACTCTTAATCCATCTTCATTTAGCCTTTGAAATAACTCTTCAACAGAATCCCTGTAACCAGTAAATACAATTGCCTTCTCGTTCTCCTTCAGCGGTTCAAGAACTTCCTTGAGTTTTGAGATTTTAGGGTGCTCTTCTCCAATGAGTCTAGCACCTTTAGCTATTTCGTAGGCCTCTTTCACAAATTCATTATTCATTAACTTCTTCAGACCTATGACCCTTTCGCGGGAAGAGAGCCTTTCAAAGAACCTGATGAAGGCTGAAATGCCCTGAGTCTCAAGAAGGCCTATGGCATGAACCAGCCTTATTGCAGTGTATAACGGAGACCTCAATTCGTATCTGCCATGCGATTCTATCTCCCTTCTCGCTTCTAAAAGCGTCTTTAAGCTGACCTTGATACCAAAGAACTTTGTATTCAATCCTCCTTGTCTTAGCTGATCAATATAGATTCCCAAGCCCTTTCTTAGCAAATCGAGTATCTGTTTTAGCGGCTCAGAAAGCTCAACCTCGATCCAGTCTATCTTCGTTTCTTGCACGTATGATTTTACGTCTACACTTTCATGATCTCTGAACTCAACGTTCTGAATTCCCAATGTCCTGAGTATCACGAAGACCTTGTCCCTGTCTGAAGGAAGCGATGCAGTCATTCCTACAATCCTAGCATCAGGGTTGACATTAGTAAATTCTTCCGCTATGCTGCAATAGGCATAATCTCCAATAGCTCTATGAGCTTCATCAAAGACTATCAGCGAAATACTTTCTAGATCCACTAACCCTCTTTTCAAGTCGCCACGCATTATTTGCGGAGTTGCGCAAATGACCTTCTTTGCCCATTTTTCTTCCCTTTCCCAGTTAGGATCTTGACCCGTAATGAAAGCGATATTATTAGAATCTATATCCAAATTCTTCAAAAGAAATTCATAGTGTTGATGCACGAGAACTCTTGTCGGTGCCAGTATGACACATCTCTTTTTTGGATATTTTTGTAATTGATCTACCATCACGAGCAGAGATATGGCAGTCTTCCCAAGACCTGTGGGTAGAACCACCATCGAATTAACCGCAGAACACTTACTCGCTATCTCGATCTGATATTCTCGCTTTTCCAAAGTCTGCTGCTTAACTAGAGGGTGCTCTACGTAAGTCAAGTACAATCATTGTTCCAAATTTTCTAAATAAAGATATACACTACAGGGAAAGTTTCACGCATATTCTTTAGGAAGATATCGTTTCACACTGCAATATGATAAAGAAAAATACACTCTGATAGTCAGGAAGATGTTTCTGCCCGATGATAAGCCAGAGCATAATTAAACTCTGGCTAAATAGAATTCTATCATGTCTTGAACGGTCTTTTCGAACGGAATCTTCGGCTCCCAACCCAACATCTTCCTTGCCTTCGAGTAATCACCTATCAGTATTGGTAAATCTGTTGGCCTGAGCCTTGTTTGGTCGACTTTGACAGGGATTTTTTTCTTCAAACCCTTTTTCATTGCGACTTTTGTAGCAAGTTCTACCAATTCAGCAATACTCATGCCCTTACCACTGCACAAGTTGTAAACTTCTCCGGTTATTCCTTTTTCAACACAGAGCATGTATCCTTTTACAACATCTCTTACATCGCTAAAATCCCTGACTGCTTCTAGGTTTCCAAGCACAATCTCCCTCCTCATCCCTCTCATACACTCGATAATCTGGCGGGTGACTTCACTTGTGACGAATTCTCTACCCCTTCTTGGTCCTGTGTGGTTGAACGCTCTTGTAATGTGAACGTTCATACCATAACATGAAACGTAGGTCCTGCAAACATCCTCCGCGAGTCTCTTTGACGAGCCGTAAGGAGACGTACCTATAGTTCTCAGTGGATTCGTTTCTTTAATGGGAATTTCAGAAACCGCTTTACCCTTAGAATCGAATTTTGGAGCTGGCAAAATGACCCCGTAGCGCTTGAGCATCTTTCTGTAATGCACATTATCGACAATTACGAGCCCGTATTCTTCACTGCTACCGGCATAGAGCATTTTGATTTTATTGTCAACCGCTCTGAGTGCTTCAAGCATATTTATGGTTCCGAACACATTTGTGGTATACGTTTCAACTGGAGATGCAAAGCTATGCGGCACAAAAGACTGTGCAGCAAGATGGTAAACAACTTCCGCCTTTGACTGCCTTAATGCATTGATTAGGGAGCCAACATCATGCAAATCTCCTCTTATCAGCTCAATTTTCCCATCGTTCAAGAGGTGCTCGATATTTGCAAGATTTGGATTTGACTGTCTCCTTATCAGCCCATAAACCTTGGCTCCAAACTTTTCTGAAGTTAGTGTTTCAGAAACCCAAGAACCAACAAAACCCGTAATCCCTGTTATTAGAATAGGTTTGTCCTTCCAAAACTTGCTATTCGGCTCTCCCAACTATACCACGTAATCCCGCCTATCTTACTGAAGCCCTAATTAAATGCGTAATAACGATTTTGCTCAAACATTATAATAGCGGCATAAAATTTAAAACCTCTATTATATTCCAGATACTAACAAAAAGTGATTAAGAATGTCTTCATCAGGTGGTCAACCAATTCTCATACTGAGAGAAGGATCGAGTGAAACAAAGGGAAGGGATGCGCAAAGAAATAATGTCGTGGCTGCAAGGCTAATTTCGGAGATTGTAAGGACATCGTTGGGTCCCAGAGGCATGGACAAGATGCTTGTCGATAGCTTAGGCGACGTTACAATAACCAACGATGGTGCAACAATGCTAAAGGAAATCGATGTTCAACACCCCGCAGCAAAGATGATGGTAGAGATTGCAAAAACGACAGACAACGAAGTCGGTGATGGTACAACAACAGCTGTAGTGCTTGCAGGAGCATTACTCGAGAAAGCTCAGGAGCTAATCGACAAAGACGTGCATCCTACAATAGTCGTTGATGGCTATGGGAAGGCTTCTGACAGAGCTCTCGAGATTCTGAAGAACATTGGAATCAAAATCGACCCAACTGACAAGCAGGCAGTTGTAAAGGTTGCCACCACGAGCATGCTGACAAAGCTGGTTTCGGATGAGGCCGTTGACCTTGCTAAATTAGTAGTCGACGCGGTTTCAATGGTCGCTGAGAAAAGCGATGGAGGCTACAAGGTTGACATCGATAACGTAAAGGTCGAGAAGAAGCCTGGAGGCTCTCTTGCAGATACCAAGCTCATCAAAGGGATAGTGCTCGACAAGGAAGTAGTCCATTCAGGCATGCCCAAGGCGGCCAAGAGCGCTAAGATAGCTCTGGTCAACAGTGCGTTAGAAATCGAGAAGACAGAATTCAGCGCAGAAATTAGGATCAATGATCCATCACAAATGAAACAATTCCTCGAAGAGGAGAACAGAATCCTCAAGGGAATGGTCGAGAAGATCGAAAATGTTGGTGCAACGGTTCTGTTCTGCCAGAAGGGCCTAGACGATGTTGCCCAGCACTTCCTAGCAAAGGCCGGAATCCTTACAGTTAGAAGAGTCAAGGAGAGCGACATGACCAAACTCGCAAAGGCTACAGGAGCAAGAATTGTTACAAACTTGGAAGACCTGATGAAGGGAGACCTTGGTTCAGCCGAGCTCGTTGAGGAGAGGAAGGTCGAAGAGGACAAGTGGGTCTTCGTAGAGGGTTGCAAGAACCCCAAGGCCGTCACTCTTCTGATCAGAGGAGGCTCACAGAGAGTCGTCGATGAAGCAGAGAGATCCATGCATGATGCGATAATGGTCACCAAGGATGTCTTTGAATACCCATACGTCGTGGCGGGAGGAGGTGCACCTGAATCTGAGGTCGCACACCAGTTAAGGGAATGGTCCAACAAGCTTGGCGGAAGGGAGCAATTAGCAGCTCAGAAGTTCGCTGATGCCATAGAAACAATACCTCTGACTCTCGCAGAGAATGCAGGCATGGACACGATAGACACTCAAGTGGAGCTGAGGGCAAAGCACGCAGATGGGAAGAAATGGTATGGCGTTGACGCACTTGCAGGAGTTGTAGGCGACATGCTAGCAAAGAATGTATACGATCCACTGAAGGTCAAGGAACAGGTAATCAAAGCAGCAGTGGAAGTGACCAACATGCTACTAAGAATCGATGATATGATAGCCTCAGGGAAGACGAAGGCCCCGCCAGGCCCGCCAGGAGGAGGAGGCATGGGCGGAATGGGCGGAGGCATGGGTGGAGAGTTCTAGTTACTCTTAAGCCTCAAAGGAATACTAAACTTACCAATAGGGTTGGAGACTATTATGTGGTCCCCAACATCAATTCCCATTTTTCTCATCCACACCGAAGGTACAAGTAACCTGTTACCAACATATTCCTGATCGCCAACAAACCTCTTTATTACAACCATGTCTTGGCTGTACTTTTCAGCATCGTGCTTCTTCTTCCAGTCGACACTTCTGACTTCGACAACATGATCGCTCCTTCTAGCAATATCCAAGAGCATATCGTTGGAGGCATATGCTACGTA
>Ga0209002_10001923_pt1 | contig 16864 bp, 17 predicted proteins | sample Rifsed16ft2_FD_184010 | JGI IMG/M metagenome (GOLD analysis project Ga0209002, IMG submission 184010) | Soil microbial communities from Rifle, Colorado, USA - sediment 16ft 2 (version 2) | ecosystem: Environmental > Terrestrial > Deep subsurface > Rock core/Sediment | place: Rifle, Colorado...
CCCTCCTCGCCCTGAAGATCCAGACCGGGCGGCCTGTCGACCTGAGGGACGTGGCCGTCCTCGCGAAGGGGGCGGTCGACATGGAGTCCTTGCGGGACCTCCTTCGGCCGTGTCCGCCGGAACTCGTCAAAGACCATCTTACCCGCCTCCGGGCTGCGCTGGGAACTCGGGAGTTCCAAGACTCCGTGAAGGGCGTCTTCGTCCTCACCGAACCCACGTACCGAGAGATCGTCCGGACGGCGGAAGCGTTCATCGTGCGTCTCCTCGCGGGACTCCGATGAGGGGACCGTTTATATCGGCCGCGGCCATCCGGGCCACCGGGTGGCCGGGACGAAGGTCGTGGCGGGCTCCGCGAGCGTGGGCCTGGGGCGGGAGCTCGCGAAGGCCCTCTCCGCGGAGTTCGTCGAGACCCTGTACGAGAAGCACCCCGGCGGCTTCCCGGACGGGGAGCGGTACGTCCGCGTCACGGGGGCCCTGGAGGGCCACGACGCGGTCGTCGTCCAGACGACCCACCCGGACTCGAAGATCGTCGAGCTCCTATTGCTCCTGGACGCGGTCCGGGACTTGCGACCCCGAAGCCTCGCCCTCGTGATCCCGTACTTCGGCTACGGCCGCCAAGACAAGGTGTTCGAGCCGGGCGAGGCGCTGTCCGCCCGGGCCCTCGCGAAGCACCTCCAGGTGGGCGCGGACCGGGTCCTCCTGATGGGCATCCACAACCCCGCGGTCCTCGGGTTCTTCGACGTCCCCGCCATGGAGGTGAGCGGGATGCCCGCGGTCGGCCGATACCTCAAGGACAAGGACGTCGACTTCGTCCTCGCCCCGGACGACGGCGCGGTCCGGCACGCGAAGGAGGTCGCGGAGGCCTCCGGGAAGCCCTGGGACGCCCTCGAGAAGACCCGGATCGACTCGTACACGGTGAGGGTCGAACCGAAGCGGCTGGACGTGGCGGGCCGGCGGGTCGCAATCGTGGACGACGTCATCTCCACGGGCGGGACCGTGGCCCTGGCGGCGCGGGAGCTGAAGGCCCAGGGCGCGAAGCACGTCGAGGTCGCGGCCCTCCACGGCCTCTTCGTCGGGAACGCGTGGGACAAGCTCTCCGCGTGCGACGAGGTCGCGACCTCCGACACGGTGCCCTCCCGGGCGACGCGGTTCTCCGTGGCCCCGGAGTTCGCGGCGGCCCTCCGGGCCCGCGGGGTATGAAGGGGCCGACCCTACTCCGCCACCCCGTTTTATTCCACGGGCCAAATACATTCGGGTACGTATGTGAAAGTTCGAACCCTCTAATAGCCCCGTCCGACAGTGTTTCGCACGGGGTTGTACCTCTTGCAGACGGTTGTGACGACGGACGTGGCCCTGAAGCAGATGGAGGGGATCCGCGTCGCGTACGTTCCGCATCGTGGGCCCTACAGCGAGATCGGGTTCGCCTTCCAGAGGCTGCTGCGGCTCCTGTCGAACCGGCGGCTCCGGCCCGCGGGGCCGATGATCGCCCTGTACTTCGAGGAGCCGGGCGAGGGCGCGATCATGAAGGCGCGGAGCGAGGCCGCGGTCCCCGTGATCGGCGAGGTGAAGCCGGACAACGAGCTGCGGGTCCGGGACCTCCCGCCGTCCGAGGTCGCGAGCCTGATCCACGACGGCCCGCCCTCCCGGTACGAGGAGAGCTACGCGACCCTCCGGAAGTGGATCAAGGCCCACGGATACGAGGCCGCGGGGCCCACGCGGGAGATCTACGCGCGGGACCTCTCCGAGCTCCCGCCGGGCATCCTATACGCGGAGATCCAGATCCCCGTCCGGAAGAGGCGGAAGCGCTAGGCCTCACGTGGGGCCCGTCGCGGGCCGGCAGAGGTTCGACGGCTTCTCGAGGTAGCGGTTGAACGCGATCACCGCAATCGACTGCGCGTACTCGCCGATCTCGCCCATGCCGCTGTAGATCCCCCGGAGCGGGAGGATCGCCTTCGGGTCCTTGATCTCCTTCAGGACCAGCCGCACGAGGTCCGCTTCCCGCTTCTCCAGGGTCTCCGCGATCCGGATCGCCTCGTTCGCCTGCTTCAGGTCCCGAGACAGGAGCCCGCCGAGGGCCTTGCTGTACACCTGGGCGATCACGTCCGCCATGCCCTGGAAGGCCTTGAGGATCGAGCTCGGGACCTTCACGTCCAGGGCGATCACCTCCTTCACGTACCCCGCGATGTCGTAGCAGTGGTCCGCGACCGTCTCCAGGTCCCGGGAGATGACCCGGTACCCCGGGATCTCCAGGCGGGTGCGCATCCCGAGCTGCTCCACGAGGGCCTCGTCCATCTGGGCGGACAGCACCAGGCGGAGAATCAGCCAGTACATCATGTCCGCGTCGTCCTCCCGCTTCAGCGCGTCCTCCGCGAGGGCGACGTCCTGCGTGATCAGGGCCTCGAGCGACTCGGAGAGCATCGTCGCCCCGAGGTTGTACAGCCGTTTGATGAGCGCGTCGAGCGGGTAGTTCGACGGGTTGATCGAGCACTGGAGGACGACCTTCGAGGGGCTCTCCTCGATGATCCCGATCCCCATCAGGCGGCGGATCGCCCGCCGCACCTCGTCTTGGTGGTCGCTCCGGAGGCGCAGGGCGGACCGGACGATGATCTTCTCGCGGCCCAGGACGTAGTTCCCGACGATCACCCGCTCGAGCATCCCGGGCTCCTCGCACAGGTCCGCGTCGACGATGAACTCCGTGGACGCGCGGTGCCGCTCCTCGGCCGCGGGCCCGGGGAGGACCTTGAGGGCCTCCCCCTCCTCGACGAGGAACACCTGGTCGCCCTTCTTCAGGTTCCTCTGTTCCGCCCACTCCTTCGGGAGGGAGATCGTCAACGTCGCCGCGCCGACCTTCTGGATCTTCCGCGATTCCATGACCTTCGCCTCGTGTTACCGCCGCGACCGTAGTACTGTCTGCATATGTATTAAAGCCATTCTCCCCCAATATCGTCGGTATTCTATATATTCATAATGACAGTTTGCTAGACGCCTTGAAATGAGTCCCCGCCCCACTCATCGGCAGCAAGTCGGGGTGTACATCGTGGAAGCAACCGAGAACGTGTCGACATGGGGAAAGGTGGTGAACCTCCTCTTCAACGGGAACTGGAAGAGCGGGACGAACTGGGCGCTGTTCTTCGGGCGCCTCGCCCTGGGCTTCCTGTTCATCTGGGGAGGGTACACCAAGATGGGGGCGTGGGCGAACGGCGGGATGGCGACGAAGGGCTTCCTGGGCGGGGCGTCCGTGGACGCGGGCCCGCTCGCGGCGTTCTTCCACAGCCTGTCCGGGAACTGGACCGTGGAGTACATCACCGTCTACGGCGAGTTCCTGATCGGCGTCGCCCTGATCTTCGGGCTGTTCGTGCGGGTCGGTGCGGTCAGCGCGGCGCTGATGATGCTCCTGTTCACGGTCGCCATGTGGCCGATCGCGGACACGGCGGGCGCCAACCCCCTCGTGGACATCCGGGTCATCTACGGCCTGATGGCCCTGGGGTTCTTCTTCACGAAGCCCGGCCTCTTCCTCGGGGTCGACGGCGTCATCGAGAAGTACCTCCCCAAGAAGCTGTCCAAGCTCAAGCTGCTCCTTGGTTAGGCCCTGGCAACGGGGCCCTTTCCCGGGCCCCGACCCTTTCCTTTTGATATTCCGATTCCTTTAATACGCTCATTGCCCGATGGCCGCGCGGGGTGCGGAGAGATGGCGGACATCGAGTACCGGACGTTCAAGGAGGTCGACCTCGCCGGCGGCACGGTGATCGAGGCGATCCCGAGCGTGGGCCTCGTCAGCACGATCGCGGCGACGTACATGATCACGACGATGCCCATGGACCAAGTCTGCGCGCTCGACTCCGAGGACTTCCCCCCGCTCTCGATGGTGTACGCGTTCAAGCCGAAGTTTCCCGTGCGGATCTACGCGCACCCCGCCGAGAAGCTCGCGATCTTCATCGCGGAGGTCCCGCTGCCGACGAAGGTCCACCGCGCGCTCGCCCTGTCCCTGCTCCGCTGGGCGACGATGCACCGGTGCCGCCAGATCGTGTCCCTCGAGGGCCTCCCGCTCCCCGGGGAGTCGGCCCCGCGGGACATCCAGGTCTGGGGGGTGGGGAGCACGGACTCCGCGCGCAAGGCCCTCGACGACGCGGGGATCCCAAAGCTCGAGAGCGGCATCATCTCCGGGGTCTCCGGCGTCCTGCTGAACGAGGCCCGGTGGCAATTCTACGACGTCGTCACGCTCCTCGCGGAGGCCCGCGCGACGATCCCGGACGCGTTCGCGGCGACCCGGCTCCTCGAGGCCCTCGACAGCCTCCTCCCGGAGATCCAGCTGAACCTGGAACCTATGAAGGAGCAGGCGAAGGCCCTGGAGGCGCACCTCCAGCGGCTGCGGGAGGAGGCGAAGCCCGCGATCTCCGAGCCCGGCCCCGGGATGTTCCGGTAGGCCCGGCCAGCCTTCAACTGAGGCCCATCCCAATCGGAGGCCTCGTTTCCTGGGGCGGGGATTCCCGTTGGGGGGGTTCGGACTATGCGAGCCGAGAAACCCAGGCATCCAGCGCCGCGTCGAAGCTCGCGACCCGGTCGATTCGGAGGGCACGCACCAGTTCCACGATTGTCCAGTCCGTGAAACTCAGGCTTGTTTCCCGGTTGACGAACGACGCCCACGCGCGCCGGACCGTCGCCTCATCCACATGGAGGAGAGCGACCATCCCCTGGGCCGGCCGCTCTGGGAGGAGGAAGCGACCGACGTCCAAGGCAATCTCCCGGCTTCTCGTGCGGACGAGCGCGAGGGTGACCGCCTCGTCCAGAACGAAATCGGACGAGTAGGCGGTGCCGTGTTCGCCGGTCCGAACCTCACGCATGATCTCCAAGGCTCGGGCGTGGTTCGCATCGCGAACATTATGCGCCGCCACGACGACGCCCGTGTCGAGGAAGAGGCTCACCCCTCTCCCCCGTACAGAACGCGGTCGATGTCCTCTTCACGCGTCTCCACGCCCCAGTCCTTCACGCGGCGGAGGAATTGCTTCCAAACCCGTTCTGGAACAGGGTAACGGATGCCCGCAAGACGGGCTGCGAGGGCGTCTTCGTCCGCAGTGCCATATTCGACGAGAAGGGCCACGAGGTCCTGCTTCGCAATCTTCCGGCGGGTTTTCAGGTACAGGCGGGCGGCGAGCGCGGTAAGTCGTTCGTCCGTGTCTTCGGACACCCTGACGGTGGTGACCATGGTCAGTATACAATCATGACGGATATACAAAGATTGTGACGCCACTGCGTGGAGGCGGACAAGCGCTCCAGCGGACGTTCTTTGGCTGGACGGGCGATGTATGCACCTCCCGAGACTCTCCTGATGGGTCGAGGAGGGGGCCTGGATGGAGCAGCCTGAATCCCGAAGGCCCTCGGTGACTAGGTCCCGCCTCCCTGGGCCCTGACGGACGGCAACGGCGTCTCCGCGGTGAGCTTCTCCATCCCGAGGAGCCGCTTCCAGTTCCGGTCCACCTCCCGCTGGATCGCCTCGACGTCCGCCGGCTTCAGGTGCGCGAACCGGCCCTGGGCCTTCAGGTACTCCGCGACCGGCTTCGGCCGCCCCGGCTTCCGGTTCAGGACGTAGGTCCCGTCCACGATCTCGTACAGCGGGAAGACGTTCGTCTCGACCGCGAGCCGCGCGATCTCGATCGTCCGCTCGGGCGGGTACTTCCACCCCGGCGGGCAGGGCGAGAACACGTGGAAGAACCGCGAGCCCTTGATCTCCTTCGCCCGCTGGACCTTCTTCACGAATTCCTCGGGGAACCCCACGGAGGCCGTCGCCGCGTACGGGACGCGGTGGGCCGCGACGATCGCCATGATGTCCTTCTTCGGCTCCCGCTTCCAGTCCGCGTTCTTGCCGACCTGGGTCGTCGTCGTCCAGGCGCCCATCGGGGTCGCCCCGCTCCGCTGGTTCCCCGTGTTCATGTACGCCTCGTTGTCGTACATCACGTAGATCGCGTCCGTCTCCCGCTCGAGGGCGCCGCTCAGGCTCTGGATCCCGATGTCCACGGTCCCGCCGTCGCCGGCGAACCCCACGACCGTCGCGCCCTTCGCGCCGATCGCGTTCAGCCCGGACCGCAGGCCCGAGATCGACGCGCCCGTCGCCTCGAACGCGTTGTCCAGGAACGGCACCGTCACGCACGTGCGCGGGAACGCGCCGGACATCACCGCCCAGCAGCACGCCGGGACCGTGATGATCGCGCCCGGGCCCACGCCCTTCAGGACGTACCGCATCGCGAGGGTCGCGGCGCACCCCGGGCACCCGACGTGGCCGGAGAGCATGTACTCCTCCGCGGGGATCGTGAGGCGGGCCATGTCAGGTCCCCTCCTCCGCGCGGTGGAGGTCGGGCCACGTGACCTCGTCCCCGTCCCCGTCGCCCGCCAACAGTGCGTCGAACATCCCTTCGATCACGGGCGGCGTGAGGTCCCGCCCCCCGAGGCCGCCGATGAAGTTGCGGAAGAGGGGCTTCCGCGGGCCGCCCGCCACGCTGCCGACGACCTCGAGGTACGCGGGCCCGCCGTGGCCGAAGCCGTAGCTCCGGTCCAGCACGCCGAGCCGGTCCGTGAGGCCCGCGAGCGCGCGCATCTCCGGGGCGGGGAACGGGCGGAACACCCGCAGCTTCGCGAGCCCGACCTTCTTCCCCTTCTCCCGCAGGTCGTCGACCACCTCGCGGGCGGTCGACGTCGCGGTGCCCATCGTGACGAGGACGGCGTCCGCGCCGTCCGCCTTGTACAGCTCGACGAACCCGCCGTAGGAGCGGTGGAACCGCCGCTCGAACTCCGCCTCCGCGTCCAGGATCGCGCGGCGGGCCTGCCCCATCGCCTCCGCCAAGGAGTACCGGAACTCCATGTACAGGTCCGGGCCCATGAACGAGCCGAGCCGCCCGATCTTCCCGATCTCCAGGACGTGGGTCCTCGGCCTCGGCGGGAGGAAGTCGTCCACCTCCCGCTGCTCCGGGATGTCCACGGCCTCCACCGTGTGGCTCAGGTAGAACGCGTCCTCCGTGACCATCGCGGGGAGCCGGACGTCGTCCCGCTCCGCGAACCAGAACGCCATCAGCGTGGTGTCCAGGACCTCCTGGTTGCTCTCGCAGTACACCTGGATCCAGCCCGTGTCCCGCTGGGCCATCGTGTCCGTGTGGTCCGTCCAGATCGACCAGGGCGGCGCCACGGCGCGGTTCACGACCCCCATCACGACCGGGGCCCGCTGGCCCGCGGCCCAGAAGAGGAGCTCGTGCATCAGGAGGAGGCCCTGGCTCGACGTCGCCGTGTACGTCCGCGCGCCGACCGCGGACGCGCTCAGGCACGCCTGGAGGGCGCTGTGCTCGCTCTCGACCTTGATGAAGTCCGCGTCCAGCTCGCCCTCCGACACGAACTCCGCGAGCTTCTCGACGATCGTGGTCTGCGGGGTGATCGGGTACGCGCTGATCACCTGGACCCGGGCGAGCTTCGCGGCGAAGCTCTGGGCGTAGTTCCCGGTCACGATCTCCTTCGTTCCCACCGTCACTCCTCCCGGACCATCGCGATCGCCCTCGGGACGCACTCGTGCTCGCAGATTCCGCAGCCCTTGCAGAACTCCATCTTCACGTACGGGAAGCCCTCCCCGTCGAGGCCGATCGCCACGTCCGGGCAGAACTTCCAGCACACGTTGCACCGGGTGCACTTCGAGAGGTCGATCACGGGCGTGATCGTCCGCCAGCTCGCGGTGCCCTCCTCGTCCGTCGGGACGGTGGCGAAGAGCCCGCCCCGGAGGTCCTCGGCGGTCCGCGGGGCCTTCCGCTTCACCCGACCACCTCCGCGGGCGTCAGGACCCCGGCGTACGCGTCCCGGGCGGCGGCCGCGTTCTCCTCCGGCTTCGCGGGCACGGCCTCCGTGATCGCCGCCACGACGCTCTCGATCCCGACGAACCCACCCACGCGGGCGAGGGCCCCGAGGATCGCCGTGTTCACGATGGGCTGGGTGAGGCTCCCGAGGCCATGGGCAATCGCGATTGAGGTCGCGTCCACGGTCGCGACCCGGCCGTCGAACGGGATCCCGAGGCGGTCCGGCGTCCGCTCCGTGTTCACGAGGAGGAGCCCGCCGGGCTTCGCGCCCGCCGTGACGGGGACGCCCTTCAGCAGGCCAGGGTCCAGGACCACGACGATGTCCGGGGTCGTGATGCTCGTCCGGAGGCGGATCGGGCGGTCGTCGATGCGGGAGAACGCGGTCACCGGGGCGCCCCGCCGCTCGACGCCGAAGAACGGGAACGACTGGACGGACTTGCCCTCGCGGAACGCGGCGCGGGCCAGCAGCTCCGCCGCGATCACGGTCCCCTGACCGCCGCGGCCATGGAATCGAATCTCCAACATGGCATCGCCGCTGGGACTCCGATGGGCCCCTAGCCGCTTTGACCTACGATAAGTATAGTATGTAGATTTTCCCGAAGATTTGCGGGTGCACCGGGTCCTCAGGCGTATGCCGGGGTCCTCAGGCGTACATTCCCTTGTAGTAGGTGTCCGTGGTCTGTGCCGTACTGGCTCGAACGTCGCGAAGCGCTTGACCGAGCACGAGCTGACAGCGCACCGCGGCGACCACAACCTCCTGAATGCCGTCGGCGAGACGCTGTACGGTCTCGGGTCGGTTGTCCGCGACGACAATCTTCTGTTCGACCCGATTTGTTGCAGCACCTTGGGCTCCTTCTCGCCGAAAATCAGCGCATATGCCGTCCGGCCCTCGGCCATCTCGGGCTTTACGATCAGGTACAACCGCTCGAGGAGATCCGGAGGCTGTCGCGCGAGGAGGGCCCCGTCCTCGGAGCCGATGTCCATTGGATAGAGAAGGAAAACGTAGCGCTTCTTGTCGATGCCAGTCAGGTTGTGCTTGCCGTGTTTGAGTACCAGGACCTTGGCCGTCTTCCCGGGTTCGACCTCGCCCTCCGCGTCCTCGACCGGCACATCCAGCGCCGACGCCGCCCGACGTAGCTGCTCAAGCACGCGGTCACCGAAGGCGCGGAATCTGTTCGAAGAATCCCGCTCGATCGCCCTCGTACAACTCGACGATCTCGGCGAGGCGACGCACGTCGACCCGTATGAGATTCGTTACCGGGAGCTTGAGGTGGGAGGTAGGTGTGACATCCGCCTCATGGTGCCTGTGTACTCGGTCGGGCATTGTGTTCACTCTCTCAGGGGCAGACGTGCACATGAACCTGCCCCCTAATAGTACACGACAACGACCATCCCCAATCCGAAACCGGGTTATACTCCCTCGCGTTCCGAGGCCTGGTTCCCATGGCGGCAGAGCGGATCGTGATCCTGGGGGCGGGCTTCGGCGGCCTCACCGTGGCCGAGGCGCTTGACCCCGTCGCGGGGATGGGGAAGGCGGACGTCACCCTCGTGGACCGGAACGCGATCTTCCAGATGGGGTTCTCGATGCAGTGGGTCTTCGCGGGCCGCCGGAGGCCGGACGAGGGCGAGCGCCCGTACAGCGCGCTCGCGACCCGGAACGTGCGGTTCGTGCACGACGAGGTCGCCGCGATCGACGTCGCGAACCGGTTCGTCCAGACGCGGTCCCGCCGCCTCCCGTACGACCACCTCGTGCTCGCCTTGGGCGCGGAACTCGCCCCCGAGCTCGTCCCGGGCCTGGGGGAGGGCGCGTACAACCTCTGCGACCTGGGGTCCGTGGGCCAGTTCCGCGCCGCCCTCGACTCGATCGAGAAGGGCGTCGCGATGATCGCGATCGCCTCGACCCCGTTCAAGTGCCCGCCCGCCCCGTACGAGTACGCGTTCCTGGCCCACGACATCCTCAAGGACCGCGGGGTGCGGGACAAGGTCCGCGTCGTCCTCACGACCCCGGAACCGCAGCCGATGCCCGTCGCGGGCAAGATCGTGGGCGAGCAGGTCAAGGCGATGATGGCGGAGCGGGGAATCGAGTACCTCCCGGGCCACAAGCCGAAGTGGGTGGACGTGCGGGCCCGGACCGTCGCGTACGAGAACGGCAAGGACCTCGGGTACGACGTGCTCGCCGCGATGTACCCTCACCGGGCGCCGAAGGTCGTCCGGGACGCGGGCCTCGCGGACGAGTCCGGGTTCGTGCCCGTCGAGCTCGGGACGTTCCGCACGTCGAAGGAAGGCGTCTACGCGATCGGCGACATGGCGGCGGTGAAGCTCCCGAACGGGAGCCCGCATCCGAAGGCGGGGGTGTTCGCGGAGGCGCAGGGGATGGCGGTCGCCCGGGCCCTCGCAGCGGCCCTCGGTGGCGAGGGGGCGGAGAAGTACGAGGGCCGGGGCGTGTGCTTCGTCGACACGGGCGAGGACAAGGCCGCCCCTGCGGAGATCCACCTCCTCGCGGAAGGAGGGCCGAAGGTGAGCCTGGAGGCGCCCTCAGTCGAGGGGCTCATGGGGAAGCGCAAGTTCGAGCGGGAGCGCTTCCTGCGCTGGTTCGGCGGGTGACCTGCCGGCCCACGTACACGCCCACCCCCGCCGACCGGCCGTCGGCGATTTGGGAAAACCCTTTTAACTATCACGATAGTTATGCCGGCCGCCTGCACGGGCGAGAGGGGGTTCCGTGGCGGGGAGGCGGGTTCGATGGTGCAGTCGACGGCTCGGTGGGCGAGCGCAGGGATCGTTCTGATGTTCGTGGGCACGCTGTTGATGACGGGGGCCGCGCCGGTCGCGGAGGCGCAGGGGACGGGCCCGACGATGCTCGTCCCGAACCTCGGCGTCCGGACCGTGGTGGGCGGTCTGGTGACGCCGAGCTCGATGGCGTTCCTGGGCCCCGGCGACTTCCTCGTCCTGGAGAAGAACACGGGGCGGGTCGTGCGGGTCACGGGCGGTGCGGTCGCGGGGACCGTGCTCGACCTCGCGGTGAACTTCGGGTCCGAGCGGGGCCTGCTCGGGATCGCGCTACACCCGGACTTCCCGCGGAACCCCGGCGTGTACCTGTACTGGACGGAGAGCACGACGGGCGCGGACACGAACGTCCTCGCGAACACGCCGCTCCTGGGGAACCGGGTGGACCGGTTCGTCTGGACGGACTCCGGCCTCGTGTTCGACCGGAACGTCATCCTGATTCGGGCGTACCAGGCGGACGCAGGCCAGCCCCTCCGCGGGAACCACAACGGCGGGGTGATTCGGTTCGGGCCGGACGGGAAGCTGTACATCATCACGGGGGACAACGGCCGGCGGGGATGGATGCAGAACCTCGCGTGCGGGCCGACCCCCGCGTGCCCGGGACCGACCGTGCCGGACGACCAGTTCGGCGGGCCCGAGACGGACAACGCGCACCGAACGGGCGTGATCCTGAGGCTCAACGACGACGGGTCCACCCCGGTCGACAACCCGTTCTACGCGGCGGGGACCGCGATCGGCGGGGAGGTCGGGGCGAACGTCCAGAGGCTCTTCGCGTACGGGATCCGGAACAGCTTCGGGATGGCCTTCGACCCGGTGTCCGGGGACCTCTGGGAGCAGGAGAACGCGGACGACTCGTTCGACGAGATCAACCGCGTGGAGCCGGGGATGAACGGCGGGTGGATCCAGATCATGGGCCCCGTGTCCCGGATCGCGCAGTTCAAGGAGATCGAGACGACGTTCGGCGGGAGGAACCTGCAGCAGATCCGGTGGCCCCCCTCGAACATCGCGGACACGCCGGGGGAGGCGCTGTCCCGCCTCCTGATGTTCCCGGGCGCGCACTACAGCGACCCGGAGTTCTCGTGGAAGTGGGCCGTGCCCCCCGCGGGAATTGGGTTCCTGAACAGCCGCGCGCTCGGCCCGCAGTACGAGAACGACCTGTTCGTGGGGGCGGCGACGCCCGCCACGTTCGGCGGGTACCTGTTCCACTTCCAGATCACGGGCAACCGGCTGAAGATCGGCGTGGACGACCCGCGGCTCGAGGACCGTGTCGCGGACAACTTCGCGAAGCACGACATCACGGAGAGCGAGAGCCTGCTCATCGGCGAGAACTTCGGGATCTCCACGGACATCCAAACGGGGCCGAACGGGAACCTCTTCGTGGTGTCCCTGTCGAACGGGGCTGTGTACGAGATCTACCGGACGAAATAGCGAACGGCGCCCTCACTCGAAGAGATCGTGGTGCCCGCACGGGCACTTGCCGGTCGCGTTCGGGTTCGTGATCGCGAAGCCGGAGGCCTCGAGCGACTCCGCGTAGTCGATCTCCGTCCCCTTGACGACCCGCGCGCTCGCGGGGTCCACGAGGAGCCTCACGCCGTGGGCCTCGACGACCTCGTCCCCCTCCGACGGCCCCTCCGAGGCCCGCAGGTCGTACGCGTGGCCCCGCCCGCCCATGCAGTGCGTCCGCACGACGCGGAACCGGAGGGCCCGCCCGCCGTCGCCCTCCGCGTCGAGGAACCCCTTGATCTTGTCCGCGGCCCGCTCCGTCAACACGAGAAGCTCGGAATCCGCCATGGGAGTGCGATGGACCGCCGTCCCCTTGCCCCTTCCGCCTTCCAAGTGGAAGGCGCGCACTCGGCCTAGCGGGACGCGCCGTGGGCCTAGTGGGCGCGCCCCACCTCGGGCCTCGCCGCGCCCGCCTTGATCTTCTCGTACCGCTCCGCGTACAGCTTCTCGCAGGAGCGGCAGCAGACGTAGTGGTCCCGCCCGTCCATCTTCAGCTTGATCGGCTCCCCGTCGATCACCTTCCGGCACTGGAAGCAGATTAGGGACGTGGACAGCCCCTCGGATATCACCGCGCGCGGCTCGTCCTTCACGCGCTTCGTCGCGATGTGATGGCCGTACTCGAGGATGCCGTCCACCCCCTCGACCCGCTCGAGGAACGGGTCGACGAGGCCCCCGTCCGGGAGGACTGCCTCCGCGAGGACACGGGACCCGCGCGTGCGGACTGCCCACCGGACCTCGGGCATGGCGGCAATCGCGTCGCCCACCGCGTCCGCCTTGGCGGGCTGGCATTTCACGTCCAGTATCAGCGAGGTCTGGCCCAGTCGCTCCGGGTCCACGGACGCGTGGTACCCCGATAGGACCCCGAGCTGCTCGAGGGTCGCGACCCGCGCGCTGATCGTGGGGACGCTCACCCCGACGCGCTGGGCCAGGTCCCGGTACGACAGACGTCCGTCCTCCTGGAGCGCGCGGAGGATTTCAATGTCCGTCCGGTCGAGTTCCATCAGGACCATCCCACGGCCGTGGCGACCCATAAAGGTTGGCGGGGCCGCCCCCTTCCATCCGGGACCGGGGGAGGGTGCCGGGCCTTCCGAACGGAAGCCGGAACCCAATTGCCGGCCCCCTCCATATGCGTCGCGATGCCTCAGTGTGCGGGGTGCGGGAAGCGGATGGCCCGCGCGCGCGTTCGAGAGGAGCTAGGGGGCCGCGTACGTCCTTATTGCTCCCTCGAGTGTCTTCGGATCGACCTCCGTGGGCGGGTCCGCCACGGACGCCACGGGGAGACCTGAGACTATGGTGTCAATCGCAGCGAAGAACCTGCTCCACGACCGCACCCGCCTCGCGATCAGCGCCGGCGGCGTCGGATTCGCGATCATGCTCGTCTTGGTCCTCGGCGCCACGTACGACGGCGTCTACCGCCAGGCGGGCCTGTTCGTGGAGAACAGCGGCGCGGACCTCTTCGTCGGCCAGGCCGGCGTCGCGGACACCCTCCACAGCTTCTCGATCCTGCCCCTCAACCTCACCGACGACATCGCGGCGATCCCGGGTGTGGAGCGCGTGTGCGCGATCATCTCCCGGACGGTGGAGGCCCACATCGGGGCCGCGGAGCATCCCCGCTTCGTCCTCGTCGGATACAACGAGAGCCATGGCACCGCGGCCCCATGGAAGATGCTCGAGGGCGGGAGGCTTCCCGGACCCGGAGAGATCGTGATCGACCAGGTCCTCGCTCGGAAAGACGGGGTCTCCCTGGGCGCCGAGGTCACGCTTGGCGGGCGGACGTTCCGAGTCTCCGGTGTCAGCGTCGAGACGAACATGTTCATCATGCAATACGCGTTCGTTCGCTTCGAGGAGATTCAGGGGATTGTCCTGCCTCCCGGGTCCGTCACGTACTTCCTCGTGAAGGTTTCCGCAGGGTACGACGCCCGCGCAATCGGGGACGAAATCGAGCGCCGCGTGGCGGGGGTGGACGCGTTCACGATCGGCGAGCTCGCCTCGAACAACCGCGAGGTGATCTCCGGGTCCTTCCTCCCGATCCTCCTCGTCCTGTACGTGACCGGCTTCGTCATCGGCATCGCGGTCATCGGCCTGACCGTCTACGCCGCCACCATGGAGCGGTCGCGGGAGTACGGCATCCTGAAGGCGATCGGGGCGGGGAACCGCAGGCTCGCGGGGCTCGTGCTCGCGCAGGCCATCCTGCTCGCGGTCTTCGGCTTCCTCGCGGGCCTCCTAATCACGGGGGCGGCGGGCCTGATCATCGGGGCGGCGGTCCCGGAGATGACGCTGTACTTCACGCCGGCGGCACTCCCCCAGGTCTTCGTGGCCTCAATCGGGATGAGCATCGTCGCGGCCTCCCTGCCGCTGGGGCGACTCGCGCGGATCGACCCCGCCTCAGTCTTCCGGAGGGGGTGAGGATGGACGCGCTGCGGGCTGCAGGCCTGACGAAGACGTACGGGGAGGGCGACGCTGCAGTTCGAGCGGTGGACGCCGCATCCCTCGCCCTCAGAGCAGGCGAGGTCACCCTCATCATGGGCCCCTCGGGGAGCGGAAAGACGACCCTTCTGTTCCTCCTCGGCGGCCTGCTCCATCCGACCGCGGGCCACGTCTGGGTCAACGGGCACGACCTCGCGGGCCTGCGGGAGCGGGAGCTGCCGGGGATACGCCTCCGGAACTTCGGCTTCGTATTCCAGGACTTCAACCTGCTCGCGAACCTCACCGCGCAGGAAAACGTGCAGGTGCCCATGGAGCTCGCGAGCGTGCGGCCCGTCAAGGCCCGTGAGCGGGCGGCGAAGATTCTGTCCGCCCTCGGGTTGCGGAAGCGGCTCGATTTCCTCCCTGAGAAACTGAGCGGCGGGGAGAAGCAACGGGTCTCCATCGCGCGGGCCCTCGCGAACGGGCCGCGGGTCCTCCTCGCAGACGAACCGACCGCGAACCTCGACAGCGCGCTCGGGAAGACCGTGGCGGGACTTCTCCGTCGAATCGCCCGCGCGACCCGGGCCGCCGTCCTCATCGTCAGCCACGACTCCCGGATCGTCGAGGTGGCGGACCGCCTCCTTCTGATGGAGGACGGCCGGCTCCGGACGATGCCGTGAGGCCCCGGGGCGGACCTTACAAGTGTTAAGCAAAGGCTCCATGACCCTCCCCGGCTTCGGGGCCCTCCGGAGCAGTCGCGATGGCGGTCGACCCGGTGTGCGGCATGTACGTGGACGAGGCGACGTCCACGCTGAACGCGGTCGTGGGCGGGAGGAAGTACTACTTCTGCTCCACGACATGCGTGGAGACGTTCCTCGAGCCGGAGAAGGAGATGAAGAAGCTCCGGTTCCTCGTCGCCTTCTCGTTCGCCCTCGGGATCCCCGCGTTCCTCCTGTCCCTCGCGATGGAGCTGCGCTGGACCCCGGATGCGTGGATGAGCCCGATCGTCGGGCGGCTCGACGTGTTCACCGTCGTGGTCTTCCTGCTCGCCACGCCCGTCCAGTTCTGGCCCGGATGGCGGTTCTACCGCGGCACGGTGGATGCGATCAAGAACCGCAGCGCGAACATGGACGTCCTCATCGCGATGGGGACGACCGCGGCGTGGGCGTACAGCACGGCGATCCTGGTCGCCCTCCCCCTGGGGATGAACGTCGACCCCTCCGTGTACTACGACACCGCCGCGATCATCATCGCCCTGATCCTCCTCGGCAAGTACTTCGAGGAGGTCGCGAAGGGGCGGGCCTCCGAGGCCCTGCGGAAGCTGATGGACCTCCAGCCCCGCACCGCGAAGGTCCTCCGGGACGGGAAGGAGGAGGACGTCCCGGTGGAGCTCGTCGAGGCCGACGACGTCGTCGTCGTGCGGCCCGGGGAGCGGATCCCCGTCGACGGCGTGATCGCGGACGGATTCTCGAGCATCGACGAGTCGATGATCACGGGCGAGTCCCTCCCCGTCGAGAAGAAGGCGGGCGACCCCGTCATCGGCGCGACGATCAACAAGTCCGGCCTCCTGAAGGTCCGGGCCACGAAGGTCGGCAAGGACACGACCCTGTCCCAGATCATCCAGCTCGTCGAGGACGCGCAGCTCTCGCGGGCCCCGATCCAGCGGCTCGCGGACCGGGTCGCGGCGGTGTTCGTCCCCGCCGTGATCCTCGTGGCACTGGGGGCGGCCCTGTACTGGTACTTCCTCGGGTTCGCGACGTGGACCCCGACCCTCCAGGGGTACGGCCTCCACACCCCCCTCACCGCGTCCCTCTTCGTGTTCGTCGCGGTGATCATTATCGCGTGCCCGTGCGCGCTCGGCATCGCGACGCCGACCGCGATCATGGTCGGCACCGGGAAGGGTGCAGAGAACGGCCTGCTCATCAAGGGCGGGGAGTACCTGGAGAAGGCGGAGCGGCTCACGACCGTCGTGTTCGACAAGACGGGCACCCTGACGAAGGGGAAGCCGTCCGTCACGGACATCGTCGCGTTCACGGGTGCGACGGAGGACCGAGTGCTCGCCCTCGCCGCGTCCGCGGAGAAGGGCTCCGAGCACCCGCTCGGGGAGGCGATCGTGCGGCGGGCGACGGAGCGCGGCCTCCCGCTCTCGGACCCGGAGGGCTTCGAGGCGATCCCGGGCCTCGGGGTCCGCGCCCGCGTGGGCCCAACCGCGGTCTTGCTCGGAAACCGGAGGCTCATGGAGCAGACGGGCATCCCCACGGCGCCCGTCGAGGCGGATCTCGCCCGCCTCGAGTCGGAGGGGAAGACCGCGATGCTCCTCGCCGCGGACGGGCGGTTGGCGGGCG
>Ga0209002_10001926_pt1 | contig 16860 bp, 27 predicted proteins | sample Rifsed16ft2_FD_184010 | JGI IMG/M metagenome (GOLD analysis project Ga0209002, IMG submission 184010) | Soil microbial communities from Rifle, Colorado, USA - sediment 16ft 2 (version 2) | ecosystem: Environmental > Terrestrial > Deep subsurface > Rock core/Sediment | place: Rifle, Colorado...
CGATGCCTCCAATGCAACCGCGAAAGCGTGGCCCGATACCAGTACCGGGGGGCCACGCCGGAACCGACAGTCACCCACAAACGGTGCCCCCGATGTGGGGAGGACAAGGGGCTGGAGGGATGGCATCGGAGAACATACTCGGCAGACGGACTCCAACCCTGGTGCATTTCTTGTCGGCGAGGATGGAATAGACAAGGTCAAGATGGTCTGGTGGACAGTTGACACCTCAACAGCAAGAGTGCTAGCGTCGGGGGGAACGAGAGGAGAGGCATGGACCAGCCGCAATGGGAACTAGACGCTCTGCGTTCACAACACGACGAGCTGCGATGGCAGGTCGACGCAATCAAGTTGCGACTCGGCTCGCTGGAGCGAGACATGGATGCGGTGCCCCCGACTAACAGGGTGGCCCACCTCGAATGGCGAGTCGGGCAGCTCGAACGACACCTAGGTCTGACTGGTCTGTCTGACATATGACCTACGAAATCCCCTTCATCCTCGCCCACACCGCCGACCGTCGCCATCTTGCCTACGCCAACCGCAAACGGCTCACCGGTGAACAGGCGTTGGCGTTGGCCTACGAGGCGACCATTGCCGGACGCGAACTGCTCGCCCCCATCAAAGTGCCCACCGTCGAAGTACGCCTGGTCAACAACACCTCGTTCGCTGGGGCGTATCACTGTGACCCCGACGGGTTTGCGGTGGCCCAGATCAGGTTCAGCGCCGCGTACTACTACACGGTTGGCACCGTGCTACACGAAGTCGCCCATCATCTCGAACGCTGCCAGAACGGGGAACGGCGCGACCGGCGGGGAATCATCTGGCATGACGAGGCGTTCGTCGAATGGCTCGACTGGCTGGTCGCCTGGTACTACGGGAGGAGAAAGTGATGCTGTACCACAAGATTGAATCAGTGTTCCTACGTGACCCCGCCACTCAACACAGGACGTTCTTAGACGGTCAGTGGACCATGCCCGCCTTCGGCTATCTCGCCGATCTCGAATGGGAATGGACCGAAAAGGTCGACGGCACAAACATTCGGATCGCGCTCACCGAGTCAGGGCCTGTGCTTGGGGGCAAAACTGAGGCGGCGCAAATTTATGCCTTCTTGCTCCCCGTTCTAAACGAGATTGGGGCACGGGGCATTGGGGCACGGGGCACCGGAATGGGCTTCTTGGAGGGCCTGACGCTTGTCGGCGAGGGTTACGGGCCGAAGATACAAAGCGGCGGCGACTATCGACCCGATCACGGATTCATCCTGTTCGACGTGTTCACCGATCACGACAATCCGCTCCAACGAAGGGACGTTGAGATCATCGCCACCCAACTCGATATTCCGGTTGTGCCGATAATCGGCAGGGGAAAACTATCTGCGGCTATTGAGCAAGTGCAGCGTGGCTTTCTGTCTGAAGTCGCGGAAGGTCGTAGACGTGCGGAGGGATTGGTGATGCGACCCACCGTAGAGTTGCGTGACCGTCAAGGGCATCGGATCATCACAAAGGCCAAGACAAAGGATTTCATGTGATCTACGCACTCGTCTTCGTTTTGGCCGTCGTCGCCATCGACCTGCTCTTGGAGCCGACCGCCTCGTTCCCCGACCGCGAGGCGTTCGCCAAATGGCGGTTCCGTACCGGGCTCGACAAGTTCAAGCGTCAGGCTGACCGTGCGGCTCGGGGCTTTCGCGACCTGCGCGCCAAAGCCGAACGGGCCGGACAGGCCGTGCAGAAGTTTGGCGAGTGGATCGTATGGCCCGCCGACTACAAGATCGCGGACCAGTGGCTCGTATGGTCCACCGAAAACGAGGGGCATTCGCGTACCGCGACGGAAAGGAAGCGCAATGCGGATTGACTACATCGACGGAACAGAGTTCGACCTCTGCTGGTGGTACGTGGACGGCGAATACGCGGGCCGAGACGACCAGTATGACATGACAGATTTCGGGTGGCGAGACCACATGGTGCAAGTCGACTTCGCGTGGCGGACATTCCGGTCAGGGGCCGCGGACGCGCTGGGCGAGATGGACTTTGAGCGGCCCGACCATCTTGCTGACCTGGAGCCCCTACTCAACCCGGTGTCATCGTGAGCGCGCGTAGGAACCGTACCCAAGTTCGGGGGGGCCGTTCCCAGGGGTACTGCCGTTGGTACGCTCTCCCCGTCTCCCACTAATGCTTGTTTCCCGCATCACCTATGTTCGTCCCGGCACCGACTCGTATCCTGAGGCCCGCTGTTCGGGTGTCCGCACTACTTTGACTGGCCGCGTGCGACGCTGTGGGGAGGCGGCAACATGGTGGCGGGTGCTAGTGCTGTTCGATGATGCGGAGGTGCCCAAAGCCGTGTGCGACGAGCATCGAGAAGTGGATGCGGTGAAGTGGACAGTTGGAATTGCGCTATCGTGATGTCTTATAGCTACAAAGGAACACGATGACCAAACGTGACAGCAGCGAACGCTCCGTAGTTCTCTTCCTCCGTATCCGACCGGCACTACGCGGCCGTCTCCGCAAAGAGGCCCGCCGCCTGGATCTGTCGATGAATGCCTACGCCACCGAGATTCTTGAAGAGAAGCTGGGCAGTTGAAGCACTTCGTCCTCATCCGCTCCGTATACGGCCCTCGCCCCCTCGACCTCAACCGTCGCCGGATCGAACTGGCCGCGGGCATCACCGTCCGCTCGCTCGTCGCGCAAACCGACCAACAGTTCGAGGTGGTCGTATGCATGGATATCAACGACCCGCTGAAGGTCGAACGCCAAGCCATGTTCGGTGCCCGCAACCTGACCACATGGTTCGTCTACATCGACTCGGCCAACCTCACACCCGACCAGACCGGCATCGCCGCCTACCGTGCCCCCTGGCATACGATCCTCGGCGACGGTCCCCACCTCACTACCCGCATCGACGACGACGACGCGTTCGCCCCCGATGCCATCGCCCGGATCAAAACTCTCTACGGTCGGGCCGTCGATGTCGGACACGCCGATGAGTTTGCCATCGTCCTGCCCAACGGATACCGCGTATGGGGCGGACGCTACTCGCCAATCGAACATCGCTCCAATGCCTGGTCGACCCTCTACACACCCACTGGCCCCCACCACGTTTACACGTACCGTCACCGTGAAATCGCCAAACATGTTCCCGTCGTGTACGGAAACACGAAACCGGGATGGTTGTGGGTCCGTCACCCTGACACGCTTTCGGGACACAAGGCAGCGCTGAAACCGTACGACGACGAACTGCGGACACGGTTCCCGATCGACTGGGCGCTGCTCGACTTGCAGCCGCTTGTCGAACCGCGTGAAGGGGAGAGGAAGTTTCGATGAATCCGATTCTCACCAACTGGTGTCGCACCTGTGAACCAAACTTCGGCGACATGCTCACCTCCGTCCTGCTCACCCACTACGACATCCCCCACGAATGGGCCGACCCGAAACATGCCCGCCTGTTCATGGTCGGCTCGATCATCTCCAAAGTGCCGTTCGATTCGACCGCGACGATTCTCGGTACCGGACTGATCTCGCCCGACAACGCCAAACTGTTCGACCGGCCGAACGTGCTGGCAGTGCGGGGAGCGCTGACGAGGGACATGTGTGGGATCGGCGATGTGGTGTTGGGGGAGGCGGGGATACTGGTCGGGGATTGGGCGGGAACGCAGAGACACACTGAAGCTGGTTGCCTATGGGTACCGCATCAGGCAGATAGGCGGCATCCACACGATCTGCTTCCATACGTTCAGTACGCCGATACGCTTTCTCCCCGCCAGCTTCGTCCAGACGCGTTCTATGACCAGCTGTCGATTTACGCCACCGTCTACTCCTCCTCCCTCCATGCCCTCATCGCTGCCGATGTTCTCGGCATACCCCACGCCTACGTCCCTTGTGATCGTGTGACTGGCGGCGACTTCAAGTTCCAGGATTACGCGTCCGCGTTCGGCGACGAGTTCGTACCATACAAGCTACGCCTAACCGACCGGGTCGACATGAGCACCAAACAGGACGAGATGCGTGCCCTAGTCCTGTCGTTGAAAGAGGCCCCATGATCGTCGCACAGAACTACCCGACCGCCCATCCGATCACTCCCGATATCGTTTCCTATACGCCCAAGTTTCACATCACCCGGAACACACCGATCACCGCGATGGGCTCATGTTTCGCCGTCGAAATCTCTCGCCATCTCCAAAAGGCCGGATACAACTACATCAAACACTTGCCGATAGACGCCTCGGGGCCGTGGGGCAAGGTGTATAACCCGGCGTCGTTCCGCCAGTTCATGGAACATGCGGCTGGGACATGGGAGCCGCAAATCAGTCCGTGGCCTGGTGGCCGTTGCCCGTACCGCAAATGGACGCCGGGGACGAAGGAATGGACGGTAGCCGATCACCCCTACACGGAGCTGCGCGACGCGACGATCCGCACATTGACAGAAGCGAAAGTGTTCATCCTCACGCTCGGGCTGATCGAAACGTGGCGACACAAGACAGGCGACGTGGTGTATCAGGTGCCGCCGAAGGAAGTGGTAGACGACTATTACCTCTGTGTCGACTTGGTGGACGATATCGAAGACAACATTAAGTTGGGTATGGAAGCCGCCTGGTCCGTCAACGCCAACCTCAAATTCGTACTCACCGTCTCCCCTGTCCCGCTACGCGCCACCTTCCGCACCTGTGACGTGTTCACTGCCAACCTCGATTCCAAGAATCGACTGAGGATCGCGGCTAGGGCAATCGCGGACGACTATGACGTGGTCGACTACTTCCCCTCCTATGAGATGGCAATGGCCGATCCCAACCCGTTCCGTTCCGACAATCGCCATGTTCGTCCCGAACTGATCTCTTACATCATGCGCCGCTGGACCGACGAGACAATCGAAGGTGACCTGTGAACAACCTTCTCATCACCGGTGCAGGCTGTTCTGGCACCGGATACATCTCGCGTCTCCTCACCGAATGGGGCTACCCGTGTGGACATGAGGCGGTGTACAACCCGCGGGCAGTGATCTTCGGCAATCCGACCTGGCCTAGTAATCCCCACCCCGATCTCGTCGCCGACGCCTCATGGCTCCCCACATTCAACTTGGCCGGTGTCCGCGGCCCCATTGCACTTCAACTACGCGACCCCCTCCAAGTCGCCCTCTCCTACCTCCAGCTCGGTTTCTACAATTGGGACGATCAGCGTCACGGCCGTTACCGTGCCGTCGTCGCTGCTCACTGTCCCCAAGTTTTCGCTGCCTCCACCGAACATGAGCGCATCCTCCGCCACATCTACTTTGCCTACATGTCGTCGATCTCGCACGCGGAGATGGCATACACGGTCGAAGGGATGAACATTGACACTGCTCGTGCGCTGGTCGAGATGATGGACCTGATCCCGTCCGACGCCCCTCTGTTGGACATTTCTCACACTACAAACACGCATCACAAGACGGCCAATGATCCTGCCGACATCATCAAGTTCCGCACCCTGCCGATATGGAACGACCTGTACGCGCTATACCGGCAGTGGTACGAGGTGCCGTATTGATCGACTTCTTCGCCACCCAGCCGCACTATGTCGACCATCTTCGCCCCACATGGGACGCATTGCCCCCTCCCCGCGGCGATTGGTACACCCAAGACCATCGCCATCTTCTCGGCCCCTCCGACCGGCTCATGGTCGTATCCTCCTACGGTGATCTTCGCGACGCCCGCCGTGCCGGATACGAACGTCTCGTCCTCGCCCAACATGGCTGCGGCATGTCCTACTCCGACGACCATCCGGCATACCCTGGCGGCAGGTCACGCGAAAACGTCGTCCTGCTCTTGGACCCCAACGAGTTCGCCGCGGCCCGTGACCGTGCCGCCCATCCGACCATTCCTGTCGCCGTTGTCGGCTGCCCCAAACTCGACGCCTGGTTCACCACACCCCCAGCCCACCGCCACCGTGACCGGCCTCTCGTCGTATTCTCGTTCCATTGGCCGGGGGGATACGATCCGCCCGAAACCCGTTGGGCGTTCTCCCACTACCGCGACCGGCTGCTCACCCTCAAACAACACGCCGACCGCATGGGATACCGTGTTGCCGGACACGGGCACCCCAAAGCACAGAACACTCATCTGCGTGCCTTCTGGCATGACGCCGGATTCGGGTTCGTGCGTGACTTTGCCCATGTGGTCGAAGTGGCCGACCAATATGTTTGCGACAATTCCTCGACCCTCTACGAATTCGCGGCCGTCACCAACCGACCCGTGCTTGTTCTCAACTCGCCGTCGTATCGTCGTGACATCAACCACGGGATACGGTTTTGGCAGGCGATGCCGGGGATACAGGTCGACACAGCTGCCGATCTGGGTGATGCGATCATCGAAGGGCTGTCCGATCCGGCGTACGCACAACAGATGAGACGCGAGGCAGTGGAACTGGTGTACCCGGTGGGCAGGGACGGGACCGCGGCGAAGAGGGCCGCGGAGGCGATCATGGGTGTGGTTTAGCGTTTTAGCAACACTACGTTTTCATGTCCGACTCGTGCCTCTCGGTTGGCCCCATGTCCTTGTCTTGGCGTTTCCACTTCGACTCGCCTCTCAACTCGGTACCCGATCCGTTCAAGCGCCTTTATGTGCCACGCACTCACCGGCATAATCTTGCCCCCGCGCACGTGGTCTGAGATGTTGAGCACAAACAGTCCATGAGGTACGAGCACACGGGTCGCTTCTTTCCACGCGGCACGGTGAAACTTTCGATACTCGTTGCCCCATTGCAGTTGTCCCGCGTTGTGTGGGTCCAGGTCACGGCCCAGGTAATGCTTGTACGTGTGCCGTTTGGTGTCGTCGCGCGCGTCGTGATGGTCCGACATGCGATTCCCATACACGGGGCTGGTCACAATTGCATCAAAGGTACCGTCGGCAAATGGCAGATTGAGGGCGTCGCCGACAATCGTTCGCTCATGTTGAGTGGCCCATTCGGGTTCGATTTCTACACCTGTCGTCTGATTGCCGAGTTGAGCGAGCACGTGTATCTTGCCCACGCCCGCGAACGGGTCGAGGATCGTTAGGGGCGTGTAGGGGGCGAGCAGTTCAGCAATAGCGTCGAGAACGGCGTCGGAGAACTTGGCGGGGTTCGGTGTAGCCATCAGCCCTTCTCGATGATGGCTGCCTCGTTGGCGATGAGGGACGCCAACCTGTCGCGTGCCGCGACCACTTCGCCTATGAACTGATCGACCCGTGCCAACGCTTCGGGGCCAGTAACGGCCGGACCGTAATTGCGATTGGTGATTTTCCACTTATCACACTGATGGGGCAAACAGACTTCGTAGAGCAGGACCGTGTTGTCGTGTTCCGGCCGTTGGGAGAAGTATCGCCGCGTGTAGTACCCGATGCTGATCTCGTAGTCCCCATCTAGGTCGACCGATCCCTCTATCCCCAGTTCGTTTCTGCTCACATCTCTCCTCTCGTTCCCTCCACCCTAGCAGAAATGATTCCCTCCGAGAAGTGATTCTGCTACTCTCCCCCCAAAGGAGCCACATGATCCACACCTGCTCGACCGCCACCGCCAAACTTACCCACGGCATCGTCTTCGACAAGGGGTACGCCCCCAAGACCCTATGCGGGCGCATACCAGTCGACATCACCAAACGGAAGTTCGGCGGGCCACTGTCCTGTGCCCGTTGCGCCTCGTCGGTCATGCTGCTGGAACGGAAATGATTCACACCATTCCCCGGTTCCCCTAGCCTTACCTCATGGCACTACGCAAACCCCGTTGGCGTGACAGTGACGGAGCCCTCCGCATCAAACGCGGCACCCGTGTTTCCTTCGACATTGGTGGCTCGCCGTACCGGGGTGCGGTCGAGTCGTTGGGCACGATCCGCGGCCGGTTCACCGTCTTCATCCGACTGGATCCGCCCATCTCCGTTCTCATCGGAGTGGCAGTATGACCGACCACACCCATCCGATGCCGTGTCCCAGTTGCGGCAGACTCGCCACCTGGGAGGCGGTCGAATCCTACGGCGAATGTGACGACTGTTTCGGTGGCGAGCATCCCGACCAGATCGCGGCCGAGGACCGGCTCATCGTCGAATGTCGCCGTCTCGGACATCCACTCATCATCGGCGGGACTTGTATCTGCGGCAAACGTATCGGCTAGGAGGAGAGATGCAGCATTCACGGTATGTCGAATCGAAACGCGCCATAGTCGCAAGCATGTGGGGGCTGATAACCGGACATTACCCAGAGGCGTTGGATTTGGCCCTGGCTCGTGTCCACGCGGTCCACGTCCTGCGCGCACCTGGCGGACTGTTCGGCCTATCTGAACCCTCATTCCCAGCATTGCTGGAATCGGCAATACGCCGTGTGATCTTGGTAGACAAGATTCCGCAACCCGACCTATGGAACCGTTTCCCGTGGATGGAGGAGACGCTGGATTCGGGGGCCATGCCCACGAGCCACGACCATCCCAATGCCCTCGCCGCCGCCCAAGCGTTCCTCATCCAGCCCCGTTTCCTCTCCCCGCCGTTGACCTACCCGGTCACAGCCCAAACCCGGTTTTCGCGTCTCCGCAACCGTTACTATGAGCAGCACGCCAAATGAGGAGGGAGCAATGACCGAAGCCATTGCTGACATTGACATTGTTGACATTGTTGACATTGACGAGTTTGCTGCCGAACGTGGGTTCAAGAAACTACTACCCCCGCTGCCAGCACAATTGGCAGCTACGAAGAAGGCTGATGAGATCATTGCCAAGTTACATCAGGCCCGTGTCGAACGGATATCGCTCTCTGTGCTGGTCGAATGGCTCGATGTCGTTCATGGGGTAGTGACTTCGACTAGTGCTTTGAGCAACTACCTAAGGGGGCGCTAGTGGACATTTCTGACATCAAAGCAGTAGCGGCCAAGCTAAAAGACCCCCGACTATCCGATGCCAAAGACACCGAACTTATCAGTGCATTGCAGGCCCGCGGTTTTCTGGCCCACAAACCTGTTCCGCCGAGCAAACCTGCCGAGTTCGATTTGGAACGTATCCGTGGCAAGCGTGTTCGATTTGGCATCGTTTCTGACACTCACTTTGGTTCCAAGTTCCAACAGCCGACTCTTCTGCGCGAACATCTTCGCTACATGAAGAAGCGCAAGGTTGACGCCATTCTGATGCCAGGAGATGTCTTCGACGGGGCGGTGTCGATGCACGCCGGATTCGTATATGAGACGTTCCTTCACGGTTCTGATGCCCAATTGGACTATGGCTCTGAAGTGCTTATCCCCGAAGCTGACCGTCTTGGGGTACCGTGGTATCTCATCAATGGCAACCATGACTTCTCATTGTTTAGGGAGGGTGGCACCGATATTGTGGCTCGCCTGTGCGAGCGTTCGAAGTGGTTCAACTATCTGTCACCGGAAACGGACGGGAACGCGATGGGGTCGGTTGGCTATGTCAAGTTCGGTCAACTGCTCGTCCAGTTGTGCCACCCCCATCTTGGTTCCACGCGCACTCGTTCCTACCGTGTCGAACGGTGGATTGAGGAATTGTCGCCGGAAGCCAAGCCTCATGTTGTCATAATGGGCAATTTCCACAAGGTGCTGCAATTGGATTATCGCAACGTGTTCGCTCTCATGGTCCCGTCGTTCCAGGCACAGTCGACATGGATGGCGTCGAAGGGAATCGCGTCATATGTCGGATCGGCTATTCTGGAAATGGGAGTTGAGCCGAGAGGAATGGCACCGTCAATCAATGTTGAATGGCTCATCGAACGGGTGCCCAATCAGGGGGATTGGCCGGGAGGAAAGAAGTGAGCAAGGTCTACGACAGCCACACCATCGACGATCAATTCATCATCGACGCCTATCTCATACAATTGACACGATCTGACGACAGTTACCTCCGCACCGCGGCCCGACTCCTGTTGCGTTCGCACCAACCTTCTGTCCCCGAATCCCCACCCGTTTGCTCCGGCCAGATGCGCGCCGATTTGCTATGACTTTTCCCGACTACCTGGCCGACCGTTGGGGCACGACCGACTACCCCGACGATCTTGACACCCTTCTCGACAATGCCACAACCGCGCTCGACGCCCTCCCGTCATTGGAGCGCAAGCCTATCCCCCGTGCAGAGATCGAACATGTCTCGGCGTCGGAAATCGAAATTGTCTCGGATTACATCGAGCCGTGGGCACAGCTCCCCGACGAGTCCCGCCACAACATGGATATGTTCCAAGCGTATCTTGATCTCGGCCCCAACCGCACTCTCGCCGCGGTTGCCCGCCAGTTTGGTGTCACCTCCGCAGCAATCACCCGCCCGTCGTCCAAGTTCGCTTGGAAGGACCGTGCCCGTGCCTTCGACGCCCACCTCGACCGTGTGTACCGGGCGCAACTCGACCAGGCGACACGGGACATGGCCGACCGGCACGCCTCCTCAATGGCGCAGGGGCTTTCCGTCCTCGCCGCCCCTTTCGTCGCCCTTCAACAGCGCATGGACGACGATCCCGAGTTCATCACCTCACTGTCAAACACATCAGCCCGACGTCTACTAGACCTAGCATTCAAGGCAGCACGTGTCATGCCCCCGATGATGGGGGCAGAGCGCGTGGCGCGCGGCCTGCCGAACGAGATACGCCGCGTAGAGGGAACTGTCGAACATGAGCACATCCACCATCTCGACCGGGACTCCCTCATCACCATCGTTGCTGCCCTTGAGTCAGCGGGTGGCCTTGATGACGGAGGGGGAACTCGCCAACTTGGCCCGCCTGGTGAAGCCGCGGACGACACGGTGGACGATGGTTTCTCCGACGCCGAAACAGACGGCGTTGATGCTGCTGAACAACACCCTTGAAGTTCTCTATGGTGGGGCGGCAGGCGGGGGTAAGTCTGAGGGCGCGTTGCTCATGGCATCGCAATATGTCGACATTCCCCACTACTCAGGGCTGATTCTCCGACGCACCTACCGCGACCTTGCTCTTCCTGGTGCGTTGATGGACCGTTCACATCAATGGTGGAATCCCACTGATGCCATGTGGGATGGGGCAGAACACACATGGGTATTTCCGTCTGGTGCTCGCATCGCGTTCGGCTACATGGAGAAAGAGAACGACCATCTTCGCTACCAGTCGGCAGAGTTTCAGTTCGTTGATTTTGATGAACTTTCGCAATTTTCAGAACATCAATATCGTTATTTGTTTTCACGCCTGCGGCGACTTGAGGGGTCGGACGTGCCGTTGCGCATGCGCGCCCAAACCAACCCTGGAGGTCCGGGCCATGAGTGGGTAAAAAAACGTTTTGACTTGCCGCGTGGTCCTGGTCCCGACATGCCTCAACGCAAGTTCCTTCCATCCACTCTTGACGACAATCCGCATCTCGACGCGACCCAATACGAACGTTCATTGTCCGAGTTGTCCGAACTTACACGCCGCCAGTTGCGTTACGGCGACTGGTCCATTGCCGCGGCCGGTGGCCGTTTCGATCCGGCCGACTTTCGTGTCATCACCCGCGACAAACTGCCTCCGTCAGCCGAATTCGCCACGGTGATCCGCTATTGGGACACGGCCGCGTCTGCGCCCACCGACTCGGACCCCGACCCTGACTGGACGGTGGGAATGAAGCTGGGCATGACCAAACGCGGCACAGTCAACACTGATCTGCCCGACTTCTACATCCTCGACATCATTCGTGTTCGTCGCGACCCTGGCGGCACGCAGCAAACAATCGCCGAAACGGCCCGCAAGGACGGCGTGGGCATTCCCCAATGGTTCGAGCAGGAACGGGGTGGGGCGGGCAAACTGCTCATCGGCACCTACCAGCAAACGGTCCTTCCCGGCCACATGGTCTACCCGCTTTACGTTACCGGCGACAAAGAGACCCGTGCGATTCTCCCCTCACAGATCGCACGCGAGGGTCGCATGTTCATCCTCGACGAGATGTTCCGTGAACCGTTCTTCGACGAAATCTCCCAGTTCCCCATCGGCGCACACGACGACCAAGTTGATGCGTTGTCCGGCGCGACCGAAGCGTGTCGCCGTTCGCGTATCATGTTCGACGTGGGCCAAGCGAGGCAGTATTGATGCGGTCACTGGCACGGTTCGGCTGCATCTACTTCGGCCATTTGTGGCTACTCGACCATTACGACACTGCGACCCTCGAAGCAGTGTTCGTGTGCCGCCGTTGCCCGAGGTTCTATCGCACCCATGTCTTATCGCCCTAGAGTACCGACATGCCCGAACTTGATGACGACGCAATCCGCGAAGCAATCATCTCCAAAGAGCTCTCCCTTCTCGGCGACGAACTGCCCGATCTCAACAGGTATCGCTCCTACTACGAGGGCGAACAGTCTCTTGTCTATTCCACCGCCAAGTTCCGCGAGATGTTCGGCACCCAGTTCGACGGGTTTCGCGACAACTTTACCCAGGTAGTCGCCAACGCCGTTACCGACAAGATGCTGCTCAAGGGGATACGGGTCGGGCGCGAGAACGAGCAGGACGACTCCACCCGGAAACTCGCCTCATTGATTTGGGAACAGTTTCTTACAAACGACATGGATGAACAGCAGGCCGACCTTTTTGGCGGCATGTCCATCGAGGGTCGCTCGGCGTTGATCGTCTGGCCCGACGGTGCGGGTGGCGTGACCCTCGACTGGCAGCCCGCGCAACTGGTCCGGGTGCGCTACGACGACGATGTGCGCGGCAAGGTAGCGTGGGCGACGAAGCGTTGGATCACCGCCGACGATGCCACCTATGTCACCTTCTACACGCCCGCCTCGGTGTACAAGTACACCGAGGTCGAGCCGAAAGAACCGGGCCAACAGTCACGCCGCCTAGACACCCTCACCGACCGTGCACCGGGCACATCAACCTTCCGCGTGTATCAAAGACGGGAAGTGGTCGGCGAGCCGTGGCCGCTACCCAACCCGTTCGGCCGTGTCCCGGTCATCGAATTCCCCAACGCCGGTTGGACATCCGAGCTCAAGGGTGTAATCCCTCAACAGGACGCGCTCAACTACATTCTCATGGCCCAAATGGTCGCAGCCGAGTTCTCCGCGGTGAAACAGCGTGTCGTCGTCACCGGCCAATCCCCACCCACGGGTGGATTCAAGACGGGGCCGGGGATTGTGTGGGAGTTGCGCCCCACATTCAACCCGGATGGGTCGGTCACCATCCCCACGTTCGGCACCTTCGACGCCTCCGACCCTTCGACTTACATCAAGATCGTGGAGATGTACCTACAACACATGGCATTTACGACCCAAACCCCAGTGTCGTATTTCTTCAACACCGACCGGGGCGGACGTGGCGATGCCGCGTCCGGCGAATCGCTCAAAGTTGATGCCAAACCGCTCGTCGACAAGGTGTTGAAGCGGGAACGCATTTCGGGTAACAGGATGTACCAAGCAGTTCGACTCATCTCCGACACTCTAAGCGACACGCCCGATGATCTTCCCATTGGCGAAGTCATCTGGCAGGACCCCCGTGCCGAATATCGTATGGCCCTACTCGACGAGGCCACCAAATACCGCGACCTCGGTTACCCCATGTCCTACATCCATCGCCATCTCGGTTTGTCCGCTGAGGAGATCGAGATGGTGGAAGAGGAACGGGAGGCGGAGAAGGAGCAGGCGCAAAAGGACGCACAGGCCCAGGCCGAAATGCAGGCGAGGCAGGCGATGATGCCACCCCCCTCGCCTTCTCCCAAGTCTTCGTCTCCTACCGGCCCAGGCAAACTGGCCCGCGCGTAACTGTGCTCAATTGAACATGATCGTGCCCAACTGATCTCAGTTGTTGATAATCGTTCCCATTTGTGTCCATTTCGTCTACGCTGCGCACCGTAGCCCTATGAGGAGAAACGAAATGGCACACGACAACTTCTTGAACGCCTTCCTAATGGAACTGATTTTTGCTGAGGACGAATCCGAAGACGAATCAGATGAAGACGTTGACGAAGGTGCCGACGACGGTGCCGACACTGCGGACACTGGCCAAGACGGGTCTGACGCAGACGAAAACGACGATGAGGATGAAAAGCCCAAGGAGCGAACGTATCCGAAGGCTTATGTCACCCGCTTGAAGAATGAGGCCAAGAGGGCACGCGAAGAACTCGCCGAACTCAAAGCCGCTTCAGACGGGAAAGACAAGGCGAAAGAATCTAAGGGTGTGGCAGATAAGGCGCTTACCGCCCAACTGCGTGCACAGGCGATGGAACATGCGGTGGCGATGGAAGCCGCCAAGTTGTCTTTCGCTGATCCCGAAGACGCTTTCGCTCTGTTGGACGTTTCCGACATCGACGTTGACGACAAGACGGGCAAACCGGATCGTGAGGACGTGATCTTCGCGTTGAAGGCTCTTGCCAAGTCGAAGTCGTATCTGTTGAAAGGCAAAGCAACTATGGCAGGCAAAGGTGATGGTGGGGCCAAAGGTGGCGCACCGAAACCCAAGTCGACCGACGCCATGGTTGCTGAGCAAATAAAGGCTTATCAGGGCCGGGGAATGGTCCTCGTTCCGTAAGCCCAGACCAAGAGGTAGTAATGGCACACTTGGATAAAGGTCCCGATGGCGGGAAGTTCCGTGCTGTCGCCGCTGCCGGTGTAGACGCAACTGCTGGGAAGTGGGGTGACGGCGATCTTGTGAACGTCAAGATCGACGCCTCCGGCACTTTCGGTCTCGCGTCGGCCACCGACTGCGATGGCGTGGTACTGACCACCGAGGGACGCACAGACACCACAGCAGCTTCCTACAAGAAGCTGATCGGTGGACGCAAGTACACAGTGTTCACTTTCGCGGAATTGGCCGAAGTCGGCACAGGTGCCTCTCCGGCGCTGTCCGCAGGTGACAAGGTGTATGCCGCTGCCAGCGGTGATGTCGAAGTAGATGCGCCCGTCGAGGGTGCCATCTTCATCGGCTATGTCATGGATTCGGGTGACCGCATGGTCATCAACGTCAATGGCAAGCCCGTCGCGGCAGGGGGATCATAATGCGCAACATCAAGCGAATCCTGATCCCGTCCATCGAAGACATTCTCAACCACGGCGCGTCGGTGGTCCATAGAGGGTTCGTAGGAGCAGACGGCGATGAGGGTGCCTCCCCCGGTGGTATCCATCAGCGTTCCGATGTCATTGCGACCATCCCTGGGCTGCGGACCACCACAGTTGACGGACAGCCACTCAACGAAATCTGGAACGACTTCCAGGTGCAGGTGGCAGCCTTCAACCGCGTTTCTGACGCGCTGACTGGCCTGCTCACCTACCCGGTGACTCGTGCCCAGGAGAAGGTGGCGGTCCCGTCTAACCCCGGTATGCAGTCGGCGACAGAGTTTGGTCGCCCGACGAACATTCGGACAACGTTGATTGCTCGTGGGTATCCGCTCAAGCATTTCGACTTGGGCACTGGATTCACCCAGGAGTTTTTGGACTCGGCGACTGCGTTGCAGGTTCGTCAGGTTCAGGGCGAAATCGAGATGGCCTACTCGCTTCTCAAGCAGGAAGTCACCCTCGAAGCCCTGTTCACTACGGCCAACGCCACCGACGAGGCAGGCATCTCCGTCAAGCGTCTCTACAACGCTGATGGCGAGATTCCGCCCCGCTGGAAGCGGTGGACGTTTGACGGCACGCATACGCATTACTTCGCCTCCGCAGGGGCATCCATCGCCAACGCCGACTTCGACACTTTGGAGGAGACTCTCATCCACCACGGTTTCGGAGACAACGGCGAGACGCTGGTGATCCATGCCCATCGTGACGATCTGCCCGAGATTCGGGCGTTGACCAACTTCGTTCCCGCGGAGACGGCCGACCGCCCGGTCATCACAGACGGTCCGGTTGTGGGTCCGACGCGTGGGTCGACCATTCCTGGTTACCCGGCGCAGGGCTACATCGGTCAGTTCGTGATCGTCCAGAACAACCTTATTCCGTCCGGTTACCTGCTTGCGCAGGCGGTCGGTGGGCTGTTCGGACAGCGGAACCCGGTTGGCTTGCGTAGCCACGAGAACCCGTCGGTAAGAGGCTTGCGCCTCGTCGAAGGCTCGTTCTCACGGTATCCGCTGGTCGATTCGGTGTATGACTGCTACCTCGGGGCTGGCATCGGCCAGCGTGGGGCGGCTGCGGTCATGCAGATCACCGAAGGGGCGTACACGAGTCCGACTTTCGAGACGTAATACAACAGGTATAACGCTCTCGACCAATTGAGAGGGCGGTGGCACAGGGCGACTCTCCTCCTCGGTGCCATCGCCCTCTCTGTAATCGCCCCACGTCCTCCCCATTTCCCCTATGCTTGCCACCAACAGAGGAGAACCGTTTGGCTGTTCGCCACTACATACGCAAGTACATGCCCCCACCGCCACCGCCGACCGACGTGATCGCGGTGTATGGTGAGAAGGTGGTGGCCGAAGTGCAGGCCAAACTACGCTGGTTCCGCCAAACCGGATTCCCCGAACGGGCAGTGCATCTGTCCGAGAAGTTTCGTCAGGGCCTTCCTCTCGCCCCCTGCGAGTATTACATGGGGCCGACCGTCTCCCGTGACCCGCATCTCACGCCACGTCAGCTACGCCCCCCAAAGCCCGGTGACGACAATTCACGGGCCTGGGCCAAATACGCGTTCGATGTCTCTGAAATCGACCCGGAGGTTCTGCGCGAGTCAACCATCCCCGAGATGAAAGAAATGCTGATCGTGCTCGGTGTCTACGATCCCGATTGGGAGACGCATCCACCGCAGGACACTACGGTCGACTGGACACCCGTACCCGAACCCGAGTCGAAATGAACCAACTTCGCAGCATTGATGTAGCCGTTTGGCCGGTCAAGGCCATTGACGAATCGGGTGTGACCGACGCGGTGCAGATCAACCTCATCACTACCACCGGAGAAGGATTTGTGATGACCCTCACTGCTGACGATGCCATCGTTTTCGGCATGTCGCTCATCCAGGTATCCGAAG
>Ga0209002_10001930_pt1 | contig 16835 bp, 15 predicted proteins | sample Rifsed16ft2_FD_184010 | JGI IMG/M metagenome (GOLD analysis project Ga0209002, IMG submission 184010) | Soil microbial communities from Rifle, Colorado, USA - sediment 16ft 2 (version 2) | ecosystem: Environmental > Terrestrial > Deep subsurface > Rock core/Sediment | place: Rifle, Colorado...
CCCGCCAGTGTTTTTTCCCACTGGAGCAGGCAAGGTGCGTCTCTTCAATTCCATCATTCCATTATTTGTCGCCATGACCCTTGCTTCGCCACTTGTTTGGGAACATCATGGGATCTTCCTTACCCTGCCATTTCTGCTGCTCTTAAGAAAAATGGAAACCCCTGCCGAATGGATATTGTACGGAGCGGTCCATCTGCTGGTATTTCTTACACCGACCTTTGATTACTTTCCGTGGTCTTATGGGCGCCTGCCTGGAATTTTGATCTTGCTCATGCTATTATGGATAGCGCGCAATCGCAGTGACAACACCTTTTTCCCTGCCTTCAATGCCTGGGCAGAGTCCCTCTTTAGTTCAAAAGTTTGGGCACAAAACAAGCAATAGAATGTCGAGTTCGGTGCGAATCGTAATTACAGACCCTCCGCTCCATCTCCCGATTTGAATAGATTTTGTTTTTTGAGTGCACGTTCGATCAACAAAGCCATTCCCACAAAAGCATAACCGATCACCACGCAGAGGGCGGCCATAAAAGCCCATGCCACACCGATGCTCAGGGATTGCTCCTGGTGATAATTTTCGAAAAGGACAGGCATGACGAAATCCAGGTTATTCATGTGAAGAAGCCCCCACAGCAGGAGTATCCCTGAATCCGGAATGCCGACAAGCAGGGCAGGCACACCCATCGAGCAGGCTAAAAGCAATGGAGAGAGAATATACATCCGGCGCACGGCATCTGCACTTTTCCCTCTTCCCCAAAAGAGCAGTGCGACGACCATCCAAGTGTAGAGCGGCCCCCAAATGATGGCGGCAATCGAAAAGAAAAATACACTTCCCATCAGGGCGCCCGGTGGATCGCTGGATGTAAACAGATCAAATCCGTTGGCAAAATAAGTCAACGCGCCGCTAATAATCAGCGTTATATAAGGGAGAGACAGGGAAATCTGATAGAACGTCTTCCGCTTCACACCTGCATTATAGTGCGAAACAATTGATGAGTATTTTAGGAAAACCCAAACGCCGCATGGTTCGCATGCACCAAGACCATTGGCACGTGTAAGGGCGGCATCTGCGGCAGATACGGATTTGTGATCTCCGCTTCATAGACGGACATCCAGTCGACGCGCGCGACCTCCAAACTGACACCAACTTCCGTCTGAGTCGAGATGCGGATCTTCCCCTTCATCACGAACGTGCCCACCAGCACATCCACGGTCTCCATCGTACGGTTGGCTTCCTCCGGGTCGTAATCCAGTGGCTCATCCGTGGGAGGCAGAGTGTGAAAGCCGACCACCCGTGATGTTGGAAAATAAAGTTCCGAATACGACAATGCCTTTACCGGACTTCCGCCAAACACAAGCACCTGCGGTTTAAGGATGTGCATATATCTCGGCGCGCCATCCGTCCGCAACCAGATGTTGATGCGCAAAACGCTTTGCTTCGTCACCGCCTCGCCGCGCACAAGAGTGTCCTGTGTGTACAGCATCACTGGAGTCGTTTTTTCATCAGGTCTTAGAATATACATGGCTCCTCCGATCAGGCTGATTATACACTTGCCGCGTACTTGATTTCCCGTTTATACTCCTCCTGCTTTTCAAATCCGAGATCAGACATAGATGAACGACCAGCACAAACGCATATTACCGCTTCTGAAGACAGACGCCCTGTTCGCCGTTTTGATGGGGGTCAGCGCCCTGGCTTTATACATCCGCACGCTGGCCCCTTCACTGTTATGGGGAGACTCAGCCGAATTCCAGACCCTCTCCTACACACTCGGCATGACGCATCCCAGCGGTTACATGACACAGATCATGCTGGGCAAATTGTTCACCTACATCCCTGTGGGTAATATTGCCTATCGTGTGAATCTTATGTCCGCCTTCTTTGGCGCGCTCGCAGTGGCACTGGTCTATCTTATCGTGCGGATACTGGGCGGACGACCCATCCCCGGGATCAGTGCGTCCATGATGCTGGCACTGACACCGTTCTTCTGGTGGCGCGCGCTGATTGCTGAATCCTATGCGCCCGCGGCTGGCATGGTCGCGACCATTTGGCTTCTCTTCCTGTTTTGGCGTCAGACACAAAAATGGGCCTATCTTTTCCTGGCCGGGCTTGCGGGTGGGTTAAGTATCGGCATCCACAGCACGGTGATCATGACAACCTTACCCGTACTTGCCATCATGGCAATGACCACCCGCAAGCGGGCGGACTGGCTCGGTGCCGCCGCGGGCGCGCTGCTCGGCACGCTACTTACCTTCTCATTCTTTCTTTATCTCGACCACCGCGACCCACCTTCAAGCATCTACAATACAGTATTTCGGCCGTCCCTGAGTGCGATAGGGTTGACCCTCAGTGATTTCGACACACCGCTTGAACGTTTTTCGGCGATCTTCCCGGCAGACCGTTTTTGGTCTTTTTACTTTACCGCAAGCCCAGGAGAAATAAACAGACGACTGGTTGAATACCTTTCCTTTTATCCTATCTGGGCAATTGGCTTTATTTTGATTGGAATATTCGTGTTATTCAAACGCAGCTGGCAGGACGCTTTATATCCGTTGATTTCATTTCTTGTTATTTGGGGGGTTGCCATCACGGTTGCCTTTTCGGTTTACCAGGAATTCTACGTCCCTGCCGCGATATTTGTGTACGTCTGGTTTGGCCTGGGAGCTAGTATAATATTGGAATTATTGGAACAAATATTCCAAAAGAAACAAGCTGGCATTCGTGGGCTGCAAATTATCGTCAGTATATTGTTAATTGCTCTTCCATTATGGCAATCTCGTAGAGATCTCAACCTGGCAATTACAAACGGCTATACTACATTCGTCAGGCGCGACCACATCTACCCGATATTCGCTCCCGACAAAGCCATTCGCGATGCAATGAAAATCACCAATCGCGTCGAAGAGGATGCAATCGTATTCGCGAATTGGGATAAGTTATACAGTTATATTTACACTGCACACATTGAAGAAGGCAAAACCGGCATCGCATTCCACGAAGTGACGATCACCGACAACCCTGCCCTGGCGCAATCAGCACTTGCATATATTGACGCCAACATCGACGTACGTCCAATCTACTTTACGGTCTTCATGCCTGAATTAACTGAAAACTACCAAGTGGAACAAATCAACGATACACTTTATCGTATCCGCAGGAAATAATGCATACCAAACGCTGGGTGATCGCACCCCCCATTACTTCACAAGCCGACGAAGCACTCGCCAAGTTCCCGCCCATTCTCAGGCAGATCGTATTCAACCGCGGCATGGGTACGGATGCTGAAGCGCGCGCCTTCCTCAAAGCCGAGCCGAATTCCAACACCGATCCCTTCCAACTGATTGGCATGGCTGCCACTGTGGATCGGATCCGCTACGCGCTCGATCATAACGAGCCGATTGCGATCTACGGTGATTATGACGTGGACGGGGTCACTGCCACTGCACTGCTTGTAGATGCGCTTCGAGCACTGGGCGCGGATGTGCGCGGCTACATCCCCAATCGCTTCGATGAAGGGTATGGCCTTAATACCGATGCGCTGGACTCTCTCAAGGCGGACGACATCAAACTGGTCATCACTGTGGACTGCGGCATCCGGTCCCCGGACGAAGCGCTTCACGCGCGGACCATCGGCCTGGATCTCGTTATTTCAGACCATCACCACCCTGACGGCGAAAACCTGCCCCCCGCCTTTGCAGTCATCAATCCCAAGCAACACGGCGATCCGTATCCCGATAAAGACCTTGCCGGGGTTGGCATTGCCTACAAGATCGCGGAGGCTTTGATAAGCACTCAGCAATCAGCAATCAGCCTTCAGCTCGATGATCTTCTGGATTTGGTTGCATTGGGGACAGTAGCTGATCTTGCCCCTCTCGTCGGCGAAAACAGAGTCCTTGTTCGTAGAGGTCTCAGGCAAATCCGCGCCACAAAGCGGCAGGGACTCTTCTCGCTGGCAGGCGTCGCAGAACTGAAAATAGAGAAGGTCACTGCCGGCAACATTGGCTTTATCCTCGGCCCGCGCTTGAACGCTTCGGGCAGACTCGAATCAGCACTCGCATCATTTGAGCTGCTGACAACAACTGACTTTATGCGCGCAGGCCAGCTCGCGCAACAACTCGATGTGCAAAATCGTCAAAGGCAGGGGCTGACCCGCTCGATGCAGGAACAGGCCGAATCAATCGCCATGAGCGAAGACCCCGAAGCGTTTCTACTCTTCGCCGCGCACGAAGATTTCAACCCTGGGGTGGTCGGGCTGGCTGCTTCGCGGTTGACTGAAATCTATTATCGTCCTGCGATTGTCGCGGCGAAAAATGCAGAAGAGACGCGCGGTTCCTGTCGTTCCATCCCTGAGTTCCACATCACCGACGCGCTCGATCAATGCAAGGATCTGCTTGTCCGTCACGGAGGTCATGCCGCAGCAGCAGGATTCACGGTTAAGAATGAGAACCTGCCAGAGCTGGTAACACGCTTGAAAGCCATCGCAAAGGATCAACTCGGGGAGAAAGACCTGCGACACACCCTCTCGGCAGATATGGAAGTGTTGCTTTCGGACTTGAACTTCGAGGTGTTGAAACATCTCAATTATCTGGAGCCAACCGGTTATGGCAATCCTGATGCGACCTTCGTCTCGCGGAATGTAAGAGTCAAATTTTCGCGCACGGTCGGTTCAGATGGAAAACATTTGAAGTTGACGCTCGAAGATGAGCGCGGCTCAGCCTTTGATTCGATTGGCTTCCGCATGGGACACCTGAAACCCACCTTGCCTCCGCGCCTGGATGTTCTGTATCGCTTCGAATCAAACGAATACAATGGGCGGACTTCTCTGCAGCTGAACTTGAAAGATGTGAAGGCGACAGGGATGCCTGATTGAGAAAACGTCCCGCAGGCTTGTCCTGAGCATGGCGAAGGATCTAACTGCGGGACGTCTCTCATTTTGCGTTCAACTCGTCTTCCCGTTCAGGGATGGTGAAATTCTTGATCTGGGTGTAATCCATCAACCCATTGAAGTTTCTATTCAGCCAGACGCCGAGACTCCACAACCAGGGGATGATCCACATCCGCCTTGGGCGGCGGACCAATTTCACCACCGCCTGAGCGACCTGCTCCGCGTTGAGCAACATGAAACGCGGGGTGGTGTAGCCGGTCTTGCGCTTGATGCCCGCATGCTGCCCAAATTCCGTTGTCACGCCGCCGGGGTAGATCATGGAAACATCAATCCCCCACGGTTTGACTTCGCGCCGTAAAGCCTCGGAGAATCCATGCACTGCATGCTTGCAGGCCGCGTAGATCGTGTATGTGGGAGTCGCCACCAAACCAGCCATGGAGCACATGTTGATAATGCTCCCGGAACGCTGTTTGATCATAACCGGAAGAGCCTGGCGTGTGGTCTGGATCACGCCCATCACGTTCACGTCGAACTGCCCCTGAATATCCTTCACAGGGTCAAGTTTCTCCAGCCAGTCGATGCGCCCGAAGCCGGCATTGTTGACCAGCACATCGATGCGGCCAAACTTTTCGAGGGTTTGGTTGATCAGGGATTGAATATCTTCGAGTTTGGAGAGATCGGCCTGTACGACAAACGCTTCTGCCCCTGTGCTCATTGATGTAATTTCCTTTGCAAGCGCTTCGAGTCTGTCCACGCGGCGGGCGGCAAGCACCACCTTTGCCCCCTCCCGCGCAAACTGGCGGGCGGTCGCTTCACCGATCCCGGATGAAGCGCCAGTGACAATGACGACTTTACCTTTAATGTCCATGTGATCCTCCTGTCAACGATAATGATGCACGATAAGTCAATCTTACCGCAAAGTATGCGAGTTTATCGCACAGTCTTTAACAGAAGTGGGCTAAAAGTTTATAGCTTTCGGATCCCGAAGACTCTCATGGCCCCCAGCGCGGTTGGTAATCGCAATAATCGTTATCCGTCAGTCGGCGCAGATCGGTTCCATCGACGCGGATGATGTAAATTTCGCATCCATGGTCATCGCCATATTTATCGAAATAAGCGGTGAAGGCCACCCACTTGCCATCGGGTGAAAACGATGGGCCCTGACTGTTCCCGCCCGCCGGTGTGAGTTGACGCACATTTGAACCGTCTGCATTCATGATGTAGATTTCACGGTTCCAGGATGGGCCTGAATAGGTGACGATGGATTGTCCATCGGGTGACCAGTCGCTGCGGCCGCGGATGGCGGGCAGGTTTGTGACCCTGTGCAAGCCTCTTCCATTTACGTTGACTGTAAATAACTGCGTCAGTCCATCACGGTCCGAGGCAAATAAGATCTGCTTTCCATCTGGCGACCAGGTTGGGTCCCAGCCAAGCGTTTGCGGGATGTTACCCGGGTTGTCGCCACTGCGATCCATGATCCATATCTGGTTTTGTTGCGTGTTTGGCGCCCCGCGCGTGAATGTGATCAGCTTTCCATTGGGTGAAACTTCAGGAGCGGTTAATGCACCCAGTCTGTTCGTGAGCTGATCGATACTGCCGTCATTAAGGTCAAGGTTATAGATTTCGTATACGTTCTGTTCACGGAACGCGACATACAAGACACTTTGTCCATCGGGTGACAGTGAGGGATAAAAATGGCGAATCCCGTCTTCGGATGTCAGCCTTCCATAACCCGAACCGTCTGCATTCATGATGCAGATTTGATCGGCAGACTGAACCTTGTAGACCTGGCAGGTGAAGACGATGTGTCCTGCCGGCTGGTCTGATGAAGAAGGGGAAGGAACGGATGTTTGCGCGGAGGATGTGGATAAGGATGTGGGAACGGGTGTGGAAAAATTGAAATCAGGAGTCGCTGGCAGTTGGGTGGCTGCGGGAGATGAAAATGAGGAGGGAGTGGAGGCTTGCAGCGTGGCGAACAGGTCCGGGGTCGGAGTGGAGGCGGAGCCAAGGAATTTACATCCAAGAATGAAGATCAGTGTGATTATCGAGCATGGGAGTTTGGCTTTATTCGTGGTCCAGTTCGATTGATTCAAGGTAAAACTCCTCGCCTGATAGTATTTTCGCGCCCACACTCCCGCAATAAGGACAAAGGATTTTGCCGCTCCTCGGATGATATTTTTGGAAGCAGGACATGCATTGCACTTCGGCAGTTATCCTGCGAAAGTGAAGCTGCGCGCTTTCAGCAGGTGTACCTTTGCTCAGTTCTTGCCAATTTTTTTGAATGGAGCCTTGATCGAGTTCAGAAATCTCACCAAGGAGGAGATGAAGGTGCTTAATATGATTTGGGTTCGACTGGCGCGCTTTGAGAAGCACTTGATCGAGAATGAATTTTGTTGCTTGAAGTTCGCGCATAGGCTGTTTAAATCGATGCACCTCAGGCCGGTTTATAAGCCGCATTCTGTCCATGGCGCTTGGTGGCTGAGTAGAGCGGTGCTTTTCCGCTCGTATCGAAGCCTGGCGCCACTGGGCGATCATCTCTCTGGGCGACGCGTCGCCGCGCCGCTCGGTGCGACCTACCCGGGACTGGCTCTCTCATCGCATGAGAGAGCACGTAAAGAAGACGAGCAGTCTCCCGCCATCCGCGGATGGCTTCGTCCCTACTTGGTCTTGCTCCCGGCGGGGGTTACCTGGCCATCCACATTACTGCAGATGCCGGTGGTCTTTTACACCACCTTTTCACCATCACCCCCCTCGCCCCTTGCGGGGTAAGGGTGGCTGTCTGTTTCTGTGGCCCTCTTCCGGCAGGTTAGCTCCTCACGGAGGGTTCCCCGCCCCGGGTGCTATCCGACGCCGTGCTCTATGGAGTGCGGACTTTCCTCGACCCCGTAAACACAGGACCGCGATCGCCCAACCGACCTGAGGCGGGATTATGATACTTGCAATGGAGCGGAGCGTCAACAGTAGGCGAGAAGATTCAAAAACAGAAAAATACATTGGAGTTTTTCGCAAAAGACATTACAGAGTGCCGCACGCATGTCAGACATGCGTTACCAAACCAGACATTTGATTTTTGCCTGCATTTTCTTACAAAAAGTTTAGTAATTTATGCAACAAGCGGTAAAATAAAGGAGGAGAGTACTGAACCAGATATAATGGAGACTCTGTGAGTAACTGGCCCGGGAAATATGTGATCGGTCTGACCGGTAACATCGCGACCGGTAAAAGCGTTGTGCGCCGCATGTTGGAGCACCTGGGCGCTTATACCATTGATGCCGACGCACTTTCCCACCGCGTCATTGCGAAAGGCGCGCCCGGTTATCAGCCCGTTCTCAACACGTTCGGCACATGGCTTCTTGATAAAGATGGCCAGATCGACCGAAACAAACTTGGCCGCCTTGTCTTTGCCGACGCTCAGGCTTTGCAGCAATTGGAAGATATCATTCATCCATACGTTGGCCAGGCAATAGACATCCTGGTCAGGCGCGCCAGCCAACGGGTCATTGTGATCGAAGCGATCAAGCTGCTCGAGTCCGGACTGCGCAACCTGTGTGATTCCATCTGGGTGACGGATGCGCCGCAGCACGTGCAAATCGAACGCCTGATACGAAAACGCGCAATGAGTCCCGAGACCGCCCTGCAACGCGTCCATGCGCAATCTGCGCAGAAACAAAAGATTGCCGCAGCAAAAGTTGTCATCACCAACACCGGATCGTACGAAAATCTTTGGAAGCAGGTCAGCGCGGCGTGGAAAAGAGGATCACCCTCACAGGAAACTGATGCTATTCCAAAAGCTGTATCCAAAACCGGGCAGTTATCCGTCCAACGCGGCGGCCCGCGCGACTCCCAGAAAATCGCAAACCTGATGACACGCCTGAGCAAAGGCAGGCGCAGTCTGGATAAGGACAACGTAATGGAAGCCTTCGGTGATAAGGCCTTCCTGCTCCTGCAAATGGACAGAGAACTGGTCGGTATTGCGGGCTGGCAGGTGGAGAATCTCGTCGCGCGTACCACAGACTTGTTTCTCGACCCGAAAGTCTCTGCAGATAAAGCCCTTCCGCTGATGATCACCGAAATGGAACGCGCTTCGAGCGACTTGCAGTGTGAGGCATCACTCATATTTCCTCCCATTGATCTGGTCGGCTTTGATGCAGTATGGAAACAACTGGGCTACGAACGCCGCTCCCCGGAAACGCTCGGCGTGCAGGCCTGGACGGACGCTGCGCACGAATCCAGGCCCCAGGGTTCGGCTCTCTTTTTCAAACAACTTCGTACGGACCGCGTCCTTCGCCCGATTTAGATGTGCAATATAATAGTAACGCGCTGATTTGGTATATTGGCATATCATTAGGGCGGGAAGCGAGTTCGAACATCAACCAAGCACGATCGTGAGTGTACACTAAGCACAGATTTAGTAAACCATAATATACTGGTTACGCGTTCACAAATGGCGAATTTCCTTAATAACATCCTCTTCATATTTCAACGTCTCAACTGGATGAGCGTTCTCGACATTTTGCTTGTCACGCTTATTTTCTTCATATTGTTATATTCACTGCGCGATACACAGGCAATGGTTCTATTAAGGGGTGTGATTTTTCTGGTGGTTGCGCTCGTATTGCTCACAACTCTTGTAGAACTCCCCGCATTCTCCTGGCTGATCCAAAGTTCATTACCCGCATTGCTTCTCGCCATACCGGTCATCTTCGCGCCCGAGATCCGGCGCGCCCTCGAACGGCTTGGCCGTGCGGGAACATTTCTGCCAGCCACAAACCACGCTCCTTCCACGGATATACAGAGAATGATCAGCGTAGTGGTTGAATCCGCGGCCCGGCTTTCCGCGCGCCAACACGGGGCGTTGATCGTCATTCAAAGAATGGACAGCCTCGAACAATACGTCGAAACCGGGGTGCAACTGAGATCACACGTCACCCCTGAGCTGCTTTTGCAGATCTTCTATCCCGATACACCTTTGCATGATGGCGCGGTCATCATTGCAGACGGACGGATCATCGCTGCAGCCTGCGTAATGCCCCTATCCGCAAGCGGTATCCTCAACCGCACTCCCGAACGGCAATTGGGACTCCGCCATCGCGCTGCGCTGGGTATTTCTGAAGTCAGTGATGCGGTATCCGTCGTCGTTTCCGAACAGACGGGTTCCATATCCATTTCGCACGCGGGGCGCATGATCCGCCATATTGACCCTGAACGGCTCGAGAACATCCTCACCGCGTTCTTCCGCCCCGACACGACCACACCGCAACGCATATGGCTTCAACGTTTCTTCCCCTATCTCTTCCGCAAAGATGATTAATATGCGCTGGATTGCCTCAAACATACGCACTCTCCTCCTCGCGCTTGTCCTTGGCTTCGCAGTCTGGATATCTGCGGTCAGTGCGGCAGACCCGGACGAAATGCGCTCCCCCATCACGGTTCCACTTGAAATCATCGGGCAGGAAACATCCCTGGTAATTACGAACGATATCCCATCGACAATCAATGTAACCTTGCGCGCACCGCGCTCCATCTGGGAACAATTGACTGCACAGCAAGATGCAGTGCGTGCTGTTCTGGATCTAACCGGGCTCAGCGCGGACGAGCACGATTTGCCGGTCCAGATCCTGATATCCGTTCGACCTGTTCAGATCGTTCTTGTGGAACCGGCGACGGTTACCGTTAAACTGGAACCTCTCGCCATTCGAACGTTACCTATTGTTCTGTCACTGAGCGGACAGCCAGCAATCGGCTATCAGGCTGGCGAAGCAACCATCGACCCCGGTGAGGTGATTCTGTCTGGTCCGGAGTCTCTGGTGAATCAAGCCGCGCGGGCACGCGTACTGGTCAGGCTGGATGGCGTGCGAGAAGGCATAGAGCAGGCCATGAAAATCGAGATACTTGACGAGCAGAACATCCCCCTCGATGGGATCACCATCAATCCGGAATCCGCGCGGGCGAATATACCGGTCAGCCAGCAGGGCGGATTCCGCGATGTGGCTGTCAAAGTTGTCGTGCGCGGACAGGTGGCAGCGGGCTATCGGCTCGAGAATATTTCCGTTTTTCCACCCGTTGTCACGGTCTTCGCAGAAGATCCTGAGCTGGTGAGCAAACTGCCTGGTGTTGTGGAAACACAGCCGCTTGAATTGCAGGATGCAAAGCAGGATATCGCCACACGGCTGTCTTTGAATCTGCCGGAGAATGTAACGATCGTCGGCGCACAAACTGTGCAGGTGCAGGTGGCCATCTCCCCGATTCAAACCAGCCTCACGCTTCTGAATCAGCCGATCAAGTTGATCGGGCTTTCCGAGGGATTGGTCGCTCAGATTTCGCCACAAACTGTAGATATCATCATCTCCGGACCGTTGCCTGTGCTTGAAGTGTTGACGCCACAGGATATCACTGTAACCGTTGATGTAACCGGGCTCGACGTGGGCACTCACCAGCTCACTCCGAAATTGGATGCGCTGGTGGACAATGTATTGGTAGAATCAATCTTGCCCGGAACCGTGGAAGTGGTTTTATCCATTCCCCCCACACCGACCGCAACACCACGCCCATAATTTGCTCTTGCCGCCGCCCACCGCACTCTCACCTGCACTTATGCCATAGGCACAGGTGCAAGTGTTGGGAAGGACGGCGCTGAAAGCGGGATAACCTATGCCCAAACCCATTGTCGCACTTGTTGGCAGACCCAACGTAGGAAAAAGTACTCTATTCAATCGCCTGGTCGGCGAACGTCTTGCCATTGTGGACGAGACGCCTGGCACCACGCGCGACCGTTTGTTCGGGGAGGCCGAATGGAACGGGCGCGCCTTCCATGTAGTTGACACAGGCGGCATTGATCCCACGCACGGAGGCAGGACTCCCTTATCCATTGGTTCAGCAGATTTCATTAATGAGATCCGTACACAGGCAAAGGTTGCAATCGATGAAGCGGATGCGGTCCTGTTTGTCACAGATGGCGACGCTGGCGTAACAGCCTCTGATCTCGAAGTGGCAGATATCCTGCGCCGCTCGCAGAAAAAATCGGAGGATGGCACATTCTGGCCTCCAATCTTTGTCGTTGTGAATAAAGCTGAATCAAAGGAGCGGCGGGACGCAGCGCCTCAATTTTACGAGTTGGGGCTGGGTGACCCGATTCCCGTCTCCGCGGTGCACGGGACGGGGACCGGCGATCTGCTCGATGTACTGGTAGCCTCTTTCCCTGACCCGAAGGGGGCGGCAGAGGAGGAAGATGATAGCATCAAGATCGCCATCGTCGGCAAACCGAATGCGGGAAAGTCGAGTCTGTTGAATAAGCTGGTTGGTGAAGAACGCGCCATCGTGAGTCCGATCCCTGGTACGACGCGTGACGCGACAGATACAAAAATCGACGTGAATGGATTGCAGGTCACGTTGATTGACACCGCGGGAATCCGCAAGCGCGGCAAGATCGAACATGGTGTGGAGCAATATAGCGTTCTGCGTTCATTCAAAGCCATCGAGCGCGCGGACGTGGCACTGCTGATGATCGATGCAACAACGGGCATCACCGCGCAGGACGCGCACATAGCGGGCTTTATTCTCGATGAATGGAAATCGTGTGTTGTGATCGTAAACAAGTGGGACGCGGTTGAAAAAGACTCGTTCACCATGGAAGAATACACGCGCAAGATCCGCGCTGATCTGAACTTTATGGATTATGTCCCACTGTTGTTCATCTCCGCCAGGACAGGCCAACGAGTCGACCAGGTTTTGCCTATGGCATTGCGCGTTCAAGAGGAACGCTTGGCACGTTTGACGACATCCAAGATCAATGAAGTCATCCACAAGGCGCAGGACGCGCATCCACATCCAACGCACGCGGGACGACAGTTGAAAATGTACTACGGCACACAAGTCCGCTCTGACCCGCCGACGTTCATGATCTATGTCAATGAGCCGAAATTGATGCACTTTACCTATTTGCGCTATCTTGAAAATCAAATCCGCGCGGAGTATGGTTTTTTGGGAACGCCAATCAGGATTGTGACGAAGGGAAGACGTGAATAGCTTTCAGCGATCAGCCGTCATTTCTTAGCTGAAAGCTGAGCGCTGACTGCTGACAGCTTATAATAGACACATGAAAGACTTCCGTCAACTCAAAGTGTGGGAAAAGTCCCATCAATTAGCTTTGGCAATTTACAAGGCAACAAAAGAATTTCCCAAAGAAGAGCTTTACGGATTGACTTCTCAGATCCGCCGCGCAAGCATGTCAATTCCTACAAATATCGCCGAAGGTTGCGGTCGAAACACGGATGCAGAATTTGCCCGTTTTTTACAGATCGCAATGGGCTCGGCCAGCGAAACGGAATATCAACTCCTCCTTTCACACGATCTTGGATTCCTCAACAAAGAACAATACGACAAACTCAATATAGACGTCACAGAGGTCAAACGTATGCTCGCGTCCCTCCTCAAAACGCTGAGAGCTGAACGCTGACAGCTGAAAGCTCCTATCAACATGGCTCCAAATAACATCTATGACTTTGTAATTATTGGAAGTGGCTTCGGGGGAAGTGTCTCCGCGATGAGGCTCACCGAAAAAGGCTATTCCGTTTTGGTTCTCGAACGCGGCAAACAATTCGAGGATAAAGATTTCCCAAAGACAAATTGGAATCTTCCGAAGTTCCTGTGGCTTCCTGCCCTGCGTTGTTTTGGAATTTTCCAGATGACCTTTCTCAACGGTCAACTCGCTTTGCATGGAAGTGGAGTCGGCGGAGGAAGCCTTACATATGCAAATGTACTGATGGAGCCAGATGATCGTCTGTTTCAATCCCCCGCGTGGGATCATCTCGCGGACTGGAAGACTCTCCTGGTACCTCACTATCAAACTGCGCGAAGTATGCTCGGCGTAACGCGCAATCCGAAACTTTGGTTTGCCGATGAAAAGATGAAGGAGATCGCGCAGGAACTCGGTAAAGGCAGTACTTTCCATCCAACAGATGTCGGCGTGTTCTTCGGCGAAACAGGAAGGGAAGGGCAAGTCATCCCCGATCCCTTTTTCGGCGGGGAAGGACCCGCACGCGCGGGATGCAACTATTGCGGCGGATGCATGGTCGGCTGTCGTTACAATGCGAAAAATACGCTTACGAAAAATTATCTCTATTTTGCGGAGAAGAACGGCGCGCAGATCATCCCTGAAGTGACAGTTATTGATATTCGACCCCTCACCCCAACCCCTCCCCCAATGGGACAGGGACAAAGGGTGAGGGAAGAAGGCGCGCGTTATGATGTCGTTTTCAAATCCACCACAAATCCCTTTGGAAGAAAACAAACCGTACGCGCCCGAAATGTGGTCCTCGCTGCCGGTGCCCTCGGCACGCTGAAACTGCTCTTCCGCTGCCGCGAGGTGACCAAATCCCTGAACCGCATCTCGCACAAACTGGGCGATAACGTCCGCACGAACAGCGAGAACATCATGGGCGTAACGAGTCGCGACAGACACATTGATCATTCCAAAGGGATCGCGATCTCATCCATCTTTCAGGCAGACGATATCACGCGCGTTGAACCGGTCCGCTACCCTGATGGATCATCGTTCATCAGGGTCCTGACCGCGCCGCATGTTCGCGGAGATTCACCTGTTGTCCGCTTTCTAAAAACGCTATGGGAAGTGATTCGTCATCCGGTGGATTTTCTATATGCAAAATTCTTCTCGAATTGGGCACGCTATACAACCATTTTGTTAGTAATGCAAGTGGAAGAAAACCTCACACACATCCGGCTTGGACGCAACCTGTTCACCCTATTCCGCAAGGGACTGGTTATCAAGCCTGATGCAAACAACCCGCCCCCAAAACAGATTCCGATTGGGAACTATGTCACTCGCAGGCTTGCCCAGAAAACAAATGGGATCCCGCAGGCAGCTTTCACCGATAGCCTGCTCAACTTTCCCACCACCGCGCACCTCATGGGTGGCGTTCCATTTGGAAAGAATGACCACGAAGGCGTGATTGGCTTGGATTTTCAAGTTTTCAATTATCCTGGCTTGTATGTTGTGGATGGTTCGATAATGCCTGCGAATCCCGGAGTCAATCCATCGCTGACGATTACTGCACTGGCGGAGTATGCGATGAGCAAAATAGAGAGCAGAAAGTAGACAAGTAGACAGGTATACAAGTAAAGAAGAATCTTGGTGTTCCTTCGTGCCCTTTGTGTCCTTTGTGGAAAAAAAGAAACCATGACTAACTTTTCGACTTTTCGTGAGTTTGCTGCACAACTCGATAAACAAGACCCTCTTGCATCCTACCGCGATCAATTCGTCGTCAACGACCCCGACCTCATCTACCTCGATGGCAATTCATTAGGGCGCTTACCCAAAGTAGTCATCGAACGAATACAAAAAGCCGTGGAGGAAGAATGGGGCACAGATCTCATCCGCGGCTGGAACAAAGGCTGGGGGGACTCACCAACACGTATCGGTGAGAGAATCGCGTCGTTACTTGGCGCTGCGGAGGGGCAAGTCGTCGTAGGAGATCAAACATCCATCAATTTGTTCAAACTGGCCACCGCCGCGCTGACTCTTAATCCGGAAAAGAAGCACATCATCACTGACACGTTCAATTTCCCATCTGATTTATATATCCTGCAGGGCATTGTCAAACTCTTATCTCCCTCCGATGGTCGAGTAGGCGGCGGGTTTCGATACGCTGAGAACGCTACTCAACCACCGCCGCCGTATCGAGACCATGAGATCATTCGAATTGATGCACAGGACGATGACATCACACCTGATCTCGCGGCGCTTGAAAATGCCATCAACGAAGACACCGCCCTCGTCACATTATCGCATGTCACATTCAAGAGCGGGTATCTTTACGACATGCAATACATCACCGAACTCGCGCATCGCAAAGGCGCGCTCGTCTTGTGGGATTTGAGTCATTCGGCTGGCGCGGTGCCCATCGAACTCGACAAATGCGACGTGGATTTCGCCATCGGCTGCACCTACAAATATCTCAATGGCGGCCCGGGTGCGCCTGCGTTCCTGTACGTCAACAAGTCATTGCAAAACGATGTCACGTCTCCCATCTGGGGCTGGTGGGGACAAAGCAATCCATTCGAGTTCGACCTCGACTATCAGCCCGCGCCAGGCGTCCAACGATTTTTGGCTGGCACCGCGCCCATGCTTTCGACCTTAGCAATGGAAGAAGCTTTGACCCCACTTCTCGATGCGGGGATCGACGCCCTGCGCTCCAAGTCCATTTTGATGACAGACTACGCTTCATTCCTGACCGATACCCTGCTTGCGCCATTGGGCTTTTCTCTCGGCTCCCCGCGTGACTCCGCCAGGCGCGGCTCGCACATAAGCATCCGCCACGAGGAAGGTTATCGCATCAACCGCGCCCTCATCGATGAGATGAACGTCATCCCTGATTTCCGCGAACCCGATAATATCCGCCTGGGCTTTGCGCCGCTCTACATTTCATTCACCGACATCCGGGAAGGATTTGATAGAATCAGTCGCGTAGTGAAAGAAAAGCGACACGAGAAATATCCGAAGCAAAGATTGACGGTAACTTAATATTACATGTCATTGCGAGGACGCTTCGCGGTTCTTCCCGACGAAGCAATCTCCTCCTTGTATTGGGGGATTGCTTCGTCTCTTTGCTCCTCGCAATGACTTTCGAAAGGTAAAATATGGAATCTAAACCCGACACGATCAAAATCTCGGCACTTCATCGTGAGGAAATCTTTGCATCCCACGCCAACCTGTTCGTGACCGTGCGCGGCTCATCTGTCGTCAGCGGCAACGAAGCCATGAAAAAAGCCAGGGAGGTGAGCCAGTTCGTCGAAGCGCTGACCGGTTTTGGGCTGAGTCCCGAAGCGGTGCAGTTGTTGGGCGTTCACATTGAAACGTCAAGTGGCGCATTGCTCAAATCATCCAGCGCGACCTATCGTCTGCGCATCCGGGTCGACAAGCTGGATCAACTCGCC
>Ga0209002_10001933_pt1 | contig 16817 bp, 12 predicted proteins | sample Rifsed16ft2_FD_184010 | JGI IMG/M metagenome (GOLD analysis project Ga0209002, IMG submission 184010) | Soil microbial communities from Rifle, Colorado, USA - sediment 16ft 2 (version 2) | ecosystem: Environmental > Terrestrial > Deep subsurface > Rock core/Sediment | place: Rifle, Colorado...
CGTGATCGCCGCGGTGAGGGTGGTCTTGCCGTGGTCGATGTGCCCGATGGTCCCGATGTTCATGTGCTCTTTGGTCCGCTCGAACTTGGCCTTGGCCATGGGACAACTCCTTTATCTACGAGGCCGAACCTGTCTACCGTCCGCCGACCCGCCCTCCCATACGCGTCACGATCTCTTCCGCGATGGTGGAGGGGATAGCTTCGTATCGAGAGAACTGCATCGTGTGGGTGGCCCGACCCTGCGTCGCAGAGCGCAGGTCAGTGGCGTAGCCGAACATCTCAGACAGCGGGACTTCCGCCCGGATCACCTGGGCGGCTGACCTGGCCTCGACGCCCAGCACCCGTCCACGACGCGAGTTGAGATCACCGATGACCTCCCCGAGGAATTCTTCCGGTGTCACGACGTCCACCTGCATGATCGGCTCCAGGAGAACCGGCTTCGCTCGCTTCGCCGCCTCCTTAAAGGCCATTGAACCAGCGATCTTGAACGACATTTCGGAGGAGTCCACTTCGTGATACGATCCGTCAAAGAGGGTGACCTTGACATCGACGACGGGGTAGCCGGCCAGCATCCCCGCCTGCATCGCTTCCCTGATCCCTTTTTCCGCCGCCGGGATATACTCTTTGGGGATCGCGCCTCCCACGATCTTGTTCACGAACTCGAATCCTGAGCCTGCAGGAACGGGTTCCACCTTGACCCATGCATGGCCATACTGCCCGCGACCGCCCGTCTGCCGGACGAATCGGCCCTCAGCCTCGGCGGGAGACGTCAAGGTCTCCCGATACGCGACCTCAGGCTTCCCGACGTTGGCCTCCACCTTGAACTCCCGGAGAAGGCGGTCCACAATGATCTCAAGGTGTAACTCCCCCATTCCCGAGATGATCGTTTGCCCCGTCTCTTCGTCTGTGCGAGCTCGGAAGGTCGGATCCTCATTGGCTAACGCCGCTAGCCCGGCGGACAGCCGGTCCTGACCCTCTTTCGTCCTCGGTTCAATGGCGACCGCTATCACCGGCTCAGGAAAGTCGATCGACTCAAGGACGATCGGATGGGCCTCATCGCAGATTGTGTCGCCTGTCCTTGTCCCCCGGAGCCCGACCGCGGCCGCGATATCACCCGCGGAGACCTCCTTGATCTCCTCGCGCTTGTTGGCATGCATTCGGAGAATCCGCCCGACCCGCTCCCGATTGTCGCGGGTAGCGTTGTAGATGTGGCTGCCCGCAGTGAGGGTTCCGGAATACACTCGGAAGAACGCCAGCTGTCCCACGTAGGGATCGGTCATGATCTTGAACGCCAATGCGGCGAAGGGTCCGGTTGCCTTGGCGATGCGTACCGCCGGCTTGCCGGTGCGTGGGTCGATCCCTTCGATCGGCGGCAGGTCGGTCGGAGAAGGAAGATAGTCCACGACCGCATCGAGCAAAAGTTGGACTCCCTTGTTCTTGAAGGAGGCACCAGCCAGGACGGGGAACAAGAGCATCTTGAGGGCAGCGCTACGGATGGCGGCTCTGATCTCTTCTGGGCCAACGGCGATCCCATCCACATACCGCGTGAGGAGTTGCTCGTCCACTTCGGCCAGGGTCTCGAGCAATCGTTCCCGAGCCTTCTGCGCTCGTGCCTTCATCGCCTCGGGAACCTCCTCCTCCTTGTAGCTCGCCCCCAGGGTCTCCTCGTCCCAGATCACCGCCTTCATTCGGACCAAGTCCACAACCCCCTCGAACCGGTCTTCCTTCCCGATCGGAAGCTGGACCACGATCGGGCTGGCCCCCAAACGCTCGCCGATCATCTGGACGCAGCGATCGAAATCGGCTCCCATGCGATCCATCTTATTCACGAACGCGATCCGGGGAACGTGGTACTTGTCCGCTTGGCGCCACACGGTTTCGGATTGGGGCTCCACCCCTGCCACCGCGTCGAAGATGGCGACGGCCCCGTCCAGCACCCGAAGCGACCGTTCAACCTCAACGGTGAAATCGACGTGCCCCGGTGTGTCGATGATGTTGATCCGATGATCCCGCCAGAAGCAGGTGGTGGTGGCGGAGGTGATCGTGATCCCCCGCTCGCGCTCCTGCTCCATCCAGTCCATCTCTGTGGATCCCTCGTCCACCTCGCCGATCTTGTAGGTCTTGCCAGTGTAGTAAAGGATCCGCTCGGTCGTGGTGGTCTTGCCGGCATCGATGTGCGCCATGATGCCAATGTTCCGGACCCTCTCCATAGGAAATGGTTCAGTCATGTCAGTGTTCCCAGTTCCAGGTGTGAACGACTAGCTGTAAGCGTTGCGCTGCCCACGGAGGCATTCAGCAATCAGCCGTCAGCTTTCAGCAAAGATTAAAGATATAAATACGAGAAACCGCTCCGCAATTTCCAAGGCGAACCCCGCGGTCTTCATTCTCCTGCTGACCGCTGACCGCTGACAGCCAAACGCTCATTCTCTTTGCTACCAGCGATAATGGGCGAACGCCTTATTCGCCTCGGCCATTTTATGGGTGTCTTCCTTTTTCTTCACCGAGTTTCCTCGATTATTGGCCGCCTCGATCAGTTCTGCAGCCAAACGTTCCGCCATCGATTTCTCGGTCCGCTTCCTGGAGAAGGCGATGATCCATCGGAAGGCGAGCGAGGTCCGGCGCTCCGCCCGGACCTCGACTGGAACCTGATAGGTCGCGCCGCCCACCCGACGTGACTTGACCTCAAGCACCGGCTTGACGTTATCCACCGCTTGCTTGAACATTCGAAGCGGATCGCCCTTGGCGCGATCCTCAATGATTTTCATCGACCCGTAGACAATCGATTCGGCCACGCTCTTCTTGCCCTGTTTCATCATCGTGTTGACAAACTTGGCGACCAAACGGTTGCCATACACAGGGTCGGCCAGTGCTTCTCGCTTCTCGGCCACCTTCCGTCTGGGCACGTCAGCTTTCCCCCTGCAGAGGCCTCATATGTCTCTAAAAAAATCAAAATCGACACTTAAGGTCAGGTCTTGAAACAACCAGTTCCTTGAAGTGCCGAAAACCGTTAACCGCTCTTTGGTCTCTTCGCGCCGTAAAGGGATCGTCCTTGTTTGCGATCCTGCACCCCCGCCGTGTCCAGGGCGCCGCGGATGATGTGATAGCGGACGCCTGGCAGGTCTTTGACGCGGCCCCCCCTGAGCAGGACGATGGAATGCTCCTGGAGGTTGTGGCCGACTCCCGGGATATATGTCGTCACCTCGATCCCGTTAGTCAGACGGACCCTGGCTACCTTCCGAAGGGCAGAGTTCGGCTTCTTCGGCGTCGTGGTATACACGCGAACGCAGACCCCGCGTCGTTGCGGGCATCCTTGCAGCGCGGGGGTTTTGACCTTCTTCGCCGCTCCCGCTCGACCCTTTCGAACCAATTGATGGATAGTGGGCACCGCCTCCTCCTTCGACTGTCCAAAACTTTCCCATTTTAGTGGAGTATTTCGTTTTGTCAAGGTTTTTTGAGTATCAGAGCGGACTCTCCACCTCCTCCAGGTCGTCGGCGGCTTCCACTTTCAGCGCGAGAGGCTCGGCCTTCGACGGGATCACCTCGGGCGTGGAGATCGTTGTCTCCCGATACCACTTCATCCCTGTGCCGGCAGGGATCAGCCGTCCCATGATGACGTTCTCTTTCAGCCCCCGCAGCTCATCTCTGGCCCCGGTAATGGCCGCTTCCGTCAAGACCTTGGTGGTCTCCTGGAAGGAGGCGGCGGAAATAAAGCTGTCGGTAGAGAGGGAGGCCTTGGTGATTCCCAGCAGGAGAGGCTTGGCGGTGGCCGGTGTCTCCCCCGATGCCATGACCCGCTGGTTCTCTTCGAGGAAGAGGACCTTGTCGACATGCTCGCCGACCAAGAAATTCGTATCGCCCGCCGTCTCGATGCGAACCCGCTTCAGCATCTGCCTGACGATGACCTCGATGTGCTTGTCATTGATCTGCACGCCCTGAAGACGGTAGACTTCCTGGATCTCATTCACCAGGTATCGCTGCAACTCCTGCTCGCCCAACACGTCCAGGATGTCGTGGGGATTGATAGGCCCGTCCATGAGGGGCTCACCAGCCTTGACCTCGTCTCCCTCCAAGACATTGATATGCTTGCTGCGCGATATCAGGTATTCTTTGGACTCATCGTTCTCATCGCGGATGACCAGCTTGCGCATCCCCTTGACCGTCCCGCCGAATTCCACGCGACCATCGATCTCTGAGATGACGGCGGCATCCTTCGGTCGACGCGCCTCGAACAGCTCAGCCACCCTTGGGAGCCCACCGGTGATGTCCTTGGTCTTCATCGTCTCCCGCGGGATCTTCGACAGAACATCCCCGGCCGACACGGTCTGGCCCTCACCCACCATCAGGTGCGCCTTGACCGGCAGGAGGCAGCGGAAGGCGGTGGTTCCGTGGTCGTCCTTGATCGAGATCCGAGGCTGCAGGTCCTCGCGTCCATGCTCCACGACAACCCTCTGCGACAAGCCGGTGACCTCGTCCACTTCCTCACGAATGGTCACCCCGTCGATCACATCCCGGAAGTGTACCTTGCCCCCTTGCTCTGCCAAGATCGCGGTGGTAAAGGGATCCCACTCCATCAGGATCTGCCCGGACTTCACCGCCTTGCCATCCTCCACCTTCAGGCGAGCGCCATAGACGGCAGGGTAACTCTCCTTCTTGCGGCCCTTCTCGTCAATAATGCTGATGGCGCCATTTCGGTTCATCACCACTTGGTCGCCATGAGCGGTCTTGACCGTGCGCAGGTTATTGAACCTGACGAGCCCTGCCCCCTTGCATTCGAGGGTGCTCTGCTCGACGGCACGGCTCGCGGTGCCCCCGATATGAAACGTTCGCATGGTGAGCTGCGTCCCCGGCTCGCCGATGGACTGCGCCGCCAGGACACCACACGCCTCTCCCAGTTCCACCAGTCTGCTGGTGGCAAGGTTGCGGCCGTAGCACTTCACGCAGATCCCCCGCCGGGCTTCACAGGTCAGAACAGAGCGGATCTTGATCCGGTCGATGCCGGCATTCTCGATCTTGCTGGCCAACACCTCCACAATCTCCTGATTGCCCCGAACCAATACCTCTCCCGTAAAGGGGTCAAGGATATCGTCCAGCGCCACCCGACCGAGGATTCGGTCCCGCAGGGGCTGGATGATCTCGCCCCCCTCGATCAACGGGGTCACCCAGATCCCATTAGGCGTGCCGCAATCGACCTCAGTGACGATGACATCCTGCGCCACGTCCACCAGCCGCCGCGTCAGATAGCCGGAGTCCGCCGTCTTCAAGGCGGTGTCGGCCAACCCCTTCCGCGCGCCGTGGGTTGAGATGAAATACTGGAGGACGGTGAGACCCTCGCGAAAGTTCGCGGTGATGGGCGTCTCGATGATCTCTCCCGAGGGCTTGGCCATCAACCCGCGCATGCCCGCCAACTGCCTGATCTGTTGCCGACTGCCCCTGGCGCCAGAATCGGCCATCATGAAGACGGGGTTGAATTCTCCCCTCTCCTCTGCCTCGATCTCTCTGAACATTTCATCCGAGACTCGCTCGGTCACGTGCGTCCAGATGTCGATGATCTTGTTGTAGCGCTCGCCTTTGGTGATCAGGCCATCCTGATACTCCTGCTCGATTGTGATGATCTCCCTGTTGGCCTCATCGATCAGCTTGCCTTTCGTGGATGGGATGTGCATGTCGTCGATGCCGATCGATATCCCGGCGAGGGTGGCGTACCTGAACCCCAGGTCTTTCAGGTTGTCCAAGAGCTTCACGGTTTCTGCATTCCCGAGGACATAGTGGCACTGAGCGATAAGACGAGTGAGCTCCCGTCGGTTCATCTCCTGATTAATGAAGCGGAGACTCCCGGGGAGGTGCTCATTGAAGATACATCGCCCGACGGTGGTTTCAGTCATCTCCCCATCGATCCGTACTTTGATCGAAGCCAGAAGGCTCACTTCCTCGGCGTCGTAGGCGGCTCGAACCTCGTCCGGATCGGAGAACACCCGACCCTGGCCTTTCTCGCCGATCTTCCCTCGCGTCAAGTAGTAACAGCCAAGCACGATGTCCTGGCTGGGCGAAGCGATAGGGGCCCCGTTGGCCGGGGAGAGGATGTTGTAGGGAGCCAGCATCAGAACCGAGGCCTCGAGCTGGGCCTCCGGAGAGAGGGGGACATGTACCGCCATCTGGTCACCATCGAAGTCGGCGTTGAACGCAGCGCAGACCAGGGGATGGATCTTTATCGCTTCCCCCTCAACAAGGACGGGCTCAAAGGCTTGGACGCCGAGGCGATGCAATGTCGGGGCGCGGTTCAGGAGGATCGGGTGTTCGCGGATCACCTCCTCCAACGCGTCCCACACCTCAGGCTTGCCCTTCTCCACCAGCTTCTTGGCGCTCTTGATGGTGGTGACATGCTCATTGTCCTTGAGCAGCTTCTTGAAGATAAAAGGCTTGAAGAGCTCCAGGGCCATCTTCTTTGGAAGGCCGCACTGGTGAAGCTTCAGCTCGGGCCCCACCACGATCACCGATCGCCCCGAGTAATCCACCCGCTTCCCGAGCAGGTTCTGTCGGAAGCGACCCTGCTTCCCCTTCAACATTTCGGACAGCGACTTCAGCGGCCTGTTGTTTTGCCCTTTCAACGCGCGACCACGACGGCCGTTATCGAAGAGGGCGTCCACCGCCTCCTGCAGCATCCGCTTTTCGTTGCGGATGATGATCTCAGGGGCCTTCAATTCAATGAGGCGTTTCAGGCGATTGTTTCGGTTGATGACTCGCCGGTAGAGGTCGTTCAGGTCCGAGGTGGCGAAGCGCCCGCCGTCGAGGGGAACGAGGGGCCTAAGTTCGGGCGGCAGGACCGAGATCACCTCAAGGATCATCCATTCCGGCTTATTCCCCGAGTTGATGAAGGCCTCCACGATCCGGAGCCGCTTGGTGATCTTCTTGCGATTCTGTTGAGAGATCTCCTCCAGCATTTGAGCGCGGAGACTCTCGGCCAGTTCGCGGACGGAGATTCGCTTCAACAGTTCCCGGATGGCCTCCGCGCCCATTCCCGCCCTGAATCCATCGCCGTACTCTTCCTGAGCACGGCGGTACTGATCCTCAGTCAGGAGCTGTTTGATGGAGAGAGGAGTCTTTCCGGGTTCGACAACCACATACTCCTCGAAATAGAGCACCTTCTCCAGGTCTCGCAGGGACATGTCGAGGAGATAGCCGATCCTGCTCGGAACCCCCTTGAAGAACCAGACGTGGACCACCGGTGAGGCCAGCTCGATGTGGCCCTGGCGCTGGCGTCGCGCCTTGCTTCTGATCACCTCCACGCCGCACTTGTCGCAGACGACGCCCTTGTGCTTTATGCCCTTGTACTTGCCACAGTTGCACTCCCAGTCCTTCGTGGGTCCGAAAATCTTGGCGCAGAACAGTCCATCCCGCTCAGGTTTGAAGGTCCGATAGTTGATGGTCTCCGGCTTTTTCACCTCTCCGAAGGACCACGAGCGGATCTTCTCCGGCGACGCGAGCCCGATTCGAATCGCCTTAAAACTTGTGGGATCGACCGGCTTTTCGTCGTAGAATCCGAAAAACTTATCCACCGCATTTCCCTCCGAGCGCGACGCCGCGCGACCTACTGGAGCACTCAGGAATCACGTCAGTAGCGCTCAACGACGAAATTCCCTCCCTTCCCTACTCTTTCTTCAACTCCACATCCAGCGACAAGCTTTGTAACTCTTTTACCAGGACGTTGAAGGACTCCGGCAGCCCTGGCTCGAGAGCGCAGTCGCCTTTGACGATCGACTCGTACATCTTGGTTCGCCCGACCACGTCGTCCGACTTCACGGTGAGGATCTCCTGGAGCGTATACGCGGCCCCGTAAGCCTCCAAGGCCCACACCTCCATCTCCCCGAAGCGTTGCCCGCCGAATTGGGCCTTCCCACCCAGCGGCTGTTGAGTGACCAATGAGTAGGGACCGATGGAGCGCGCGTGGATCTTGTCATCCACCAGATGGGCCAGCTTCATGAGATAGATATAGCCGACCGTCACCTCCTGATGGAACGGCTTCCCTGTCCGTCCGTCATACAACACCGTCTTCCCTGTGACGGGCAGCTTAGCGCGCTTCAGCCAGCTCTTGATCTCTTTTTCGGTCGCTCCATCGAAGACCGGGGAGGCAACTCGGATCCCGAGGGACCGTGCGGCCCACCCCAGATGGGTCTCCAGGATCTGGCCCACGTTCATCCGGGACGGGACACCCAGAGGATTCAGGACCACCTCGACAGGGGTGCCGTCCGGCAGATAGGGCATGTCCTCTTCTGGAAGGATCTTGGCGATGACCCCCTTGTTGCCGTGGCGGCCAGCAACCTTGTCGCCGACGGAAAGCTTTCGCTTCATGGCTACGTAGAGCTTGACCATCTTGAAGACGCCGGGGGCGAGCTCGTCCCCCCGTGTCACCCGGCCGATCCGCTCTTCCAAGAGCGTTTGGAGGACATGGATCTGGTTGTCGGCGGCATCGCTGATCTTGGTCGCTTTCCGGCCTGACTCGTCGTTCAATCGGCCTGCAAGCTCCACCAGATCCTCATGCGAAAGCTTGTCCAGCGTCTCGCCGGTTAGCTTCTTGCCCTTTGCCGCAATGACCTTGCGCGTCCTCTTGCTTCGGACCTCCTTGGCTGCCGACCTGCCTTCAAGGAGGGCGCGCAGCTTCCTATCACGCTCTGCGGCAATGATGCTGATCTCGTCGTCAAAGTCCTTGCGAAGTCGGCTGACCTCTTCGTCCTCGATCGATTTGGCCCGCTCGTCCTTCTCGATTCCCTTCCGCGAAAACACCTTCACATCGACCACGGTCCCATTGATTCCCGGCGGGACATAGAGGGAGGCGTCCCGGACATCCTCGGCCTTCTCGCCGAAGATGGCACGCAACAGCCGCTCCTCAGGGGTCAACACGGTTTCCCCTTTGGGGGTCACCTTCCCCACCAGGATGTCGCCAGGCCTCACCTCGGCTCCAATCCGAATGATCCCGCTTTCGTCGAGATCCTTCAGGGCGTCCTCACCCACGTTGGGCGTATCGCGTGTGATCTCCTCCTTCCCCAACTTGGTGTCGCGAGCCTCGATCTCAAACTCCTCGATATGGATGGAGGTGTAACGGTCATCCTTGACCAACCGTTCGCTAATCAGGATGGCGTCCTCAAAGTTATACCCACCCCATGGCATGAAGGCGACCAGAACGTTCTGCCCAAGGGCCAGCTCGCCGAGCTGGGTGGCAGGTCCATCCGCGATGACTTGCTCCCTCGCGATCCGTTCACCCTTCTTGACGATCGGCCGCTGGTTGATGCAGGTGTTCTGGTTGCTGCGGCGGAACTTCACGAGCGTATAGACGTCCACCCCGGAGGCGTCGCTTCCATCTTCTCCCTTGCCATCCGAGGCACGGACGATGATCCGCTCGGTGCTTACCGACTCGACCACCCCGCCACGCCTGGCCACCACAACCGCCCCTGAATCCTTGGCCGCGGCATGCTCCATTCCGGTCCCAACCAGTGGGGCCTCCGGTCGCAAGAGGGGAACCGCCTGACGCTGCATGTTGGCCCCCATGAGCGCCCGGTTGGCGTCATCATGCTCCAGGAAGGGGATCAGGGACGTCGAGACCCCGACCAGTTGCTTCGGGGACACATCCATGTAATCGATCTTATTCGGGGGGACCATGACAAAGTTTCCCCCAGATCGTGACGAGACCCGATCCGAGGTGAGGCGCCCCCGCGCGTCCAGTTCCGCGTTGGCCTGTGCGATGGTGTACTTCTCCTCTTCATCGGCCGTCAAGTACTCGATCTCGTCGGACACCACCCCGTCCTTCGCCTTGCGATAGGGGGTCTCGATAAATCCAAAATCATTGACGCGGGCGTAGGTCGAGAGGCTGGCGATGAGACCAACATTGGGGCCCTCTGGGGTCTCGATCGGACACATCCGGCCATAGTGGGTTGGGTGTACGTCCCGGACCTCGAACCCCGCCCGCTCCCTGGACAGGCCTCCGGGACCCAAGGCCGACAGTCGCCGCTTATGGGTCAGTTCGGCCAGCGGGTTCGTCTGATCCATGAACTGTGAGAGCTGGGAGCTGCCGAAAAACTCCTTCAAGGCGGCTGTGACCGGCTTGGCATTCACCAAGTCGTGCGGCATGAGGGTCTCAAGCTCCTGCGTGCTCATTCGCTCTCGGACCGCCCGCTCCATCCGAGCCAACCCGATCCTGAACTGGTCCTCCAGAAGCTCTCCAGCCGACCGGACCCGCCGATTGCCCAGATGGTCGATATCGTCAATGGAGGTGCCGGGTTCTCCATGCTTCAGCCGGAGGAGGTAGCGGATCAGCCCCACGATATCGTCCACATTGGCAGCCCGCCCCTCCATTCCAGCGGGCCGATACCGGCGGCTGATGAGGGTGCGGGCCTCGAGGGGCACGTCCATCCCTAGCTTGCGATTTATCTTCAGGCGGCCGACCTTGGAGAGATCGTAGCGCCGCGAGTTAAAGAAGATGGACTCCAGGAACGCCTTGGTCGCTTCCTCGTGTGGCGGATCCCCCGGCCGCATTCTTCGGTAAATCTCCGTCAGCGCCTCCTTCTCTGAGCGGGTCGAGTCACGGAGAATGGTCTCCCGAATGTCGAACACCTCCCGGCCATCCAGACTGGAAAGTACCGCGAGGTCTCGAATCCCGCTTTTCAGGATCTGCTCGAGCGAGTCTTCCGTGATCTCATGCGCGCATTCCAAGATCACTTCACCGGTCTTCGGATTCACGATATCTGCGGCCGCGATCCGGCCAATGACATCTTCCTTGTAGAGGGGTACGTGTGCGACCTTCAACGCCTGCAGCCGCTTCTGGGCCGCCTTCGTGATCCGCTTGGTCGCCCCGACAATCGGCTGTCTCGAGTGAGGGTCAGAGATGTCCCTGCTGACTCGAAAGCTGGTGGCGCCGGGCGAATTCACACCGATCAGCAGCTCCTTCCCCTTCTGGACGTGAATGACATCCCGCTCATAGAAGAGGCTCAGAATCTGCTCATTGCTGCTGTACCCGATGGCCCGCAACAGGATCGTTGCCAGAAACTTCCGTCGTCGGTCCACCCGGACATGAAGCACGTCGCTCCCATCGAAATCGAATTCCAGCCAAGAGCCTCGATACGGGATCAGTCGGGCCGAGTAGAGGGTCTTCCCGCTTGGGTGGGTCTTGCCCCCATCATGGTCGAAGAACACCCCCGGGGACCGGTGAAGCTGACTGACCACGACGCGCTCCGTGCCGTTGATGATGAAGGTGCCATGCGCCGTCATCACAGGCATCTCTCCGAGGTAGACCTCTTGCTCCTTAATATCCCGGATGCTCCTGGCCTCGGAGTCGGCCTGTTTGTCCCAGACCACCAAACGGAGTGTCACCTTGAGAGGAACGGAGAACGTCATGCCTTTTTCGCGACATTCCTCGGCACTGTACTTGGGCGACCCGAACTCGAATTTCACGAACTCCAGCGACGCCGAGTCGTCGTAGTCGAAAATCGGGAAGATGCTGGTAAAGACCCCTTGAAGCCCGATTTCCTCGCGCGCGTGGGGAGAGACCTTCATCTGAAGGAACTGATCGAAGGACCGCCGCTGGACTTCAATCAGATTGGGAATCGGAATGATCTCTTTGATCTTGGCGAAACTGCTCCGCTCAGCAGCCCCGCTCTTCTTGGCCAGAGCCATGCTCCTGTTACTCCTTTTCTTCCCGTCCTACTTGAGCTCCACAGTCGCGCCAGCCCCCTCCAACTTTGCTTTGAGCGCCTCCGCTTCTGCCTTCGACAGCCCCTCCTTGACCGGCTTTGGCGCGCCGTCCACCAGATCCTTGGCCTCCTTTAGGCCAAGCCCGGTGATCGCCCTGACCTCTTTGATGACCTGGATCTTCTTCTCTCCCACACCGGCCAAGATTACAGAGAACTCCGTTTTCTCCGGTGCTGCTTCGGTTGCGGCAGCTCCACCCGCGCCAGCGGCGAGCGCCGCCACCGGCGCCATCGCGGCGGCAGACACGCCAAATTTCTCCTGGATGCCCTTCACGAGGTTGTTCAGGTCCAGGACGGTCCAACTCTCGATCGACTCTAGCACGTCATCTACTGTCACTTTTGACATTGCCTCTCCTCTCCTTCACTGCACCATCGTCACTTGTCCCGAAGCTTCCCCGGCCGCTCAGGGCTGGGGCGGTTCGTGCTCCATCTTCTGTTTCACCGCTGCCAGGAGGACCATGAGGAGGGAATACAACGGCGCTTGAAGCGCCACCAGGAGGCCCCGAAGCGGAGATTGCGCGACACCGGCAAGCTTGGCCAGAAGGACCTCACGCGGCGGGAGCTCGGCTAGCTCGAGCGCCTCCTCCCTGGCCAGTACCCTTCCTTCCACGAAGCCGGCTTTGATATGGAAGGTCGGCTTGGTCTTTGCAAAGGAGGCCAGAAGCTTGGCCGGCGCACTTGGATCACCCTTGCCAATGGCAATGGCTGTTGGGCCGACGAGATAAGGTCCCAACCCTTGGAATTCCGTCCCGTGGGTGGCCAATCTGGCAAGAGTATTCTTGACGACCCGAAGGACCACCGACTGCTGGCGCAGGAGCCTTCTCAGTTCGGTCAACTCGCTCACCGTCAGGCCCCGATGGTCTGCCAGCATCGCGGCTTTCGCCCCGGCCAGCAGGGACCTGAGCTCATCGACGACCACGGTTTTTTCGCCCTGTTTCACTATCTCCTCCGTCGCTGCACGACGCGCGCGACCCTTCTATCCCTTGACGAGCCCCGAAAGGGTATTGAGGTCGATCTGTACGCCTGGGCCCATGGTGGACGAAATCGCAACGCCTTTGAGGTACCGTCCTTTGCTCGATGCCGGCTTCGCCCGGACCAAGGCCTCCAGCAGCGCAACAGCGTTGTCATAAAGCTGAGTCTGCGTGAAGGACACCTTCCCGAATGGGACATGGACGATCCCGGCCTTTTCCACACGATACTCGATCTTGCCACCCTTAAATTCCCGGACCGCCCTGCCGAGATCGAATGTCACAGTGCCGGTCTTCGGATTGGGCATCAGCCCTCTGGGACCGAGGATCTTCCCGAGGCGTCCCACCAGGCCCATGACGTCGGGGGTGGCGATCGCCCGTTCGAAATCAAGCCATCCCTGCTGGATCTTCTCGATCAGATCCTCGCATCCGATATGATCAGCCCCGGCCTCCCGGGCTTCCCTCTCTTTCTCGCCCTTCGTGAAGACCAACACGCGGACCCCCTTCCCTGTCCCATGCGGCAATACTACCGTGCCCCGCACCATCTGATCCGCGTGCTTAGGATCGACCCCCAACCGAGCGGCAATCTCGACTGTCTCATCGAACTTGGCCTTGGCGTTCGACTTCACCACGTCGATGGCGGTGGCCAAATCACACGGGCCCGCCTGTTTTACCGCAGCAGCCGCAGCCTCATAACGCTTCCCATTTCTTCCCATATCTCACCCCATAAGAGCAGGGTATAGGGTAAAGGGTGTAGGGGTTAGAAAAGCAACCGGATCCCGTTCCCCCCTCAACCCTAGACCCTGGACCCTCTACCCTAACCCCTAGTTGACGAATAGCAGGACATCGGTTACACCGACATCGGTAACACGTTAATGCCCCTGTTGTGGCAGGACATCGGTAACACTGGTTCATGGGCTACGATCCCCTCCGAAAGGAGGGCGAGCCCATGGCCAATGCCGAGCAGGAACGTATCGATGCCGTCAGTCGCTATCTCAGAGGGGAGTCCGCCAGTGCCATCTGTCGCGCCCAGGGGCGATCTCGGCGCTGGCTCTATCTGTGGCTCAAGCGCTATGAGCCCGGCGATCCCACCTGGGCGCAGAGTCGTTCTCGCGCGCCCCGCCGAGTGGCGACGAAGACCGCGGAGCAGGTGGAGCACCTGGTCTGTGCGCTCCGCGAGCGACTGGCGAAGACCAAGTACGCCCAGAAGGGAGCACTCGCCATCCAGTGGCAGCTCCGCCAGCTGCGCGTCGACCCGCTGCCCGCGCTGTGGACGATTAACCGGATCCTCAAGCGGCATGGGTTGGTGGTCAAGGCTCGGTACCAGCCCCGCGGCATCCCGTACCCCAGGCTGGTGCCCACCCGGCCGAACGACGTACACCAGTTGGACCTCGTGGGCCCGCGCTACCTCGAGGGGGGGCGGCGGTTCTACGGCGTCCACTGCATCGACGCCTACAGTCGCGCCGTGGCGCTGGCGGCGGTGCCGAGCAAGCGGGACACGGACGTGGTCGACGCGGTCGTGGCGGGCTGGCAGCGACTGGGGATCCCGCGGGTCCTCCAGGTGGACAACGAGCTCTCCTTCCGGGGCTCCATCCGCTACCCCCGCAGCTTCGGGTTGCTCATTCGCCTGTGCCTCTCCCGAGGCGTGGAGGTCGTCTTCATCCCGACCGGGGAGCCCTGGCGCAACGGCATCGTGGAGCGGTTCAACGACGTCTACGACAAGCTCTTCTTCCGGACCCAGCGGTTCCGGGGCCTGGCGCATCTGGCCGACGAGCTGCGGCGGTTTGAGACCTTCCACAACACGCAGCACCGCTATGCCGTCCTGGGCCAGCACGTCCCGTGGGAGGTCCACACTGCGGGCAGGCGCCGGCTGCTGCCCCAGCGGTTTACGGTCCCTCAGCGCGGGCTGCCCTTCCGCGAGGGTCGAGTGTCCTTCGTACGCCTCACCGACGATCAGGGTCGGGTGCGCTTCTTCAGCGAATCGTTCCTGGTGGATGGGACCCTGGTCCATGAGTATGTCACGGGCACGGTCTTCACCCGCGCGGGCTTGCTCAAGTTCGTTCATCAGAATCGCCTCATCACGATCTACAGGTACGCCGTCACCAAAACCTAGACCGCCTGTAACCGATGTCCTGCTACAAAAGACCCATTAAAAAGTGTTAACGATGTCATGCTATACGACACCTAGTCCCTAGACCCTATACCCTCAACCCTAGTTCCTAGACCACCTCGATCCCCATGCTCCTGGCCGTTCCCTCGATGATCCTCACAGCCGATTCGAGGGTCAGCGCATTCAGATCCGGCATCTTCGTCCTGGCGATCTCCTCCACTTGTTTCCTTGTCACCTTTCCCACCTTCACTCGGCTCGGCTCCTTCGAGGCCTGAGCGATGCCCGCAGCCTGCTTCAGCAGAATCGCGGCCGGAGGGGTTTTGGTGACGAAACTGAAGGATCGGTCCCCGTAGATGGTAATCACGACGGGAATAACCAGGCCCTCTTGCGCTGACGTCTGGGCGTTGAAGGCCTTACAAAACTCCATGATGTTGACCCCGTGCTGGCCGAGGGCAGGACCCACCGGCGGCGACGGGTTGGCCTTGCCGCCAGGAACTTGAAGCTTTACAACGGCTGCAACCTTTTTGGCCATCGGGCCCCCAAGGGAAATGCGATCCTAGATAGCAGATATTGGGTCTTGGGTCTTGGATCATCGGTCCAAGATCTAAGATCCAGGATCGAAGCTTCACGATCGCTCTTTACGCGTCGGTCCTCACACCTTCTCGACTTGGAGAAACTCCAGGTCCACCGGCGTCGGCCGCCCGAAGATGCTCACCATCACCTTTAGTCGCCCCTTGTCTAGCTTCACCTCATCGACAAGACCGGTGAAGTTGACGAACGGACCATCGATGATGCGAACACTCTCTCCGCGAATGAACATCACCTTGTGTTTCGGCCGTTCCGCCCCCTCCTCCACCTGCTGCAGAATGGTCTGAACCTGTTCCTCCGGGATCGGAGTCGGCTGGGTGGCCGGCCCAACGAAGCCTGTTACCTTGGGCGTATTCTTCACCAGGTACCAGAGTTGCTCTGACATCTCCATTTTAATCAGGACGTACCCCGGAAAGAATTTCCGCGATGAAACCCTTCTCTTGCCTTGCTTGAGTTCCACCACGTCCTCGGTAGGGATCAGGATCTGCGATACCTTTCCAGACAACCCCAGGGCGGCGGTTCGCTGCTCGATGCTGGCTTTCACCTTGCTCTCGAATCCCGAGTAGGTATGGATCACGTACCAACTCTGCGACATGACCTGGTCTGTGTGAATCATTGTCCTTCGCTATTTCAGCACGTAGGCGATCAGTTTCTGCAACGTCACATCCACAATCCCGAGAAAGAACGAGAGAATGAAGACCGACACGATGACGACGATGGTGGAACCCACCACCTCTTTTCTTGGGGGCCAGTTGACCTTCTTTACCTCGATCCTGATATCCCTCAAGAAGCGAACCAGTTGCTGCCATCGTTCTGTCATCGTCATCATGTGATGATCCCCCTCCCAGGGCCCGTTCTCCGACGCCGTCGGTGAATGGCTCCTTCTCTCGGGAGGCACGAGTCTCGGAGGCGAGATCTCAGAAAAGTTGACCCCCGAACACCAACCCAAGATTCGGGGGATTCCCAGCCTGCAGAGCTCCGAACGCTCAACCGCCTTCACATGGCAGGCCAGGAGGGATTTGAACCCCCAACCCCCGGATTTGGAGTCCGGTGCTCTGCCGTTAGAGCTACTGGCCTTTTCTCTCTTGAGGGGGGATGCCTTCCCCCCTCAACGGGGGTGGGCAAAGCCCATCCTCGCTTCGCTCGGACTAGCCCCCTGCTCCCCCCCTGCGAGGAGAGCAGCGTATCGGCCAGTTTACTTCGCTTCCTTGTGGGGAGTGTGCTTGCGACACCAACGGCAAAACTTCTTCAGCTCGATCCTGTCGGGCGTATTCTGTTTATTCTTTTTCGTCGAGTAGTTCCGCCTCTTGCACTGACCGCAGGCTAAGGTGATGATCTCACGCATCGCTGCTCCGTTCGCTTTCTCGTGATCCCCGGCGCCGCCAACCCGAGACTCGGAACCCGAAACTCCGTCTGT
>Ga0209002_10001935_pt1 | contig 16808 bp, 11 predicted proteins | sample Rifsed16ft2_FD_184010 | JGI IMG/M metagenome (GOLD analysis project Ga0209002, IMG submission 184010) | Soil microbial communities from Rifle, Colorado, USA - sediment 16ft 2 (version 2) | ecosystem: Environmental > Terrestrial > Deep subsurface > Rock core/Sediment | place: Rifle, Colorado...
TCGAGCTGGAGCGGATCGCGCTCGAGGACGAGTACTTCGTCAAGCGCAAGCTCTACCCCAACGTGGACTTCTACTCCGGCCTCATCTACCAGGCGATGAGCTTCCCGGTCGACATGTTCCCGGTGCTGTTCGCGATCGGGCGCATGTCGGGCTGGCTCGCGCAGTGGGAGGAGATGCTGGAGGACAAGGACCAGAAGATCGCGCGGCCGCGCCAGGTCTACCTCGGCGCTTCGCCCCGCGACTACATGCCCCTCTACCGTCGCGGCTGAGGGGGCTCGCGGGTCGCGCTCGCGCGCTCGGGCCTGACCGACACGACGGAGTCGGCATTCATCGACCACGAGCGCGCTCCCGCGCGACCCGCTCGCCTCCGAAAGGGAGGTTCAAGAAGATGCGCAGGAAGATCACGGTCGTGGGCGCGGGGCGGGTCGGGGAGACGACCGCGCACCTGCTCGCCCAGCGCCGCCTCGGCGACATCGTGCTGGTGGACGTGGTGCCCAACTTGGCCGCGGGCAAGGCGCTCGACCTCATGGAGCTCCGGCCCCTCGCCGGTGCCGACGTGGAGATCACGGGCACGACGGGCTACGAGGAGACCCGCGGCTCGGACGTGGTGGTCGTGACCTCGGGAGTCCCCCGTAAGCCCGGCGAGAGCCGCGAGGACCTGCTGAAGAAGAACATCGCGATCGTGCAGCCCGTCTGCCAGCAGGTCAAGCGCTTCTCGCCCGACGCGGTTCTCATCATGGTGGCCAACCCGCTCGACACCATGGCCTGGGTGGCCCGGCAGGTGACGGGCTGGCCCCGGGAGCGGGTCTTCGGCATGGCGGGCCTGCTCGACACCGCGCGGCTGCGAGCCTTCGTCGCCACGGAGCTCGGCTGCTCGGTTCGCGACGTGAGCGCCTTCGTGCTCGGGGGCCACGGAGACGAGATGGTGCCGGTGGTGCGGTACGCCTCCGTGGGCGGGATCCCGCTGGAGAGGCTCCTTCCCCGCGAGCGGATCGAGGTCCTCGTGCAGCGCACCCGCGGGGCGGGAGGCGAGATCGTCAAGCTCCTCGGCACGAGCGCCTACTTCTCGCCCGCGGCCGCGGTCGTGGACATGGTGGAGGCGGTGCTCCTCGATCAGAAGAGGATCGTGCCGTGCTCCGCCTACCTCCAGGGCGAGTACGGAGTCCGCGACATCTACCTCGGCGTGCCGGTCCAGCTCGGCGCGCGCGGGGTCGAGAGGATCCTCGAAGTCGAGCTGAGCGAGGACGAGAAGGCCATGCTCGCCCGGTCGATCACCCTCTGCTCGGAGTCCATCGCCGCCGCACAGACGCTCCTTCGCCAGGAGACGCTCGTCTCCTGAGACGTCCGGCCGCACGCTTCCCCGCCCCCGGGGGTCCGCCCTTCCGCCGGGGCGGGGTGAAGCTCGCTTGACGGCAGCCCCCCCGGCAGCATGGGGGCCATTTTCCTGCTACCTTTTTCCTGTCGGGGGCGCCTCTCAAAAGAGGCCGATTTTCGAGGAACCCATGCGTCTCACGCGAAAGCTGCCCCTGCTGCTCGCCCTCGGCGCCCTGCTGGCAACCGGGGCGCGCCCGGCGGGGGCGCAGTACTTCGGTCAGAACAAGGTCCAGTACCGCAATTTCGACTTCCGCATCCAGCCCACGCAGCACTTCGACATCTACTACTACCCCGAGCAGCGGGAGATCATCCCCCACGTGGCGCGGATGGCCGAGCGCTGGTACGAGCGGCTGGGCCGGATCTTCGGCCACGAGCTCGAGGGACGGCAGCCGCTCATCTTCTACGCGAGCGGCGCTGACTTCCGACAGACGAACGCCATCGGCGGCGAGCTGGGCGAGGGGACGGGGGGCGTGACCGAGGGCTTCCGTCGCCGCATCATCATGCCCTCGGCGGGCCCGCTGGCCGAGACCGATCACGTGCTCGGCCACGAGCTCGTTCACGCCTTCCAGTACGACCTCAGCGCCAAGGCCCGCGCCACCGGCTTCCTGCGCCTGCCGCTGTGGTTCGTGGAGGGCCTGGCCGAGTATCTCTCGCTCGGGCCCCTGGATCCCCAGACCGCGATGTGGCTGCGCGACGCGCTCGACAGCAACAAGCTGCCCACCCTCCGGGACCTCGGCAACCCGCGGTTCTTCCCCTACCGATACGGCCACGCCTTCTGGGCCTACGTCGGCGGGAGATGGGGCGATCAGATGGTGCGGCCGCTCTTCGAGGAGGCGATGCGCGCCGGGGATCCCGACCGCGCCATCTCCAAGGTCCTCGAGATCTCGCCGGCGGATTTCTCGAAGGACTGGCGGGAAGCGATCCGTCACGCCTATGCCGGCTTCCTCGAGGCGCAGAAGCCCGCGAGCGCCTACGGCAAGGCGCTCATCACCGAGAAGCGTGGCGGAGGGGAGCTGAACCTCGCCCCCGCGCTGTCCCCCGACGGGCGGCGGATCGTGTTCCTCTCCGAGCGGGACCTCTTCTCCATCGACCTCTTCCTCGCCGAGGCCGAGAGCGGCAAGGTGCTCCGCAAGCTCGCCTCGACCGCGACCGACCCCCACTTCGACAGCCTTCAGTTCATCGAGTCGGCGGGGGCCTGGAGCGCCGACGGCCGGCGCTTCGCGCAGAGCGCGATCCGCCGGGGGCACGCCGCGCTGCTCCTGATCGACCCCGAGACCGGACGGCGGCTCGAGGAGATCGAGATGAAGGACCTCTCCGAGATCCAGACCCCGTCGTTCTCCCCTGACGGCCGGAGGGTCGTGTTCTCCGCCCTCCAGGGGGGACTCCTGGATCTCTGGATCTACGATCTGGCGACCGGGCGGCGGCAGAGGCTGACCACGGACGCCTTCGCCGAGCTGCAACCCGTCTTCTCCCCCGACGGGGGGCGGATCGCCTTCGTCACCGACCGCTTCTCCACGAACCTGGAGACGCTCGATTTCGGGAACTACCGCCTCGCCCTCCTTGAGGTGAAGACGGGGGAGATCCGCGAGCTGCCCGCCTACGCCGGGGCCAAGCACGTCAACCCGCAGTGGTCGCCGGACGGCACCGCGCTCTACTTCCTCTCCGACGCCGACGGGGCGAGCAACGTGCACCGGCTTGAGCTCGAGAGCGGCGAGCTGCGCCAGGTCACCGACCTGAGGACGGGCGTCGCCGGGATCACCCCCCTCAGCCCCTCGATCTCGGTGGCCTCGGCCTCGGGCCGCCTGGCGTTCACCGCCCGCGAAGGGGGAAAGTACCGTATCTACGGCGTCGACGATCCCCCGGCCCTCGCGGGGACGAAGAGCGCATCGCTCGCCCTCAACGAGGGCGCGGCGCTGCTCCCGCCATGGACCCGGGCCGAAGGCGATGTGGAGAGGCTGAGGTCGGACGCCACCGCCGGGCTGCCCGGCCGTGGGCTGCCGTCCACCCGACCCTACAAGGCGAAGCTCGGCCTCGAGTTCGTGGGTCAGCCCACGGTGGGCGTAGGCGTCGACCGCTTCGGCACCTACGTCGGGGGCGGCTCCGCGCTGTACTTCTCCGACATGCTCGGCGACCACAACCTCGGTGTCGCCTTCCAGGTCAACGGGGGATTCCAGGACATCGCGGCCCAGGTCGCCTACACCAACCTCAAGAAGCGCTTCGACTGGAGCGTCGGGATCGAGCACCTCCCCTACATCTCCGCCGGGGGCCTCGTGCAGGAGACGGACCAGATCGCCGGCGAGCCGGTCCTCGTCGACCGCTTCATCGTCGAGCGCCAGACCTACAGCTCGGTCTTCGCGGTCGGGGCGCTGCCCTTCAACCGCTTCCAGCGGCTCGAGGTGCAGGCCTCGTTCCGTCGCGTCGGCTTCAGCCAGGAGATCCGCACCGAGTTCTACTCCCTCGTGGACGGCAGCTTCCTCGGCTCCCAGGAGGAGAATCTGCCCGACCCCTTCGACCCGCTCTCCCTCGGCTCCGTCTCCGGCGCGCTCGTCCACGACAGCGCGATCTTCGGCGCCACGAGCCCCATCCTGGGCAGCCGCGCGCGGCTCGAGGTCGCCCCGAACTTCGGCAGCCTCGACTACACGGGCGTTCTCGTCGACCTCCGCAAGTACTTCCTGCTGCCGAAGACGCCGGTGACGCTGGCCATGCGGGCCATGCAGTTCGGCCGCTACGGCGCGGCGGGCGAGGACGAGCGCTTCCGTTCGATCTACATCGGCTATCCCAACTTCATCCGCGGCTACGACGGCATCACGAGTGCGGAGTGCGTGCCGAACGAGAGCAGCAGCTGCCCGGTCTACGAGCAACTCTTCGGCAGCCGCATGGTGGTCGCGAACGTCGAGCTGCGGGCCCCGCTCTTCGGCCTCTTCAAGGGCCGGCTCGCCTACGGACCACTCCCGATCGAGCTGGCTTTGTTCGCCGATGCCGGCGTCGCCTGGACCGAGGCCGAGGAGGCCTCCTTCCTCGGGGGCACCCGAGACTTCGTCAAGAGCGTCGGGGCGGCGCTGCGCTTCAACGTCCTCGGCTTCATGGTCGTGGAGACCTCGCTCGCGAGGCCCTTCGACCGCCCCGGGACGGACTGGGTGTGGCAGTGGACCTTCACACCCGGCTTCTGATGCGAGGGCGGCCCGCGCTCAGCCCTCGGGCCTACCGCGGATGGCAGGCCCCCTGGACATCGTATTGACGGAAGAAGGCCTCGGCCTCGGGATCTCGGCGCGCCGGCGAGATCACGTGTGTGCCGGCGGCGCCTCCGCCGCAGGCATAGTAGCCCACGGCTCCCCCGCCCACCGCCACGCCGCCGACGGCGCCCCCGCCGAAGGCCACGCCTCCGATGGCGAGGCCGCCGACCGCGGCCAGGACCCCGACCGAGAGGCCCCCGACGCTGAAGAGACCCGTGGCCAGGCCCCCGAGGGCGACGATGCCCCTCGCCCAGCCGCCCAGCGCCAGGAAGCCCGTCGCGATGTCCCCGATCGCCACGATGCCGCGGGCGTGGCCGCGCAGCTCACCCTTCTGCAGATCCGGCCCCAGCGCGATGTCATAGAAGGGCAGGTCCCCGATCCCCCAGTCCGCCCGCTTTCGGACGGCGCGAACCCTTGCGCCCTGCAGGGCGGCCACCTGCTTCTCGAGCTCCCCGACCCGTCTCTGCAGCTCGTCGGTCGACGGCATGGCCCCACCTCCGGTCCGGCTGATTCTCTCACCTCTCCACCGGTTGACGACCGGGCGGCTGGATGCGCCTGCCGGATCGTCATCACGGGGTCGCGTGCAAGACCGTCTCGCCCGCCCTGGCCGGGCCGACCGTCGCATCCTCATCTCGCCAGGCGGGCCAGACCCTCTCGGGCCGGCGCCGGACCTCGTGCGCCCTTGCCGCCTTCGAGAGGGTGCTCGACGAGGCGCGCGCCTAGCCTCACCCCGGAGGAGGGGGACCCTTCCTCTGTCCTTGGGCTACTGCTTCTAGTGCGGTTCCTTCGACCCCACGCGCCGGGAGGAACTGCAGCGCCTGGAGAAGGCCCTTCCCCATCCCCGCGAGCGGCTTGACAACGGCGGCGCCCCGATGCCTCATTGGGCATGGACTATCATCTTCACTTTGCCCGAAACCCGAGCGTCTGCGCGGGGGAAACGGTCATCAAGGGGACGCGCGTCCCGCTGCGGACCGTTCTCGCTAGTCTGGAGGAGGGGGCAACGGTGGAGGAGATCCTCCGCAGCTTTCCGACCCTGACGGAAGCCGACGTTCGCGCGGCAATCGCCTTCGCAGCCGCGTCCGCTCGCGAGGACCTGCCCGTTCCCGCGACTCGCGGGTGAAGATCAAGCTCGACGAGAACCTGCCGGCGGATCTGGTGGAGATCCTCGGGGAGCTTGGCCACAAAACCGACACTGTTCCACAGGAGGGAATGAAGGGCTACGGCGACGATCGCCTGTGGCCTGTAGTCCTCGACTCCGGGCGTTTCTTCGTCACCCAGGACCTGGACTTTTCAGATGTGCGGCGCTTCGTGCCCGGGACGCATCCCGGTCTGATGGTCGTGCGGCTCCTCAGCGCGGGACGTCAGGAGCTGCTCGATCGCCTGACTTGGGTCTTCGAGAACGAGGCCGTAGCGACCTGGGCCGGGTGTCACGTCGTGGTGACCGCACACAAAGTGCGCGTGCGCCGTCCTGCATCCGGACCTTGATTGTCGTCCAGATCACCGGTTGCCACCCCCCCGGCGACGTGTCCACACGCTTCCCCCGCGCCAGCTTGGGGGACATGCAGGCCGCGGTTCCGAGGATCACGCCCGCCTCGGCTCCCTGCCCCGCCAGCGTCGGCGAGTGCGAGAGATCGGCCGGGCCCGAATCGCCGTCGCCCGAGTAGGCCCTCGCCAGGCCGAAGTCCAGCACCTTGACCTTGCCCTCGGGCGTCAGCTTCACGTTCGCGGGCTTCAGGTCGTGATGCACGATGACGTGCCCGTGGGCCTCCTCCGGGGCTCGGCGACCTGGCGGGCGACCCTCAGGGCATGGTCGACCGGGATCCTGCCGCAACCGGTCCGCTCCTCAAGCGTTTCGATCGCGACCAGCTCCCACGACGAGGAACGGCTTCCCGTCACCTTCCTCTAGCCTAACTTCCGCAGTTGGGCTTGAAGTCGAGCGATTCTGAGGCGAGCGCTGCGGCCAAGTCGTTGATCTGGCGTCACGGGTCTACTGAGAAGGGCGTGTAGTGCCAACCTACCCTCTTGTTTTCGCTGGCAAGGGTGTGCGATTTGAGAGTCGCAACAGCGAATGTACCTGCGCCACTCGACGGTGCGCAAGGATGGCAAGACCCACACCTACTGGCGTCTGGTGCGGTCGGTCCGACGCAACGGGAAGGTCGTGCAAGAGACCGTCGCTCATCTGGGAGAGCTGGACGTGGAGGGACGGCTGTCCGCGCGGCGACTGGCGCGACAGATCACGGGACGCGGGGACCAGGCCGATCTGTTCGAGCAAGCGACGCGAGCCCCGCAGGTCCTCGCGGTTCGACTGGACCAGATCCGCCTGGAGCGCTCGCGTCGCTTCGGGGATGTTTGGCTGTCGCTCATCCTGTGGCGCGCTCTGGGCCTGGAGGGGTTGTGTCGGCAGCTGATGCCGCAAGGCCGCGAGGAGGTGGCCTGGGCGGACATGGCGGCGGTCTTGGTGCTGGCCCGACTGTGCGAGCCATCGAGCGAGCTGCACATCGCCGAGGACTGGTACCGGACGACCGCCCTTGAAGACCTCCTCGGCATCTCCTCCGAGCGGGTCAACGACGACCGCCTCTATCGTTCTCTCGACCGTCTGCTGGCCCACAAGAGGGCCCTCGAGGAGCACCTGCGCCAGCGGCTCGGGGAACTCTTCGCTCTCGAGTACGACCTGCTGCTCTACGACGTGACGAGCACGTACTTCGAGGGCCTTGTGGAGCGCAACCCACAGGCGAAACGCGGCTACAGCCGGGACCATCGTCCCGACTGCAAGCAGGTCTTGATTGCTCTGGTCGTCACCAGGGACGGCATCCCCCTCGCCTACGAGGTCTTCGACGGCAACCGCGTCGATGTGACCACCGTCGAGGAGGTCGTCTCCACCATGGAGAGTCGCTTTGGGCTGGCGGATCGGATCTGGGTCATGGACCGCGGCATGATGAGCCGCAGCAATGTCGCCTGGCTTCAGAGGACAGGCCGCCGATACCTCCTCGGCGCCGGCCGCAACGAGCTGCGACGGTGGAGAGAAGCGCTCTCCGAGGAACAGGGCTGGCTCAAAGTGCGCGAGGGGGTGGAGGCCAAGCTCGTTCGCCAAGGCAGCGAGACCTTCGTGCTGTGCCGCTCGGCCGAGAGGCGCCAGAAGGAGAGCGCGATGCATGAGCGCTTCTCGCTCCGGATCGAGGAGGGGCTCCAAAGCCTCGACCGCCGTCTCCGGAAAGCCCGCCGCGCTTTGGACCGCAGCCCCCTCGAGCGCCAGATCGGCGGGCTGCTCCAGAGAAACTCCCGGGCCGCCGGCCGCTTCGTCGTGAAGCTCGTCGAGGATCCGTCCCTGCCGGCCAAGCTTCGCCTCGAATGGGAGACTCGCTCCCACTGGCAGGAGTTCCAACGCTCCACCGAGGGCTGCTACATCCTCCGCACCAACGTCAACGACTGGCCGGCCGAAACCCTGTGGCAGACCTACGTCCAGCTCACCCAGGCCGAGGCCGCTTTCCGCATCCAGAAGACCGATCTCTCGATCCGCCCCATCTGGCACCAGAAGCAAGAGCGCGTCCAGGCCCACATCTTCGTCTGCTTCCTCGCCTACGTGCTTTGGAAAACGCTGGAGCTCTGGCAAGGCCAGGCCGGATTGGGCCACTCTCCCCGCACCATTCTCCAGGAACTCGGCCGGCTGGAAAGCGCCGATGTCGTGCTCCCCACCGCCGAGAGCCCCAGCCGCGAGATCCGTCTGCGGTGCGTGGTTCGACCCGACAAGGCCCAGGCGACGCTGCTCGACCGCCTCGGTCTGCGGCTGCCCGAGCGGCTTCGCATCCCAGCGCCGGCGGTCAAAATGTAGTGCCAACTTCCCCGACCCAGACGACCTAAACCATTGATGGCAAAAGACCGGCCTTTCTGAACTGCGGAACTTAGGCTAGGGGCGCCTCGAGGGTCGCGCGGAAGCGCGAGCGCCCCTAGCCTCGTCGCCGTAAGAAACGCTCGACCACCGAAAGGCGGGGCTCGATCGCGATCGGCGGGTTGCGGTGCGGGCCTCGCCGCGCATGGAAGGCCATCACCGCCTCCGGGTCCTTGAGGACGTGGCCGGTGAGGACGGCCACGACGGAGTCGCGGCGGCGGATCACCCCCGCCCGGACGAGCCGGCGAACACCCGCCACCGCCGCCGCCGAGGCGGGCTCGCAGCCGAGCCCCGACGCGTCCACGACCGCCTTCGCCTCGAGGATCTCGCGGTCGCTCACGGCGGTGACGAGGCCCCGCGTCTCGCGGATCGCGCGCACGGCGCGGTCGTGGCTCGCGGGGTCGCCGATGCGAATGGCGGTGGCCACCGTGCGCGCCCGGACGCGGTAGCGCCGAGAGAAGCCGACGCGGAAGCTGCGGTAGAAGGGGCTGGCCCCGCGCGCCTGCACGGAGACGACGCGCGGCAGCCGACGGATGAGCCCCAGGCCCATCGCCTCTCGGAGCGCCTTGCCAAAGGCGGCGGTGTTGCCGAGGTTGCCCGCGGGCACCACGACCCAGTCCGGCGGCTCCCAGCCCCGCTGCTGGAGCAGCTCCCAGACGATCGTCTTCTGCCCCTCGATGCGCCAGGGGTTGATGGAGTTAAGGAGGGCGACGCCGAGCCGATCCGAGGCCTCGCGGACGAGGCGAAGGCACGCGTCGAAGTCCCCCCGGACGAGGAGCGTCCTCGCGCCGTAGGCGAGGGCCTGGGCGAGCTTCCCCGCCGCCACCTTCCCCGCCGGCACCAGGACGAGGGCGGGCAGCCCCGCCTGGGCGGCGTAGGCGGCCATGGAGGCGGAGGTGTTTCCGGTCGAGGCACAGGCGACGGCGGAGGCGCCCGCGCGCAGGGCGTGCGTCACCGCGACCGTCATGCCGCGGTCCTTGAAGGAGCCGGTGGGGTTCTCGCCCTCGTGCTTGAGGGCGATGTCCTCGAGGCCGACCCAGCGATCGATGCGCTCGCGTCGATAGAGGGGAGTGTTGCCCTCGGGGTGCGTGACGAGAGGCCCTCGCCCGGGCAGGACGAGCTCCCGAAAACGCCATACCCCACTCCCCTGCCCCGCCTCGGCGGGCGCCGCCCGTCGTCGGTCGAAACGACGCCGCAGCGTCCGGCCCGAGACCGAGGGCGAGTGCTCGACGTCGAGGAGACCCCCGCACGGACACTGCGTCCGCGGCGAGAGGGCCGGAAACTCCCTTCGGCACGCGGCGCAGACGAGGCGAGGTGCACTCATGAGACGAGCCGCGCCCCCTGCTCGTCGGCCGACGCGATGTGAGTACGGGTGGTGATGCCGGCGCTGCCGTAAGCCGAGGCGGCGGCCGTCCCCGCCGCCTCGCTATCGCGATCGGAGGCGATGGCGACGAGCGTCGGGCCCGCCCCGCTCACCGCCACGCCCAGCGCCCCCGCCTCGAGAGCGGCCGCCCGGGCCGCGGCGTAGCCCGGGTAGAGAGCGATGCGCGCCGGCTCCGCGATACGGTCGACGACGGAGGTGCGGATGAGGTCGCCGTCCCCGCGCTCGAGACCGAGGAGGAGCCCGGCGAGGGCCGCCGCCTGGGCGACGGCATCCGCGCGCGACACGTCGCGCGGGAGAACGGAGCGGGCACGTGCGGTCTCGACGCCGTAGGCGGGGAGGACGAAGACGAGCCGGAGCGAGGGGTGGATGCGTACCCGCGCCCACCGCAGTGGCTCGAGGCCGAGCACGAGCACCGCCCCGCCGAGGAGCGAGGGCGCGACGTTGTCGGGGTGGCGGCCGGCGACGACGGCCTCCGCCTCGAGGGCGGCCTCGAGGAGGGCCTCCGCCCCGAGTGGAGTGCCGAGCAGCGCGTTCACGGCGACAGCCCCCGCGACGGCGGAGGCGGCGCTGCCTCCGAGGCCGCCCGCGAGCGGGAGGCCCTTCTCCACCTCGAGCTCGACACCGAGGTCGAGGGCCCCCGCCCGGCGTAGGACGGCCGCCGCGGCGAGGGCGCCCGTATTGCGGCCCGCCTCCAGGGGGATGCGGGGATCGGAGACGGACCGCACGCGCACGCCGAGCCGGTCGGCGCGCTCGGCCACCACACGGTCGCCCAGGCCGCCGACGGCGACACCCAGGCAGTCGAAGCCGGGGCCGAGGTTTGACGTGGAGCCGGGGGCGTAGGCGTGGGCGCGGTCCATTTCGATCGAGGGTGCGGTGCACGATAGCGCAAAAGAGCGGCGGGGCGGAAGCGTTGGGCCACGCGGCATCGCTTCCGGTCACACGCAGTGCGCGTGCTAGGATGCCGAAAAGATGACCTTCGCCGCGCTCCGGCCGCAGATCCTCGACCGCTACATCGTCCACGAGATGCTGCCCCCGACCGGGGTCGGCCTGCTCGTCTTCACCTTCGTGCTGCTCATCGACCAGATCCCGCGGCTCCTCGCCGTCCTCGTCGCCCGCAGCGCCGATCTCACCACGATCGTCCGTGTCTTCCTGAACCTGCTGCCCAGCATCTTCGCGGTGACGATCCCCATGGCGTTCCTCCTCGGGGTGCTGCTGGCCTTCGGCCGCCTCGCGAGCGAGAGCGAGATCGTGGCCCTCCGCGCGGTCGGGGTGAGCCCGTTGCGGCTGCTCGTCCCCGTGATGATCCTCGCGACCGCCGCCGGCCTGGTGACCTTCTATGTCATCGCGGTGGCGCTGCCGGCGGCGAACCAGGTGCACCGCGAGCTCGTCTTTTCGCTGGTCGTGACCAAGGCCCGCACCGCGGTGAGGGCTCGGGCCTTCACCGACGACCTGCTGCCGGGGCGGATGATGCTCTACGTCTCCGACATCGCCGCCGACACCGGAGAGTGGAAGAACCTGCTCATCCACGACACCCGCGACGTGCGCGAGCACCGCCTGATCCTGGCCCGGACCGGGCGCCTGGTGATCGAGAAGGAGCGGCAGAGCGTGCGCGTCGAGCTGGGGGCGGGCACGCAGCACACGTTCTTCCCCGGCCGCGCCGCCGAGTACCAGGAGGGACAGTTCGCCACGATGGGCTTCGATCTTCCCTTCGAAGAGTTCTTCCCCAAGCTCCCCCTCGCCAAGGGAGACCGGGAGATGACGCTCGGCGAGCTGCAAAGAGAGATCGACGCCAGCCGGGCCCGAGGCCAGGGGCCGAAGGACTGGGGCCGCTTCGCGGTGGAATGGCACAAGAAGTTCGCCATCCCCGGCGCCTGCATCGTCTTCGGCGTGCTCGGGCTCGGGCTCTCGCTCGGCAGCCGCAAGGAGGCGCGCTCGGCCGCGTTCGCGCTCTCGATCGCGGTGATCTTCGTCTACTACGTGTTCATCCGCTTCGGCGAGCAGGCGGGCGATACGGGGGTGATGCCCGCCTGGCTCGCGATGTGGGGGGCGAACGTCGTGCTCGGGGCGGTCGCGGTCGTCCTCATCTGGCTCAACCACCGCGAGGCCGCGTTCGACCCCCTCGCCCCCGGCCACTACGTCCTCTGGCTGCCCACCGTGAGGCGGCGGCCGGTCGCCCGCCCCGCGGCCGTCGCCGCGAGCGCGGCGCGACCGGTCGTCGTCCTGAGGATCCCGCGCATCAGGCTGCGCTTCCCCTCCATCCTCGACCGGTACATCGCCTGGGGCTGGCTCGGCAACTTCTTCCTCGTCGGCCTCGCCTTCGCCTCGATCTACCTCCTCGCCGAGTTCATGGACCTCTTCGACGACATCCAGCAGAACCGGGTCAGGGGGCGGGTCGTCCTCCACTACTACGGCTTTCACCTCTTCCAGATCCTGTTCACGGTGGCGCCGGTGGCGGTCCTGGTGGGGGTGCTGATCACGCTCGGCATCCTCGCCCGCCGAAACGAGATCACCGCCATGAAGGCGGGAGGGATCAGCGTCTACCGTGCGGCGGGGCCGGTGGTGGGCATGGGGCTGCTCGTGAGCCTGCTCCTCTACGGCATGCAGGAGTACCTGCTGCCGGAGACGAACAAGGTCGCCGCCGCCGACTTCAACGTGATCAAGGGTCGCCCCCCGCAGTCCTCGGACCAGTTCGACCGGAGATGGATCCTCGCCAGCGACGATCGCTTCTACAACTACGACTACCTTGTCGAGCGCCTCCGCGCCCAGCGACGGGGCCTGGCGGAGCGGGCGGGCCGCGACGAGTTCGCCCTCTACGGCTTCTCGGTCTACGACGTGGACCCCAAGAGCTGGGAGCTGCGGGAGCGGCTGTTCGCCGCCCGCGCCGCGTGGGACCCCGCCTCCCGCACCTACGACCTCGAGCGGGGCTGGCGCCGGACGATCCGCCCGCGGGCCGCCTTCCGCAGCTTCAGCGCGGAGCGCGTGCGGGCGATCGGCCCCGAGCCCGGGGGCGAGATCGAGCCCCCCGCCTACTTCCGCCGCGAGGAGCGTCCCTCGGACACGATGGGCTTCGGCGAGCTGAGCGCCCACATCGCCTCCCTCGAGGCGCGCGGCTTCGACGTGGCCGCCCTCAAGGTCCAGCTCCACCGCAAGCTGGCCTTCCCGATGGTCGGGGCGATCATGACCCTCCTCGGAATCCCGTTCTCGTTCGTGGTCGCCCGCCGGGGGGCCCTTTATGGGATCGGGATCTCGATCGTGATCGGGATCGTCTATTGGGCCTTCCTCGGCATCTTCGAGGCCCTCGGCAACAACGCGCTGCTCCCCGCCGCCCTCGCCGCCTGGGCCCCCAACCTGCTCTTCGGCGCCACGGGCCTCTACCTGCTGCTGACCGTGGACACCTAGCTAGGGGCTCGGGGGTCGCGCTCGCGCGCTCGGGCCTGACCGACGCGGACGCCTCGGCATTCACCAACACGAGCGCGCTCTCGCGCGACCCCTCTCGCCCGGAGAGGAGCCGCGACCGCATCAGTCCTTCAGTAATACAGCGCGAGGTCGGACAGCCAGATCGTTCCCTGCGTGCCGGGCTTGTCCGCGGCGTGGTCGAGCACGAAGACGAGCGCCTGCACCTTGTCGAGGTCGAGACGGCCGTCCGTCCGCTTGTTGATGGTGCGGAAGCGGTCGAACGGCAGGCGTACCTCCCGCCATTGCGGGGAGGTGCGGACGGAGGCGAGCCACCACTCCTCCCCCTCGTCGGCGGAGGCGGGGTTGCGGTCGCGCACCTGGACCCAGATCCGGTAGACCCCGTCGGCGCGGAGGCGGAAGCTCATCCCGGCGTGGCCGGAGATACCCCGCTCCTGGCGGTTGACGAGGGCGCACCACGTGAAGGGACGGCCAGCGTCGGGCGCGCCCAGACGGAACCTAAGTCGCTGCGCGGGGCCTCCCTCGGGTCCACCCTGGGAGTCGAGGACCTTCGGATCAACCCACGACGAGGCGTCGGCCTCCGCCTTGAACTCCCAGGTCCCCGGGAGGCTCTCGAGCGGGAAGACCTCCCGGGCGGGAGGAGGCGGGCCCGCGAAGGCGGCCGCCCCCGACCGGGCGTCGAGCTCGAAGGGGGTGAAGACGTAGACGGGGTTGGTGATGACCCAGGGTATGGGCCAGCCGGGGACACGGACCTCGACGCGGTAGACAGCCTTGCCGGGGAGCCCGATCTCCAGGCGCTCGGTCGCCTCCGCCAGGACGTGACCGTCGCGCCGCAGGACGATGCGCGCGCCCTTCGGCACGCGCCCGCCGATCCGCGCCCGCAGACCCCGCACGACGGGCACCGACTCCCCCATCGTCCAGCGTCCCCCCCCGCCCTCCACGGTGAAGGTGAAGCCATCCGCGGGGGCGAGGGCGTCGAGGCCGATGTAAGAGCGCCCCCGACGCAGCGCCGAAAGAACGGTCTGAGAGTCGGCCGCGGCGTCGCCGGTCAGCGGACGCTCGAGCAGGAGGTGGTTGCGGGCGAGGGACAAGAGGGCCTGGTAGGAGGGGAAGCGGAGGGCGCGTGTTTTCGTGATGGGCACCCGGCCGTGGGCGTCGGCGCCCGTGATCCCGACGACGTCGCGACGCGCCAGCATCTCGTCCCAGCGCCTCAGGATCTCGTCCGGCGAGCGCAGCGTCCGCAGGAGCGCCCAGGCGGGGTTGAGACGGTAGGGCCCGACCGTCAGCAGCAGGCGGGGGCCCGCCCGGCGGAACTCGGTGTCGCCGTTGATGAGCTCGATCCCCCACGGTCCCGCCAGCTCCCAGCCCGTCCAGGCGAGGTCGGGCCGTCCGCTCGTCGGATGGGCGGCGAAGGAGAAGCCACCAAGGTCCCGGACGTCCTCGAAGACGTCGCGCGCGTCACCCGAGAAGCGGAAGGCAGGGTCCTCCCGCAGGCCGAGACCGAGGACATGTCCGCTCGTCGTCGACAGCTCCGACCCGACGAGCACGAGGACACCCTCCCGGTAGCCCTCGAGCGGCTTGGCGTCCAGGTGGTTGTGGTCGGTCAGGGCGAGGAACGTCAGGCCCGTCGCGCGGGCGGCGCGGATCGTCTCCTCGGGCGCCCCGCCCCCGTCCGAGAGCGTCGTGTGGACGTGGACGACCCCGCTCGCGCGCGGGTAGCCGTCGGTGGGTTCCTCGCCGACGAGCGGGAGGGGATGCCAGCGGGCGACCCGGAGGGCGGAGAGGCCAACGAGGGCCAGGGCGGCGACGAGAAGGAGCGCGACGAAACGGCCCCCCAGCCGCGCCACGGCCCGCGACCCCTACGTCCCTTCTTGCCAGGAGGTGAGATACCGCTTCTGCTCGGGGGTCAGTGCGTCGATGTGGATGCCCATGGCGTTGAGCTTGAGGCGAGCGATCTCGCGGTCGATCTCGATCGGCACGCGGTAGACCTTCTTCTCGAGCGTGCCGCCCTTCTCGGCCATGAACTCGGCGGAGAGGGCCTGGTTGGCGAAGCTCATGTCCATCACCGAGGCGGGGTGCCCCTCCGCGGCGGCGAGGTTGATGAGCCGGCCGTCGCCGAGGAGGAAGATGCGCCGCCCGCCGCGCAGCATGTACTCGTCCACGAAGGGCTTGACCGTCCGCTTGCGCTTCGCCAGGGCGGCGAGGGCGGGGATGTCGATCTCGACGTTGAAGTGCCCGCTGTTGCAGACGATCGCCCCGTCCGACATCGCCTGGAAGTGCTCGCGGCGGATGATCGCCTTGTTCCCGGTCACGGTCACGAACACCTGCCCGATCCGGGCCGCCTCTGCCATCGACATGACCTCGAAGCCGTCCATGACCGCCTCGAGGGCTCGCGTCGGGTCCACCTCGGTCACGATCACGCGCGCCCCGGCCCCGCGGGCCCGGAGCGCGACGCCGCGGCCCACCCAGCCGTAGCCGGCGACGACGAAGCGGGATCCGGCGAGGAGCAGGTTCGTCGCGCGCAGGATGCCGTCGATCGTGGACTGGCCGGTGCCGTAGCGGTTGTCGAAGAGATGCTTGGTGTCGGCGTCGTTGACGGCCACGATCGGGTAGCCGAGCACCCGGTCCTTCTCCATCGCCTTGAGGCGAATGACGCCGGTCGTGGTCTCCTCGGTGCCGCCGACGATGCCGTGGATGAGCTCGCGTCGCTCCTTGAGGACCATGGTCACGAGGTCGGCCCCGTCGTCCATGGTCATGGTCGGGCGGTGCTCCAGCGCCTGCACGAGGTGGCGGTAGTAGGTCTTGTGGTCCTCGCCCTTGATGGCGAAGACGGGTATCTTGTGCTCCTTGACCAGCGCCGCCGCGACGTCGTCCTGGGTCGAGAGGGGGTTGCTGGCGCAGAGCGCCACCTGGGCTCCCCCATCGCGGAGGACGATCGCGAGGTTGGCGGTCTCGGTCGTCACGTGGAGACAGGCCGAGAGGCGCTGGCCCTTGAGGGGCTTCTCCCGGCGGAAGCGCTCGCGGATCTGCGCGAGAACCGGCATCTGGTTGGCCGCCCACTCGATGCGGGCTTGCCCGGCCTTGGCGAGGCGTACGTCCTTCACGTCGTAGCGCATGGTTCTCCCGTGAGGGCGGCGGAGACTAGAGCTTGAAGTACGACCGCAGCTCGCCCACCTTGCTCGTCTGCTCCCAGGTGAAGTCGGGCTCGTTGCGGCCGAAGTGGCCGTAGGCGGCTGTCTTCTTGTAGATCGGCCGCCGCAGCTTCAGGTAATCGATGATGGCCTTGGGGGTGAGGGGGAAGATGTCGCGGATGGCCTTGACCAGCAGCTTCTCGTCCACCCTCGCCGTGCCCTCGGCGTCGGCCATGATCGAGACGGGGTCGGCGACGCCGATCGCGTAGGCGATCTGCAGCTCGATCCGCTCCGCGAGCCCGGCCGCCACCACGTTCTTGGCCACGTGGCGAGCCATGTAGGAGGCGGAGCGATCGACCTTCGTCGGGTCCTTGCCCGAGAACGCG
>Ga0209002_10001944_pt1 | contig 16766 bp, 10 predicted proteins | sample Rifsed16ft2_FD_184010 | JGI IMG/M metagenome (GOLD analysis project Ga0209002, IMG submission 184010) | Soil microbial communities from Rifle, Colorado, USA - sediment 16ft 2 (version 2) | ecosystem: Environmental > Terrestrial > Deep subsurface > Rock core/Sediment | place: Rifle, Colorado...
CAGGGCGCCCGTGCCCGCAGCGAGACCGCGCGCGCGGGGAGCCTCGCCCCGCCGCGCGTCACGCCGCTCTCCTCCGACCTGCCCGTGATCTCGGCGGCCGACCTCGAGAAGTACGGGTACTGCCCCCTCTCGTGGTGGCGTTCGCTCGAGGAGCACGGGGCCGTGAAGCCCCCGGCGCCGCCAAAGGAGTCGGCCGAAAAGCTCGCCGCGGGCAAGAAGGCGCACGAGGAGGCCGGCGAGGGCCTCAAGGAGATCCGCTCGGGCGAGCAGGTCGTGGCGGAGAGCGAGTCCTACATTTGGGTGTTCGCCGGCGTCGCGGTCGGCCTCGCGTTCGTGGGCTTTGCGGTGACGGCCATCGGGCTCCAGGTGTGGCCCGAGCCGCTCATCCCGATCGTGATTTCGCTCGTGTGGCTCCTTACGGCCGTCCTCCTCTTCCGCCTCGGCCTCAAGTACTACGAGAAGGTGAAGGCGAAGCGCGCGGCGTTGGCAGCCGCCGAGGGCGCCATCGTCTACGTCGGCGAGGGCAAGGCCATCGACGAGGACCCCGCGCTCTTCTCGCACCGGCTGGGGCTCGTGGGCGCGCCGGACTCCGTGGTCGAGCACGAGGGGCAGTTCATCCCCGTGGAGCTGAAGACGGGCCGCGTCCCGAAGGGGCCGCTCTTCTCGCACATCCTCCAGCTTGCGGCCTACTGCGCGCTCGTCGAGGAGAAGTACGGCAAGGCGCCCCCCTACGGGCTCATCCAGTACGGCAAGTCCGCGGAATTCGAGATCGAGTACAACGACGACCAGCGGCGGCTCCTCGAGGACAAGCTGAGGGAGATGCGCGGCGCGCTGAAGTCGAAGGACGTGCACCGCAACCACAACAGGCCGGGCAAGTGCGCGGGGTGCTCGCGCAGGGAAGGGTGCCCGGAGAGGCTGGACAGGGCGGCGGCTTGAGCAGGGCGGCGCAAGGCTCGCGGGGAAGGAAGGGCTATATTCTAGAAGGAGTCTAATCCGCCTAGAATCGATTCTAGGCGGATTGGACTTGCCAAATCTCCGAGATTCCCTCGTGGAGCTCAATCCGTGGTGGAAGGGCCCCTTCGTGGAGGATTCGCGCCCCCGCGAGCTCGAGACCGCGCTTGGCCCCTTCCTCCCCGTCCGGATGATGCTGGGTTTCACAGGTCTTCGCCGCTCCGGCAAGACGACCCTGATGCTCCGCCTGGCAAAGCAGGCCATCGAGGGAGGTCTCGACCCCCGCCGCGTCGTGTACTTCTCGTTCGATGTTCGGGGCGTGGAGTCTCTGCGCGACGTCGTGACCGCCTGGGAGTCCGTCGCCCACCAGTCCCGCAACGAGGGCCGAGTCTTGCTCCTTCTTGACGAGGTCCAGAAGCTGGAGGGCTGGGCCGAACAGGCCAAGGTGCTCTACGACCGGTACCGCAATTTCAAATTCCTCCTTTCAGGGTCGGAGTCCCTCTTCATTCGGCGCGGGCTTCACGAGAGCCTGGCCGGCCGGCTGTTCGAGTTCGAGGTCGGCCCGCTATCGTTCCGGGAGTACCTCGATTTCGCTGGCGTCCGTTGGGATCCGCTTTCGCTACACCGCAGGGAGGTTGGGCGCGCGCTCGACGGCTTCGTCGCGTGCCAAGGCTTCCCGGAGCTTGTCCACTCGCATACGCCGAACGTCGTTCGCAAGTACGTCCAGGAAAACGTCCTCGAGAAGGTCGCCTACCGGGACCTCCCGGAGCTCATCGGCCTCACGAACCCGGGCGCTATCGAGTCGATCATGCGGATCCTCATGGACGATCCCGGCCAGATCCTTGATGTGGCAGGCCTCGGCGCGGACGTAGGCCTTTCGTCGGAGACGGCCGCCGCGTACCTCCGTTACCTCGAGCAGTCGTTCTTGCTGCGGAAACTCTACAATTGGTCGGCCAACCGGCGAAAGGTGGAAAGGAAGCTCAAGAAGTACTATCCCACGCTCATCGACCCGATCCTCGCTTCGAGCCGAAACGATGCCCTCCAAGGCAAGGTGCTCGAGTGGCTGCTCGTGACCCAAGCGAAAGCGTCCTTTTTTTGGCGCGACCCCTACAAGCATGAGGTCGACATGGTCCTCGATGGGCCGCTGCCCGTGGAAGTCAAACTGCGGCGGGTCGACGCGAGTGGGCTTGCCGCTTTCTTCCGCAAGCACAAGGCTCGCCAGGGCACGGTTGTTACGCTGGAGCAGGAGGGGACGATCGGGGTGGAAGGGCGCACCGTCGAAGTCGTCCCGGCCTACGAGTTCCTCCTGCGCCTGCCGCCGCATGAGGCCTAGGGGAGGCGGCCCCAGGAGCCTCGCGTCGGGGTCGCCTGCCAAGCCCATCAGGGGGATCGGCAGGCTTCAGTCCTCGACTCGGTGCTCGCGTATTCAACCGTGACTTCGCCGAACCTCCCCTTGAGGGCGCCCGCCAGGGAATCGCCCTCGGCCCCCGCGCTTCCTCGCAGGGTGGCTTCGCCGTCCCCGCTTGCTCGGTCCTGCCGAAGGCCGCTGATGGAGACGAGGATGTCGACCTGAGCCGTTAGGTCCCCCTCGGTTGCGAAGAAGTTGAGCCGGTCCACGTGACGGAAGCTCCGCAGGTCGGGCGGCCCCGAGAGGAGGATCGTCGCTCTCGTGGAGCCGTTGGAGGAGGTGGGCCCATCCAGGCTCGCGCGCATGGATGTCGCGTGTTCGAGTTCGTCGGCGAGGGCCGACAGCTCCGTCTCGTTGGCGGCTGCCTCCGTGTCGCTCACGTGCACCTGGAGGTGCGCCGACGCCCAGACGCATTGCGTCTGGACGAGCGCCCGCGGCTGGGCAAGGGAGAGGGTGAGGGCGAGGAGGACCGCTGCGATGAGCAAGTGGGGTCGCCTTCGCAACATCGGGACGCCTCGAGCGGCCGCGCAGGTAAGCAGCCGGTCTCAGAGTATTTCTTCGATGTGGCGCGCGGGCGCCGACGATAATGGCGCTTGTGGCAGGCCCTCACTTCAGGGTGCCCGTCGTGCCGCACGCGGGGCACTTCACCGTCGCGGGCCTGGCGGCCGGCCCTGCAAACACGGTCTGGCACTTCGGGCACCGGATCGACTTCTTGCCGGGCCCCAGCATCGTGCCCTCCTGGGTGCCCGTTGTCCCGGCGCCCACGACCGTCTGCCCGCGCGAGGGCCCGCGGAACGCCGCGCGCGCGGGCGTGCCCACGGAGGTGCCCTCAGGCAGCGCCTCGGCAAGCTTGGCTGCCACGAGCTTGTCGGGCGGCGGAGGCGAGGGGCGCGCGGGCGCAAGCGGAGGCGCAGCCTGCGCCCTGGGCGAGAAGGGGTCGCCCGGGGGCGCTCGCGGCGCAACGGCGCCCGCGGCGGCCGAGGAGCGCTCGTAGGAGACCGGCGCCTCGACTCGCGAGGGGATCTCGCCCGTCGAGGTGTCGCGGACGCGCCGGCCGTGCATTGGCGCCACAACTTCGTCCGTGGGGCCCGTGGGCCTTGCCGTAGGCGGCGGGTGGATCGGCGGGAGGGGCGGGGGGGCGGAGAGCACGTCCGTCTCGTCGGCGACCGCGACCCAGCTGTCGTCGCGCGGCGTCGCGCGGCCGGAGAAGTCCACGACGACTGGCGCGCCCATGGGCGAGGAGGAACTCGGGGCCGGCGGCGGGGGAGGCACGCGCGCGCTTGCGGCCCCCACGGGGCGGCCCGGCATGCTGCCGTAGAGCGAGTAGTACTCGTTGTCCTGCTCCGCCTGCGCCTTCGGCCGCTCGGTCCACGCGTCGAACTCGCCGCTCGCCTTCTCGACCTTCGAGGGGACCGGCGCCTTGGGCTGGAGACGGGAAAGCTGCCTGGCGATGATCGCGGTCATCACGATCACGGCGGCGGAGGCCGCCGTGAGGACGAGCACGATGACGGGGTCAACGCCGGCGAATGCTCCTTCGATCTTGAGGGCTGGAGGGATCATGTGCAGGGACGCAAACGGCGAGGGCGCGTATTTGAAAGGTGGCCGCTGAGCCGCCCGCGCGTCCCTGGCCGCGCTCGGGGCCTATTCAACAGACGGCCCGCGCTTCAGGCGCCCGCGCAGGTAAAAGGCGCCCACGGCCGCCGCGGCAAGGACCGCCACCCAGAGGAACGAATCCCCGCCCGCCGGCTGCGTGGTCGCCCCCGTCGTGCCCGTGGAGGGCGGCGGCGGCGCGTCGCCGGAGCCCCCCCCTCCAAGGTAAAGCGTGAGGCTCACCTGGGCCGTGTTGCCCGCCTTGTCGACTGCCTTCACGGTGATGTTGTTGACCCCGGTCCTCAGGGTGACGACCCATCGGAACACGCCGTCGACCGCGACCTGCACGGGCTCGCCCTCGATCGTGAGGAGCGCCCCGAACTCCGTGGCGCCCTGGATCTCCGCACTGCCCACCTGGTACCGGGTCTTGTCCTCGGGCGAGTAGATGATGAGCGCGGGCGCCTCCGTGTCGAGGGTGATCGTGACCGCCGTCTGGTTGCGGTTGCCGATCCGGTCGACCGCCTCGATGCGGAGGATCGTCTCCTCCTGGCTGAGTTCCACGGGGAGCGCGAAGGCCCCCGTCTCGTCGGCCGCGACGCGGAAGGACCCGCCCGAGACGTTTGCGAAGGGCTCCGTGAGCCCCCGGATCGTGTAGAGCGGCAGGTTCGTCCACCCGTGTCCGCCCGCAGGGTCGAGGATGTCGAGGAACGGCACGGTCGTGTCTTTCCACACGGTGCGCGTCACGCGGGCCTCGTTGCCCGCCCCGTCGCGCGCGGCGATGTTGATCGTGTTCGGGCCTTCGTTGAGGTGCACGGACTGGCTAAACGAGCCGATCGCGAAGACGCCGGCGCCGTTGATGAAGAGGAGCGCACCCTCCTCGACGTCCCCCTGGACGGACACGAACTCCGAGGGCGTGACGGACCCTTCGGCGGGCGAGGTGACGCGCAGGAATGGCGGGGAGCGGTCGAGGACGCCGTGGACGCGCAGGTACCCCCAGTTCCCCGCCGCGTCGCGGGCGGCAAGCTCGACCGTGTTGTTGCCTTCGCTAAGGGGCACGGCCTCCTCGAAGGCGCCGCCGGGGAGCAGGGCCTTCAGCTGGCCGGCGATGCGGAACTCCGCGTCCGCCTCCGTTGATCCCGCAAAGAGGATGATCGGGTTGTTCGTGAGGAAGCCGTCCTCGGGCCTGTCGAGCGTGATCGTAGGCGGCAGGGTGTCAAGCGTGAGCGCGAGCGAGGTCTCGTTGCTGTTGCCGGCGCGGTCGGTGGCGCGGATGCGGAAGAGGTTGATGCCCTCGAAGAGGCGCACCTCCGTCGTGAACGTCGCGTCGGAGCGCAGGGTGAGCGACTCATAGAGGATCGAGCAGGTCACGACGTCGGGGTCCGTCTGGTAGACCACCGTGACGACGGAGATATTCGTGAGGTTGAAGGCGGGCGCGACGCGGACGAGCCGCGGCGGGGTCGTGTCCACCGTGAAATTGATGAAGACCCACGTGTCGGCCCCCGCGATGTCGATGGCGTGGAAGGACGCCTGGTGGACCCCGTCGGGCAAGGTCAGGGCCCCTGCGAAGGAGCCCGTGGGCCCGACGCCGATCGTGAACGGCGGCGAGCCGTCGACGCTGTAGTCGATCCGCGCGAGCCCTGAGCCCTGGTCGCTCGCGTTGCCCGCGTAAGGGACGAGCGAGCGGTTGTAGATCGCGCCGTCGGTCGGCCGGTCGATCGAGAGCGAGGGCGGGTGCCGGTCTTGGATGAAGATCCACACCTCCTTGTCGCGGTCGAGCGCGGTCGTGTTCGAGCCCTCCTCACCGGCCCGAAACGCCGTGAACGTGTAGGGCGACCAGAGGAGCCTTGAGGCGTCTTGCATCGCCCATTCCTCCGCGAGGAAGGGCGCGACGCGGCCCGTTGCGTTGCCGACCTTCTGGCCGTACTCGGCGCCCGTGGACCCGTTCATCTGGATCGCGGGCGAGGGGACGGGCGCCCCGCTTTGCCAAAGGACCCGGAACGAGAGGTTCCACCACACGTGGATCGAGCCCGAGCCGCGGACCTCGCCCTCGCCGTACCCGACGGCGGTGCCGTACGCGTCGATGCGCGCCTGTCGCACGGAGAGGTCGACGCCGAAAGGCGAGGTGATCGTGGAGTTGTAGAGCGAGACGGCGACATCGTCGACGTAGAGGCCGGCGGAGATCGACCCCTGGATCACGAGGTTGCGCAGCGGGTACGAGGCCGTGAGCGGCGAGGTGCCGTTCCCTGAGAGCAGGAGCCCGTAGCGGTTGCCCGTGAGGTTGTTGCGCTCGACCTGGGGCGCGGCGGCGAGGTAGTTCACGCGCACGCCCGCAAGGCCGTTCCCCCGCGCCCTGTTGTCCTGGACCACGAGGCGGTTCGTTGCGTAGCCCCACAGGCCGTTCCCGCCGTTGCCGTCGGCCGTGTTGTTCGAGATCGTGATGCGGGCGAGGGACGAGAGGTAGTCGCCGCCCGTGAGGACCGCGATCCCGTCGGCCGAGTTGTTCGAGGCCGTGTTCCACTCGATGAAAGCGAGCCCCTCCGTCACGATCGTGACCCCCTTGCCCGCGTTGCCGTCCATCGTGTTGTTCTGGACCGTGATCCACGAGGAGGTCGAGGGCGCGTCGATGTCGAAGACGGCGGTCGTGTTGATGCCCGCGCGCGCGGTGTTCCTGAAGATCTGCGTGCGCCCGTTGTTCGAGATCGCGAAGAAGGGCCCGCCGTCGACCTCGTTCTGGAGGAGCGTGTTGAGGTCGACCGTGAGGTTGAAGGCCGCGCCCCCGAAGTTGACGGCCACCCCGTAGCTCGACGCGATGTTCTGGCGCATTGTGTTGTTCTCGAAGAGGAACCCCGTGCCGCCGCCCTGGGTCACGGCGGCCACGACGCCCGCCACGTCGTTCGAGGAGATCTGGTTGTCCCGCACGACCGCGAAGCCGTTGAGGTCATAGAGCCCGAGGAAGAGCGCATAGCTGCCGTGGTTGCCCGAGAAGGAGTTGCCCTCGACGCGCGGGTTCGCCGTCGTCGCCGCGACCTCCGAGTCGATCGAGAAGACGAGGTAGAGGCCGCCGCGCGAGTTCGCGTCGACCGCGTTGCCCGTGACGAGGAAGTCGCTCGTGTCGTTCGCAAACCCGCGGTCCGTGGCCGACTTGAAGTAGTACTGGTAGGCGGTGAGGGCGACGTAGACGCCGTAGCCCGAGTTCCCGCGGACCGTGTTGCCCGTGAGCGTGACCGGCGAGTGCCGCGAGAGGGTTTGGGTCTCGTAGGCCGAGATGTACGCGTAGAAGACAAGGCCGCCGAGGTACCCGAGGTTGTAGTTCAGCGTGTTGTTCGTCGCCGTGTAGGCGCCGACGATGCGCGCGGAGGCGCCCGTGTCGCCCTGGCTGTTCGACACGTAGTCGTAGAGGTAGAGCCCGGTCTCGAGGTTCGACCCCGCGACGTTGGACGCGAAGGTCACGTTGCCGACGACCGCGGCGTCGTTCGACGGCGTGCGCGAGGAGACCGCGTAGCGGTAGAGGATGAAGCCCTGCCCTTTGTTTCGCGAGAAGTCGTTGTCGCGCACGTCGACCTCGCTTTTCAGCTGGGTGTCGCCCGAGAGCGCGGTGTCGGCCCACGCGTAGAAGTACCCGAAGAATCCCGTGTTCTGGTTGTCGGTCACCGTGTTGTTGCGCACGGTGAAGTTCGACTCGACGCGGCAGGAGGTCGAGTAGTAGGAGTACGTGTAGTAGTAGAAGTACGCGGCCGCCTGGTTGTTCCTGCGCACGATGTTGTTCTCGACGAGGATGTCGCCGCGCTGGAGGGACTCGGCCCCCGAAGAGCCGTAGTAGTTCAGCGTGCGCTGCAGGACGAAGAGGCCGTTCGAGTCGTGGCCCTCGATGAGGTTGCCGCGGATGCGCGTCCAGCCGATGAGCCTCGAGGCCGAGGAGTAGTACGTCGTGGAGACGCGGTCGATCGCCACGCCGATGTAGAGGGAGTTGTTCGCGACCCAGTTGTCCTCGAGCGTGAGGTTCGACTCGATGACGGAGAGCCCGCTTGCTTTCCCGAGGTACTTGTAGGACGTGAAGTCGATGTCGATCCCGTTGCCGGAGTTGTTGTAAACGCGGTTCAAGGACACGTCGATGTCGCCGCCGACGTAGGCCGTGGACCCCGTGTTGGAGGCCGCCGAGCGCGTGACCTGGACCGCGTTGTACCCGAGGTTGAACGCGACCTCGTTGTTGCGCACCGTTAGGGGGCCGCGGATCTCGGCCGTGCCGTTCTGGTCGCCCTGGTACTTCTGGACGTAGTTGTAGGTGTAGATGCCGTAGCCCGAGTTGTAGGTCACGGTGTTGTTTTCGATGCGCACGGGCCCGTCGAGAAGCGAGCTGTAGGCGTCCGTGGAGTATGCGTAGTTCCAGACGTACATGCCGGCGTCCGCGTTGTTCGTGATCGTGTTATTGAGGATCGAGATCGTGCCGTTGATCGTGGCGTTGCGCGCAAGGACCGCGGAGGCGTACCGGTAGATCCTGAGGCCGTAGCCCTGGTTGTACTGGATCGTGTTGTTGGCAAAGAGCATGGACCCGTCGTTCGTCACGTCGGCCGCCGCCGAGTGGTCGGCGCTGTTGATATAGTCGATGAAGACCCCGGCGCCCGAGTTGTTGATGACGCGGTTGTTCGAGAAGTCCAGCTCGAGGTCGACGCGGCAGCTCGACGAGAAGGTCGAGTAGATCGCGTTCTCGAGGAAGACCGCCTGGTAGGCGGCATTCTCGGCAAACGTGTTGCCCGTGATGTTGAGGCGCCCCGTGAAGGTCACGGTGGCGTTGGGGCCGCCCTGGGAGTTCCAGACGACGTTGTAGACGTAGAGCCCGGGGCCGCGGTTCCGGAGGAACTGGTTGTTCTCGACGGTGAGGTTCGAGCGCATCTCGGAGGCCGTGTTGAGGTAGTCGTAGAAGTAGCGGTAGACGTAGATGCCGCCGCCGATGTTGTCGCGGATGATGTTGTCGCGCACGACGAAGTCGGCGGCAAGGTAGTGGGGGCCTGCAAAGGCGCCGTAGTACGAGTAGAACTGGAGGAACATGGCGAAGTAGCCGATGCCGTAGAACGTGTTGTTGATTACCGAGAGGGTGGCCGCCGAGCTTGCGTAAAATGCCGAGACGCCGCCGTATGAGCCGTCGTGGATCTCGTTGTTGCGCAGCACGAGGTTGCCCGAGTACGTGTAGATCCCGTAGGTCGACATGCGCGAGATGTCCGAGCGCTCGACGCGCAGTGCGCCGTACGTGTACCAGTAGAAGCGGCGTGAGGGGTCCTCGGTCCTGACCACGGAGTTGTTGACAAAGAGGGTCGATGAGCCCCCGTAGACGTAGATGCCGTATGTCGTCGTTGACGTGCTGTTGATGAGGAGGGTGACGTTGTCAAGCGAGAGGGTCGTGTAGTAGACGTAGAGGGTCCCGTTGACCACGAGCGTCTCGTTCGAGACCGTGGTCGGGTTTTGGACAAACCAGCTGCCCGAGGCGGGCGGAGGGTAGTCCCCGGTGCCGGCGGCCTCGACGGAGCCGCCGAGCGCGAGGAGGGTGAAAACGAGCGTGAGGAGGCCTGCGGCAGGCAGCCCCAAGCGCAGAACGCGGCCCTTCGACGCCCCGATGCGGGAACCCCCCATTCTGGCCCTCTTAGGACTCAGGTATGAAGACTTTCGACCCAGCGGCGTTAACGTAAGATAAGTCTGTGGTAGACTTTGCCCCCTGCGGGACGGAAGGGGGGCCCTTGCCAGGGGGCCCCGCGGGGCCGGCCCTGCAACTTTCCGGAAAAAAGCCTTAGATTAAATACACCCCTTAGCATCAGAAAATTACGCTGTAGGTGACCCTTTGGCCTCCCGCCGACTGACCTCACTGGCTGCCGTCCTGATGCTTGCGGGGCTGCCGGCGCTTTCCCTCGCGGTGGGGACGGCGGGGGCGCAGAACCGCCATGTGGTAAACGATTACCTCGAGCAGGTGCTGGAGGGCTGGCCGGCCGACGAGGACATCGAGGTGCTCGTCCGCTTCGCCTCGCAGCCCACGGTCTACGACCGCGGCCACCTCATCGACGCGGGGCTCGAGCCGCGGCACAGCTTCCACGTGGTCCCTGCGGTGTGGGCAGTCGGGCGCCCGGACGCGGTGTGGCAGGCGTCGCTCGACCCGCGCGTCCAGTGGATCGAGTGGAACCGGCCGCTCGAGTACATGATGGAAAACTCGTCCTTCGCGACGCACGCGCCCGAGGTCTGGAACGCGGTCGTCGAGGACAACTCGCTCCAGTACCCGGAGATCGACGGGCGGGGCGTCACGGTCGTCGTCGTCGACTCTGGCGTCGACGCGGGGCACCCGGACCTCGACTACGGGCGCAAGACGATCATGAACCTCAAGTCCGACTCGAACCTCTACTGGTACGAGATCGAGAACTCCGACACCTCCTCGGGCCACGGGACCCATGTCGCGGGCACGGTCGCCGGCAACGGCGACGTGTCGGCCGGGGCGAGGCGCGGGGTCGCGCCGGGCGCGAACCTCATCGCGCTTTCGACCGGCGAGGCGGTCGCGATCATCAACGCGCTTGGCGCGCTCGAGTGGGTCTACGACAACTCGCGGCCGGGCAACAACCCCTACAACATCCGCATCGCGACGAACTCCTGGGGGACCTCGGGGGCGCCCTACGACCCGAACGACTCGATCGCTATCATCACGGAGAAGCTCACGTACGACAACAACGTCGTGGTGACCTTCGCGGCGGGAAACGCAGGGACGAACGACCACGACGGCTCGACGCTCACGACGAACCCCTATGCGAACACGCCGGCCGCGGTGTCGGTGGCGGCCTACACGCGTGACGGCACGGGCGTCACCACCTTCTCCTCACGCGGGCTTGCGGCGGACAACGGCACCTGGCCGGACATCGGCGCGCCGGGCCTTGCGATCAACTCGACGCGGGCGCGGCTCACCCTCATTACCCTCGAGGTGTGCGCGATGGGCCTGCCAGCGGGCCGGGCGTACCAGTGCGACCCCTACTACATGGCGATCTCAGGCACGTCGATGGCGACTCCCCACGTCGCGGGCGAGGTCGCGCTGCTCTTCCAGGCGGCCCCGTCGCTCCGCGTGTCGGAAATCCACGGGGACTTCGGCAGCGCCTCGAACTCGACGGAGGACCTTCAGAACTGGTTCACGAACCCGCGCACGCGGGTCCACGAGGCCGAGGTGATCCTGAAGCTCACGGCCGAATTCCTGAAGAGCGGCAACAACTCGGCCGGGACGGACAACTTCGTGCCGGCCTACAATGGCACGACGGGTCTCCTCGGCTTGCCGAACGACTTCGCGCAAGGGTACGGCTTTGCCAACATCAACGAGGCCGTGGCGCTTGCGATGACGCTCCAGAAAATGCGCTCGATGGACTCCAAGGTCACGGTGATTGACGCCTATTTCCAGTGGAAGGGGCTCAAGGACGAGGGGCGCCCCGTGGCCACACAGAGGGAGTACTCGTCGCAGACGGACACTCTCGTGACCGGCTGGTCCGGCGAGTACACGCGCTACAACGACCAGAACGGCAAGCCGCTCCTCGTGCAGAACTCCACGAAGCTCGTGTTCGTCCCGAACGGGACGACCTCGATCGACCTCGACCTCACGTACAGCACGGTGAACGTCGACGACCTGTCGTTTGGCACGGTGAACTGGATGGTCGAAAAGCCGGACGGGTCGATGCTCTCGGGGTCTCTCGTCGGGGGCAACGGCCACAAGTCCGCGACGATCGATGTCGGGGGCGCGGGGGGCGATGTGTGGATGTTCTCCGTGACGGGAGCCGGCGTCCGCTTGCAGGACAGGCTGCCGCCGTACCAGTTCAAGGAGATGCGCCTCCCGTACACCTACGGGCTGCGCGCGCACCTCTCGACCTCGGCGGACGCGCCGGTGGTCCTCGAGCCGAGCGACCTCCACGCGGCCTTCGCGCAGTGGCGCTTCATCGACAACGGTTCGAGCGGCTCGAACGGGTCGATCGTCATGACGCGCCCCGTCTTTGACCTCACGAACGTGAAGCTCGGCCCGCGGGGGCCCGCGGTGCCAGGCGGCGCGGGCGGCGTGCCGGGGTGGCTCCTCGCGCTCCTCGGCCTTGCGCTCCTTGGCGTCGCGGTCTGGTACCTGAACGAGCAGCGGGTGAAGAAGGGCCGCGCTCCGCTCCCCGGGATGGCCCAGGCAAACCGGGTTCTCGACAAGTTGCGCCTGCGGCGGGCCCTTGCGGCGCTGCGGGGGCTGCCCGCGCGCCTCAAGCTCGGCGGCCTGGCAAGCGCGCTCAAGCGCATCCCGACCGGCCTCAAGGGGATGTTCGGGAAGCTGCGGCCCAAGCGCGCCGCATAGGTTCTTTGCGCGCGCGCGTTTTCCTCCACCCCGGGCGGGGCGTTTGAAGGCGTGACCGAGCGGTGGGTGCGCCAGCGGCGGGAGGACGCCTTCTGGAAGAAGGCGAAGCGTGAGGGGTACCGCTCGCGGGCCGCGTACAAGCTGATGCAGGTCCAGGCGCGCTACAGGATCCTGAGGCGGGGCGGCCTCGTGGTGGACCTCGGGGCGGCGCCGGGAGGCTGGTCGCAGGCGGCGCTCGAGATCGTCGGAGAGCGCGGCGGGGTGATCGGAGTCGACCTCGACAAGGTCCGCAAGCTGCCGCCCGCGCGGTTCATCAAGGGCGACATGACGAGGCCCGAGACCTTAGCCGAGGTGCGGCAGGCGCTGCGCGAACTTCGGCCGACGGGGCGCGGGGCCGACGCGGTGATCTCGGACATGTCGCCGAACATCTCGGGAGTCTATTCGGTCGACCAGGCGCGGTCGGTGGTCCTTTCCCGCAAGGCGCTTGGGACGGCGCGGGCCCTGCTGCGGCCCGGCGGCAGCTTCTGCGTGAAGGTGTTCGAGGGCGAGGACTTCGCCAGGCTGCTTGCGGATGTCCGGCGGTCGTTCGCATTCGTGAAGGTGCACTCGCCGGAGGCCTCGAGGGCGCAGAGCTCGGAGGTCTACATCGTGGCGAAGGGGTTCCGGAGGGGCACGGGGCGAATGCGCGAGGAAGAATAGCCCCGTCACGATGCCTTTTTCGGCCCGCCTCCGTGCGGCCCCTCCATCATTGAAAACGCCGCAAGGATCTCGTCCGCCGTCCGTGCGATGAGCTCGAGAGGGATGTCCGTGTCGTCGCGGTGGCCTTGGGCTTCCTTCACAAGGATGTCCACCTTCACCTTGAGCCCTCGGATGTAGCGCGCGAAAGCGGCTTTCTCGGCGGCGAGGCGCGCGATGTCGGTGCCGGCGGGCGCCACGAGGTCCTCGTAGGCCCACTCCGCGCCCACCTCGTCGAGCGCGCGCTTCGCGATTCCCGTGTCGAGCATCGAGGCCCACGCAACGTCCATCCCGACCCGGGCGCCGAGGTTCAGGAGCAGGGAGAGTTCGCGGCCCTCAAGCGGGCGCGTGCCGTTCGACCCGCCTGCACGCAGCAGCGCGACCGCGGCAAGGAGCACCCACAGCACCTCCGGCATCCCCGTGCCCGGCGTCCCGCGCGCGGCAGTCGAAAGGAGGCTCTCGGCGCCCCCCGGCGCATAGCGCGATGCGAACTTCCAGAGCGCCGAGAAGCGGCGCCGGGGGCCGGCCGGGGCTCCGCCCCCCGGTGGGACGGACAGGAGCCGGTCGAGGAGAGCGAAGTCGGGCTCGGCAGGAAGCTCCAGGAGCGTGAGGAGCTCGAGCGCGCGGTAGTCGTCGACGCACACCGGCACGCCCGCGAAGTCGCGCAGCTCGCCGTCGACGAAGGTCTCGCCGCATGCGCCGCAGGCGTGGGCGGAGGCAAGCGCGCCCGCGACCGCCTTGGCCAAGTCCACGGGGCGGGACGTGGAACGGCCCTATTTAGAGGATTGGCGCCTCGTCTGCGCCGACCCTCAAAACGCGAGCTCGCCCTCGCTGAAGCGGATCTTGTGCTGCCTGCACACCTCGAGGATCTGCTGGCGCGTGTCGAAAGCGAACCGGTTCGAGCGGTTGATCCGAAGCGCCTTCGTGAGGCACTCGACGGCCTCGCGGTACTTCTCCATGTTCGAGAGCGCAATCCCCCGGGCCTCCCAGAGCGAGTCGTCCTGCGGGTGGGCCCCGAGCGCGCGGTCGATCGCCTTCAAGGCCTCCTTGTTTCGCCCGAGGTTCGAGTATGCGGTCGCGAGGAGCTGGGTCGCCCGGTACGGGTCCCGGGCGCTCTTTTCGTAGATCCGCTCGGCCCGCACGAGGAGGGGCTCGGCCTTCTCGGGGGCCCCCGCGTTGATGAGGAGCGCGGCGTACCCCTCGAGGCTCATGAGGTAGTCCGGGTCGACGCGCAGGACCTGTTCGTAGGTCGCCATCGCCTCCTTGGTGCGCCGCAGCTCGCCGAGGAGCTTCGCCTTGTTGTGGAGGATGTCGAGGTTCTTCGGGAGGGCCTTGTGCGCGCGGTCGTAGGCGTCGAGCGCGCGGTCCAAGTCGCGGAACACGGTGTGGAGGATGACGGCCTTGTTGTACCACGCCTTCGCGTACATCGGGAAGGCAGCCAGGATGACGTCGTAGACCTCGAGCGAGCGCCGGGGGTTCTCGCGCGCCATCTCGAGGGCGGCCTCGGCCTCCCACTCGATGACGAACTTCGACTGGCCCTTGTACTCGATCCGGGCGGTCTCGGCGGTCGCGCCCGGCGTGACGCGGACCGAGAGCCGCTCGCCGTGGGCCGGCGCTGCGCGGCGCGGCGCGGGTGCAGCCGGCTCCGGCGCGCGCGGCGGCCGCCTCTGCCGAGGAATCTCTCCGGTCGCTTCGACCCCCCCGAGCCCCACGGCCTGATCTTGGGCTTCCTCTTAAAACGTGTCGTCGGGGCGTGGACGGCCCGGTGAACGATGGCACACCCGCCTACTCGGGCGTCTCGTCGGGCGCGCGGGGCGGGGTCGGCGGGTGGGGCGCCTCGGACTCGTAGCGCCGCACGCGGATGTCCGTGTAGGCGAGGATCTTCTGGGAGAGCTCGTCGGGGTACCCCTCCTCGTAGACGATCTCGCGGACCCCGGCGTTCACGAGCGCCTTCGAGCAGAAGTTGCAGGGGAAGGTCGTGCAGAAGAGCGTGCCGCCCTTCACGGACACGTTGTTGTAGCCGGCCTGGACGATCGCGTTGATCTCGGCGTGCGCGGCCATGCACACCGAAGCCCGGCGGCCCTGCGCAATCGCCTCGTCGTCCGTGAGGCACCCGGTCTCCGAGGAGCAGTGGGGGACGCCTCGCGGCGCGCCGTTGTACCCGGTGGACACGACCATCTTGTCGCGGACGATGACGGCGCCGACCTTGCGCCGGCGGCAGGTGCCGCGCATCTTCACGAGCTGCGCCATGCGCATGAAGTACTCATCGAGGGTGATGCGGGCCGGGTCGTCCCCGGGGGGCACGTCGTGCCCCCGGGACGCGTCCTCCGACCGCTGCAAGGATTGGGACCCATCCCCGCGAATTTCTCGCGAAAGCCGAGCAGGACGTGCTCCGATTTAATCCTTGGGTGAAGGCCCATTTGAACCGCGGGCGGCGCCGCGGTTCGGGACACGTCCCACAAGGCTTGAATGGCCGCGCGCCATCGTGCGGATCGAAATGTCCCCAAGCGCGAGCCCCCGTAGCACCGAGCGCAGGCGGCCAGGCAGCGCCCCGCCGAGGAGCGGGTTCCTGCTTCTCCTGCGGGACGTCGGCATCGCGGCGCTGGCCGTCGTGGTCGTGATCGGGGGGGTGTTTGCCTACTCGGGCACATGGCCGCCGATGGTCGTCATCGAATCGTCTTCGATGCAGCACGCGAACGACCGCTCCTTCCTCGGGGTCATCGACACGGGGGACCTCACGCTCGTCAAGAAGGTTGGCGGCGACAGCGACATCGTCACCTACATGCAGGGGGCACGGACAGGGTACCAGACCTACGGCACCTTTGGGGACGTGATCATCTACTCGAAAAACGGCCACTTCGAGCTCACGCCCATCATCCACCGGGCGATCGCGCGGATCGTCTACAACGCCACGGAGACGGAGCGCACGGGGGTCCTGTCCTTCGACTTCCCGGAGATCGACCGGCCCGACCGGTTCGGTGTCCCCGCGGACCAGACCTTCGACATCGGGCCCGTGTGGACCTGGCACGGCACGGGTGCAGAGGGGGCGCCCCTGAACCTCTCGGTGGACTTGCGGGCCCTTGCGTCCTCGTTTTCCGGGAACACCTCGGGATTTGCGGTCGGCTTCATCACGAAGGGCGACCACAACCCCGGAGTCGACCAGGGGCGCCTCTCCGTGTTCAACAACGGCCGGCCGCCCTACGTAGAGCCCGTGCGCGCGGAGTGGCTCGTGGGCAAGGCACAGGGCGAGCTCCCTTGGTTCGGTGCGATCAAGCTCTGGGCGGGGCGGGCGCCATGCGACCCGCCGCGCGTCACCCAGTCGTGCGTGGCATCGAACAGTTGGTGGAACCTCGGCATCGCGATCGCTGTGATCTCGGTGGGGCCCTTCGCCTTCGAGAAGACTTGGGAACGGTACGGCGACCGCGTGACCGACCGGATCCCCGCCACGTGGCGGGCCAAGTGGCACGGCGCCTGGGACAGGCTGCCAGGGGGGACCGGTCGCGCGGAGCGGCGCGAGGAGCGGCGCCTCGAGCTCGAGGGGATCCGCAAGAAGCACGGCGGGCGCAGGCACAGCGGGCGCGCGAGGTGAGGGGCGCCTTTCGCGCCTTGGTTTTCCTTGTAGGTCGCTCGAGCGTCGGCTTTTGGCGGCGCACCGTCGATCCGCCTCGGGTTCGAGACGCCCAAGCCAACGCGATCACAAGGACTAAGTGGGCCTTCGGCAAGGTTTCGCTGTGCGAATGTGGGCCG
>Ga0209002_10001947_pt1 | contig 16760 bp, 15 predicted proteins | sample Rifsed16ft2_FD_184010 | JGI IMG/M metagenome (GOLD analysis project Ga0209002, IMG submission 184010) | Soil microbial communities from Rifle, Colorado, USA - sediment 16ft 2 (version 2) | ecosystem: Environmental > Terrestrial > Deep subsurface > Rock core/Sediment | place: Rifle, Colorado...
TCACGCCCCTACAATGGCCTCGGCCTCTATCTCCACCAGCATCTCAGCGTCAATCAGGCGGCTCACTTCCACCATCGTCGCCGCGGGGCGGATGTCGCGGAACACCTCGCCGTGGGCGCGCCCGATCGCCTCCCAGTGGGAGATGTCGGTCACGAACATCCGGGTACGCACCACGTCTTTGAAGGAGGCGCCCGCGGCCTCGAGGGCGCGCCCGATGTTCTTCAGGGTCTGCACGGTCTGGGCGTAGGGATCCCCCACTCCCACCACCTTACCACCCTCGCCCGTGGCGGTCGTGCCGGACACATGAACGTGCGCCCCGACCCGGACGGCGCGGGAGTACCCGACGATCGGCTCCCACGGTGTGCCGCTGCTGATGCGCTTCCGCTCCATCTTCTCCCCCGGGGTATATGCCGTCATGCCGTTATGCCGTTATGCCGCTATGCCGCTATGCCGTCATGCCGTCATGCCGTTATGCCGTTATGCCGTTATGCCGCTATGCCACTATGCCGCCACGCCGCTGATGCCACCATGCCCATCCACGGCTGCGGCTCTCACAAGGACGGCTATATTGTAGCCTAGAGGAGAGCCCCCATGGCCGGCCACAGTAAATGGAAGCAGATCAAGCGCAAGAAGGCCGTCACCGACCAGCGGCGGGGCGCGGCGTTCACCAAGCTGATCAAGGAAATCACGGTCGCCGCCCGCCAGGGCGGCGGCGACCCGGCCGGGAACGCGCGGCTGCGGGTCGCCATTGACGCGGCCCGGCAGAGCAACATGCCCCAGGACAACATCGAGCGCGCCATCAAGAAGGGGACCGGCGAGCTCGAGGGCGTCACCTACGAAGAGGTGATCTACGAGGGGTACGGGCCCGGCGGCGCGGCCATCATGATGCAGGTGACCAGCGACAACCTGAACCGCACCGTGGCGGAGATCCGCCACCTGTTCTCGCGGTTCGGCGGCAATTTGGGATCGCCCAACTCGGTCGCCTGGATGTTCGACAAGAAGGGACTGGTCTACCTCGACGCCTCCCGCTACGAGGAGGACGCCGCGCTGGAGGCCGCGCTGGACGCCGGCGCGGACGACGTCAGCCGCGACGGCGACCAGTTCGTCATCACCACCGAGCCCATCGCGCTGCACCAGGTGCAGGATGCCCTGCGCGCCAGGGGCCTGGAGCCGGCGGAGGCGGAGATCGCGTTGACGCCTCGGAGTACGGTCACCGTGCAGGGGGCGGACGCTGAGAAGCTGCTGAAGCTGATGGAAGCGCTGGAGGAGCACGACGACGTGTCGAAAGTGTTCAGCAACTTCGACATTGACGCGGAGACCATGGCCGCGGTCGGCGGATGAGCCTTCGGGTGCTGGGTATCGATCCCGGCACCGCCGTGACCGGCTACGGCGTCGTCGAGCCGTCCGCCACCATTGGCCGCCCCGGCCGGCTGGTGGAGTGCGGAGTCATCCGCACCGATCCCAAACAGAAGATCTGGTCGCGCCTGGAGGCATTATACGAAGGCGTGAGCGAGCTCATCGCCCGGCATCGTCCCACCGCGGTGGCGGTCGAGACCGTGTTCTATGGGAAGAACGCCCGCTCGACGCTCACGCTGGGGCACGCGCGCGGCGTGATTCTGCTGGCCGCGGCCCGCGCCGGTCTCGAGATCGCCGAGTTTCCACCCGCTACCGTCAAGAAGAACGTGGTGGGCGAGGGCGGCGCGGCCAAGGCGCAGGTGGGCTACATGGTACAACAGATTCTGCACCTCAAACGCCCGCCCGCGCCGAGCGACGCCGCGGACGGCGTGGCGGTGGCGTTGACGTACTTGATGACACGACGGGCGAACGGCAGCGCGGGGCGGCATAGCGGCATAGCGGCACAGCGGCATGGCGGCGGGGCGTGATTAGTGCCGTCCGGGGAACGCTGATCTCCAAGACCGGCGACCGCGTGGTGCTCGAGACCGGCGGGGGGGTCAGCTATGAGATCGCGGTCCCGCTGGGCGTGCTGGAGCGGTTGCCTGCCGAAGGTCGAGGGGCTGAGCTCAAGACGGTCCTCGTGGTCCGAGAAGATGGCTGGGCGCTGTACGGATTCGACCAGGAGGTAGAGCGGACCGTGTTTCAGCGCCTGCTGGCCGCGAGCGGGATCGGGCCGCGGCTCGCCCTGGCCCTGGTCTCGACGCTGGGCGGCGCCCGAGTGGTGGCCGCGGTGCGGGAGGGGGACGTCGCCGCCCTGTGCGCCGTGCCTGGGATCGGCAAGAAGACGGCGGATCGCATGGTGCTCGAGCTCAAGGACCGCTTGCGCGACCTGGCGCTCGCGGAGGCCGTCCCATCGCGCGGCGTCCCGGCCGAGCAGGCGGTGCAGGCCTTGATGAACCTGGGATACGGGCCCGCGGACGCGGACCGCGCGGTGCGTGCGGTGTTGTCACAGGACGGAACTGGTGAGCCCGCGGACCTGATCCGCCGGGCGCTCCAACGACTCACGGAACGACGATGAAAACTGCCGAGTGGTTGTGCACCGCGTGTGGCGCGACCAACCGTAAGCTGGTCGCCGACCAGGAGACCCGTGTCGAAGACCGCTGTGTGACCTGCCGGCGCAAGCACCTGGTCCAGGAGGACCCACGGCCGGTGCGGTGGCTTGCCAGGGTGAAACGTTGACGCGGACCGAGATCACCACGCCGGAAGCCCTGCCGGACGAATCCTCCACGGAGGCGTCGCTCCGGCCTTCGCGGCTGGATGAGTTCGTGGGGCAGCTGCAGGTCAAAGAAGCGCTCCAGATCGCGATCGACGCCGCCAAGCAGCGGGGCGAGCAGCTGGATCACGTGCTCTTCTTCGGGCCGCCGGGACTGGGCAAGACCACGCTCGCCATCCTCATCGCGCGGGAGATGGGCGTCAACATCCGGACCACCAGCGGCCCGGTGCTCGAGCGGCCCGGCGACCTGGTGGGCCTGTTGACCACCCTCCGGGCCGGCGACGCCCTGTTCATTGACGAGATCCACCGGCTGCGGCCGGCGCTGGAGGAGTTCCTCTACCCCGCCATGGAAGACTTCCGGGTGGACGTACGGGTGGCGGACGGGCCCAACGCCCAGACCATCCCCATGCGCCTCGAGCCGTTTACGCTGATCGGGGCGTCCACCCGCTACGGCATGCTCACCCCGCCCATGCGGGCGCGCTTCGGGTTGGTGGAGCGGCTGGGCTATTACCCCCCGGAAGACCTCGAAACCATCGTGCGGCGCTCGGCGGGGATCCTGAGCGTGGGCCTCGAGACCAGCGGCGCGCAGGAGATCGCCAAGCGCAGCCGGGGCACGCCGCGGGTGGCGAACCGGCTGCTCCGGCGGGTGCGCGACTACGCCCAGGTGCGCGCCGACGGGGTGGTGACGGGTCCCGTGGCCATGGAAGCGTTGGCTCGGCTCAACGTGGACGAGTACGGGCTGGACGACATGGACGCCCGCATCCTGCGGACCATCATCGAGAAGTTCGACGGCGGACCCGTGGGGCTCGGCACCATCGCGGCGGCGGTGGGGGAGGACGCGGGGACGCTGGAAGAGGTATACGAACCGTACCTGATGCAGCAGGGGTTCCTGGACCGGACGCCGCGGGGCCGGGTGGCGACGCCGGGAGCGTATAAGCATTTCGGTTACACGGGGCCGACCGGCGGCGGGCAGGATTCGCTCTTCCGGTAGAAGAGGACGGGCGATGGAGGGCGATCACGGGCGATCAAGGACATCCGACTTCGACTACTCCCTCCCACAACCTCTCATCGCGCAGCGGCCGCTGGTCGACCGCGCGGCCAGCCGGCTGCTGGTGCTGTCGCGCGCCACGGGCACCATCGAGCACCGGCAGTTCCGGGACTTCCCCGCCCTGCTGGCACCCGGCGACGTGCTGGTGGTCAACGCCAGCCGGGTGATTTCCGCGCGGCTCATCGGGCGTCGTTCCAACGGACGGCCCGCCGAGGTCCTCCTGGTCCACCCCGAACCGGACGGTACCTGGCTGGCGATGGTCCATCCGGGGGGCAAGCTCAAGGGCGGCCGGACCATCGCGTTCGGTGACGACGCGACAGCGGAGATTACGGACGTCGTGGGAGGCGGCCTTCGCCGCGTACGCTTCTCCGGACGCCTCGACGTGCAGGCCGTGATGGCGCAGTATGGAGCGGTGCCACTGCCACCCTACATCACGCGACCGGCGGACGAGCAGGACCGGGACCGCTACCAGACCGTGTACGCGCGCGAGGACGGCAGTGTGGCGGCGCCGACCGCGGGCCTGCACTTCACCCCGGAGCTGCTCGCCGAGATCGAGCGGCGCGGGGTGACGGTGGCGGAGGTGGTGCTGCACGTGGGCCCCGGGACGTTCAAGCCGGTGGAGGTCGAGGACCCGGCGATGCATGTGATGCACGGGGAGTGGTACCAGGTCTCACCGGAGGCGGCGGCGGCGGTCCGCGCGGCCAAAGCTGCGGGTAAGCGCGTGTGGGCGGTGGGTACGACGGTGGTGCGGTCGCTGGAAACCGCCGCCGCTGCCGCTTCTGCCGCCCCTCCGTCCTCTCCGGCCGGTGCGGTGGTGGCCGGGAGTGGTTGGACCGACCTCTTCGTCCGGCCGGGGTTTCGGTTCTCAGTGGTGGACGCGATGCTGACCAATTTCCATCTGCCGCGCTCGACGCTGCTGATGTTGGTGGCGGCGTTCGCGGGGTACGAGCACACCATGGCGGCGTATCGCGAGGCCATCGCGCGGGAGTATCGGCTGTACAGTTACGGTGACGCGATGGCAGTTGTTTAGAGACGCCCCCAAGCCACCCCTGGCGATCTCCAACCTAAGAGGGCAACATAGTGGGAGGCTGGCCGCTGCCGCAGCCGCCTGGCTCTCTTGCAAGTCCCGACCGGGTCTCCTGAGGAGCTCGCTCTCATGCGCCTGCCTCGTTTCGACCGTTTGTTTCGGGATCCGCGGCGCGGCCCGTGGCGGATCGCGGTCATCTACCTGGCAGTGAGCGCAGCCTGGATCCTGCTTTCCGACCGGTTCCTCGCGCTCATGGTCTCGAGACCGGACGCCCTCACCACGCTGCAGACGGTGAAGGGATGGTTCTTCGTCGGGCTGACGGCCGTCCTGCTGTACCTGCTCGTGGCCGAAAGTCTGGCTGCGCTGGAGCGCCGCGAGCGGCGCTTTCGGGCGCTGATTGAGCAAACCCGAGACGTGGTGCTGGTGCTGGATCAGGGAATGGTGGTGCGCTACGCCAGTCCGTCGGCCGGGGAGGTGTTGGGCACCCACCCGGAAGCCCTCACCGGAACTCCCCTGACGGCCCTGGTGCATCCCGACGACGTCCCGGCCTTCCGCCGCGCCCAGGAGGATCTGGTCGCGGGCCCGGGCGCGCGAGCCCAGTTCGATTGCCGTTGCCGGCACGGCGACGCCGGACCCTGGCGCCATATGGAGATCGCGGCCCAGAACCTCACCACCGATGCCGCCGTCGAAGGCATCGTGGTCCACGCCCGCGACATCACGCCGCGCCGCACCCTCGAGGATCAACTGACCCGGGTCCAGCACCTGGAGGCCCTCGGCCAGCTGGCGGCCGGCATCGCCCACGATTTCAACAACGTCCTGAGCGTGGTCCTGGCGAACGCGGAACTGGCGCGGCGCGAGGTGGCGTCGCGGGACCCCGAGAAGGCGAAATTGCTCGACGACGTGGTGGCCGCCGCGGGCAGCGGCGCCCAGATGGTTGACCGGCTGCTCGGCTTCAGTCGTCAGGCCGAAATCGTGCGCGTGCCGTGCCGGCTGGGGCCGATTGTCCAGGAGGTCACCGGGTTGGCCAAGCGGCTCATTCCCGAGACCATCGAAATCCGGTTCCAGCCGCCGACCGCCCCCGGCTGGGTCCGCGCGGACGCCACGGCGATTCAGGAGGTGGTGCTCAATCTCGTCACCAATGCCCGCGATGCCATGCCGAACGGCGGGGTCGTTCGGATCGAGGTCAGCGAGGTGGAGCTCGATGCGGCCTACTGCGCGGCGCACCCTTGGACCGGGTCGGGCCGCTACGTACGGCTCGCGGTCGCCGACGACGGGATGGGCATGGATGAGGGTACCAGGGCGCGGGCCTTCGAGCCCTTCTTCACGACCAAGCCGGCGGGCGCCGGCACGGGGTTGGGCCTCGCGATGGCCTATGGCCTGGTGAAGCAACATCAGGGGTCGATCGAGATCCAGAGCCAGCCCGGCCAGGGGACCACGGTCACGCTCTACTTCCCGGTTGCCGAGGCTGGTGAGGAGCCGGTGGCGCATGCCGCGGAATCCCCTGAGCCACTGGCCAAACCGGAGGGCACCGTCCTCCTGGTGGAGGACGATCAAGCGCTGCTCCGGACCGCGCGCCGAGCGCTGGAAGCCTTTGGGTACACGGTGGTCACCGCCACGAACGGCGAGGAGGCGCTCCGGATCCTCGAAGAACGGGCCGCGGACTTCGATCTCGTCATCTCGGACGTGGTCCTGCCGAAACTGGGCGGCCGCGATCTCTATCGTGAGGCTCGCGAACGGGGACTCAAGGCACGATTCCTGTTCGCGAGCGGCTACGCGGCGCGCCAGGCTCTGGGCGATCTGGAAGCCGATCCGGAGGTCCGGTTCATACGGAAGCCCTGGACCCTGGACGAGCTGCGGGCCGCCATCCGGCAGACGCGGGCGGCTTGAGCCGGGGTCCGGTGCTGGAACGGTGTCGCTCTGCGGCAGTAAGATCCACCATGACAGGGGTGCCCGCCGTTCGGCGGGCTGAGATCAGACCCTTTGAACCTGACCCGGTTCGGACCGGCGGAGGGAGTCTCCATGGCACGTCCTACCTGCGTGACCCAGATCCATTATGCCCGGCAAGGCGAGATCACCGACGCCATGCGCTTCGTGGCGGAGCGGGAGGGCCTGGCGCCCGAGTTGGTGCGCCAGGAAGTGGCGCGGGGCCGGCTGGTCATACCGGCTAACGTTCGCCACCTCGCCGGGCGGCTGGAGCCCATGGCCATCGGCAAGGTGGCCCGCGTCAAAATCAACGCCAACATCGGTAACTCGGCGGTCAGCTCCAGCATTCCGGAGGAAGTGGCCAAGCTGGAGCTGGCCATGACGTATGGCGCTGATACGATCATGGACCTCTCGACCGGCAAGGACCTCGACGCGACCCGCGAGGCGATCATCGCCCATTCGACGATCCCCGTGGGCACCGTCCCCATCTACCAGGCCGCGCTGGAGATGGACGATCCCGCCGATCTCACGCCACGGGCCCTGCTCGAGGCCATCGAAGGCCAGGCGCGACAGGGGGTGGACTACATGACCATCCACGCCGGGATTCTGCTCGAACACCTTCCCCTGGTGTACGGGCGGGTCACCGGCATCGTCAGCCGCGGCGGCTCGCTGTTGGCGGTGTGGATGGCCCGGCACCGGGCGCAGAACCCGCTGTACACCCATTTCGAGGACGTGCTGGACATCCTGCGGCAGCACGACGTCACCGTTTCGCTGGGTGACGGCTTGCGCCCGGGCTCCCTGCACGACGCCAGCGACCGGGCGCAGTTCGCCGAGCTGGAGACCCTGGGCGCGCTGACGCTCAGGGCGTGGGAGCGGGAGGTGCAGGTGATGATCGAGGGACCGGGCCACGTCCCCATGGACCAGATCGAGATGAACGTCCGCCAGGAAAAGGAGATCTGTCACGAAGCGCCGTTCTACACCCTGGGGCCCCTGGTGACGGACATCGCGCCCGGGTACGACCACATCACCAGCGCCATCGGCGCGGCCATGATCGGCTGGTACGGCGCGGACATGCTGTGTTACGTGACGCCCAAAGAGCACCTGGGCCTTCCCAACGCTGAGGACGTGCGACAGGGCATCATTGCCTACAAGATCGCGGCTCACGCGGCGGACGTGGCCCGCGGACGCGCCGGGGCGCGAGACCGCGACGACGCCTTGTCGCGGGCCAGGTACGCGTTCGACTGGAACGAGCAATTCCGGCTGAGCCTCGACCCGGAGCGGGCGCGGGAGTACCACGACGAGGCGCTGCCGGCGGACTACTTCAAGAGCGCGGAGTTCTGCGCCATGTGCGGGCCCAAGTTCTGCTCGATGCATCACACCCGCACGATTGACCGTGCGATTGCGGAGCTCGCGGGTGCGGTTGAAGAGTGACTTCCTCAGGACTTCTTCTTGTCTGGCTCGCTCGCTGGAGCCGGGGTGAGATCGCTCCAAGAACACCTACAAAGCGCCGCCACGCCGGTACCTGGTCGGTTGCGAACCACGGCAAGCCCGAAGGTCGAGACGTGAGACATCGCACCTGCTACCGCGCCGCGCCGCAACGTATCGGCCGAGAGAGGCCCTGCGTCATCGGTTTCTTGCGGAGTGGTAGGGATTGTCGCGGTGACTGAGCTCCGCGACCAGCTCCAGACCGCCCTAGGATCGGGCTACCGCATCGAGAAGGAACTCGGCGGCGGGGGGATGAGCCGTGTGTTCCTGGCGGAGGAAATCCGGCTGGGCCGGCGCGTGGTGGTGAAGGTGCTGCCGCCGGACATGGCCGCGGGCGTCAACGTGGAGCGGTTCCGCCGCGAGATCCGGGTCGCGGCCCAACTCCAGCATCCGCACATCGTCCCGCTGCTCACCGCGGGTGCTTCGGGCGATCTCCTCTACTACATGATGCCGTTCATCGAGGGCGAGTCCTTGCGAGCCCGGCTGGCCTCCCAGGGTGAGATGCCCGTCGACGAGGCCTTGGCGATCCTGCGGGACGTGCTCGACGCGCTGGCCTACGCGCACCGGCGCAGCGTGGTGCACCGGGACATCAAGCCGGACAACGTGCTCGTGTCCGAAGGTCACGCGATGATCACCGACTTCGGCGTGGCGAAGGCGGTGATCGGCTCCATCGGTGGGCAGTCGTTGACCTCGGTGGGTGTGGCGTTGGGGACGCCGCACTACATGCCGCCGGAGCAGGTCGCGGCGGACCCGAGTATCGATCACCGAGCGGACGTGTACTCCGCAGGTGTGCTGGTCTACGAGATGCTGTGCGGGCGTCCGCCGTTCGCGGGCAGGAGCCCTGCGGCCGTGATGGCGGCGCACGTAACGCAGACGCCGGGACCGTGCACCGCGTATCGCCCGGTGGTGTCGGACGCCTTGAACGCGCTGGTGATGCGATGCCTCGAGAAGGACCCGGCCGCTCGCTGGCAGAGTGCCGACGAGCTGCTTCCCCATGTGACTGCCATGCTGGCCTCCACGGGAGCGGCCCGGCTCACGGGAAGCGCCTTGGACTATGAGGCCATTGCGCGGCGCGCCCATCCGGTGCGCGTGGCCCTGCTGTTCGGCTTTGGGTCTATCGCCGTGCTGGCCCTGGTGTACACGCTGGTACTGGCCCTGGGGCTTCCGGACTGGGTGTTCCCCGCTGCGATCGCCCTGCTGGCGATGGGCCTGCCGATCATGCTCACCACCGGCGTCTTCGAGCGGCGCCGGGCCCTCCAGCGGCGGCGAGTGGGGTCCCGCCCGGCGGCGGCCGTGTCCTCGGAGAAGGGCGTACGGGCGCTGTTCACCTGGCGGCGCGCGCTCCTGGGCGGCGGCCTCGCCTCCGCCGCTCTGGCGGTGGCGACCGGTGGCTACATGGCCATGCGGCAGTTGGGCATCGGCCCGTACGGCACGCTCATGGCCAGGGGCGCTATTGCGGAGCGCGATCTCCTGATGGTGACCGACTTCGCGAATCGGACCGCGGATTCCAGCCTCGGACCGTCCATTACCGAGGCCCTGCGCATCGACCTGGGCCAGTCCTCCGCGGTGAGAGTCCTGGACGCGGCGGCCACGGCGGACGCGCTTCAGCGGATGAACCGGGACCCGAGCGCCGTGGTCCGTGGGGCGATCGCCCGGGAGCTGGCCCAGCGCGAAGGGGTGGCGGCGCTGGTCTCGGGCGAGATCAGCGCCCTGGGACGGGGCTACATCCTGTCGGCGCGGGTGGAATCGGCCGCGGACGGTGTCGAGTTGGTGGCGCTCCGGGAGTCCGCGGCGGACGACGCGTCTATCATCGGTGCGGTCGATGAGCTTTCCGCCCGGTTGCGTGAGCGGCTGGGCGAGTCGCTCAAGTCGATCCGCGCCAGCGAACCCCTGGCGCAGGTCACAACAGGCTCGTTGGAGGCGTTGCGTCGCTACACCCAAGCCAGCCGTTTCCTGAGTCGTGCCGACTACACCGGCGCCATCCCCTTGCTGGAAGCCGGGATCGCGATCGACTCGACCTTTGCCATGGCGCATCGGAAGCTGTCCGTGTCGTTCTACAACACGGGGGCGGCACGGTCCCGGACCATCGCCGCCGCGCGCGCCGCTTTCCGGTACCGCCACCGGCTCCCCCCAACCGAGCGATACCTGGCGGACGCCTACTACTACGCGCAAGTGGAACCCGACCACCGGAAGGAAATCGCGGCGTATCTGTCGGTGCTGGAGCTGGACCCGCATGATCTGGCCGCGTTGAACAACCTCGCCAACCGATACAACCGGCTGCGCCGGTACGGGGAGGCGGAGCAGATGGCCACGCGGGCGATCGCGGTGGATGACGCTGCGCCGTTTTATGGAAACGCCCTCCGGGCCCAGGTGGCGCAGGGGAAGTTCGCCGCGGCGGAGACCACGCTCGCCCGGTTTGCCGCGCGGCTCCCCGGCTCGGCCAACGTGCTGCGGGCGCACGCTGAGCTTGCCACCGTCATGGGCGATTTCTCCGCCGCGGCGATCTTCTTCGACTCCCTGGTGCGCGGCGGGCAGGGCGCCGCCCGTATTGCCGGCTATGACGGGCTCGCTGACCTTGCACTGATGCGCGGCCGGTTGGTGGAAGCCGAAGGATTCCGCCGACGGGCGATGGCGGCGAATGAAGCCCGGGCCGTCCCGGCCGCGTACGTCGATGGGGCGTTGAGCCTGGCGTACGTTCAGCTCAGGCATCGAACCGACCCCCAGGCGGCGTTGAAAGAGGTCGACGCCGCGCTGTCGCGCCATCCCCTCCCGGTCATGCCAGCCGCCGACCGGCCGTACACCGAACTGGCGGCGTTTTACGCCGACGCCGGTCGGCCGGACCTCGCCGCGCAAATGATGAGCGAATACCGGCGGGAAGTGGATGAGGCGCTGAGGCGAGCGGCCCCCGGGGCGCTGAGCGCGGCGGGCAGCATCCAGCTTGCAACCGGACGCCTCCGGGACGCGCTGGTGACGTTTCGCCGACTGCGCGAGCTGCCTGTCCCCGGCACCGAGGGCGGGCCGCTGGAGGAGTCTTCGCGGCTGGCGGAAGCGTACGACCGCTTGGGAGAGACGGACTCGGCGCTCGCCTCCTACGAGCGGTTCGCCACCACCCCGTTCCTGTCGTTCGGCGGTAGGCGGCCATTGCTGCTGGCTCCCACGTACCGGCGGTTGGGCGAGTTGTACGAGCAGCGAGGCGATCGCGATAAGGCGGCGGAGTTCTACGGCAAGTTCATCGAGCTCTGGAAGGACGCCGATCCCGAGCTCCAGCCCATGGTGCAGGAGGTGAAACCACGAATGGCCCGGCTAGCAGGAGAACGGTCATGAAGGGAAGAAGCGAGCGCAGGAGGGCGAAGCATCCGGTCTCCGACCTCCAGACGCGGCTCCAGGGGGCGGTGGGCCAATCCTATCGGGTGGAGAAGGAGCTCGGCGGGGGCAGGTCGTGCGCCTGGTGATCGGATCGCGGCTCTGCTGAACGCGGGCGGCCGCATGCGCCCGTTACCAGCGCCAGCAATGCGATCTTGATCTGGTTCAGACTCATCGGACCTCCTTGGCGCGAGAGTCAAGTCTGGTCGAAGCTACGCCTCCCCTTCACATCGCCAGCCGCATCGGCTCGCCACGCTTCATGGTTCACGGGCTGGCCTTAACTCCGGCCAGGGCATATTCTTGTCGGGCTTCTCCCTCCGGGGCCGTAGTGGCATCACTCCAGGAACGCCGGCACAACGCGTTGGGCCAGGGCTACCGCGCCGAGAACGAAGCGTGGGAGCGAGCATGAGCTCCGACCTCCAGTCCCGCCTCCAGGCGGCGGTCGGCGATGCGTACCGTATCGAGAAGGAGCTGGGCGGTGGGGGGATGAGCCGGGTATTCCTCGCCCAGGAAGTGCGCCTCGGTCGGAACATCGTCATCAAGGTCCTCCCACCGGAGATGGCCGCCGGGGTGAACGTCGAGCGGTTCGAGCGCGAGATCCAGCTCGCCGCCCGGCTCCAGCATCCCCACGTGGTGCCGCTGCTGACCGCGGGGTCGTCCGGCGATCTCCTCTACTACGTCATGCCTTTCATCAAGGGCGAGTCGCTGCGCGCCAAGCTGGCCCGCGAGGGGGAGCTGCCGGTGGGCGAAGCGGTGCGGATTCTGCGCGAGGTGGCGGACGCGCTGGCCTACGCTCACGCCGAAGGCGTGGTCCATCGCGATATCAAGCCGGACAACGTGCTCCTCTCGGGGCAGCACGCCGTGGTCACCGACTTTGGCGTCGCCAAGGCCGTCAGCGCCTCGACCGGCGAGTCGTCGCTGACCTCCCTGGGCGTCGCCCTGGGCACCCCGGCCTACATGGCGCCGGAACAGGCGGTGGCCGATCCCAACGTGGATCACCGCGCCGATATCTACGCGCTGGGCGCCTTGGCCTACGAGATGCTCACCGGACGGCCGCCCTTCACCGGTCCCAATCCGCAGGCGGTGTTGAGCGCCCACGTGACCGAAGCCGCCGACCCCGTGACCCGGCACCGCGACACGGTCCCGCCGGCGCTGAACGACGTCATCATGCGCTGCCTGGCCAAGAAGGCGGCCGACCGCTGGCAGAAGGCCGACGAGGTGCGGGCCCAGTTCGAGGCCATGGTGACGCCGACCGGCGGGATCACCCCCACCTCCACCCAGCCGGTGCAGGCGGTGACCGCGGACCAGGCGGCCCGGGCGGTGGCCCAGGCCCATCCCATCCGGGTGGCGGGCCTGTTTGCGCTCGCGTCGGTCGGCGTGCTGGCCATGGTGTACGCGGCGGTGCAGGTCATCGGGCTGCCGGATTGGGTGTTCTGGGGAGCGATCGGGCTGTTGATCGTCGGCCTCCCCATCGTGCTGCTGACCGGGCGTCGCGAGCGGCAGCGGGCCGTGGCGACGATGACCGGGGTGCACGTGACCACGCCGATGGGGCTGGAGCGGCATTTCACCTGGCGCAGGGCGATCCTGGGTGGTGGTCTGGCGTTCGGCGGTCTGGCGGTCGTGACGGGTGGGTACATGGGGATGCGGGTCATGGGCATCGGCCCGGTGGGCACCCTGGTGGCGTCCGGCGCGCTGGATCGGCGGGACATGCTGCTGGTGGCGGATTTCGAGAACCGCACGGGAGATTCCGGCCTGGCCACTTCCATCACGGAGGCCTTCCGCATCGATCTCGCGCAATCACCCGTGGTCCGCCTGATGGACCAGTCCGGAATCACCCAGGTCCTGCGGCGCATGAACCGGGAACCCGGAACGCGGCTCGATCTGGCCCTGGCGCAGGAGATCGCCGAGCGCGAGGGCGTCAAGGCCGTCGTGGTGGGTGACATCGGAACGCTGGGGCGGGGGTACGTCGTGTCAGCCCGGCTCCTCTCCGCGGCCGAGGGAACTGAGCTGGTGGCGCTCCGTGAGACGGCGGGTGACGACGCCGGCATCATCGGCGCCGTGGACCGCCTGTCCAAGAGCCTCAGGGAGCGGATCGGCGAGTCGCTGCGCTCCATTCGGGCCAATGACCCGCTGGACAAGGTGACCACCGGGTCACTGGCTGCGCTCAAGCGGTATGGGGACGCTCTCAAAGCCGAGGAGCGTGGCGATCTGGAGCGGGCGGAAGCCCTGCTCGAGGAGACGGTGACCATCGACACGGCCTTCGCCATGGCCCACCGCAAGCTGGCGGTGGTGCGGTCGAACATGGGAGCGCCCCGGCTCAGTATCGTGCAGGCGGCGTCCGCGGCCTATCGCTTCCGGGACCGCCTGCCCGCCTTCGAACGGTATCTGGCCACGGCTTTCTACCACGACCAGGTGGCGTTCGACCAGGCAGAGGTCGTGAGCGCCTATCGCTCGGCGCTGGATGTGGCTCCGGAATCGCGAACGGCCCTGAACAACCTGGCCATTCGGCTCCAAGTCATGGGCCAGATGGCGGAAGCCGAGTCGCTGCTGGAGCGGGCGATCGCGGGCGGCCCCGTGACGCAGAACTTCGATAACCTGGTGTGGGGGCAGCTGGTGCAGGGACGATTGGAGGACGCCGAGCGCAGCATCGAGCGCTATGTTGCAACCTTCCCGGGCAATCCGTACGTCGCGTTCGGGCGCGCCTGGATCGAAGTGGCGCGCCATGATTACGACGCGGCCGCTCAGCACATGCAGGCGCTCAGTGACCAGAACGCGGGCAGCCCGAACTGGCAGCGCTGGGCGCGTGGCAGCCTGGCGGACCTCGACGAGGTGCGGGGGCGGCTGCGTTCGGCGGAGGACCATTCCCGCGCGGCCGTGGAGGCGGCGATCCAGGAGGGGAGCCCCGGGGTCGCGCTGGGCCTCGCGATCATGCCGGCGATCCATCAGGCGCTCTACCTCGACGACCGAGCCGCGGCGTTACGGACCATCGAGGCGGCGCTCAGGCGATTTCCCCTCTCGCGGATGGACGCGCTCGACCGGCCATACGACGGCCTCATCACGGCCTACGCCGCGGCCGGGCGGGCAGACCGGGCTCGGACGTTGAAGACGGAGTTCGAGACCACGGTGGAGCCGGCGTTGCGCGCGTTTCCCGAGCGTCGCGTGAGGGAAGCCGCCGTGGCGGAGGCGGAGGGACGACCTGGGGACGCCATTACGGCGCTCAAGGCGTATCGGGCCGAAGTGCCCGGATGCCCCACCTGCGGCGTGGCGCAACTGGGCCGCGCCTACGATGCGGCCGGTAACCCGGACTCGGCTCTCGCGGCATATGAGCAGGCGGTTACGGCTCCGGATCCCTCGCAGACCTTTCCCGGAGGATTGCAGGCAATGCCGCCGACGCTCAAGCGCCTGGGCGAACTGTACGAGCAGCGCGGCAATCGGGAAAAAGCGCTGGAGTACTACGGCCGGTTCGTGGACCTGTGGACGGACGCCGATCCAGAGCTCCAGCCGATTGTGCGTGATGTGAAGCGGCGCATGGCGAGACTGGCTGGGGAGAAGCCGTGAGCTGAAGGTACCCACCGCCGGGCTACCTTTTGTCGAATGTTCGAGTGCTCGGTTGACGCCACCGCCGGCGCCGCCCGCGCCGGCACCCTGTCGCTGCCCCACGGCACCGTGCGCACGCCGTGCTTCATGCCCGTCGGCACCCAAGGTACGGTGCGGGCGCTGTCACCGTTGGACCTGGAAGCGGTGGGCGCCGAAATGGTGCTCGCCAATACCTACCACCTGCACGTGCGGCCCGGCGAGGACACGGTGGAGGCCCTGGGCGGGCTGCACCGGTTCATGGCGTGGCCCAAAGCGCTGCTCACGGACTCGGGTGGGTTTCAGGTCTTCTCGCTCGAGGCCTTCCGGCGGGTGGACGACGACGGCGTGGAGTTCCAGAGTCACGTGGACGGCGGCCTGCGACGCCTGACGCCGGAGCGGGCGGTCGAAATCCAGTGGGCCCTGGGCGCGGACGTGGCGATGGCGCTGGATCACGTCGTCTCCGGCGCCGCCGGCCGCGCCGACGTCGAGGCCGCGCTCCGCCGCACCCACGATTGGCTGGACCGCGCCCGCAACCGGCACGCGGCGCTGGCGGCGGCCGCGCCCGAGCGGCAGACCCTGTGGCCCATTCTCCAGGGCGGCACCCACCCCGACCTCCGGGCGGCGGCCCTCGCCGCCACCCTGGACCTGGGGCCGTGGACCGGCATCGCGATCGGCGGGCTGGCGGTGGGAGAGCCCAACGACGTCATGTACGGCGTGCTCGAGGCGCTCGAGCCTTCGCTCCCGCCGCCCAAGCCCCGTTATCTTATGGGCGTCGGATTCCCCGAGGATCTGCTGCACGCGGTGGCCCGGGGGATGGACCTGTTCGATTGCGTGGCGCCCACGCGCAACGGCCGGAACGGCAGCGCCTACACGCCGGACGGGCCGCTCAACATCCGGAACGCCGCGCACCGGCAGGACCCACGGCCGCTGGACGACGGGTGCGATTGTGAGACCTGCCGCACCTACAGCCGGGGCTACCTGCGGCACCTGTTCATGGCCGAGGAGTTGCTGGGCTTGCGACTGTTGTCGCTGCACAACGTGCGGTTCCTGGTCCGCTTGATGAACCAGGCCCGCGACCGCATTCTCGATGGCACCTTCGACCCCTGGTACCGGGAGTGGGTGGCCCGCTACCGCGCACGAGGAGAATCGTGACCCTACACACCTTCTTGGCCGTCTTCGCGCCGGTGGATCAGTCCGGCGGCGGCCGCGGGCTGATGATTTTCGTGTTTCAGATGGCCGCCATCATCGCCATCTTCTACTTCCTCATCATCCGCCCCAAGGTCCAGCAGGAGCGCAAGCATCGCGATCGCCTGCAGCAGTTGAAGCGCGGCGACGAGGTGGTCACCGCGGGCGGCCTGGTGGGCGAGATCATCCACTTGAAGGACGACAAGGTCACCCTCAAGACCGGCGAGGCCCGGGTGGTGGTCCAGCGCGACCGCATCGCGGACATCCGCGTGCCCAAGGCGGTCGAAGAGGAGAAAAAGCCGTCGTGACCGTCCGCTCCATCCATCTGCTGGGGTCCCCGGTCCTGCGAGAGCGCGCCGCCGAGGTCGCCGCCGTGACGGACGAGGTGCGGGCCCTGGTGGAGGACCTGCTGGACACCATGCGGGCGGATAAAGGAATAGGCCTGGCCGCGAATCAGGTGGGCCTAGCACGGCGCGTGGCCGTGG
>Ga0209002_10001950_pt1 | contig 16751 bp, 11 predicted proteins | sample Rifsed16ft2_FD_184010 | JGI IMG/M metagenome (GOLD analysis project Ga0209002, IMG submission 184010) | Soil microbial communities from Rifle, Colorado, USA - sediment 16ft 2 (version 2) | ecosystem: Environmental > Terrestrial > Deep subsurface > Rock core/Sediment | place: Rifle, Colorado...
GCGAGGCGTCCAGGGACAGTCTTCAGCATGCGAGGAATCCTTGCCTCCTTGCTTCTCTGCCTCTTGCCTCTTGTCTCCGCCGCGGTGGACGAAGTCACGCACGTGTGGAGTGTGCTCGCGCAGCTGGCCGAGCAGCCCGGGGTGAGCGGCTACGAGGAGCGAGTGACGGCGTGGCTGGCCGAGCGGCTGAAGGCCTACAACCCGCAGGTGAATAACCTCGGCAACGTCACGGTGACGCTCGGGGCCGGCGCGCCGCACCGGCTGCTCGTGACGCACATTGACGAGCCGGGCTACGTCGTCAGCGCCATCACCTCGGACGGCTTCCTGCGCGTGCAGCGGCTGCCGCAGGCGGGCGTCAATCCCTGGTTCGATTTGCTGCACTCGGCCCAGCCGGTCGAAATGCTGACCCGCGGCGGCAAGCTCGTGCCCGGCGTGGTGGCCGGGCTTTCGACCCACTTGCAGCCCGGGCGCGAATCGCCCGCCGACAAGCGCACCGACCACCTCGAGCGCATTTACATTGACGTCGGAGCGCGCTCGGCTGAAGAAGTCCGCGCGCTCGGCGTGGATTTGCTCGACCCGCTCACGCTCGAAAAGCGCGCCGACCGCCTCGCCCACAACGAGCTGGTCGCCCCGTTTGCGAGCGACCGCGCCGGCGCCACGGCGCTCGTGCGCCTGGTTGAGGGCATGGACGCGTCGAAGCTCCAGGGGACGCTGATGGTGGCCTTCGTCACTCGCCGCTACATGGGGCATCAGGGATTAGACCGCCTGCTGCATCAGGTTGAGGCCGACGAAGTGATCTTTTTCGAGCGGCTGGAGAAAAGCGAAGCCCAGCCCGGCGCGGGCGTCCTCGTCGCGACACTCGAAGGCGGCGAGCCGGCGCTGGCGGCCGACTTGCTGGCGACAGCGCGGGAGTACCGCCTTCCGGTGCGGGCCGAGCTGGCCGAGCCCGCACCCCGCGGGCGCTACTCCGGGTTGCTGCCGCTGCCGGCCCGCACCGCCGTCGTCGGCGTCCCGGTCAAGTTACCGCAAACGCCGGCGGAGATTGTCAACGTCGAAGACTTGACGCGCGCCGAAGAGCTCCTCGCTCTTTATGTGGGCGTCACCATCGGCAAGGCCCCGCCCGCTGGGAAAGCTGTCAACTATCCCGTGGCCGCTCCCGGTTCACGAACCGAACAAGTGTTGAGCCAGCTCTCGGAGGTCTACGGACTTTCGGGTCATGAGGAACGGGTCGCGGACAAGATCCGAGAGCTCTTGCCCGCCTGGGCGCAGGAGTGGGCGACTGTGGACGCCAGGGGGAATTTGTTCGTCGCGTTTGGCAAACCGAGCGAAAAGCCGAGTTTGGTGTTTGTCGCCCACATGGACGAAATCGGCTGGGTGGTGAAGGAAATCCGCGAGGACGGGCGGCTCGTGCTGGAGCGCAAGGGCGGATTCTTGGAGGAGCACTTTCTCGGTCATGTGGCGTTGGTACACACGGCCGAGAAGCAAGTGCCTGTGGTCATCGAGCTGCCGGAGGACTACCAGACGAAGAAGTACGAGCTGGTGCGGGGGCGCGAGCACATCGCCTACACGGGCGCGCGCAGCCGCGAGGAAGCGGAAAGGATGGGCCTGCGCGTGGGCGACTCGCTGACGGTGCCGAAGGAATTCCGCTGGCTGGCGGAGAAGCGGGTGAGCGCACGGTCGTTCGACGACCGGGTCGGCTGCACCGCGCTGGTGGCGGCGCTCTGGGAGCTCGACCCGGCGAAGATGGACCGCGAGGTCATCTTCGTCTGGGCGGTGGAAGAAGAAATCGGACTCGAAGGCGCCAAGCACTTCGCCCGGCAGGCGGCGGCCGAAGGAGGCGTCCCTGATTTTGTCTTCGCCGTGGACACGTTCGTCTCCTCCGATTCGCCGCTCGAGTCCGACCGCTTCGCCAACGGCCGCCTGGGCGAAGGGTTCGTCGTCCGCGCCGTGGACAACTCCAACGTAGCCCCGCGGCGCTGGGTCGACCGCGTGGTGGAGATCGCCCGCAAGAACAGCATCCCCGCGCAGTACGGGGTCACCGGCGGCGGCAACGACGGCGCCGCCTTCGTCCCTTACGGTTCGGTGGACATCCCGCTGGGCTGGCCGCTCCGCTACTCGCACTCGGCCGCCGAGGTGGTGGACCTGAAGGACGTCGAAGCCCTGGCGCGCATCGTGGCGGCCCTGGCGCGGGAGTTTTAGCCCCGGCGCCGCGGGCGCAGCCGTGCTAGACTAGCGTCACTTTGCCTTCAGGGGAGGCAGCCATGGCAGACCCATTCACTCTCGACCAGTATCACGCGCGGCGCAAGGTGCTGGCCGCGTTCACGCCCAAGTTTCACGTCTACGACCCGGCGGGCCAGCTCGTCGCTTACGTCGAGCAGAAAGCCTTCAAGCTGAAAGAGGACATCACCGTCTTTGCCGACGAGCAGAAGCAGCGGGCGCTGCTGACCATCAAGGCCCGGAAGATGCTCGACATCAGCGCCACCTACGACGTCAGCGACGCCCGCACGGGGCAGAAAGTCGGGGCGCTCCGCCGCAAGGGGCTGAAGTCCATCCTGCGCGACGAGTGGACGGTGCTCGACGCCGGCGACCAGGAGCTGGGGCTGATTCAGGAGGACTCGGCGCTGATGGCGACGCTGCGGCGGTTCCTCTCGAACCTCATCCCGCAGAATTTTCACGTCACCTTGCAAGGGCAGCCCGCCGGGGTCATCAAGCAGCACTTCAACCCCTTTGTCATGAAGCATACCGTGGACCTGACGGCCGACACCGGCAAGCGCTTCGACCGGCGGCTGGCGCTGGCGGCGGTGGTGCTGCTGCTCGCCATCGAAGGCCGCCAGCAGTAGCCCGGCGCGTTGACTGGGCCGGCCGCGCGTCCTAGGATGCGCTGACAGGTTTCCTTCTTCATGATCGGGCAGACGCTCGGGCACTACCGCATTGAAGCCGAGCTGGGCGCCGGGGGGATGGGCGTGGTCTACCGCGCCCGCGACACCCGCCTGGAGCGCAGCGTCGCGCTCAAGTTCGTCGGCGAGCAACGGACGGCCGAGGCCGGCGCCCGCCTGGTGCGGGAAGCCCGGGCCGCCTCCTCCCTGAACCACCCCCACATCTGCCACATCTACGAGGTGGGCGAGGCCGAAGGCCGGGCCTACATCGCCATGGAGCTGGTCGAGGGCCGGCCGCTTTCGGCTCTTGTGCCGGCCGAGGGTTTGCCCGTTGAGAGCGTGTTGCGCTACGGCGAGCAGGTCGCCGACGCCCTGGCGCACGCGCATGAGCGCGGCATCGTCCACCGCGACCTGAAGAGCGCCAACGTGGTCATCACGCCGGAGGGCCGCGCCAAGGTGCTCGACTTCGGCCTGGCGCAGCGGCTGCAACCCGAGCAGCTGGCGGAGGCGACTCGCTCCCGCGCCTCGCTGACCGGAGAGCACACGCTGGCGGGCACGCTCCACTACATCGCCCCGGAGCTGCTACGGGGCGAGCCGGCCGACGCCCGCAGCGACCTCTGGGCGCTGGGCGTGCTGCTCTACGAGATGGCTGCGGGCAAGCTCCCGTTCGAAGGGCAGACGGGGTTCGAGTTGAGCTCGCAAATCCTGCGCGAGCCGCCGGCGCCGCTGCCGGCGCGCGTGCCTGCCGGGTTGCGGGCCATTATCCAGCGCCTGCTGGCGAAGGAGCCCGGGCAGCGCTACCAGCGGGCCGGCGAAGTGCGCGCCGCGCTCGAAGCCTTGCAGTCCGACACGGCCATTGCCGCCGTGCCGGCCTCAAGAGCACTTGTGCGCCGGTGGTGGTTCTGGGCGGTCGCTACGCCTCTCTTGCTGATTGGCCTGGGAGTGGTAATTGCGGCCATTCGCGGCGTGCCGTTTTCCATCGGCTACACGAAAATTGAAAAGCCCGAAGGGCCCGCCGAGCCGCGCTTGAGTGGCTCGCATTTGCGCCGCACTGGCGGGAAGCCCTCGGCGAACCCCGAAGCCAATGAATACTTCCAAAAAGGCACACTGTTTCTCGATACGCAGTTCAACGTGCCGCGCGCGCACCAAATGCTGGAGCGGGCACTCGAGCTTGACCCTCACTTTGGCAAAGCGCGAGCCATCTATGGACTCACCTATGTGCTCATGATCGAGGGCGGATATTCCAACGACCCCGCCCTGCTTTACAAGGCGGAAGAAGAAGCGCGACGTGCGCTGCAAGATGACCCTAGCGTCAGTTACGGCCGCATCGTGCTGGCGGGGGTCTATCTTCTGCAAGGACGCAAAGAGCTGGTTGCCGGGGAACTTGACCGGGCGTTGCAAGGCGAACAGGACCCTCTACCGGCCACGATGTGGTGGCTCCTGTATCACAAGTTCAATGGAGACTACGGGCGCGCAGAAGAGCTGGCCAAGGAGATGCTTGTTGCTGACCCGATGTTTTTCCCGCCACGCACCTACTTGGGAGAAATGCTGCGTGAGCAAGGAAAACTGGCAGAAGCCATTCGGGAGCAGGAGAAAGTATTGGAGCAGGACCCGACAAATATTCTTGCCCTCCGCCACTTGAGCCGGGCCTACCTCGACTTGGGCGACCTGCGCCGGGCGCGGGCCACGCTGGAACGTGCCCGGCCAGAAGACCGTCAGAACTACCGCCTCCGGCTTGGCCTGGCACTGCTGTTGGCGCGGGAAGGAAGACGAGCGGAGGCGCTGAAGGAAATGGACTCCGAAGTAGAAAAGTACGCCGGGGTTCACGTGTCCATGAACGGGGAGGCGGCGGCGTTTTACGCGGTGCTGGGAGATAAAGAGACAGCGGTAGAGTGGCTGGAGCGGGCGGTGCGCAACGGCGATGAGCGCGGCGTGTGGTTCCAGCGCGACCCCCTGCTCGCCAGCATCCGGAACGAAGCGCGCTTCAAACAAATCCTCGACTCCATCGCCTATCGCCGCCAGCAGCGATCCCAAGCTGCGGCCCAACCCTAGTCTTTGTAGAGCCAGGCAGCGACGAAGGTGGCGAGAATCGCACCCACCCAGAGGTCCAGCATCCACCAGAGCGGCACGATGCGCTCGACCGGAACCCAGGTGGCGACCGAGAGGCTTAACGGGAAGCCGGCGCAGAAGCCGACAAGAATCCCCACGCGCAGTGCCGTCCCCGGCCCCGGCCCGAGCGTCCCGCGCACCCAGGCGTAGAGGTGGGCGGCGATGCAGGTCAGGATGAGCAGAGTCACGAACCAGCTGGCCAGGAAGACCGGCGGGGAGTAGCGCGGGGTCGCCAGCAGCTGGCCGGCGGCTTCGGACGACTCGTACTGTGGGGCCAGGATGTAGGCGTTGACGAACATGCTCCAGGCGGCCCACACCACCCAGCCGGCGATGGTGCCGAGCAAAACCCGCTTTTGGTTGATCGCGGCCATGGCAACCTCCACGACGCGAATCGGAGAAAAGCTGGGGCGACTCTAGCTGCCGGCTCGCCGGGTGTCAAGGCAAGGCTCGCCCCGCTCCTATCCGCCAGCCAGAGAGACTGGGTGAAAAACTCGCCTGCCCTTCCCGGATGGGAGCGGGGTCAGCGGCTTTGGCGGACGAAGACGCTCCAGTTCAGCGGATGGAAGCCGACGCGGCGGAAGAAAGTGCGCGTGCCCCGGTTGCGCGTCCCCAGGGCGTAGAGGCAGTGGATCCCCTGGCGGCGCATGGTGCCGGCCAGCAGCCGCAGCAGGCGCGTGCCCAGACCGTTACCGCGATAGTCGGGATGCACCACCAGGTTCTGCACCAGCCCGCAGAGTACCCCGTCCGAAACGGCGCTGGCAAAACCCACCAGCCTCTTGTCGTCCCAGGCGGTCAGCACCAGATAGGAATGCCGGAGGAGCTTCTGGATTTGCCGGAGAGAATAGGCGGCGATGTCTTCCGTCCAGCCGGTGGCGCGGAAGAGCTCGCGGACGGCGGCGGCGTCGACGCGCTTGGAGCTCGTCAGCCGCACCGCGGGCCGGCGGCGTCGCTGCCTGCGCCCCGCTCCTTTTTTTCTCACCGCGCGGGATTCTCTCACAAACTCGTCGCCGGACAAAGACCCGACCGGGCCGCGTCCGGCAGGCCTGCCTGACGGCAGACAGGCTACAATAGCGGTGTGATTGAAGCGCGCGGCCAGCGACGGGCTCTCACGCGGGCCTACAACCTCTTCAGTTTCCTCTACGGGCGCGCGGCGGCGGGCCTGGAGCGGGAGGCGGTGACCCGCGGCTTGCAGAAAGCCGACGTCAGGCCGGGCCCCTCGCGTCCGCTCGGGACGAGCGACCGGGTGCTGGAAGTGGCGGTGGGCACGGGGCTCGTGCACGCCCGCCTGGCGCGGCGGCTGGGGGGAAGCGAGCTGCTGGTGGGTGTCGACCTGGCGCCGCGGATGCTCCAGGTGACGCGGCGGCAGGTGCCGGGGGCGCGCCTGGCGCGCGCCGACGCGCGTCGCCTGCCTTTTGCGAGCGAGTCGTTCGACCTGGTGTGGGCGAGCTACTTGCTTGACCTCATCCCGGCGGAGGAGATGACGCCGCTTTTGCAGGAGTTCCGCCGCGTGCTGTGCGCCGGCGGCCGGATGGTGCTGGTCAACTTCAGCAAGAATGGCGGCGGGCTGACCTGGTGGGAGCGCGCTTACCGGGTGACGCCGACCCCGCTGGTGCCGTATCTTTTCGGCGGCTGCCGCCCGGTCGAGGCGGAGCCCTTCGTGCGCGCTGCCGGCTTCGCCGAAGTCGAGCGCGAGTTCATTCCTGGCGGCTTGGATTCCGAAATCATCACGGCCAAAAAGGATTGAAACCACAGATGCACACTGATACACACTGATACACACTGATAACTGGTCGCCGGCCACCAGTTACCAGTCACGAGTTACGAGTCATCGGAGAGCCAACATGCCGATACGGACGATCATCGAGCCGTTCAAGATCAAGAGTGTGGAGCCCATCCGCTGGACGACGCGGGCGGAGCGCGAGCGGTTCCTGAAGGAAGCGCACTACAACCTCTTCTTGCTGCCCGCCGAGGATGTGTTGATTGACCTCCTGACCGACTCCGGCACCGGCGCCATGTCCACCCGCCAGTGGGCGGCGATGATGATGGGCGATGAAAGCTACGCCGGCAGCCCCAGCTTCGAGCGCTTCCGGCAGTCGGTCCAGGGCATTTTCGGCTACAAGCACGTCATCCCCACCCACCAGGGCCGCGCCGCCGAACGGATCCTTTTCAGCGTGATGTGCAAGAAGGGCGACGTGGTGCCCAACAACACCCACTTCGACACCACGCGCGCCAACGTGGAGTTTGTCGGCGCCGAGGCGGTTGACCTGCTCATCCCCGAAGGGCACGAGCCCGCGAATCCGCACCCCTTCAAGGGGAACATGGACGTCGGGGCGCTCGAGCAGCTCATCGCGCGGGTCGGCCGCGAGCGGGTGCCGCTCGTGATGCTCACCATCACCAACAACAGCGGGGGCGGCCAGCCGGTTTCGCTGGAGAACGCCCGCGGCGTCTCGGCCGTCTGCAAGAAGCATCGCATCCCGCTCTATTTCGACGCCTGCCGCTTTGCCGAGAACGCCTACTTCATCAAGACCCGCGAGAAAGGCTGCGAGTCGAAGACCCCCAAGCAGATCGCCCGGGAAATGTTCGCCCTGGGCGACGGCTGCACGATGAGCGCCAAGAAGGACGGGATGGCGAACATCGGTGGGTTCCTCTGCACGAACGACGACGCGCTGGCCCAGCAGGAAAAGAACCTGCTCATTCTGACCGAGGGTTATCCAACCTACGGGGGCCTGGCCGGGCGCGACCTCGAAGCCATCGCCGTGGGACTAGAGGAGGCGCTCGAAGAAGACTACTTGAAGTACCGCATCGTCTCGACCGCCTATCTCGGCCGGCATATCGCCGAGGCGGGCGTGCCGATTGTGCAGCCGCCCGGCGGCCACGCGATTTATCTCGATGCCCGCGCTTGCCTGCCGCACGTTCCGCCGGCCGAGTTCCCCGGGGTGGCGCTGGCCGCCGAGCTTTATCTCGAGGGCGGCATCCGGTCGGTCGAAATCGGCACGCTGATGTTCGGGGCGCACGCGGAGATGGACCTGGTGCGCCTCGCCATCCCGCGCCGGGTCTACACCCAGAGCCACATTGATTATGTGGTCGAAGTGATTCTCGAAGTCTGGAAGCGCCGCCAGCAGATCCGCGGCCTGAAGCTTGTCTACGAAGCGCCGTTTCTCAGACACTTCACGGCGCACCTCGCGCTGGCGTGAAGTGTCTGACCCTGAGCGAGCCCGCAGGGCGAGTCGAACGGGCCAGGCATTTCACGGCCAGGTTTGAACGACTGTAGGCGCTGCGCTTGACTTGAGCGTCGGCGGCTGGTAGAAAGTTAAGTATTGGCGGGGGCCATCTGGCGTCTCCCTTGAGGCGCGCCGGGGGGCGAAGTTTCGGGCCCTCCGGGGGTGGCGGATGTCTAGAAGCAATCCCTTCTTGCTGATTGCGGCTGTGTGTGTCCTGCCGCTCGGGGCGGCGGCCGGCGTGAAGTTGACGCTGACGCCGACCGCAGCCCCGGTGCGGATTACCGAGATGGGGAACTTTACCGCCGTCGTCACCGGCACCAGCCAGAAGACAGTCAAGTTCAAGGTCTGCGACGGCGCCGGGCTGAATTGCGTGAACGGGGGCAACGTCACCCTGGGCACCCTCGTGCAGATCGGCACGGACGCGAGCAACAACCCCATCGCGCGCTACACCGCCCCGGCCGTGCTGCCGCCGACCTTGAGCTGCCAGTCGGTGGTGCTGGGCTGCCAGGTGAAGCTCCAGGCGATCATCAAGGTGGGGCTGAAGAAGAAGAAGTCTTTCAGCACCGTGGTGCTGGCCGCCCCGGGGGTGATCCGTCGAGTGAGCGTAGCCGTCGACGGCAGCGAAGCCAACGCCGGCAGCGCCCACAACCAACCTTCCGTCGGTGCCGACGGCCGCTTCATCGCCTTTGGTTCCCAATCCACAAACCTTGTGGGAGATGACGCCAATCTCGCCAACGACATTTTTGTGCGGGACACCTGCACGGGCGCGCCCGCGGGCTGTGTGCCCACGACGCTGCGGGTTTCGCTGGCTGACGACCGCAGCGAGGCGAATGGCGGCAGCGCCCAGCCGGCGATGACTCCCGACGGGCGCTTTGTGGCCTTTCAATCGTCAGCCACCAACCTGACGGCCGAGGCCACGGGCGGCCTCGCCCACATCTATGTGCGGGACACCTGCCTGGGGGCCGGGTCGGGCTGCACCACTTCGACGAAGATGGTTTCCCTGGCCACGGATGGCACCGTGGGCAATCTTGACAACCGGTTCCCCGCCATCGGCACCGACGGGCGCACCGTGGCCTTCCTGTCAGAGGCGAGCAACCTGGTCGGCAGCGACACCAACGGCGCTTTCGACGCCTTTGTGCGCGACACCTGCGCGGGCGTGCCCACGGGGTGCTCGCCTTCGACGACGCGGGTGTCGCTCGCCGACGACGGCAGCGAGGGCAACGGCGTTAGCAATCGGGTTGGGCTTAGCGCCGATGGGCGCCTGGTGGTCTTTGCTTCCGCGGCGAGCAATCTGGTCAGCAGCGACATTAACGGAGTGGCCGACGTCTTCGTGCGGGATACTTGTTTCGGCGCGAGCGGCCCCTGCACGCCTTCAACCACGCGGGTGTCAGTGGCGACGGACGGCACGGAAGCCAACCTGGCGGGCAGCGAGCCGTCCATCAGCGCCGACGGGCGCTTCGTCACCTTCGCGTCGAGCGCGGACAACTTTGTGGGCGCGGGCAACGATACGAACGGGGCCTTCGATGTGTTTGTGCGGGACACCTGCTTCGGCGTGGGTGGCTGCACGCCGGCGACGGCACGGGTGTCGGTGGCGAGCGACGGCACCGAAGGCGACTTCGGCAGCGGCGTGGGCTTCAGCGGCCAAGCCATCAGCGCCGACGGGCGTTTCGTCACCTTCCACTCTTTCGCCGGCAACCTGGTGGCGGGCGACTTCAACTCCGAGACGGACATTTTCGTGCGCGACACCTGCCAGGGAACTCCCGGCTGCACCCCTTCGACGGTGCGGGTGTCAGTGGCGACGGACGGCGCGGAGGGAGACGGCACCAGCATCTTCCCCCACATCAGCCCCGACGGGCGCTTTGTGGTCTTCCAATCGTTCGCCACGAATCTGTTGGGCGGGGGCAACGACACCAACAACGCCGAGGACACCATCGTCAGCCGCACCAGCTTCGTCCGGCCCCCGCTGGCCTACGTGGCCAACGGGGTCGATCCCGGCGGCCAAGTGACAGTGATTGATACCGGCAGCAACACGGTGCTGGCCACCCTGAACGTGGGCGGTGAGCCGGTCGGGGTTGTCTTCAGCCCGGATGGCACCCGTGCCTATCTGACGAATAGCGTGACGTCAGGCAGCGTTACGGTTCTCAACACACTTAGCAACACGGTGAGCGCGACCGTTCCGGTGGGCAATGAGCCGATCCTCCCGGCCATCACCCCGGACGGGACCCGCGTCTATGTCCCCAACCAGTTTTCCAACAACGTGATGGTGATCGACACGGGGACAAACACGGTGACCGACACCATTGCCATGGGAACGACGCCGGTGATGGTGGCCATCACCGCCGACGGCAAGAAGGCCTACGTGAGCAACATTGACTCGAACGAAATCAAGATCATTGACACCGACCCGGCCAGCGGCGCCTTCCACACCGTCATCGGCACGATTGCGGTGAGCGGCGGGCCCGCGGTGATGGCGTTTTCCCCTGACGGGAGCCACCTCTACGTGACCAACAACATCTCCAACCGTCTCACGATCATCAACACCGGCACCAACACGGTGAGCACGAGCGTGGCGGTAGGGACGGGGCCGCAGGGGGTGGCGGTGACGCCGGACGGTTCGAAGCTCTACGTGGCGAACAACGGGTCCGACAACGTTTCGGTTATCAATACCTCGACCAACAACGTGTTGGCCACCATCCCCGTGGCCGACAAGCCCGGCATTCTGGCGATGGCGCCGGACGGCCCCACTCTCTACCTCACCCACGACAGCATGGCGGTGGGGGCGGTGACAGTGATTGACGTGGCTTCGAACACTGTCAAGACGACGATCCCCATCGGAGCCTCCGCCGGGGCGGGGATTGCCTTGCGGTTTGTGCGGTGAGCTAGAGGGCAGGCGTTAGCTGGATTCGGAGCCGTCGCCGCCTTCGGAGTCGCCGCCGGCCTTACGACGCTCGTCCTCTTCGAACTTTTTCAGCTCTTCCTCGTCGTAGGAGTAGTCGTCGCGGTCGGCGAACATGGCGGCTTCGCCTTCCTTTTTGCGGTGGCGGGCGTCCTGGAGGTGGGGTTTGGGAGCGACGGGACCGCCGTCGCGCAGGCCGTGGAGCGGCCCGGTAATGGCGCCGGTCTCCCGCAGCAGGTCGGCCACGTTCTCCAGGAAATCGTGCAGGTGGAGCGGCTTGGTGGCGTAGGGCAGCTTCATCTGCTCCAGCACCTCCCGGGCGCGCGATTCGACCACCGCCGGCACCAGGAACAGCACCCGCAGGGAGCCCTTGGCCTCGGCCAGCTCCTTGAGCAGAGCGAAGAGCGGCCCGGAGAGGCTGCTCATGGAGACGTTGGCGATGACCAGGTTCCAGCCGCCGCCGGCGAGCTTGGCCAGGGCGTCGTCGGGCAGCGCGACCATCTCGATGAGCCAGCCGTCGGAGTCGAGGATGAGCTGCAGGGCGCGCTGGCTGGCTTCGTCGTCGTCAATGACCAGGATGCGGACGTCGGGCACGCTAACCTCGTGGGGCCGAGTATACCCCTGCGGGCGGCAGGGCTAGGCCGTTTTCTTATTGGCGAAAATAAGGCGAAAGATAGTCCTTGACAAAGCGAAGAAAAAGCGAATACAGTCATCCCCGTAATGAGCCACCCTGCATCACAGGTCAGGCGCGCAACTTCCCACCCGCCTCCGGCCCCGTCCCGAGGTATCGGGACAGGCTGGCTGAGCGGCCTTGTTGAGCTGGCCCCGATGGCGTCGGGGCAGGCATCATCCCCTGAAACCCCTACCGTGGGAATTGCGCGCCTGGCCGCTTCTGCTCCGCTCGAGCAGGAAGGCAAGGAGGTGGACTACTACCGCCTGCCGGTGCGCTCGCTGCTGAACCGGGTGGACTCGCGCCGCGTGGGCTTCGCCTGGTCCATCAACCCCTACCGCGGCTGCGAGTTCGGCTGCCAGTACTGCTACGCCCGCTACACCCACGAGTTCATGGAGCTCGACCCGACCGAGTTTGAGAACAAGATCTACGTCAAGGCGGAGGCGGCGCGGCTGCTGGCGCGCGAGCTCACGCCCGAAAAAGTCCTCGGCGAGCACATTGCCATCGGAGCCGCCACCGATCCCTACCAGCCCGCCGAGCGGCGCTTCGGGGTGACGCGGGCGGTGCTCGAAACCCTGCTCGCCTTCTCGCAGACGCTCCCCGGCGGGGGCGGTTTGAGCCTCTCCATCACCACCAAGTCGAACCTGGTGGTGCGCGACGTGGAGCTCCTGAAACGGATCTCCGAGCGCAACCGGCTGTTCGTCAACCTCTCGGTCACCACGCTCCACCCGCGCCTGGCGCGGGCGCTGGAGCCGCGCGCCCCCCGGCCCGACCTGCGCCTGGAAGCTGTCCGCGAGCTGAACGAAGCCGGAGTCGCCGCCGGCGTTTTCGCCTGCCCTATCCTGCCGGGCCTCACCGACCGCGAGCGCGACCTGGAAGCTCTGGTGGCCGCGGCGGCGCAGGCGCGTGCCCGTTACCTTTGCGCGAACGTCGTCTTCCTGATGCCAAGCGCGCAGAAGAAGTTCTTTCCGTTCCTCGAAGAGAAATTCCCGCGCCTGGTGAAGCAGTACCGCAAGTGGTACGGGCGGCGGGCCTACGCGCCCGAAGCCTACCGGAAGGAAATCAGCGCCCGCATGCGCCGCCTGCGGGCCAAGTACGGCTTGAGCGGCCGCTGGCCCGACGACGAGCTCTCCGCCCCCGACTACTCCGCGCTTGTGGCCGCCGCCCGCCCCCAGCTCGCCCTGGCGTTTGCCTGCTAAGGATTGGCTGGACAGACAAGTAATGTCTGTCCTACCGGATGTTTGCACTTGCCCCTGGTGGGGCAGACATTCTTGCCTGCCCTGAGCGGAGTCGAAGGGTCTGCCTCCTGCGCGTTAGCGCGCCCGGCGGAGGCGCTGGGGGACGGCGCCGCGGAGGCGGCGCAGGGTGCCGCGCTTCTCCAAATCAAGCTGCACGACTTTCGCGTACCACATCACCGAGCCGGTCGTCGGAAACAGCTTCCGGCTCAGGCGCGGCCGGAGCTTCCGCACCAGGCGGGAGAAGGTGATGCCGTCGCCGCCGCGCGGCACCGCGGCCAGCAGCGCCCGCCGCACCGGGGCGTACTTCTCCCGGGTGACGTTGAACCCGCCCCGGCGGTTGATGTTCCGCGTCTTGAACGAGCCCTTCTTGCTGCGCTTGGCCATAGCGGCGCCTCGAGAGTCAGGAGTACCGGCAGCATAGAGAGTAAGCCGCTGGAAAGCAAGCGCACCGGCCGCCAACTTGACTCTCCCTCGCTGCGGGTGTAAGGTTTTCGACGGCCGTTCTTGAACCCTGGGGGGCGGGTGAGGAGCCGAACCTTCGGTTTCCGCTCAGGCGTCAACCAACTGCCCTAAGTTTGTGACCCAGAGGAACACTTTCATGCGAACCCTCTCCCGGATGGTTGTGGTGTTGGGACTTTTCTTGCTGCCCGTGGCGGCGCAGGCGAAAGCGAAGGTGACGCTGACGCCGAGCCAGACGACGGTGGCCACCACGCAGACGCAGGAGTTGACGGCGGTGGTGACCGGCACGACCAACAAGAACGTCAAGTTCCACGTGTGCGACAGCAACGGCCAGAACTGCGTGCTGGGCGGCAACGGCACGCTGGGGACAATCGCGGAATCCAGCCGCGACGCCAACAACAACCCGATCGCGACCTACATCGCCCCGGCCGCGCTGCCCTCGGCCACGGTGTGCCAGTCGGTGGATACCGGCTGCCGACTCAAGGTGCGCGCGCTCCTCAAGGTGGGCCTGACGAAAATAAAGAAGTTCGCCACGGTCACGCTGACGGCGCCGGGGGTGACCAGCTCGCCCACCAGCGGCAGCGACGGCAATAGCCGCGCGCCGGCGCGCAGCGCCGACGGGCGCTTCCTCGCTTTCGCCTCGGTGGCCACCACCCTGCTCGGGCCGGGCAACGACACGAACGGCGCCATCCAGGACGTCTTCCTCTTCGACACCTGCATCGGAGCGACCGGCTGCACGCCGGGGATGACGATCGTTTCGGTGGCCGACGACGGCACTCAGGGAGACGGTGCCAGCAACCAGCCCGCCATCAGCGACAACGGCCGCTACGTCGTTTTCGGCTCCGCGGCCACCAACCTGATCGGCGTGGGCAACGACACCAACGGCGCCGCCGACATTTTCATGCGCGACACCTGCGCCGGGGCAGAACCGTCCTGCATCTCCTCGACAATCCGGGTTTCGGAAGGCAGCGCCCCCGATGCGCCCAGCTCCTTCCCCGCCGTCGGCGGCAACGGGCGCTACGTCGCCTTCATGTCCTCCGCCACGAACCTCATCGGGGCCGGAAACGACACCAACGGCTTAGCCGACATCTTCCTGCGCGACACCTGCATCGGCGCGCCTTTGACCCCGGCTTGCACCCCCACTACCACGCGCGTTTCCGAGGCCACCGGCGGGACCGAGGTCATCGGGTCCAGCCGCGAGCCCGCGGTCAGCGCCGACGGCCGCTTCGTCGTCTTTACCTCTAACGCCCCCACACTGGTGGGGAGCGACGGCAACGGCGCCGATGACATATTCCTGCGCGACACCTGCCAGGGCGCGGGCGTCGGCTGCACGCCTACCACGGAGCGGGTTTCGGTCGACACCGTCGAGGGCGACCCCAGCGCCCGCTCCGAGCGGCCGGTCATCAGCGGCAACGGCCGCTACGTCGTCTTCCGCTCCTTCGCCACTGACTTGATCGTCAGCGACACCAACGGCATCACCGACATTTTCCTGCGCGACACCTGCACGGGCGTTCCTTCCGGCTGCACGCCCGCGACCACCCGCGTCTCGGTGAGGAACGACGGCGGCGAGGCCTCGGCGGGCGGGGATAGTCTGGAGCCGGTGGTGAGCCGCGACGGTCGCTTCGTTGCCTTCCGCTCCTTCGCCACCGACCTGGTCAGCGGCGACACCAACGTCCGCTCCGACATCTTCGTCCGCGACACCTGCGGCGGGGAGCCCGGCTGCACGCCCTCGACACGGCGCATCTCGGTGACGAGCAGCGGCGGCGAGGCGGCCGACAACGTTATCGAGCCCTCGCTTAGCGGCGACGGGCGCTTTGCCGCCTTTGTCACCACCGCCGACCTCACGGGCGGCGGGGGCGCCGGGGCCATTGAGAACGTTTTCCTGGCGCGCACCGGCGTGGTGATTGTGCCGCTGGCCTGGGTGACGAACACCACCTCCGACACGGTCTCGGTGATTGACACCGAGACCAACACCGTTATTGCCACCATTCCGGTAGGCGACGGGCCCATGGGCGTGGCCCTCACCCCGGACGGCACCCGCGCCTACGTCACCAATTCCAACGACGACACAGTTTCAGTCATCGACACGGCCAGCAGGACCGTCATCACGACCATCCCGGTAGGCGACGGCCCCCGTGGCGTCGCCATCACCAGCGACGGGCAGCGGGTGTATGTGACCAACAGCCTGGCCGACAGCGTCTCGGCCATTTCCGTCACCAGCAACACCGTCTTCGACACCATTGCCCTTCCGGCGGGTGCCAGGCCGCTGGGCATCCTCATTCCGCGCGACCAAGGACAAGACGAGGGTGCCGGGACCACGAGCTTCGGCCTGGATGAGATCACGACCTTCGGCACTAATCCCGGTGACATTGACTTCCACGTGCTGGACAACAGCATCCCTATCGGGGATGGCCCCAAGGGCGGGGCCGACAAATCGGAAGGAGGGGTGTTTACCCGAGCCTACATAACCCTCGAGAACGTGGACAAGGTGGCCGTTCTGGACGTCACGGTTGAACCCAATGTCGTCATCAAGAACATTGCGGTCGGGGACCAGCCCGCCGGGGTGGCGATTACTCCCGACGGCAGCCGGCTCTATGTGGCCAACGGCGGCGCGAACACCGTGTCGGTGATCAACACCAGCACGAATGCCGTCATCAAGACGATCACCGTGGGCAGCAACCCCAAGAGCGTGGCCGTCACGCCGGACGGGGCACGGGTCTATGTGACCAACCAGGGGTCGAACACGGTCTCGGTCATCGACACGGCGACGAACGCCGTGGTCGCCACCATCGCCGTGGGCACGCTACCCTGCTGCGAGATGGGCATCGCCATCCAGCTCGGCAGTTCGCTCTAGGCTTTCGCCCGGGCCCGCCGGCGGACAGTGAACCAGTAGATAGGAACACCGGCGGCGACGGTGGCGAGCGCCACCAGCGACGGCCCGGGGCGGTTCCAGAAGGCTACGGCGAGGATCGCCGCCATCGCCGCCAGATAAAACAGCGGCACCAGCGGGTAGCCCCAGACCCGATAGGCCGCTTCGCTCCTGGCCTCTCCACGTGCTTCGCGCCGCCGCAGCAGGAACAGCCCCGCCACCGCCAGCCAGGGAAAAATCCCCAGCGCAAAGCCGATGTAAGTGAGCAGCTGCTCGAAGGTTCCGCTCACCACCATCACCGCCGCGCAGGCGCCCTGGGCGAGGATGGCGAGCGATGGCGTCTCGAAGCGCGGATGGAGGCGGGCGGCGAAGCGGAAGAACAGCCCGTCGCGGGCCATGGCGAAGTAGACGCG
>Ga0209002_10001954_pt1 | contig 16730 bp, 16 predicted proteins | sample Rifsed16ft2_FD_184010 | JGI IMG/M metagenome (GOLD analysis project Ga0209002, IMG submission 184010) | Soil microbial communities from Rifle, Colorado, USA - sediment 16ft 2 (version 2) | ecosystem: Environmental > Terrestrial > Deep subsurface > Rock core/Sediment | place: Rifle, Colorado...
GGTGACAGGACCGCTTTCTCGATAATGCTGGACAATGACCAGTTTGAACGAATCAGCAGGACTTTGCCGCTCGTTCGGAGCGCTGAGCCCGAGTTAGTGCGCGAATTTCGCCAGAAAGCCTATTTTGCACACGTCCCCGCTGGCAAAGACATTATGGTGGAAGGCGATCAGGTGGATGGGATCGCCCTGCTGATATCCGGCGTCGTACGCGTGTACCGCATCGGCGAAACGGGACGGGAGATCACCCTCTACCGCTTCGGTCAGGGGGAGTCCTGCATCCTTACCGCCACGGCGATCCTCAATAGCCAGGCTTTCCCCGCCATCGCCACTGTGGAACGGGACGCCGAAGCCATTATGGTCCCCTCCGCTACTTTTACGGATTGGGTTCGCCGTTTCGACAAATGGCGCGAGTTTGTATTCGACCTGCTTTCACAGCGGATCGTGAGCATGATGGAGACGGTGGACCAGGTAGCCTTCCAGCGCATGGACCGGCGGATTGCGCTGCTGCTGCTGGAGCGTCGCCAGGCAGGCAACCCGATTCCCATTACGCATCAGGAAATAGCGAACGAACTCGGCAGTTCGCGCGAAGTGGTCAGCCGTCTACTGGAGGATTTGGCTGAAAAAGATTTGATCCATCTATCGCGTGGGGCGATCGAAGTGCTCAATCAAAAGGAATTGGAAGCCATTCGATCACTGTGACTTTGTCACAGACAAAAGGGGCAGAAAAGAGTAAGGTATCTCCAAGCTAACCAATTGAACCAAGGAGAACCTAAGATGAACCCTGTTATTAAATTTCTGGTTTCCCCCTCCGGCCGGGCGACGCGCCTGCTTGCCGGAATTGCGCTCGTTGCGTGGGGCTTGCTGGGCCTGAGCGGCGTAACCGGCGTCGTCGTGGCGCTCATCGGGCTGGTCCCGTTGCTGGCCGGGCTATTTGACTTTTGCGTTTTTGCACCTCTCTTCGGGGAGCCTTTCAGGGGCCCAGAAATTCGGGCCAAATAGAACCGATTTTCCTACGTAAAAAGAGCGCCGCATGGCGCTCTTTTGCTATTTAGTCAGACTGTGCGCGGCACCCGGCCGAACAACTGCAACATCCAGCACATCGCCTTGTGCCCGCCGTCCGGCTTGAGGAACATCATCGGGCAGCCGCCGGGGATCACCTGCACGCCGCGCTCCCGCAGCATCTGCACGGCTTCCGGCGAGACGCTGTCGCCGAAGGACTTGTGCATCCACACCCATTTCACCCCGGCATCCACGCAATCGCGCGCCACCTGGGCGCTTACCGCCGGCGTGGTCACCATGAAGACGGCGCCCACACCGCCGGGGATGTCCTTGACGCTGGCGTAGCACTTTACGCCCTCCACCTCGCTGGCAGCCGGGTTCACCGGGTAAACCGTGTAGCCGTTCTCCAGGAACTTGGCGTAGATGGCATTGGCGGTTTCCGCGTGGTTGCGCGATACCCCCGCGATCGCCACGCGCTTCTCGTTGAGGAACTGTTTAGCGGCTGTCTTTAGGTCGGTCATTTTGCCTTGCTTTCTCCCGGTATGGAATGATTAATTCTCTCCATTTCGGCGGAGCCTTCAAAGGGCAAATGACCTCAGGCAAGCGGGGCAAAGGTAAGTTCTGATGCTGACAGCAACCAGCTTATGCATTCCCAACCCTGCCGGTGTGACTGGTTAGCTCACCCAAAACAAAAGGCAGGTCTTGGACCTGCCTTGGTTATTTTTGAGTGCAATTCGCCGGTTGGGTCTTGCAGTGCCAGCCCTACGGGGCGTTAGGTTCCGGGGCGCGCAGGCGGTTGGCGTTGATGAAGGCGGTGGCTTGGCCGGCGTCGAAGACTGGCATTTCCAGGCGATACCCCCAGGAGGTCAGCACGAGAGGCAAGTCGGTTTCCTCCCAGGGCAAAGCCACCAATTTGGGCACCGAAAGGGGATTCTCCATGTAGTCGCGGATCTGGGCCTTCAACTGCGCACAGGCGGCTTCATCCAGGACCTGGCAGTTGTACCAAAACACGATGTAACCGTGCTCCAGGTTGTGCACCGCATAAGCTTCGGGGAAGGGGTTCCAGGCGGCCAGGTCGGCTTCTTCGTAGAAGCCGCGGGGCAATTCTTCCGCATAATGGGGACCGGAGGAAGGCGGGTTGCTGTTATAGGGACCGGGGTCAGAACCTGTGGAAATATGGTTATCTCCCTGGATTGGGATTTGCTCACCCTGGGGAGGGCGGATTATGTTCCAGACCAAAAGAAACACCAGGCCTAAGGCGCCAGCCACAACCAAAAACCAGACGATAGATCCGCGCACCTTCTGGCTGCGGTGGCGTTCCTGGCGGCGTTGGCGGGAGGATGAGGTGTAGGTCATGAATTGGCGGCAGGCGCCGGGTTTAGGCTGGTTTCTTCGGTCAGCCGATTAAGTGGCTGCCACAGCTGCCGCCGGCGGCGCAGGCGGGCTGGCTTTCTTTTTGCGACCCTTGGTCTTGGCCTTGCGCAGCACAAGCTCGGGCTGCTCTTCACCCACTTCGACATCGATCAACACGGTGTCGCCGTCGGCGAACACACCGTTCAGCACCGCATCTGATAGCGGGTCCTCGATCTTGTTCTGGATCACGCGTTTTAGTGGTCGGGCGCCGTATTCTCGATCGTAACCAAGTTCAGACATCAGGTCAAGTGCAGCCGGGGTGGGTTGCAGGGTGAGTTGGTGTTCTTCCAGTCGCTTGGTTACCTTTTCGATCTCCAAGGTGACGATCTGGCGCAGGTTCTCTTTGTTCAGTGAGCGGAAGATGATCACCGAATCCACCCGATTGATGAATTCCGGCCGGAAGACACGCTTCAAGGCGTCGGTCAGTTTCTTGCGCATGTCTTTATAGGCGATCTGCTCTTCCACCTCTTCGTCGGCCCGCAACTGGAAGCCGATCTCGCCTTTGCGCATGATCATGTCGGCGCCCACGTTGGAAGTCATCACGATGATGGCGTTGCGGAAATCCACTTTGCGGCCGCGCGCATCGGAGAGATGGCCCTCCTCCATGATCTGCAGCAGCATGTTGTGCGCTTCAGGGTGGGCTTTTTCCACTTCGTCGAAGACAACGATGGAATAAGGCCGCCTGCGGATAGCTTCGGTAAGCTGGCCGGCATCCTCGTAGCCCACGTAGCCGGGCGGGGCGCCAACCAGGCGGCTCACGGAATGGCGCTCCATGAACTCGGACATGTCCAGCTGCACCAGGGCTTCTTCGCTGCCAAACAGGAACATGGCCAGCGCCTTGGTGAGCTCGGTCTTGCCTACCCCCGTAGGCCCGAGGAAGATGAACGAACCGATGGGCCGCTTGGGGTCTTTCAAGCCGGCGCGGGCGCGGCGCACCGCTTTGGATATGGCTTCGATGGCTTCATGCTGGCCAACAATGGCTTTGTGCAATTCCTCTTCCATGTGCAGCAACCGCTCGGATTCCTCTTGCGCGATCTGCATCACCGGCACACCAGTCCACATGGAAATTAGTTCGGCGATGTCGTCCACGGTCACCAGGGGGCTGCTGTCACGGTCCCAGGTGGTGCGCAAGGTCTCCAGCTTGGCTTCCAGGTCGGTCTCCTGGGCTTGGATAGTTTCGCTTTCTTCTTCGCGGCCGTCGTCATCCGCTTCGAGGCGCTGGCGGCGCAAGTCCTTCAATTCTTCGGTAATGGCTTTGGCTTCCTTGGCCGCGGGACTCTTATACATGCGCACGCGCGAAGCGGATTCATCGATGAGGTCGATGGCTTTATCGGGGAGGAAGCGCTCTGTGACGTAGCGGGCTGAAAGCCGCGCGGCAGCTTCCAAAGCTTCATCGGTGATGCGCAAGCGGTGGTGCTCCTCGTAGGCGGTGCGCACGCCGCGTAGGATAGCGATGGTCTCTTCCACAGTCGGCTCGTCCACCAGCACCGGCTGGAAGCGGCGTTCCAAGGCGGAGTCGCTTTCGATGTACTTGCGGTACTCGTCCAGCGTGGTGGCGCCGATGACTTGCAATTCGCCGCGCGAGAGGGCGGGCTTGAGGATATTGGCGGCATCCACGGATGAACCGGCCGCCCCGGCGCCCACCAACATATGGGCTTCGTCGATGAACAAAATAGCTTCGGAAGCCTTAAGCTCGTCGATCACCTTTTTAAGGCGCTCTTCGAATTGGCCGCGGTACATAGTCCCCGCTACCAACGAACCCACATCCAACTGCAGCACGCGCTTGCCCAGTAGTGGGGCGGGCACGTCGCCGCTGATGATGCGCTGGGCCAGACCTTCTACAATGGCGGTCTTGCCTACGCCGGGTTCGCCGATCAATGCGGGGTTGTTCTTGGTGCGGCGCGCCAGGATCTGAATGACGCGTTCAATTTCCATTTCACGGCCGATGACGGGATCGAGCTTATCTTCCTCGGCCAGCGTGGTGAGGTCTACCGCCAATTGGTCGATCATGGGGGTCTTGGCAGTCCGGACCTCGCGACGGCTGGTGCGGCGCTCGGGGGCCGTGGCGCCTTTGCGCGGCGCCGAGCTTTCCTGCAGGACGCGCCGCGTCTGGCGGCGGATCTGTTCGGGGGAGACCCCCAGCTTGCGCAGCACGTTCAGCGCAATGCCTTCGCCGTAGCGCACCAGGCCCAACAGCAAATGCTCGGTGCTGACGTAATGATTGCCCAGGCGGCGGGCTTCTTCAAAAGCAAATTCGAGGACTTGTTGGGTGCCGGGCGACAGATCGATCTTGCCGCCATCGTGCTCGCCGGCCCCGGTGAGGCGCTCCACGATCTCTTCCACGCGGGCGGCCTCCAGGCCCAGCTCGCGCAGCACACGGGCGGCCACGCCGCCCTCTTCGCGGATCAGGCCCAGCAATAAATGCTCGGTGCCGATGTAATTGTGGCGCATGCGCTCTGCTTCGTGGTGAGCGAGGCTCAGCACACGGCGGGCTCGTTGGGTGAGGCGATCCATTCCGGCCAAGTTGTTACTCCGATCTCTTCCGGTTGCGCGAAGGTTGGCTGCGCTATAACTGTAATACCGGTGATGCGTGCGATTCTACCAAAATCCATTTGCGTCAAGGGGTCAAGCAGATTAACGTTGAAAACCGTGTCACGAATGGTACGCCCTTGATGAAGTAGATGATAGTGCGGCTGTGACCCCCAAAGCGAAACGAGATTTTCGAGGAGGAATAAAAATGCGCACTGTTCAGTGCGCATTTTTTAGTGTTTGGCTTGAGCGGCCTCTTTTTCCACCGGCTCGGGGGCAACGTCTTCGGCCTCCGCAGCCGCCTGGACTTCGACAGGTTCCGCAGGCGTCTCCTCTGAGGCACCTAGTGCTTGCTCTACGGGCGCTTCCTCAGGGGCCTGCGTTTCGGCTGGAGGAACCTCAGCTTGCGCGGCTTCTCCTGCTTGATCTTGCGCGGTTGGTTCTTCTACAGCTTGCTCTTCCAGCCCGGCTTCGGCCAGGGCGGCATCGTAATCCTGCTCACTGAACTGGGCCGAATCGACTTTACGCAACGAAAGGCCGATGCGGCGCTTGTCTGCCTCAATGCGGATGATGCGTAAGGCTACTTTATCGCCTTCATTGACCACTTCTTTGGGGTGTTCAATGCGGTCTTCGCTTAACTCGGAGATGTGGATGAGGCCTTCGACGTATTCATCAATGCGGGCGAAGGCGCCGAACTTGACCAGGCGGGTAATGGTGCCTTCCACCAATTGACCGACCTTATAGTTGCTCACGTGGTTTTCCCACGGGTCCTTTTGAAGTTGGCGCAAGGAGAGCCCGATCCGGCGGCGCTCCTGGTCGATGCTGATCACCTTGACATCCACCTCGTCGCCGACCTTGAGCATCTTGCTCGGATGGTCGACGCGCTCCCAGGAGAGCTCGGAGAGGTGCACCAGGCCATCCGCCCCGTTGATGTTCACGAAAGCGCCGAAGTTTGCCAGGCTGGTGACCCGGCCGCGGCGCGTTTCGCCGATGTTGATCTCGGTGAGCAGGCGCTCTTTCATGGCTTCGCGCGATTCCTGGGTGGCGGCGCGCTCGGAAAGGATCAGACGGTGGCGTTCGCGGTCTACTTCAATGACGCGGGCCACCAGTTTTTCACCGTTCATTTCGCTCCAGCGCTGCTCGGGCGTGTCGCCCTGGTAACGCATGCGGCGGGTCTGGCTCACCTGGGAAGCGGGTACAAAGCCACGCAGGCGTCCCACCTGCACGATAAGGCCGCCCTTATTGAAGCCGGTAATTACACCTTCATAGGCGTCTTTCGATTTCAGCAGGTTTTCCGCTTGCACCCAATCGTCGTCTTCCATGGAACGGGTGTAGGAAAGTTGCATGGTGCCCTTGGCCCCTTCCGGGCTGACCACGTAAACTTGGACCTCTTGACCCACTTTCAGCTTGGAGCGTTCTTCCGGGCTCAGCGCTTCTACCTCGCGGGCAGGGATGACGCCTTCGTATTTGGCGCCAATGCTGACCATGATCTCTTCTTTAGAAATGCTGGCAACCACGCCGGCGATCACGTCGCCGGGTTTGGGTACGTCCAGGTTCAGGTCCCCTTGATTTAGTAATTGTTCCATGGTCAGGGCGGGCGGCGGGCCGGCAGCTTGTGTTTGCTTCACTTCGGCCTGTTCCTCAACCTGATGGTTCTCGTTTTGCTCCATTTATATGATTAACTCCGGTTCTAAGATGGGCGCTATTATAACCGTTAATAAAGGCGAATCCCCTTTGTGATAACATTGGCCGTCGTTCTCTAAAAACACGTCCCATTATGCGTAATATCTACCCATTCACCGCAATCGTAGGCCAGGAGCGCATGAAACGCGCCCTGATCCTCAATGCCGTTGACCAACGCATCGGCGGCGTGCTCATCCGCGGGGAGCGTGGTACGGCTAAATCCACTGCAGCCCGGGCGATGGCTGCCTTGCTGCCGGAGATCGAGGTATTCAGCGAATCCCCGTTCAACGATGACCCGCGAGCCCCGGAGACCTGGTCTGATTGGGCCAAGGAGCGCAAGGCTACCGGCGGCGAGTTGAAAGTGTCCAAACGCAAGATCGGTTTTATCGATCTGCCGGTGAGCGCCACCGAAGACCGGGTGGTGGGCACCTTGGACATTGAACGCGCCATCCAAAAAGGCGAACGCCACTTTGAGCCCGGCGTATTGGCGGCGGCCAACCGTGGCCTTTTGTATATCGATGAAGTCAACTTACTGGACGACCATGTGGTGGATTTGTTGCTGGATTCAGCGGCCATGGGCGTCAACATTGTCGAGCGCGAAGGCATCTCCTTCATCCATCCGGCACGTTTTATCCTGATTGGCACCATGAATCCCGAGGAAGGTGACCTGCGCCCGCAGCTTCTGGACCGCTTTGCCCTGGCAGTGGAGATCCGCGGCATTGCCGATGCACGCCAACGGGTGCAAATTATGGAGCGCAATCTGAAGTTCGAAAGCGATCCGGAAGCCTTTTATCTGGATTGGCAACCGAAAGAACAGGAACTGGCTGAAAAGATCATAGCGGCCCGCGAGCGGGTTGGAAAAGTAAAGTACATGACGCGTGACCTGGTGTCCATTGCCGCGCTCACTTCGGAACTGCAGGTAGACGGGCATCGTGCCGACCTGGTCATATTAAAAACCGCGCGTGCCCAGGCTGCCTTCGATGGGCGGACAAACATCAATGACCTGGATATCGCCATTGCCGCTGAACTGGCCTTGCCGCACCGCATCAAGCGAGGGCCCTTCCACCAGGCGGAGATCTCGGTCACTGAGCTGCAGGAACGCATTGCGGAGATGCAGAAGCAAGCCGCGGCCCAGGGCGAGGCCGAAGTGAAAACCGAGGAAGAGGAAGAAGCTGAAAAGGAACCGGTAAAAAAAAAGGCATAGAGCCGCAACAACTTAGCCAGGCGGAGCCTCAAGACCGCACGCCCGAAGCCGGCCCGCAGGATATTTTTGACAGCGGGGACGCCCATTGGTGGGAAGGCGGCCAGCAGGTCAAGCCCAGCGAAACTTTCACCCCCCGTAAGATCGACAATCCCTTAGACAAGATCACCCGCCGCCACAGCGGACGGCGTTCACGCACGCATACCGAACGCAAACGCGGGCGCTATATCCAGGCCCGGCCGGCCGGCGAGGACCTGAGAGACATCGCCTTCGACGCCACCTTCCGTGCTGCCGCACCTCACCAGAAGGGGCGCAGCGAACAGCGCGAGAAGGTGGCCTTCGCCATCCAGCGGCAGGACCTGCAGCGCAAAGTGCGCGTAAAGCGAGCGGCTAACCTGGTGTTGTTTGTGGTGGATGCTTCCTGGTCCATGGCGGTGGCGGAGCGCATGTCTGCCACCAAAGGGGCCATTCTCTCGTTGTTGACAGATGCCTACCAGCGTCGCGATCGGGTAGGTTTGATCGTCTTCCAAAAAGACCGCGCTAATTTGGTGCTGCCCCCTACGAATTCAGTCCAATTGGCAAAAAAGTCCCTGGTGGATATCCCCGTGGGCGGCAAGACCCCTCTTTCGGCCGGTTTGTTCTTGGCACACGAGGTGGTCTCTCGCGAAAAACGGCTGCACCCTGACGTGATGCCCTTGTTGATCCTGCTCACCGATGGGGCCGGCAATGTGGCCATGGGGGAGGGATCGCCACAAAAGGAAGCCCATGATTTGGCTGCCGAAATCGCCAAAGACGACATTCGCTGTGTGGTGATCAATATGGAGCATGCGGCCTTCGATCAAGGCCTGGCCAATTCCCTGGCTGAGCACCTCAAATCGCCATGCTATACATTGCGCGAACTACATGCCCAGTCTTTGTATCAGGCGGTGAAAGACGAGATGGCTGGCGTAGGACGGAAAAGCTAATGGAATGGCAGAAATTCCTGCGAGATTTCCTCGTTTTGTGGGCTACCATCGACCCCATCAGCACCCTCTTGATCGTTACCGGATTGACCTCTAAACTCTCTACTAAGGCCGCTCTTCTTTAGGCAAGCCCTTCCGTTTTTCGGGGGATAAAGCATCCCCTTCATTCACCATTTTCAGTTCGTGCACCGGGAAGGGGATAATGATGCCAGCCGCTTCGAAGGCAGATTTGATACCACGGATGCCGGCGTCCAACGCAACAGGGTAGGAAGTCCGGCTCTCGTCGTACCAATAGAAGATGTTCATCTGGATGGCGAAATCACCAAAGGATTCGAAATGCACAACAACCTCGGGGTCTTCCAGCACTCCGGGGATGGCCTTGATCGCTTCCAGCGCGTTTTGGCGAGCCCGCTCGAGATCGGTGTCATAGGCTACGCCGAGTTTGATGTGTAAGCGGCGCTGCTTGACGCCGGTGTAGTTGAGCACTGGCTGAGTGAAGATCTCGCCATTGGGGATGCGCACGCGCAAGCCATCCATAGTGCGAATCTCGGTGTCGCGCAGGTTGATGTCGATGATGGTGCCTGAAAAACCAGAAACTTGGATGGTGTCCCCCAGCTTGAACGGTTGCTGTAGTAGAAGCAGTAGGCCGGCTATGAAATTTTTGCTCACATCCTGCAGCGCAAAGCCGAGGGTAAAACCCAGGATGCCGAGGCCGGCCAGGATCGCCGTAACGTTCACGCCCACCTGCTGCGCAGAAAATAAAATGACCCCGATGATAATCGCCCATTGGGTAATGCGGCTAAGCAGCAAGGTAAGTTCGGCGTCAACCTTGCGATAGCGCAGGCCGCGCACTATTAACCTGGAAATTAAGCGGGCAATATAAAAACCAACCAGAATAAAAAGGAACGCGGTGAGAATAATCCCCGCATTTTCACTGGTTTGATCCAATACGCCCTGGAACCAGACCGAAATGTTTTCTATCAAAGTAGACAACTACGAACTCCTTTCGATTTGGGTTATTGCTTAAGTTTATACCTGAGTTGGGCAACATTTTCAAACCGACGCGCGTATAATCTCAGGGTGCCAATCTTGCGCGCGGGTGCTTTTGAAATGTTCAGCAACAGCCCCGAGCAGACCCACCGGCTTGGGATGCAATTAGGCGGTTTGCTGCAGCGTGGCGACCTGGTTTGCCTGGAAGGCGAGTTGGGCAGCGGCAAGACCACGCTGGTCAAAGGCGTGGCCGCCGGCTGGGGGTCCACGGACGCCGTCACCAGCCCCACCTTCGTACTGGTAAACGTGTATCGCCGCCCAGATGGTGCGCAGTTAGCCCATCTGGATGCTTTCCGCCTTACGGATGCCCGAGAAGCTGAAGCCCTGGATATTGATTTATTGTTGGAGCAAGGTTCCCTGGTGGTGGAGTGGGCACAGAAAATCAAACCTGTCTTGCCAGATGAACGCATTTGGCTCAAGTTATATTACATCGATGAAGGCCGCCGGCGGATCGAGATTAGCCCTCAGGGAGAGCGCTACCAGCCGTTGGTGGCTTCATTACAAGAAACGGTATTTGGCTTGGTATGATCCTGCTTGCGATTGATACTTCCACGCGCACCAGCGGCCTGGCGCTTTATGACGGGCTGGGTGTGCGCTACGAATGCGTCTGGTCCGGCCTGGATTATCACGGCGTCGACCTGGCGCCCCAGATCCAGAAAGCTCTAAGCCTGTGCGGCCTCAAGATTAAACAACTGCGCGCCGTCGGTGTAGCCGCCGGTCCGGGCTCTTACACGGGCTTACGCCTCGGTCTGGCGCTGGCCAAAGGGCTAGCCTTTGCCCATCGCCTGGGCTTAATCGCGGTGCCAACCCTGGATATCCTGGCAGCCGGGCAACCCGTGCAGGATTTGCCGTTGGTGGCGGTGCTGCAGGCCGGGCGCGGCAGGCTGGCTGTGGGGCGTTACAAAGTAAAAAAGGAACGCTGGCAAGCCGACGGGCCGCCAACATTAATGAACGCCGAGGCCTTGAGTGAAGGCATCCACCAACCCACGCTGATCTGCGGCGAACTCCTGGAAAGCGATCGGGCAGTGTTGGGCCGCAAATATAAGAATGCCAATATACAAAGCCCGGCCTGGTCGGTGCGGCGGCCTTCCCTGTTGGCCGAATTGGCCTGGGAACGCTGGCAAGCCGGGGATGTTGACGATCCAAAAGGCCTGGCGCCCATCTATTTGCAGGCCAGTGAGGCCGTGCCGTTGTGAACGCGCCTAGCCGCCAGGCGACGCACCAGAAGCTGACTTATAAATTGCGCAGAATGCGCCGCGAGGATATTGCCCAAGTCTTTTCATTAGAACAGCGCATCTTCCCCACTCCCTGGACGCAAAAAAGTTATGAATTCGAACTGGAGCGCAACCCGGCTTCCGAGCAGTGGGTGATTGAAGCGGTTAGCGCGGCAGAACCCCAGGTCGTGGCTTATTGCGTGTGCTGGTTGTTGGGTGAGGAACTGCACATCGCCAACATTGCCGTGGCGCCGCGCTTCCGGCGCAGAAAGTTGGCTAAGCGTTTGCTGTGCTTTGTGCTTAACCGCGCGGCGGAGAAAGGCCTGCGCAGCGCCACGCTGGAAGTGAGGGCTGGCAATCACGCCGCCCAGGCCTTGTATGCCGCTTTTGGTTTTGTTGAGGTTGCCCGCCGCCCGCGATACTACAGCGACAATCATGAGGATGCTTTATTGATGCAATTGCCGCAATTGAAGGCAGCCGACCTTGCCAGCCAACCTGAAACGGGTAGGGAGGGAGCTTGACCGGTTTAGAGGTTTTAAAGGAAGTGGCGGCCGAGGTGTCGGTCTGCACCCGTTGCGAACTGCATTTCTCGCGGAAGCTGGCAGTACCCGGGGAAGGGCCGGTGAATGCCGAGCTGATGTTCATCGGGGAGGGCCCCGGCTTTCACGAAAATGAGCAAGGCCGCCCCTTCGTTGGGGCGGCTGGATCCTTCCTCGAAGAGCTGTTGGCGGGCATCGGCCTGCGGCGCGAGCAGGTCTATATCACCAACGTGGTAAAATGCCGCCCGCCCGCCAACCGTGACCCGCAGTTGGAAGAGCTGCAGGCCTGCAGCGAGTACCTCGAACGGCAGGTCCAGGCCATTAACCCTAAATTGATTGTCACGCTTGGACGTTTCTCCATGGCGCGCTTTTTACCCAAGGCTAAGATCAGCGAAATGCACGGCCAGGCCGTGCGGGTACATGGCCGTCTGGTGGTGCCCATGTATCACCCCGCAGCCGCCCTCCATCAGCCTTCGCTGCGCATTACCGTGGTATCCGACTTTTCCAAATTACCCGAATGGATGGCAAAGGCGGGTAATATCCCTGAGATACATACCGAGGCAGTGATATCTGAGGACCGCATCCAACATTCGGAGCAACTTTCCCTGTTTTAAGAGGTGACATGAGTGACATTCGAAACGCGCTGGAGCGCAAGCTCACCCAACGCAGCGCGAAGATGGCCGTGCTTGGCATGGGTTACGTGGGCCTGCCGTTGGCCGTGGTCTTTGCCGAGGCGGGGTTCCAGGTACTGGGCATAGACCCGGATCCGAAGAAGATCAAAGCTCTGGCGGAGGGCACCTCCTATATTGGTGATGTGAGCAATGCACAGGTGGCCAAACTGGTGAAAGCCGGAAAGCTTAGTGCCACCACCGATTTCGCTGAACTGGCCAACATGGATGCGGTCAGTATTTGCGTCCCGACCCCGCTGCGGAAAACAGGGGACCCTGACCTCTCGTTCATTGTCTCGGCCACTGAAAAGCTAGCTGAGTATCTCCATCCCGGCATGGTCATCATATTGGAGTCGACCTCTTATCCCGGCACCACGCGCGAACTGGTGCTGGATTTGCTTACCGAAAAAAGCAGACTCAATGTCGGAGAAGATTTCTTCCTGGCCTTCTCTCCCGAGCGGGTGGACCCCGGGCGCACAGATTGGACTACCATCAATATGCCCAAAGTTGTGGGCGGGGTGACGCAGGCCTGCAGCGAGGTAGCCGCCTTATGGTATGGGCAGGCTCTGCAAACCGTGGTGAAGGTGAGTTCGGCTGAAGTGGCCGAGATGGCCAAGCTGCTGGAGAACACCTTCCGCATGGTGAATATCGGGTTGGTTAACGAGATGGCCGTAATGTGCAACCGCCTCGGCGTTGATGTGTGGGAAGTGATCGACGCAGCGGCCACCAAGCCCTTCGGCTTTATGAAATTTACTCCTGGCCCAGGCTTAGGCGGGCACTGCATCCCCATCGACCCCCTGTACCTTTCATGGAAGTTGAAATCGCTGAATTACACGGCGCGCTTCATTGAACTCGCCTCAGAGATCAACACCAATATGCCTCGCTATGTGGTCAACCGGGTGGTGGAGGCGCTCAACGAACACGTCAAGGCGTTGAACGGCAGCAAGGTATTGGTGTTGGGGGCAGCCTACAAGCCGGACATCGACGACCTGCGCGAGTCGCCGGCTTTGGACGTGATCGGACTCTTGCGCGGCAAGAAAGCGCAGGTTAGCTATCACGATCCCCACATCCCGCATATCGATCACGAGGATTGGGCCATGGACTCGGTGCCCGATTATTTGAAAGCCGCCCAGGATGCAGATGCCGTGGTAATAGTCACCAATCATGCAACCTATGACTATCCCGCGCTGCTCAAGCGCTCCAAGTTGATCGTGGACACGCGCAACGCCTTTGGCCAAATGGCCAAAAGCGATCCCAAGGTGGTGCGGCTCTAGTGGCTCGATACCTGGTTAGCGGGGCGGCAGGTTTTATCGGCGCGCGGGTGGCGGAGCTGCTATTAGAGGCTGGGCACCAAGTGGTGGGGGTTGACAACCTGAACGATTCATATGACGTGCGCTTGAAGGAATATCGCTTGAAGTTGCTCGAGGGCCGCAAAGGCTTCTCGTTTTATCGCTTGGATATTTCTTCTCGTGACGTGATTGAGAAATTGAAAGGGGAGCCCTTCGCCGGGGTCATCAACCTGGCGGCGCGGGCCGGTGTGCGCGATAGTGCGCTGGATCCCTGGGCTTATATGGATGCCAATATGACCGGCACACTCAATATGTTAGAGCTGTGCCGCCAGCAAGACATCCCCAAGCTTGTGCTGGCTTCGACCTCCAGCATCTATGGCGTCGCTGCTCCCCTGCCCACGCCCGAAAACGCGGATAGTAACCATCCCTTGCAGCCTTATGCGGCCACGAAAAAGGGTGCCGAAGCGCTGGCCCATGCTTATCATTATTTATATGGCCTGGATGTAACCGTGGTGGTTTATTTCACGGTGTACGGCCCCGCCGGACGCCCCAACATGTCTCTGTTCCGCTTTGTCCAGGCGATCAGCGAAGGCCGCCCCATCCAGCTTTTTGGCAGCGGCGAGCAGACCCGCGGCTTCACCTATATAGACGATATAGCGCACGGCACAATTCTAGCCCTCAAACCGGTAGGTTACGAGATCGTCAACCTGGGCGGGCACGAGTCCGTTTCCATTAACAAGCTAATTTCCCTTTTGGAAGAGGCCATCCAAAAGAAAGCAACCATTGAGTACTTGCCAATGGATAAGGCGGATATGCTGGCTTCCTGGGCGGATGTGAGCAAGGCGGGCGAGCTCTTGGGTTGGAAGCCGCAAGTAGGCCTCGAAGAAGGTATCCGCCGTCTGGTCGCCTGGTACAACGCAGAACGATCCTGGGCCAGCCAGGTGCGCACTGACTGACCACCATGTTCAGGCTGCCCCTCGAACGCTTAGAACAACTCTACCTGCGCGCATTCGATTCTGAATTCCTGCGCCGCATCGTCAAAAACTCAAGCTATTTGGTCAGTGCCACCGTCTTGGCGGCCGCCATGGGCATGCTGCAGAATTCTTTTCAATACCGCGCCTTGGGGGCTGCGGGTATCGGCCTATTGGCGGCAGTGGCCACTTTTTCCAATGTGATCAACCGCTTCACTTCCTTCCGCATCGACGAGTTGGTGGTGAAATACGTGCGGCTTTACGAAGAACGTAGGCAGCACGAAAGGGCCGCGGCAGTCTATAAGCTGGCTGCCCTGTTGGAAATGAGCGGTTCAGTGGCTGCCTTCCTGCTCATCATGCTGCTGGCGCCCTTGGGCGTCTATCTGTTTTCTGACATAGCCGGGGTCGAATCCATATTCATCCTGTATGGCAGTTTAGTGTTGATCAACGTTTTTTTTGACAGCTCAGATGGCATGCTGCAGGTGTTTAATCGCTTTGACGTCAAGTCAATTATTGATATCTCGCAAGGCGTAGTGCGCTTGGGGCTTACCGTGCTTGTTTTTTTAACCGGAGGTGGTTTGCGGGAGATGATCCTGGCCGAACTGGCCGGACGCCTGCTGCGTTCCATGGCTGTCACGGCTTTCGCTTTGTACACCGCCGGCAGGCAATGGGGCGCCGGTTGGTGGCGCACCCCCATTTCGGTTTTGAGCACCGAACGCCGCAGCTTGCTGACGTTTGCTTTTAGCACCAACCTGAGCGCCACAGTGAGCCTGGTGTCCAAGGATAGCGAAGACTTGTGGGTGAACGCTTTCCTGGGCAACGTGACCGGCGGTTTTTACAGTCTGGCGCGCACCCTGATCGGTTTATTGCAGATCCCGGTAAGCCCGTTGCCTGCCACGACCTATCCTGAATTGTCGCGCGCCGTAGCCCAAGACAACTGGGCGGCAGTGCGCAAAGTGCTGGGCCGCGGCTCGCTGTTGGCGGCTTTGTATTCCATCCCCGTGGCGATCGTGTTGATCCTGTTCGGTCGTGAGGTGATCTTGCTCTACACCAATGACCCAGGAGCCTTGCCTGCTTACGCGCCGCTGGTGATCCTGGTGCTGGGCTATACCTTCGCCAATGTTTTTTACTGGAGCCGCGCCGCCTTGCTGGCCTTCAACCGCCCGGTCTACCCCACCCTGGTTAATTTTGCCGGCATGCTGTTGAAGGTGGCCGGTATATTCTTGTTTGCCTCCTATGGCGCGGTTGCCTTTGCCGCCCTGCTTTCAGGTTATTACGTGTTCACCGTAAGTTTGTCTGTGCTGCGCGTTGTGGCGGATGTGCGCGCCCATGCACCCGCGGTGGCTGGCGCATGAAGATCGCCCTGATCGCGCCGGGGCCCATCCCAGCCCAAACTGCCAATAGCATCCAGGTCATGAAAATGGCCCAGGCCCTCGTCGCTGATGGTCACCAGCTGTGGGTCTTGGCTCCCGACAACGGCGCCACAGCAGACTGGCAGGAATTAGCAGCCCACTACGGGCTCAGCCATGCATTCGAAATCAGCAGGCTGCGCGCCCGCCCCTGGCTGCGCCGTTATGATTTTGCAGTTGCCGCCGTGCGCGCCGCACTCACTTGGGGGGCCGAGTTAATCTATACGCGCGTGCCCCAGGCGGCCACGCTGGCGGCCTGGCGCGGCCAGGCGACCATCTTTGAATTGCACGATCTGCCCGGCGGCATCATGGGCGCCTGGCTGATGCGCCGTTTCCTGCGCGCTAAAGGGGCTCGCCGACTCGTGGTTAACACAAACTATCTGGCAGGCGAGCTCAGAAAACGATTCTGTCTGCCAGCCAGACCCGGTTTTTTGGTAGTTGCGCCTAACGGTGTGGATCTGCAGCGTTATTCAAAATTACCAGAGCCCAAAGCGGCGCGTAAAAAGTTGGGATTAGCCGAAGCCTTTACTGTGGGGTATAGCGGCCATTTATATAAAGGCCGCGGAGTCGCTCTGATCCTGGCCTTGGCGCGCCAACTGCCGAAGTTACGTTTCCTGCTGGTTGGCGGCCGCCTCGAGGATGTGGCCGCCTGGAAAGAACAAGCGCGTGAATTAACCAATGTCCAATTTATGGGTTTTGTCCCCAATGCGCATCTCCCTCTATATCAGGCGGCCTGCGAGGTGTTGCTGATTCCCTACAGCCAACAAGTGGCTGGGTCTTCGGGCGCCGACATTGCGCCCTTT